>Ga0315289_10014690_pt1 | contig 10908 bp, 11 predicted proteins | sample YL17G11_40_MG_FD_203452 | JGI IMG/M metagenome (GOLD analysis project Ga0315289, IMG submission 203452) | Sediment microbial communities from Yellowstone Lake, YNP, Wyoming, USA - YL17G11_40 | ecosystem: Environmental > Aquatic > Freshwater > Lake > Sediment | place: USA: Wyoming | collected...
AACGCATTAGGACTAATGCAAAACGTCCAACCATCTCTAATGCTCGTCTAATCTCCACCTAATCTCTCTGACATATAATCAGCAGGAAAGGAGAGGAATATGAGAACCTTTCGCAGCATCGGCATTATGCTCGTCCTGGTTGTGTTTTTCGCTCTCGGTGCGATGACAGTCGCGGCTCAAGGGCAGACCGGCGATAACCCAGTTACCGCTCCATACATTGACAACGCTCCCCACAGCATCGCCGCGATATCCGCCCTGTGGTTTCGCTTCGATTATTCGCTGGGCGACTCCGGCGAACGCCCGGTGTCAACGATCATCATGGTGAATGGCAACAAGCCCGGACTGGGATTTGAAGTATGGACCCCAGAGGCGCTTGCCGGTTCGACCGACAGCAAACCAGTGGGTCGTGCCGGTTCCCGCAATGTCAAGTGCGACACTGGCGCATTTTCCGCGCAAGGCGAATGCCAAACCGCCGATCTAACCTGGGTGGGCGCTTTTGGGATGGGCGAAACCTACTATGTCAAAGTGTTCAACAATACCAATAGCGCTGCCACCATCTTGCTGACGATTGCAGGGTCAGGCGTCGGTCTCGGAACGCCGACTCCAACTGCACCCAGTGCCATTGCTCAACCAACGCCGCGACCTCCGGCGCCTCCGGCACCAATGGTACCTCCCGCTGTTGTGCAGAACATTGATGATCCTAACAAATCAGTCCCGATTGACAATGCACCGCACAGCATTGCCGCGAACTCTGCAACGTGGTTTCGTTTCGACTATACTCCCTTGACCGACACAGGTGAGCGCATTGCAAAAACTGTTCGGCTGGTGAACGGCAACCACAGCGGCGTCCGCTTTGAAGTATGGACGCCGGACCACGTGAATGACTGGTGGGACAATCAAAAGCCAGTTGGGCGAGGGACGGTGTATATGTCGGATTGTGACAGCGGTCAACCGTCCGAAAGCGGTCAATGCGAGTCCAGCGACTTGATTTGGATTGGCAGTTTCAACATCGGCGCTACATACTACGTCAGGGTGGTCAACGACAATTGGCAGCCCGCGGTCTTCACATTGACGATTCAGTGATACGATTGTAGTTCGACGCCTTTCGGCGCGCTGAACGGGCCAAGTAAAAAGGCAAGAGTGTACTTTCCACTCTTGCCTTTTTTTTCACTGATCGCCTGATTGACAGATTGACTATTTGACCACGCGACCAAGCGACTTGAGAACTGTTTCCTGATCGCTCCATGGATACTCCGTCGTGCCGAAACACATCGAGCGTTCGTGTCCTTTGCCACAAATGATGACGACATCGCCTGCGCGCGCCGTCTTGATTGCAAACGCGATTGCCTCCGCGCGGTCGTTCACGACGAAATAGTCCTCGCGCTCGCGCCGGCCCGCGCGCTGCAAGCCCTCCACGATTTGCGCGTTGATCGCGTCAAGCGATTCAGTGCGCGGGTCTTCGGCGGTGACGACGATTTTGTCTGCGAATTTCCCCGCGATTTCCCCCATCAGCGCGCGCTTTTGCTCATCGCGCAATCCCGCGCAGCCAAAGACGACGATTACTGACGCCTCGTCACGAGGCACAGTGGAATCCAATTCTCTATCGATTGCCCCTCGTGACGATGTGTCAACGCGCCCACGCGCGAGTTCACGCGCGGTTGCGAGCGCGTTCTGCAGCGCGTTCGGCGTGTGCGCGAAATCTACGATGATGGTGAACGGCGCGCTCTGCATCACCTGCATCCGCCCAATCACGCCGCGCACGCGCGCAATTCCCGCGCGCAGCGCGTCGAACGATACGCGCCGAGCCATCCCCGCGCCCATTGCCGCGAGAATGTTCGACACGTTGTAGCGCCCAATCAACGGCGATGCGATTTCCAGTTCGCCGAACGGTGTGACGACGGCGAAGCGCAAGCCGCGCGGGGAGTGAGCGATGGCACGCGCGTGAATCCATTGCTGACCGCTGACCGCCGACTGCCGACTGCTATCCCCCGTCTGCGGTCTGCCGTCGGCGGTCGCGCTGTAAACGATCTGCTCATCTGCCTGAATCGCGCGCAAGTAATCAAACACCCCGCGCGTGTTGTCATCCGCGTTCAGCACGGCAACTTTGGTGGTGCGCGGTTTACGGTACGACGTTGCGAGCGCGCGAAAGAGCATTGCCTTCGCGTCGCGATAGTTTTCCCAGGTCTTGTGATAATACAAATGCTCGTGCGTAACGTTCGTGACGACCGCCACATCGAATTCGACTGCGTCCAAGCGGCGCTGCGCTAATCCCTCCGATGTCGCTTCGATGACGGCGTACCGCGCGCCCGCGTCAACCATTTGCGCGAGGTAGCGCTGCACGTCGGGCGCGTCGGGCGTCGTCGTGTGCAAGCCCGTGTCAATCTCCTGATCGCCAATCGTCGCGCCGATGGTTGTAATCGCGCCCACCGTGTGTCCCGCGCTTTCAAGGATGGACGCGATGAGTTGGCACGTAGTCGTCTTGCCATCCGTGCCTGTGACGCCGATGACGCGCAGTTTACGCGAAGGAAAATCGTACCACACGGCGGAGAGGTGGGCGAGGGCGGCGCGGGCGTTGGGGACAACAATAGTTGGGTTGTTGGATGGTTGGATAGTTGGATAGTTGGATTCGGTGACGATGGCTACTGCGCCGCGTGAAATCGCGTCTGGGATAAAGCGCGCGCCGTCAACGTGGACGCCGGGAATCGCGACGAAGAGCGCGCCGGCGATCACCTGGCGCGAGTCGGGGGTGATGCGCGTGACCGAGGTCACCTTGGTGATTTCGATGTCGCGTGCGTTTGGGATTTGGTACGCGGGGAGCGCGCGGAGAAGGGAGGAGAGGTTCATTCCTCAGGGCTGTGTCGGAGCGAGGTGTTCGATAATCCATTGACGCGCTTGGGCAATCGGTTCAATGCCCCGTTCTTTGCCGATATTTTCAAGTTGTCTTACCATCGGTTGCTCTAGCGGTACCGCAAGTCGAATTCGCAAAGGGCGGCGAAACTTGACTTGCACTGGCTTGAATTCTTCAGGAAAGCCCTCGGAAGAATGAGTATCCCAGAATAGGGCTTCCTCTTCGTATGTTATAAACTTGGGAATTCGCGCTGTTGATTTCTTTTTGTTAGCCATCTGGATCAGCGTCCTTTCGAACCGCGGTAGGTTCTGCGTTATAGCAAACTTCTTCAACCTCGTATTGCGTGATACCGTGTCGCGCAATATGGTCGAGATTGCGTTCATCCCAATCCAAGTCTTCGACGTATAACATCGTGGCTCGCTCTCAGGCAGATTTTACAACACTCCGATTGTCGCGTCAAACGTCGCCTATTTCTTGATCAACGACTTGACGAACTCGACGGTGAGATTGACCGCGCCTTTGGGAACCTTGCCCGCGATCTCTTTCAATTTGGCGGCTTCTTCGCGCGCGAACAACCCTTGAAACTCTTTGTCGCGCAGTCGTGCGCCGCTGACCAAATAGGACGACGGAGTTTTGGTCGGGTGACGACAACACGGTTTCGACAAGGCGGAACACATCCCCGTGTCCAAAGAAACCGCGCGCGTCGTTCAGCGCTTTGCCAGCGATGTACGGATTGCGGGGCGAGGTGCGCATCTTGGCTCCCTCAGAAATTCTTACTGTCGCGTGGCTAATAATAATAACGGCGCGGGCTGCAATTTCTGGGTCGCAGGGTCAACCGCGAGTCCAAGCACTTCCAAAGTGACAACGCCCAGCAGAGGTTTGTCGTTTTTGCGACCGAAAATCACGGGCGACACGCCTGCGGACTTGCCGATACGGAAACGCGCTTCGCCGACTTGGCGACTGACCGCGCGTCCACTTGCTTGGCGAAATTTCTTTTTGCCCGTTGGTTTGATTCCTAGTTGCTTCAAGCGATCGCTTGGAATCAAACTGTAGATCGCGCCTGTGTCCACAAGGAATTCTATCTCGGCGGCGCGTTTTCCGTTCGTCGTTGCAGAAACCAAGACCTTGGCATTGACGAATCCCATGGTCGCCTCTCTTTCACGGACTGAAGTCACTACCTTCCCGTCCATATTTTACTACCAATTTTGCGCGGCAACAAGACCGAGAGAAACCTGGTTGCTAGCCGCGAGTGCGAAACTCACTTCTTGAAGAGCGACTTGATAAACTCCGCCTCATCCCAATCGCGCCTTTCGGAATCTTGCTCGCAATCTCTTTCAGTTTGGCGGCTTCCTCGCGCGTCAACAATCCTTGAAATTCTTTATCGCGCAGCCACTCGTCGCTGGCCAAAGAGGACAACCGCGTTCAGGCCGGGTGACGACAACTCGGTTTGGACGACGCGGAACACATCCTCGCGTCCAAAGAAACCGCGTGCGTCGTTAAGCGCTTTGCCAGCAATGTACGGATTGCGGGGTGGAGTGGGCATAGTCAGCCTCTACGAGGTTTTCCTCTTACGCCGCTTCGCGCAACTGCCTGTTCAGCCACAGATTGACAAGCGTTTCAGTGGAGACACCCATCGTATGGGCACGTTTGACGAGTTCCTGCATCAACGTCGGCTCGACCGCAACCAGGTTCGTTCGACCACGCAAATCAACATCAAAGTGAACATCTTTGAACAGGTCGTCGTAGTCTGCAACGCTGTGTGTGTCCCAGAACTCTTGCAACTCTTCGATGGTCTTGAATTCTTTTGGAATTGGATCGCGGGTCTTCCTATTTTTTGCCATATCCGACTAACCGCATTTTACCACGTTTTCCTTGCCGCAACAAGCGCAAACAAAAAGACCTGTTAGGGTTCAAAAACCTAACAGGTCTGCAACTTTACCACGTCTTGAGCCAGTTTGTCCCTGTGACGATATAGCACACAAAGAACAGAAAGATGCACAACAGGATGATCCCGCATCCAATCCCCGAACACGAACATCCTTTGCCAAATCCGAACTGGCGCTGTAGCCAATCGAACAGTGTGTTCAGCAGAAAGAGTTCCAGCAGTCCCGCGAGACAACCTTGACGATCACGCATCGCTTAACCCCTTGACGAAAGACGAAGCACGAAAGACCAATGCTTTCGTCGCCCGTCGTCCTTCGTCCGATTTACTTCACCATTCCCATTGACCACGCCGCGAGGTTCAACAGCGGCTGAGGATATACCGCGACGAGCAGCACCATCGCGGCAGAGACCGTCAGCGCGAACGTGACCAGCGGCGCGAGGCGAATCGGCGTCGCGTCTTTCGCTTCTTCGAAAAATGCCGCGCGGACGACGCTGAAATAGTAGAAAACCGAAATGACGCTGTTCACCACGCCGACTGCCGCGAGGAACAAGTATCCTTCGCGCAGCGCCGCGCCGAACACAAAGAACTTGCCGATGAAGCCAGCCGTCGGCGGGATGCCCGCGAGCGAGAGGAAGAAGATGACGAAGAGCGCGGCGACGAAGGGCGCACGCTTGACCAAGCCCGCGTACTGCGGAATCTCGACGATGCCTGTCGCGTTCTCAATCGCGATGACGCAGATGAACGCGCCGAGGTTCGTGAACAAGTAGGCGAACAGGTAAATCAGGATACCGTTCAAACCTGAGAAAGGCGAGTTGCCGCTGAGATTCACGGCGACTAAGCCGATCAACATGTAACCCGCTTGTGCGATGGAGGAGTATGCGAGCAGGCGTTTCACGTTCGTCTGGCGCAGCGCGACGAGATTGCCGAGCGTCATCGTGATGATCGAAATCACCGCGAGCAGTGGCGCCCAGTTGCTTTGGAACGCGGGAAGCGCGGTCAGCGCGACGCGCAATAGCACCGCAAAGCCGGCCGCTTTTGGTCCGACCGACAAGAACGCCGTGACGGGCGTCGGCGCGCCTTCGTACGCGTCGGGTGCCCACTGGTGGAACGGGACGAGTGAGATTTTGAAGCCGAGTCCCGCGATGACGAGCGCGGTCGAAACGAGCGCGACGACGCGCGTGGACGGATCAACGGTTGCCGCGAACGCTTTGGCGATGTCGGTCAAGTTGAGCGAGCCGCTGATGCCATAGAGCAACGACAGACCGTAGAGCATGACCGCGCTCGTGATCGCGCCGTACAAAAAATACTTGATCGCCGCCTCGTTCGATTTCTTGTCCTCGCGCAAAAACCCTGTGAGCAGGTACGACATATAACTCAGGAATTCAACCGAGAGGTAGATCATCAGCAGACTCGCGGAACTTGCCATCATCACCATCGCGAGAATCGCGAACGTGAAGAGCGCGAAGAAATCGCCGCGATAGGGCGTGCGTCCGCGCAAGTAATCAATCGAAACGAGCACGATGAAGATGCCTGTAATCGTCGCGAGTAGTTTGAAGAAGAGCGAGAAGAGATCAACGACGTACATATTCGCAAAGATCGCGACGTTCGCGCCCCAGATGGATAGCGTCGCCGCGAACGCGAGGACGAAACCCAGGAGCGTGAGCCAACCGAGCGCGCCGTGACCTTTCTCGCGCCAAATCAAATCTGCGATCAAAATCAACATGCCGAAAACTGCGAGTATCAGTTCGGGAAGAATCAGAAGGAAGGTTTGCGCATCAGGCATAAAGACCCCGTTTAGTTGGGCAGTTTGATGGTTGGTTAGTTGGATAGTTAGGCGGCTACACAATGGACTCTAACTATCCAACTATCAAACTATGCAACTATCAAACTAAAACTTGAGAGCACTTAGTATCGCTACAGAAAGCGTGTTAATCGTATTCAACACCAACGACGGGTAAACGCCAACGAGCACCATCAAAAAGAGCAATGGCGCGAGTGTGATGATCTCGAAGCGCTCCATATCTTTCAACGCCGACCATTTTTCGTTGAACGCGCCGAGCAAAACTTTTTGGATCACTTTCCATAAGAGCATCGCCGCGCCAAAGATGATGCCGAGGACCGAAATCGCCGAGATGACGGTCAGTGTTGCGAACGATCCACGGAACACCATAAACTCGCTGATGAACCCCGCGAGACCTGGCAAGCCGAGCGACGCGAAGGTCGCGGTCATCAGAATCGCGCCGTAAACGGGAATCTTCGCGCCCAGCCCGCCGAACTCGGAGAACGCGCGCGTGTGCGTGCGCTCGTACAACATGCCGACGATAAAGAACAGCGCACCCGTGATGACGCCGTGATTGAACATCTGCAGGATCGCGCCGTTCATTGCGATTGATCGGTCGGTGAGCGATGCGCCGCCCGCCGCGACGGCTGCCGCGATACCGAGAATCACATAGCCCATGTGATTCACGGATGAATACGCGATCAGTCGTTTAAAATCGGTTTGCGCCATCGCCGCGAGCGCGCCGTAGACAATCGAAATCGCGGCGAGGATGCCGATAAAAGTCGCGTTCGCTTGGAAGACCTGCGGGAAAATCGGAACGAGGACGCGGACGAAACCGTACGTTCCCAGTTTTAGCAGGATGCCCGCCAGGATGACCGAGCCAGCCGTCGGCGCGGCGGTGTGCGCGTCAGGCAACCAGGTGTGGAACGGAAAGAGCGGAACTTTAATCGCGAACGCGAGAAAGATGCTCCAGAACGCAAGGGATGCGAAGCCAAAGTCGTTGCCAAACGGTCGCTTCGCCGCAAGTTCGATGATGTCGAAAGTTCCTGGCGTCGTCGCGGTGCTCGTGTTGATGTACATGGCTATGATCGCCAGAAGCATGAATACTGAACCTGTGAGCGTGAAGAGAAAGAACTTGATCGCGGAGTACAGCGGGCGGTCTTCGGCGTGCCCCCAGATCGCGATCAAAAAGTACATCGGCACCAAACCAAGTTCCCAAAAAACGTAGAACAGAAAGAAATCAAGCGAGACGAAGACGCCCAACATTCCTGCTTCGAGCAAGAGGAACATGAAGAAAAATTCGCGGACGCGTTCGTGAATCGTCCGCGCGGAATAAAACAGCGAGAGCGTCGTCAGCAGAGTCGTGAGCCAAATGAGCGGCATACTCAAGCCGTCAATGCCGACGTGATAGCGCACGTTGATCGTTTGAATCCAGATGTACGTCTCTTCGAATTGCATCTTGGCGTTGTTCGGATCGAAAACGCCGAACCAGATGAACGATGCAATCGCGAGCGGGATCAAACTCCACAGGATCGAAAACCACTTGATCGTCGAATCCGATTTCGCGCCCTTGGGAAGCAAGAGCGTGATCACGGAACCCAGGAGCGGAAGTACGATCAGAAGAGTAAGCCAGGGAATCATTGAGATGCCTCCGAGAAAGAGTGCCTAATGAATCATTGCTCTGTCATTTCGAGAATGTCACGCCGCGTGGCGTGTGTCCTTGCAGAAACTGTCACTTCGAGCCGAGCGAGAAGTCTAGTGCGAGATGTCTCACTCCGTTCGACATGACATAACGGCAAGAAAGTTTCTGGGTAGCGGAGCGAGAAATCTCCGATACGCGCATACGAGATTTCTCGTCGGCACAAACCGCCTCCTCGAAATGACATGATCGAGTAACTGTGCCTATCGAATCAGGAAGAATACAAACACAATAACGGTCGCGCCCGTAATCGCGATGAGCAAGTAGTTTTGCACGCGACCCGTTTGAATGTATTTCAAGCCGTCGCCGAGTTCGTTCGTGATCATGCCGACGAAATTGACCGCGCCGTCCACGAATGTCTTGTCAATCCAGCCGCTGATCGTACTGAACACGCGACCGAGCGCGCCCGCGAGATTGACCAAGCCATCCACGACCCACTTGTCGAACGCGAAGCAAACATCCGAAAGCCAGCCGACAAAGTACAACAGCAACCCAGGTTGCACGCGCACCGAATCAACCGTGCCTGTCCTGCCCGCAGGTCCTTCTTTCTGCGCGATGACGATGCCGTACAGTTCGTCCATCCAGTACTTGTTGCGGAACACCGACCAGAGCACAGGCACGCGGCTCAACGGATCGCGCTGTCCGCTTTTCACGGGGCGCAAGCCGTAAACCAAATAACCGAGCGCAATACCCAGGAGCGCGATGCCAACCGACAATCCCGCGATCATCGGATTGAACGCGGTCACTTCGAGGTGCTCCGTGATGCCCAGCACCCCGCCTTCGCCGACGAATTGTTCGAAGAACGAAATGCCTGGCGCGTTGATCAAACCGATGACCGTCGCGAAGAACGCGAGGATGGCGAGTGGAATCCACATCACCTTGGGCGATTCGTGCGCGTGTTCGACCGCGTGGTGATCGCGTCCCTCGCCGAAGAACGTGAGGAAAATTTGGCGCGTCATATAGAACGCGGTGAAGAACGCGGCAATCGCCAGCATCACAAACACCGCGCTGGCAACTTGATCGGGGTGTTCGCCGAAGCCGCGCTCGAACGCGTGCGCGAGAATTTCGTCCTTGCTCCAAAAGCCCGCGAACGGCGGAATGCCCGCGAGCGCGACCGCGCCGATGATGAACACCGTCGCGGTGATCGGCATCTTTTTCCGCAAGCCGCCCATATTCATCATATCGTTCGTGCCGACGCCGTGAATCACCGAGCCCGCGCTCAAGAACAACAGCGCTTTGAAGAACGCGTGCGTGATGAGATGAAACGCGCCCGCGACGTACGCGCCGATGCCGAGCGCGGCAACCATGAACCCAAGTTGCGAAATCGTCGAGTAGGCAAGGACGCGCTTGATGTCGTCCTGTGCCACGCCAATCGTCGCGGCGAAGATCGCCGTGAACGCGCCGACGAGCGCGACCGCCGTCATCGCAGGTCCGCCGATTTCGGCGGCGGTGATGTAGAGCGGATACGTGCGCGCGATCAAGTAGACACCTGCAGCGACCATCGTCGCGGCGTGGATCAACGCGCTGACGGGCGTGGGACCTTCCATCGCGTCGGGCAGCCAGATGTGCAGTGGGAACTGCGCGGACTTGCCAATCGCACCGCCGAGAATACACAACGCAATCACGGTGACCCAGGGCACGCCAGGCAACGCTTGCGCCTCGGCAAGTTGATGCAGAGTTTTCTCGTTGAAGATTTCGGGAAAGTTCAAGTCTTTGGCTTGAATGTAAAGGAAAATCAAGCCGATGAAGAAAATCGTATCGCCGACGCGCGTCGTGAGGAATGCTTTGATTCCCGCGAGTTTCGCGCGCACGGTTTGTGCGTCGTCAATGTGATGTTCGTTCGGTCGGCGGACGGACCAAAAGCCGATGAGCAGATACGAACACAAGCCCATGATCTCCCAAAAGATGAACAACTCGAACAGGTTCGAGGAAACTACGAGTCCCAACAGTCCGCAGGCGAAGAGCGAAATGTACGCAAAAAAGCGCGCGTAACGCGGATCGTCGGTGATGTGATGATGACCGTGCTCGTCGGTGTGACTGTGTTGCATATAGCCGATGCTGTAGATGAAGATCATCAAGCAGACCGTCGTCACCATAAACAGCGTCACCGCCGCAAGCGGGTCAATCATCCAGCCGACAAAGAAGAATGATTTCCCAGTCGGCAGAGTCCACACGAACGGAAGCGTTTGGAAGAACGGCTCTTTCGCCAGTCCCGCGCCGCGCCCAATCGCTTCATACAACGCGCCGTACGCGAACACGCCCGACAGGAAAATTCCAGCGACGGCGGTCAACGCGCTGACGCGATTGTTCCGATTTAGGAAAAACACAATCAGCACGAACGCGAGGAGCGGAAAAATTGGAATCAAGAATGCGAGATTGAGCATTGAAACCTCAAAGCCAATGAGCCAATTATCGAATGAGCCAATCGCCCAATGTGCCAATGTGCCAAACAATGCAAGCGTGGGGGGTAGTGTGTTGGCTCATTGGTAAATTGGTTAATTGGCTCATTGTTTTCACCATTTCATCAAGTCCACATCTTCCACATTCACCGTATCGCGCGAGCGATAGATCGCGATGACGAGTGCGAGCCCGATCGCGGCTTCGGCGGCAGCGAGCGTGATGACGAAGAGCGCGAAGATTTGCCCCGCCAGGTCCATCGTCGGCGCGGCGGGTTTGATATAGCGCCAGAACGCGAT
>Ga0315289_10014691_pt1 | contig 10908 bp, 16 predicted proteins | sample YL17G11_40_MG_FD_203452 | JGI IMG/M metagenome (GOLD analysis project Ga0315289, IMG submission 203452) | Sediment microbial communities from Yellowstone Lake, YNP, Wyoming, USA - YL17G11_40 | ecosystem: Environmental > Aquatic > Freshwater > Lake > Sediment | place: USA: Wyoming | collected...
TCAACCCTTTCTTTACTTTGTTGATATCGGGTTTTTTCCTGTTCACTACAATCACAGGCAAACCAGTTGCTTCATGCAGCATTTTTATATCGATAACGTTAAACCCGCCAACAGTTATGCCATCAGTTATCAACACTTTTAACTGTTGTTTATGTCTGCTGTTATTAATAAGCTTTGCTATTGCATCCGTTGCATCATTTCCGTCAACAGCCACTTCAGTTTTCAGTGCACCGTCAAAAAATTTTCCACCGCGAAAGACTACTCCCACTACTGGCACCATAGCAGTGCTGCGAGGTGTGAACGCTCCATCATCAATCCCAAGAATCCTTATCTCGGATTTTACCATATGGTTCAACAAAAAATGATATCTCTGCGACTATATAAAATTAACTGAATTGGGTTCTGTAACATTAAGTGTTGGTTGAGATAATTTTTATAGTTGCTATCATAACAATTAATTGTGCCAAAAATAAATATTGGAGGCAATTCAATAATAAACATTCTGAAAGCTTTTATCATAGTCTCATTAATTTATCTTTCTGGAAATAGTGTTACAACATATTTCTTAATTGAACTACAACATATGCAAAAATTGATGGTTTTGCCAGACCCAACACAAGAAAAAATATCAATATTAAGAGAATTATTTTCAATAGTTCTACCTTATTATGTAATATTGATTATAGCATTTGCAATCCTGTCTATGATTAAAATAGAGAATTCTCGCAAATAATATCTAACACCCAATAGAACTCAAATAAATCAATCCGAGCCACTTGTTTTTTTGCAGATGCAAATCTATTCCGGCCCTCTGGCTCGGTGTCATTCCTATTCCTTGATGCTTTCTTATGAAATTATACCACACGCAAATCAAGTTCATTATCGATTCTGCTGATTCTTGCGAACCAAAACCACGCATAACCTTTACTCTTTCTCGCAGAGTGCCTTCAACCCTTTCGATTATGTTGTTTCGCCTGTCCTTTCTTTTTATTATTTGATTGTAAGTTACTCTTTTTTCAGAGTATCTATTCCAAAAAACTTTGTAATAAGCGTTTCTGTAGGCAGATAACCCATCACTGTATATTTCTATTGGCTTGATTGCCCTTTCTTTCGCCTTTATGAACAATATTTTCGCATTTTCAAAGTTTCTTTCTGCTGAATAGTGCGTGGCAACTAAAAATCTCGTATCCTTGTCTACCATATTCCAGAAGAAGTTATCCTGTCCTTTGCATTTGATAAAAATTTCGTCTGTATGATATGTTCCACCAAGGTTCACGGATAATTTATCGGTAAATAATTTCAGCATAACAGAATATTTCCTCAACCATCTCAAAACGCTCATATGACTTAACTTGACTTCTGAAAACTGCTCTATATGCTCTTTGGCTTTTCTTGTCGAAAGACCGTTAACATAAAGGTTCAGGCATTCTGTTATCACTTCCCTCGATTTTCGCATTCTGTAAAATCCGTCTTTGACTACGAAGGTATTTTTACAACCCTTGCACAAGTATCTACGCTTCTTTGTCTTGTGGTTATAGACGAAGCCCCACTTGACTAAAACTTTGCTTGTGCAGAATGGACATCGCTTCGGCTTGAAGTATGACAAGTCAATATATTTCTGGTTCGGGTTTTTGTTGAACATCTTATCATCTTTGGTAATCTTTTGTTAACCTTATGTTAATTATATGGTAGCATAAGTATTTATATCTGTGTTCACAAGTTGTTAACATGGAAACGAGTGATAAATTAGAAAAAGGATTGACTGTAACTATCAGAGACAGAGAACACAACAAAAGCAAATCTTTTACCGTTTATTCTGATGATTTGGATAAGGTTGTGAAGATTTTGAAGGATGCTATAAGCAAGGCAAAAAATTAACTTAGCATCAACAAAAATATAGAAATCATCAAAAAAACCATTGTGAAAATAGAAGTTTCAAAAGCATGTCTTAATTTTGCATAAATTATTTTGCCACTTCTGTTATCGTAAGTATTTTCTATAACAAAAAAATTGTAGAAAAAAAAGCCTAAACCAACAAGTAAGAAATAAGTAGCTATTGGGTTTGTCATAAGTTTTGCTGGACTAGCTTGAATAATAGTGAATGCACCCAATAAAATACCACCACCAAAAGTATGAATCAATGCCACAATTTCCAAAAGCATAGCTTTTGTATCTTCTTTACTCAAAGGGTATCGACCTTTGATAATTTATTTTTGGAATAGAGATTGTGACAGTATAACCACTACCTATTATGCTTGAGGTTCTTATTAGAAATGTTTCTTTCGCCAAATAATAGGTTTGATTAAAAACTATATTATTAAGATTATTTTTAACATTAACATTAACATCAATATTACCAGCAATATTCGGTTGCATGTTCTGTCTACTGATATATGCTGTATACGATATACTTTCACTAATTAGCTTAACCTGAACATTTTCAGAAGTCTCAGGGACAGTTATTTGAATTGTTAGAACATTTACTACAGGAAGAATTAAAATAGCAAATGCTACAATTATGAAACCCATTGCAGCTAATTGGCTTACCATAATCCCCGTTTTCCTATAGATTATTTTGTTGATTTTAGTCTTAAATCGGTTGGTTTTCATCGGTTTTCACCTCCTACCAATCCACTAAGAACAATTTTTCCACTAAAAAAATTATCCACAAAGCTTATCTTAGTTGCTTTGTGTAAAATATGATAGAAAAATATTGAAGACGGAAGTTTGTGGCTTCCGCTCCAACCGATATTTAATTTAAATCTCTGAAAATAATCACGTTTTCTGGGATATTTAAAGATTAAATTTTTCGGTTGGAGCAACAAGCCAACAACATCCCGAGCCCGTTTGATGACGATTTTTCGATATACACGAGAAGGCAGACGAAACATGGCAATATCAATTGAAGCCACAATTCCATCAGCGATTCTGATAGTGCTCGGAGTATTATTATCTTTAATACAAAACGGGCTCGGAATTTGGCTGATTGTTTCTGGAATCGGTTTGGAGATTCTTTCGATTTTTTTTGGTTGAATTTCACCAAAAGAATCATCTAACCAAATTCGTGCAGAGCAACTTTCCAGATTTTTTATCTTTCCAGCTCTGCCGAATAAACAATAACAACTTTTTTTTATCCTTTCCCAAATTCTACCAGATAACGAATTTTGATAAAAAGTAGATTGATTTCGATTTAGAGAATTTTTTTCATAAAGTTTTTGTTCTCTTTTCTGGTGATTTTCACCAACACTTAATGTTACAGAACCCTGAATTGCAAAACAGTTAAATTAATAAACTGCTGTGACAAGAAATAATGAAGTGATAGAATGGTAAAGAAGACATTTCCAGAGGCGATGCACAGGCTGTTTTTTCGCATGTATGTATGCAGGGTTTGTAAAACAAAAATAAGGGCCGATCCTGCCAAGGTGAAGGAAGGAAAAATAAAATGCAGGCGATGCGGTTCTCGTGCTTTGCGGCCGAAGAAAAAGCCACAGTGATTGCATGGCTCTTGAATATATCACAACAAGAGAGATGGAAGGCAAGGTTGGCGGAAAGATCAGGATTATAAAAGCAAAGGAAGAGCAGCAGGCTATGGTTGATTTTACTTGCCCTGAGTGCAGCTACAACGAAAAGAAAAGGGAAAATTGGTCTGAGCCGTTTGTGGAAGGCAGTGGTGCCAACCAGAAGTTTAACGTAAAATGTGTTAAATGCGGGTTTGCTACAAAGCTGCTCAAACTCAAGAAAGAAGCCAAGAAAAAACCTAAATAGATATAACAAGGTTTAAGTCTATTTCAATTTAGTATTTGTTTATGGCGAATGTTGGGTTTTCAACACATTGTTTGGGCATGTCAAATATGCCATTAGAAGAAAGAATAAAATTTTATTACTCACTTGGAAATAATGCTATCGAGTTGAGTTTTCCTACAGAAATTCAATTGAATAACTTTATGCTGTCTCCAGAAACTGTAAAGAACATAAAAAGTTTTGATTACGTGTCAGTCCACGCCCCTTGGAAAGAGATAATTTACAAGCATGATAAAAAAACTGATGACATAATTAAAAAATTAAGTCAGTTATGCAGGAAAATTCCTGTTAGAGGTATTGTTTTGCACCCGGATGTGATTGATGATTTTGAACATGTGGAAAATTCAGGATTGCCATTTTTGATTGAGAACATGGACAAGAGAAAAAAAATTGGAATGTATCCTGAGCATTTTACAAAACTAATCAAAGATCATAACTTCGGCTTTGTTCTGGATGTGCAACATACTTATGACACAGACCCAACGATGCAATTGGCTAGAAAATTCATTTCCATTTTCGGAGACAGATTGAAGCAAATGCACGTTGCTGGTAGAACAGAATCCCAAAGGCACTTTCCAGTTCACATTGCAGATAACATTGATGCAATTGTTAAAATACTTGAATTGGGAATAGATGTACCAAAAATATTAGAAGGACTGCTGTTGGAAAATATTTCTCAAACAGTTTCCAGAGAATTGGATTTTGTAAGAAAGTATGAAAAAAAATAAAACTTCAAAAGAATAAGTAAAAGCGCAATAAATTAATCTGTATGAAGTTTTCTGTAGGTAATGGCATTGTTGCAAAGTTCGGCAATCACACTATATTGCTAGACCCGAAGGTTTCTGATTTTGTTTCATTTGTGTCACATGCGCATGCAGACCACTCGCCCTTTGGATTTGTAAAAAAGCCTTACTGCACTGAGGAGACGTATGCGCTGATAAAATTGCGCGACCCTTATTTTGAAGCGAATGTTGTAAGAGAGAATGAAAAGATAAAGTTCGATGATTTTACTGCTAGGCTGATAAGTTCTGGCCACGTGTTGGGCGGGGCGCAGGTTTTCATCGAGGCAGACGGTCAGACACTGCTTTATACAGGCGATTTCAAACTCTCTGAGAATCTCACGTGTAAGCCGATACGCATAGAACATGCTGACATACTGATAACAGAAAGCACCTACGGTACTCCGGAATATGTTTTTCCCTCGACTGCATCAGTAAGGGATCAAATAATCAAATGGGTCAAGGAGCAGTTGAAAGGCAATTATTCAATCGACATAGGCGGTTATCAGATAGGCAAGGCTCAGGAAGCAATAAAGCTACTGAATGACAACGGCATAACGCCGAAGGTTTCCGAGACCATCAGAAGGTATAGTGATATTTATAAAAAATTCGGAGTAAAACTTGATTTTGCGAAACCGGAGGACAACTCCAAGGTTTTGGTCAAGCCTATGCATCTGCTAAACACGGCCAATGGAAGGAATGGTAGAAAGGTTAAGGCATGCGCATTAACAGGCTGGTCGCTTGACAATGGCAAGCTTGACGATAAGACTGATGCCAACGTAGGCTTTCCTTTGTCTGACCACTGTGACTTTAACCAGATTATGGAATACGTAGAAGCAGTCGGGCCGAAGCAGGTTTACTGCGTACATGGCTATACGCAGGAGCTTGCAAAAGAAATAAGAAAGAGGTTTAAGATTCCTGCAAAAACATTTGACAATATGCAAGGAATTTCTGGTCAGAAGCTGCTTGTAGATTTTTGATTGATTTGCAGAAACAGTGGTTAACGATTTAACTTAAAAACTATTATTATATTTCGAGGGTATTTTACTCTCAAGGCAAAACATGAGCGAATCTGTTCAACGTTCTTGGAATTGGTATTCCCGCGAATCTGTTCAACGTGCAATATTAGAGATTGCGAAAAATCGAGAGGTAGTTTCTGTTTTTGCTGATAGTAAATTTGGAAAAAGGCCTGATGTGCTGAATTATCCTGGTGATATACTTCAAGCAGTGGCGCAGGGCACTATATCCTTCCACGGTTCGGTTGAAAGGTGGCAGCAGCCGATGAAATTGGATGTTGGCCAGCCAAAGACTGAGTTGGATGCTTTAAGAATCGGGTGGGATGTTTTTATTGATCCGGATGTGGAAAATTTTGAGATTGGCAAGATTGTTACAAAACAAATTGTTGAGGCATTTAAAGACCATGGCGTAAGCAGCTACAGTATAAAGTTCACTGGTGGCAAGGGTTTTCACATCGGCATACCATTCGAATCGCTGCCGGAAAAAATCAATATGCAACCAACTACTTTACTGTATCCAGACATGCTGCAAAAGATCATAGAATATTTGAAACATTACATAGAGGATATGCTGAGGGAAGAGTTGATGGCATTAGCAACACCGGCAGAAATTTCGCAAAAGGTTAACAAGCCATTGAATGACATTGTTGGAAAAAATGGTTTGGATCCTTTCAAAATAGTTTCCATGGATATCTTTTCTTCCCGCCATCTGTTCCGCCTGCCTTACAGCCTGCATGAAAAAACCTTTTTAGTTAGCCTTCCATTGAGACTGGAAGCTCTGGACAAGTTCGAGCGCGAGGATGCAATGCCAGAAAAGGTAAAGGTTGAGGAGAGGTTTCTTACACCAAAAGCAGTGCATGATGCTGAGCCGCTGATTATTGAAGCGCTGGATTGGGCTTCAAAACATGTTATAGAAGTAAAGCAGGAACTGCCGAGGATGAAAGTTATGCAGACAGGAATGGTTAGTGAGGAATACTTCCCGCCATGCGTGTACAACATCTTCAAAGGCTTGACTGATGGGAAGAAAAGAAGTGTTTTCGTTTTAATCAACTTTCTGCGCAACATGGGTTGGGATATTGATAAGATGGAGAAGAGGCTGGTGGAGTGGAACCAGAAAAACTATCCAGTGTTGAGGAACAATTACCTGAGATCGCAGCTGCGATGGCATACGCGGCAGGAAAAAAGCCTGCTGCCGCCTAACTGTGACAATCCAAACTTTTACACAAACTACAAGGTTTGCACGCCGGATGAAATCTGCAGGGGTGGGACGGATAAGATAACCATAAAAAATCCTGTCAGCTATCCTTTCAGGAAGATGAAAAGATCTGGGAAAAAGAAGAAAAAGAAAAGGTAATTTGATTGCTGCGCGGGTTCAAATCCCACATCCCGCAAGAAAAAGCATTTAGCTCTAACTATATCAATATTAAGCAGATAGTATGGTCGAGGAAACTATTACTTTCGAGCTGATAAGAAAGATACAGCGGGAAGAGCGGGCTGCTTCAAAGTTGACAAAGCTGCCTGAGGGGTTTTACAAAAATGTCAACTCATATCTGCAGCAGAAAAAAAAGATTGCCGACAAGGTTGGATCGACTGAATTGAAAAATATAGAGATGCTTGTTAATGATATTTTCAACAGGCGCGAGAGGAAGATACTCAACATGGTTCTTATAGCTGCAAGGACCAAGATACCGCCGGAAAACTTGTCTGATGAAGAGAAGGCCTTTTTTGACACCTTGATAGAAGTGGTCAGTAAAAGAAGAAAGGAAGCGCTTGCAGAGCTGTTTGAAGAGGTTGAAAAACAAGCGGAAGGCGAAATGGCAGGGCAAAGGATAGTGTCAATAGTTTTTAATGAAGATATGGAGGAATTTGTTGGCAGCAATCTTATAAACTACGGCCCCTTCAAAAAAGGGGACACAGCAGAAATACCTGTGGATAACGCAAAATTGTTGGAAGAAAAGGGAATAGCAAAAGAAGCATAAACTATTTTTTTGATGCTTTGACAATTAGCAAGGGCTTAAAGATTTAAGTTTATTTATCGAGAATTAGAAGTTAATAGTGAGCTGTATGAAATTCCCTAAAAAAATAAGAACGTTCTGTCCGAAGTGCAACAAGCATACTTTGCAGGAAGTTGAACTGGTAAAGAAGAAGCCCAGAGGAAGCATGAAGCACGGGCAGAGGATATTCAAGCGTAAGATGCTTGGTTATGGCTCTTTTCCACGTGAAAAGCCAGAGGGCAGGGAAAAATCAACGAGAAAGATTGACGTGCGCTACAAATGTACAGTATGCGGCAAGAAAAACGTAAGAGGAAGCGGTTGGAGAGCGAAGAAGTTTGAACTGGTAAAGGTGTGATGTATGAAAAAAGATCTGGTGAAGATGCCGAAAAGCCATTTTGTGCGTGTTCTTTGCAAGAAATGCAAGAATGATCAGGTGATATTTAACAAGGCCACTACTGCCATCAAATGTATAAACTGCGGAGAGGATCTGGCAGTGTCAACCGGCGGCGTGACATTGATAAAAGGAAAGGTTTTGGAAGTACTGAGCTGATAAAAAACAAGTCTGCTTATATTTAAATATTGGCAAAATAATTTTTTTTAAGGAACATGGCAAAAAATAATAATAAAAATAGGACTGGAAGAAAAATTGTCTTTGCTTTTGTGGTTTTGCTGATTATAGCTTTTGTAGCGGTTGCAATGTATTTTTCGCTTCCATCCCTGCAAAATCAACTTGGCACCGGTTCTCAAACAACTACAACACAAGCAGCAGCAACTACTGTAGTGGGCACAGGTACGTTCCAGCCTTCTATAGTTACACTGGAAATAAAAAGCTGGGGTTTCAGTTCGGAAACTATAACATTACTCAAAGGCTCCACTGTAACTTGGACAAATAAAGACGGCGTTAAACATACAGTGACAAGTGCAGGCAACTTTGATTCTGGCGACATCGCTGCAGGTGCATCATGGCCCTACACATTCAACAAAGCAGGGACATTCGAATACAATGACAAATACAATCCGTCGATGAAGGCAAAGGTTGTTATCACAGAATAATCTCTAACGAATAATTCTGGAACGTCATGAAAAGGTATAAATCTTTAATCCACAATCAAATTATTATGGCTAGGCAATCTGCTATGCAAAGCGTTTTCATGAACGGCCCTGGTGTAGATGTACTATACGCAAGAGGTAGAAATGTTGTGGATGTTTTGAGGGGCGCGGCAGAAATTATCAGAAAATATTATCCAGAAGCAACAGTTAAGCCGCTTTATAATAAGGCGGGAACAGAACCGAAACTTGTAATCCAGAGTCCAGGAAGAAGATTGCAAAGAGTTTCGATAAGAAACATGAAAATAGGAGATCTCTGCACCCTATTAGGCAAACCCGGTGTTGCTAATATAGAATTTGAATATGTAAAACTTCACGATATCCGTTATTACGGCTACAATCCAATTTCGATAGAACACTCTGAGCCGGATGGATTTCCGAAAAAACTCCGTGTTGCATTTATGGTGGCAAAAATTGGATTTATGGATATAGAGAAACTCATGAAACCGTATATTGGAATGGCAATATGGCCGAGCAGTGATGAAAACGTGGATAGGTTGGTTGAACTGGAAGGAAAGCTTGAAAAAGTATAAATTATTAAACTATTTCTTCATTCCTAGATCAAATGCTTTCTTGTTTATTTCAAAATGTTTTTCAGGGAAAAATTCCTTTATTGCTGCCAGCAAACATTCGCGGCTCAGCGGCAGGAAACCTTCCCTCTTCGCCCTTCCTAACAAATAGACGTTAGCAGTCCTTGTATTGCCAACAGCCTTTTTTGCTTCCAGTGTAGCATCAACAAACACAGCACGCCTGCCAAACTTTTTTATTCCTTTTACAATCTGCTTTCTGTCAGGATATTTTTCGTTTTTAAGATACATCATCGGCTGGTAGATGCGGTAGGAATTGACAAGAAAGTTTGTGTTCGATGGTTTTGAGGCGTAAATGCAAGCACGCAGTGCCTCCATCTCCTCTAATGCTATCACAAGATTTGCCGAGCCCTTTTTTACTATTGAAGAATAAACATTTTCACCAAACCGCAGGTTGCATGTTATTATCCCGCCACGCTGAGACAAGCCGTGAACCTCGCTTGTTTTAACATCAAAACCCTGCTTCAGTGCAGCCTCTGCCAGAATTTTTAATAATGTTAGCACGCCCTGCCCACCTGCACCGATTATGACAATATTGAAAATTCCTTTCATTTTTCTCTTACCTTCTCCACTTTTTTAGGTTTGATCGCGTTGTAAGGGCATATCTGCGAGCATACGCTGCAACCAGTGCATAACACATCATCGATAACATAATTCTTGCCTTCCATATGTATGGCCGGGCAGCCAAACTGCCTCAGGCATATGCCGCATTTCTTGCAAACAGCAGCATCTATCTCGAACTTTTGTATCTCAATCCCTTCCTTCAATTTTTTCCTTATCGCAAGCAACTGGCACTCCCTTCTTGCTACGATGACATATAACTGCTTCTTCTCTAACGCAGTTTTTATCGCCTCAAAAGTTTCTTTAAAATTATACGGATCGACTGTTTTGACGTTGCTGCTGTCAACCCCGCATGCCTTTGCCATCGTTTCTATCATCACTTCCTTTGTTTTATCGCCCATAGCTGTAATACCCATACCAGGATTAGGCTGATGACCGGTCATTGCTGTTATACGATTATCTAAAACTATTATCACTGGATTGGATTTGTTGTAAGCAGCGTTTATCAAGGGAGGTATGCCTGCATGGAAGAATGTTGAATCGCCAATAATCGCTATGACATTTTGGTCTGAAACCTTTTTTATACCATGCGCAAAACCAACACTAGCGCCCATTGCAGTTATGAAATCCTGCACGGCATACTGCGGCGACATGCCTAGGATATAACAACCAATGTCACCTGGAAAGATTGTTGTCTCGCCGCCAGCAATCTTTGCTGCATAAAAAACAGAGCGATGCGGGCAACCAGGGCATAGCACAGAGCCGCGTGATGGAATCTTTATTTTTGCAAACTCCCTCTCCTGTTTTTCAAAATCAAAGTTATTTTTTTTGCCAACTACTTTTGATAAAGCAAGCAGCACATCCTCAGGCTTGTACTCGCCAGCAACTGGCAACAACTCCTTACCAATTATTTTTTTATCCGGCGCAATCCTTCTCACATTTTCTTCAAGCACTGGATCCAGCTCTTCAACAACAACAATGGTTTCGAAGCGGCTTGCAAAATCTTTTATCTTCTTCTCAGGCAGCGGATAGGTAAAGCTTATTTTCAGCACAGGCACACTCC
>Ga0315289_10014692_pt1 | contig 10908 bp, 9 predicted proteins | sample YL17G11_40_MG_FD_203452 | JGI IMG/M metagenome (GOLD analysis project Ga0315289, IMG submission 203452) | Sediment microbial communities from Yellowstone Lake, YNP, Wyoming, USA - YL17G11_40 | ecosystem: Environmental > Aquatic > Freshwater > Lake > Sediment | place: USA: Wyoming | collected...
GACATTCAGCAAAAACAAATGGTCGGCCAGCTTTTCCAAGCCAAGTCGGTCTCTGAAACCACGTTCCTAAAGTCCATGGACATAGACCCCGAGCACGAGAGAAAGCAGATGGTCGAGGACGCTGTCGCCCAGGCCAAGATGCAGCAAGAAATTGAGCGCCGTCTAAAAGAGATCAAGTCTGACCTATCGCAAAAAGTCGACCAGCAGATGGACGGAAACCCTCTCAAGTACGATCCAAACGCAGTGCTGCAAGTGGCCCAGCAGGAAGCCATGACCTGCGCTCAGATGCCAGAAGAGCAACGCAAGAAGCGACTTGAACAACTCAAAGCCCAGGACCCAGTCTTGGAAATCGTTGTTCAAAACGTTCTTACGCAAATACATCGGCAGCAAAAACAGCAGGGAGCTACAGTCCAGACGGCTGGCGCGCAGCCGCAAGGGCAACCCGACGGTGCTGCTCAAGCAAGTTTTAAAGTCTCCCCAGAGCAGTCTGGCGGTGGCTCACCTAGTACGACGATGGGCGGGGGCTGATAGGAATGCAAATCATAGGCGGACCAGGAAAGAATATTCATGAGCAAGTACGAAACTCAATCGGTGCTGAAGCACCAGACATGGTGGCGGATTTTTTTAAACCGGTGGGTGCGCAAGATCCGCATACTCGTCCGGTCAAAACTAAGGTCGTACCACCGCGCTTCAACTTCAAGCTCCTCCAAATAGCTGGGGCCTGTCATTCCCCAGAGGATGACGTCGAGTATATCCGGATCATGAACTGTATCTGTACCGGCGAATACACCAACTCGACGGAAGATACCTATCACGACAAAGACGGAAATATTCAAGTCTTCCTTCGGTGGTTGGAATGGCCTAACGGTGGCAACCCAAACACACCGCCTAAAGACGAAGACTTTGACGAGACGGTCCTAGGTGAAACAGACAAGGAGCGCAGGAATCGAGAAAAATCTGAGAAGAAGCTCGCTAAGAAAAAAGACGAGGAAGACTCTCCAGCGTTGGACCCGCAAGTAACCTTCTGAGGCACACTATGGCCGTTACGGCGCTCTTCTCGCATTCTCAGGGAAAGCGTACGCTTATCCAGCAAAAAGCTGTGGAAGGCGTGCAATCTCTTTTTCCGATATCGACGGCTAAGTACGATATCCACGTCGAGGACGTCAAAGTCTCGCCAAAAGAGTTTTCTACGGCCGAGTCCAAGAAAGCTTTGCTGGAAGGCAAGTCCTTGACCGAGCCGGTCACCGGCACGGTGGTGCTTAAAGACAAGGCCGGCAAAGTCATCGATAGAGTCAAGAACTACAAGCTTCTCAGCCTGCCATATTTCACAGATCAACATACGTTCGTGGTGAACGGGAACTCGTATTCTGTAGGTAACCAACTACGAACCAAACCAGGAATATACACAAGAGTTCGACGCAACGAAGTACCAGAAGTTGCATTCAACCTCTCAAAAGGGTCAAATTTTAAGATAACAATGGACCCGGCTACCTCGGTGTTCAAGCTAGAACACGGCAGCAGTGGAATTCCCTTGTACCCAATCTTGAAGTCTCTAGGCGTTGCCGACCGAGATCTCGAGACTCAATGGGGGAAAGAGATTCTTACAAAGAATTCTGAGCTATCGAAGACCTCCTACAATACGGCTATCTCTAAGCTTTACGAAAAGGTAGTGCCGCCAAAAGAGCGGAGTTCCGAACATGACATAACCGAGAAGGTCAACAAACTTCGCGGATATTTTGAAAAAACTAGAGTGGACCCGGAAACTACGCAGACGACTCTGGGGAAAGGATATAGTTCCGTCCAGGGCGAGACGATCCTGGCGGCATCCGGTAAGCTTTTGAAGGTGTTCAATTCTGAAGCAGAGCATGATGACCGGGATTCCTTAGAGTTCCAAAAGATCCATAGCGTCGACGACTTCGTCAAAGAACGCCTGCAAAAAGGTGGCCTAGAAGTCGTTAAGAAAATTAAATTTAAGGCCGACGCGAAAAAAGATATCACCGGCCTTAGAGATATTCTGCCAGCTAGCCCGTTCTCACCGACAATCAAGAGTCTAATCACGCAGTTCACGCTTTCTCGCACGCCAGACCAGATCAATCCGCTGGAGATCATGGACGCTGCGATGAAGGTCACGCGCATGGGAGAGGGCGGTATCGGCTCGCTGCGTGCCGTCCCGGAAGCTACGCGGGACCTTCACGTGACTCATTTAGGAGTCATCGACCCAGTCAAAACAACGGACTCTAGCTCCATCGGTGTCGACCTGCGGGCGTCTCTGACGACGGCTAAGGACGATCACGGAAATATCTATGCATCGGTGCGGGATGCGACAACCGGCAAGATCTCTCATGTCAATACACAAATTCTACGGCAGAAAGCCGTGGGGTTCCCTAGCGTACTTTTAAACGAATACATGGCTGGAAAAGTTAAAGGGTCCATTCCGGCAAAACTTGCAAACCTGCAAGTCGAAGTCGTCAAGGATGGAAAAATACAAACGATCCATGCCAAAAACGTCGATTATGCGATCCCTAACCCGCAGAGTATGCTAGGGCCTTCCACCAGTTTAATACCTTTTCTGGACAACATGCAGGGCAACCGAGCCCTCATGGGTGCTAAGCAGATCACGCAAGCTCTACCGCTCAAGTACCGAGAGGAACCTCTCGTTCAGGTAAGCGCTCCTGCCGGTGGTAAATATGAAACGATGAATGGCGTGCTTGGCAGCCAGATCGTAAAGCGTGCGCCAGGCGCCGGAACGATCACCAAAGTCGACCCAGATTTTATTCATATGAAGGGAAGTAACGGCGAGACTCACAAAATCTCGTATACCAACGACTTCCCACTTAACTCGAAAACTTATTTACACGAAGATGTACTTGTCAAAGCCGGTGACAAAGTCAAAGACAACCAGCAGCTCACCGAAAGCAACTTTACACAAAACGGAAATGTCGCTCTGGGGAGAAATGCGTACGTAGCCTATATGCCGTATCACGGCGAAAACTCCAACGATGCCGTGGTCATTTCTGAAGGTGCTGCCAAGTCTTTCACGTCCATGCATATGTACAAGAAAATCTTGGAGTTGGACTCCGACACGGTGCTGGATAAACGGCTTTACCTTACGCAGTTCCCCGCCAAAATCTCAGCGGCGGCGCTCGGTAATCTTGACGAAAAGGGGGTCGCCAAAAAAGGCGTCGTACTCAACTACGGCGACCCCGTGATCGTCGCTTTGCGCAAGTCTCAGCCGACTCCAGAAGACGTCATGCTCGGCAGACTCCACAAAATGCTAATCGGAAAGTACCGCGACATTACAATGCTTTGGGACCACGAAAACCCAGGGACGGTGATCGATGTCGTAATTTTAGGAGGACGAATTGCGCTTACTCTCAAAATGGAAGCGCCTATGGTGGTCGGCGACAAACTGGCTGGCAGCTATGGTAATAAGGCTGTTGTCTCTCGTATTATCCCTGACCATCAAATGCCTCATGATGACCGGGGCCGCCCTCTTGACGTTCTTATTGCTTCAACTGGCGTGGTATCGCGTATTAACCCAGGGCAGCTCCTGGAGACCGCACTTGGAAAAGTCGCTAAACAGACTGGGCAAAAGATCGTCGTCGACAACTTCTCAGGAGAAGACAAGCTAAAGCTGACAAAAGCTGTCCTGGCACAACACGGTATCCCCGACAAGGAAACCATTACGGACCCGATTACGGGGCGTAAAATTCCTGGCATCTTTACTGGGTACCAGCACGTCTATAAGCTTTTCAAAAGCACAGACACCAACTTCGGGGCTCGTGGAACAGGGACTTATGACGTCAACGAGCAACCCACCAGGGGCGGGGAAGAAGGCTCTAAGCGTCTGGGCGGGATGGAGATCAATGCACTCCTAGCACACGGCGCCACCCATTTTCTTGGCGAGGCCATCAATCTTAAAAGCCAGAAGAACACCGAATGGTGGAACGCTTTTAAAAATGGCACACCTCTGCCTGTGCCTAAGCGCTCGTTCGCTGTCGATAAACTTACAGGCATGATGGCTGGTGCAGGGATCAAGGTCGAACTCAAAGGCGGCAGGGCCTTCCTTAAGCCACAAACTGACCGTGATATAAAAGCCATGTCCAACGGGACAATTACCGAGCCGGACACCCTGCGCAAGAAAGATTTAAAGCCTGAAATCGGCGGCTTATTTGACCCACTAAAAACAGGAGGCCTTGAGGGTCAAAAGTGGTCTGATATCAAGCTTTCCGAGCCGATTGTTAAGCCACTTTTTATGAAGCCAGCGGCCAGCCTTCTTAAGATGTCTGAAACCGGCCTGCAAACCCTTCTGTTCGAGAAGGGTGGGGACCATGTCAAAGATCTGCTGAAAAAGATCGACTTGCCGAGCCTAAAAAAGGACTCTCAGGCGGACATTAAAAACTCGACAGGGCAGAGGCTAGATGACGCCGTTAAGCGCCTAAAATTTGTCTCCGGGCTAGAGCACGCAGGCCTCTCGCCGGTCGAAGCTTATGTCGGAGAGCACATAGCCGTTCTGCCGCCGAAGATGCGGCCAGTCGTGCCAGGGCCAAATAACCAACTGCTAGTCGCTGATGCGAACCACTTATACCGGGAAGTCATGCTTGCGGATCGCAAGCTCAAAGAAATGAAAGACGCAGGCATCACTCATCCCGCTGACACCATGCCGATTCGCCAGGAGATGTGGAGTGCTGTCAGCGCCCTGTCGGGCCTTGCTGAGCCGACGAGTTTTAAATTACGTCAGCAAGGCAAGAAAGGCTTTATTAAACAGATCGCTGGGCCTCGCCCAAGCGAGGGGTACTTTCAAGAAAAGATCTACGGACGCCCACAAGATCTCTCAGGTCGAGGTACTATTGCTCCAGACCCGACGCTTAAAATGAATGAGATCGGGCTTCCGGAGGACACTGCTTGGGGTATCTATAAACCGTTCGTTGTGAAGCGCCTCGTGCAGATGGGACTCCCAGCTTTGCAGGCAGCAGACCATGCGGAAAAGAAAACAGAGATGGCACGAAAAGCCCTTGAGGTCGAAACCAAAGAACGACCTGTGGTATTTAATCGAGCCCCCTCGCTGTGGCGCTATAGTGTGCTATCCGCTTTCCCAAAACTTATTCCCGGAAAGACCATTCGTATTAACCCGTTTGTGGAAACTCCCCTCGGCGCGGATTACGACGGGGACGCTATTCAGTTACACGTTCCTGTTCAGCCACAAGCTGTTGCGGACGCCAAGCGAATGAGCCTCGACAAAATGCTATTTTCTGACAAAAGGCGCGGAGACTTAATCCCTAAACCAGAGATGGAGGCCGTCATTGGTCTCTACGAGGCAACGCGCAACGGCTCGACTGGCGTGAAGCACAAGTTCAAAACCCAGGAAGAGGCAACACAGGCTTACTACCGGGGCGAGCTCAAAGCTAATGACGATGTTGAGATCACGGGACAAAAGGCCTAATATTACCGCAGAGGTACCACCATGCTCAAAGAAGCTTATGACCAAGGCACAGCTAGCGCATACGCTGACTTCCTTTTTAGTAAAGAAGCGAAGCTCCTCCCAAAAGTCTCGGTGCCTAAGAACCCCTATCCAGGCGAAGAAGCTTGGAAGATGCTTCAAGGCATCGGCGAGAGAGCACGCATAAAGAAAGCTCCGTCTCCGGCGTCGCATCTTGGCCCCAAGATGAGCGTCGATCCTGATGGTACGCGAGTGCTCAACTACGGCCATACGCCCCCAAAGCCCGTCAACTTTAGCGATAAAAATATTCGGGACTGGGCGCCTCCAAAGCTTGAAAAAGAGGGGGCGTAATTATGGGCGTCGGTCGACTAAAAAAGCCGGAGAAGGCACCGATCATCTCTCACCACGGGACCGCGATGACCTCGATTATCGAGCGACTCAAAGCCCACAAGTCTCATAAGTCAACGCATGAAGCGCTGACAAACATGCACGACTCGGTGCTGCGCAGGCCTCCGACTGAAGGCGGCATGCTCAAGAAAGCTTATGAAGCAGGCTACAAGTACGCCGAAGACGAAATATCAATGAACAAAGACGACGACCCAAACTCAATAAAAGGGCCCGCTAACAAAGAAGAAGCCATCGTCGATGTCATCCGTCGGGGCTGGCCTAACCCACTTGATAGCGCCATGCGCACGCACAACAAGATGATGAATAAGCAGCAGTTCTCCGAGTCGGCATCGGTCAAAGACTTAGCGAAGATCAATGCAAACAGCCCTGAGGTGACGGTATGACAGAGCCGCAAGAAAAGCCGGCACCAGACCATCACCGAATCCAGCTGGCCCCGCGTGATCCGAAGTTCCCCGTGTCTGGCCGCAATGCCGTGCTGATGCTCGACGGCCAACCGCTTGTGGGCGTTCAGAGGCTAAGCATAGAGCTTCTTGCCGGCGAAGGGTTGGCCTTAGCCACCATTGAAATGCTAGCAGATGTCCGAGTCGACGGCGTCGTTGATATTAAGAAGAACGTCAAGAAAGCAGCGAAGAAGCCCTAATGACGACTTTTGTCGAGCACCTGATCAACGAAGGCATCCCACCTGAGTACCACCTAAAGGGCACTCTCGATAAGAAGTCTTTGACTAAACACCTGACTCGCATAGCTAAAGACCGACCCGAACTCTATCCCGACATCGTTCAGAATGTGAAAAAAGTCGGTGATATGATGGCAACGTTTGAAGGCGTCTCGGTAGGTCTGGACGATATTACGCCGGACTACGCAGCGCGTGATAAACTTATTGGAGATGCTAAGCGTGATATTGGTAAGCTCACAAACGACAAAGCAATTATTGAACGACTACTCAAAGCCCAAAGTGAGGGCCTTGCACTCGGAACAAGGCATAAAGGTTCTCTTCAACGGCAAGTTGAATCTGGCTCTCGAGGAAAGCCCGGACAGTTTCTCAAAACTGTCTTTTCACCAGTCGTTGCCAAAGGGCCGGGGGATCTTCCGCTCCCGTACCTGATCTCAAAAAGCTACTCCGAAGGCTTAAGCCCAGCGGAGTTTTGGCTAACGGCTGGCGAGAGTCGCCGGGAGCTTGCACAGACTCAGCTGGCTACTGCACTGCCAGGGGATAGCTCTAAGGTAATCACCAACGTCCTCAATAACTCGATAATCACCAAGCCAGACTGTGGGACCACCAACGGTCTTGACTACCGGCTAGATGATTCCCATATCGTCGACCGCTACGAAGCTAAGACCAACAAACTAATCACCGACGACTATATTCGCTCTCTGCAAAAAGCAAAGCACAGCAGCATACTCGTTCGTTCTCCGATGACTTGCCAAGATCACCCAGGTGTCTGCCAGAAGTGCTGGGGCCATAATAATGAAGGCCAGATGCATACGATCGGCGTCAACGTCGGTATGCGCAGCGCGCAGATGCTTTCTGAACCTCTGACTCAGATGGTACTCTCGGCGAAGCACGGCGGCCAGATGGCACGCGCTGACGAGGCAAAGCTCGTGGGAACCCACGGCTTTCGTCAGTTAGTCGGTATTCCTGAGATTTTTAAAGACCAGGCAGTCTTGGCTGAGCACGCTGGGACAGTCTCTAGCATTTCCAAATCCCCGCAAGGCGGCGCCACGGTCATGATCGGCGATACGCCGCACTACGTACCGCCCAAAAGAGAGATCCTCGTTAAAAAAGGCGAGCGCGTTGTGCCAGGATTCGCCCTCTCCGACGGGATCAAAAACCCTAGGCAGGTCGTCGAGCTTCAAGGGTTAGGGTCCGGCAGGGACTATATGAAGAACACGATCTACCAAATCTACAAAGAAAGCGGCGTCGATATAGATAAGAGGCACGTGGAACTGCTAGTGCGTAACTCGCTCAACCACGTGAAAGTCACCGAGGGGGACGAGGATGGTAAATTTATCAAAGGCGACATCGTCCCATATAACTCTGTCCGGGAACATCTGGCCGACGGCGCCAAGTCTCATCCCCTTGGAGCAAGTCTTATTGGGAAGCGTCTCGGCGACGAGTATCTTCACTACGCCGCAGGAACTCCCATCACTCCCGAGATACACGACTCACTTAGACAGGCCGGCCTTAAAACCGTTTTGATAACCGACAAGACTGCGACCTACGATCCGATCATGAAGCCGCTCGAGCAAGTCCCCCTGCTAGGCCAAGACTGGGTCTCACGCATGGCGCACCGACGCATCAAAGACACGCTCATCAGGGGTGCGGCCGAAAACTGGAGCTCTGACATCCACGGGTCGTCGCCATATGCCGCCATGATTTACGGCGGTCAAAACTTTGGCAGTGACATTCATAAAGGGCACTATTGATGTATAGCTACGCCGAAGCATTGGATCTTCTCAAAGAATCCTCTGCGAAACACCAGGACGAAGGCGGATATGAAGTCCAGACGCCACTAAAAGGCTTAGGTCTATCTCTTGGCGGCGAGATAGCAGGGACAGCAGCAGCGCTGCCTGTTCTAGCGCTTCATCACCACCGGGCGAAGAATAACCCGCACAAGCTTGGTTCAGGCTTGTCCCGTGAAATGCATGATGTCAAAAAAACCATGCGCGAGCTTTATCCGCACATGGGAGACGTCGGGGTCAGGTCTACGGAAGAACTGACCGGCACACCTGCGATGATGCAACGCATCGCCGACCACTATAACCCGGGATCCCACAAGATCATGGTCGCCTCGAAAAGCCCTGAGATCCTGGCGCACGAGCTTGGCCATGCCTCCGGGCGAAACTCAATTTTACAGAGACTTGCTACAAATAAAGGCTTGAAGAACGGCGGTACGATTGCTGGCTTAGGACTTCTCGGGCACGAAGACACCAGAGATTACGCAGCTCCCGTTTACGCTGCGTCACGCCTCCCCCTGCTAATGGAAGAGGGCCGAGCCTCGATGCGTGCGCTTAAGGCTTTACATAAACTAAAGGGTGGCAAAGGTATCTCCAGCGGTCTTAAAACTTTGCTTCCGGCCTTTGCTACTTACGCAGCGCCAGCGGTGGCCGGGACAGCCGGCATCCATTACGCAGCTAATCATCTTGGCCATAAAGGCAGCAAGCATGAGCGGTAAAACTTTTATCCAATCGGTCCTTGAGCAACACGCCGAAATGGAAAAGACGGCGTTTGTTCCCGAGGCCGTAAAAAACTTTGGTAAGGGCACCTGGAACCTAGCGATGGGCGGCAAGACTCACCCAGAGCGAGCCCTCAAAGGCAAAGTCATCCCTGAGAAGTGGGATCCATGGCACGGGATTAAAAACGTGGGTGTCGTTCATGACACGCACGAGAGTGGCCCTCTCAAAGGTATGCTGAAGTACGATAAAAATACCGGAGACCCGGTCGCTAAGAAGCGCGGGCTCTTGAGTTATTTGGCACAAGAGTTCAAAGGCCCAAAGCCTACCAGAGCAGATCTCTACGCACACGTTCAAGCCGGCAAGGCCAAACAGAATGTCGGCGAGTTTATGCGCGGTGCAACCCCCGAGCAGCTCAAGACCATGGGCGACATCAACCAAATGGGAGCTATGGATTTTCTGAGGAATCACCCCGCCTTGGCTGCCAACTGGTACGGCAGGAACGCGTTGCACAAGGGATTTTTTGTCGGCCTGCCCGCCTACGAGATGGGCGGTGTCCTAACCGGCAAGAACCCGGTCGCTCCCGACGAGGGCCTTGGTGCAAATATCGGGCAAAGTCTCGGTTCTACCGTTGGGATGGTCGCCGGTATGCCGCTTGGACTTGTCGGCGGCGCCGCAGGCTCAACTGCACTGGCCGAAGGCGGCAAGCACCTGGGTCGCCAGGTAGATCGCGTGTTTAACTTAAGCCCAATGGGTCAGCGTCAGCCACTTCCGCCTCCACCGCCCTCCAACGAGCTTGCTAACCAAGAATCAGACCCCCAGCAATATTGGAGGCCAGCAAACTGAGAAATTGGTTGTTGGCTCGCAGTAGTTAGCCTAAAATCTGTAGTAATTGCGAATAGATCATCTTTCTTGACATGTAATCCGCGAGCCGTCGTTTGGACACTCGCTCATATTTTTCACCATAGGAGTGATTCCATGATTGCGACAGCGTACGTGGTTGGCGTCCGGAACTGCATGCTTGAGCGTGATGTCCTGGCCTACGAAAATGAAAAGGTCGCTGAAGCAGACGCCGCAGCTCTCGGTTATGCGCTCGAGCAACTCGGCGGAAACGAAGGCGTGCTAGCTACCGACGGCGCTACACCGGAAGTCACCGACACTATCGCCATCGCTCTTTCCAAAATGGCAGAGTGCGACGACGAGCAAGAAAAGATCGCGCACATTGAAGAAGCGGTCGAAGAAATCTCTAAGCTCGCAGGCCTTGAGCCTGGTGATAACTTAGTCTCTTCTGGCTTGAAGCCTGGCAAAGTTGCCCGTGGCGAAAGCAGCGCTCGCAAGACAGACAAGGACGAAGAACTGAGCAACGCGGTCGCCAACACCGCCAAGCGCCCCGATGTGTTTAGCCCTAAGCCAGGGAAAACTGGCCTCAAGGGTGGAACGATCGGCTCCGAGAAGGGCCACCCCGATGCCGACGCCCAAGGCGCTGTGCATCGTGACCTCGACAAAGAGTTGTCCAACGCTGTGTCCAATACCGCGCACCGCCCGAACGTCTACGGTAAGCCAGGGAAAACGGCGACCAAGGGCGGCACGATCGGCAGCGAAAAGGACCACCCGAAGCATGAGAAGCAAGCTTCTCTCTCGGACTTCTTGGCGAGACTCTAATGCTTAGCGAGGCTTACGAAGCGGGCATCGTAGCAGCGCTCGAGAAGCTCGGTGTGGCCATACCGTCTGCTGCTGACACAGCAGGTAATATGGTCAACAAAGCCGTTGCTCCTCCTGAGTTTACTCGTAGCCTCGATAACTTCGGCGGTCTTTCGACCAAGAACCGAAACGTCAATCTTTCGGCAAAACGTTCGATGCCGAAGTCCATGGTCAACGCTGCGATG
>Ga0315289_10014693_pt1 | contig 10908 bp, 7 predicted proteins | sample YL17G11_40_MG_FD_203452 | JGI IMG/M metagenome (GOLD analysis project Ga0315289, IMG submission 203452) | Sediment microbial communities from Yellowstone Lake, YNP, Wyoming, USA - YL17G11_40 | ecosystem: Environmental > Aquatic > Freshwater > Lake > Sediment | place: USA: Wyoming | collected...
CGGCAGCCGCTCTTTTTCCTGGCCAGATTTGGATCATCGGGAATGAACCAGATGTCATCTGGCAGGATAATGTCGAAGCGGCGAAGTATGCCATCATTTACCACGATCTTTATAAGATGATCAAATCCACCGATCCGACGGCTTTGATCGCGGTGGGAGGGGTGTCTCAAGCTACCGCGCTTCGGTTACGGTATCTTGATCAGGTGCTTCAATCCTATCAAAAGCTCTACCACGAAACCATGCCGGTGGATTGGTGGACAGTCCATGGCTATGTGCTACGCGAAGAAAGGGGTTCCTGGGGGGTCGATATTCCACCTGGGATCGATGCAACCCAGGGCGAATTGCGCGAAGTACAGGATCATGGGAGGATCGATTTATTCGAGGCCCAACTACGCGCCTTCCGCCAGTGGATGGCCGACCAAGGTTACCAAGACACCCCGTTAGCATTAACCGAATTTGGTATCCTGATGCCATCTTCTTACGGGTTTCCATCCGAGGTTGTCGCCAGGTATCTGGAGCAGACTTTTATCTGGTTATCCCAGGTTCAGGATGAATCGAGCGGATTTCCTGATGATGGATATCATTTGATTCAAAAATGGGCCTGGTTCAGCATCTCGGATCCAACCTACTCTTCATCCAACCTGGGAGATCTGTCCAGCGGCAAATTGACATTCGTGGGTGAAAGGTTTCGTAATTCAGTTTCTTTACTTATTCCCTGAGGCAGCATGAACTACAAAGCATTTTCCACCAATTGTATATTATTTCTATTGCTTGTTGCTGGCGTTTTACTTTCAAACGCGCAAATCATAAAACCGGACGTCCAATCAGTCCAAGCTGCGGAGAATGGCAGTGTTTGCCGTTTTGGAATCACCTCCCGACAGGGAAGCGAAGGTTATGATATCACCAGAATAGGGGTTGGGTCTTACCTGGATTGGGGGGCTGGATCAAACCCGAGCTTACCTTCAGGGGTCGAATATATCCGCGTATTACGCGTCCGCGAAGATTTGTACCCACAGACACTGGCTAACTTGCCTGCATGGGTTCAGGCTAACCTTGGGAGTGTATGGGTGGTGGGGAATGAACCAGACACTACTTACGATTACCAGGACGCGCTTCTCCCCGAAGTATATGCTGACCGATATTACGAATTAGCCACAATTATAAGCAGCCTGGACCCAACAGCGACCATTGCGTTTGGCTCCGTTGTTCAACCAACTCCCATCCGGTTACACTATCTGGACCGGGCATGGGATCAATTGGTTTCCGATGCTGAAAGCTCTGCTGCGGCTTCGAACTTGATCGATATCTGGTCGATCCATTCATTTATATTGAATGAACAAGAATACAGTTGGGGGACCGGGATCCCGCCTGGTTTCGAAAACGACCACGACGATGCGGTGATCATAACAAATTTAGCCGATACCTACTCTATTGATATTTATAAACAACGGGTCAACGCCTTTCGCAATTGGATGGCGAGTAAAGGAGAGCGAGGTAAGCCTCTTTGGATTACCGAGTACGGCAGCCTGATGCCACCCATCGATCCGCCGGGTGGTCCCGATTATTACAATGTGAGCGATCAGGATACAGCGAACTTTATGTTGGCGACTTTCGATTTTATGCTGAGCGCCACAGATGATCAGACCGGTCTCCCCGGCGATGAAAACAGGCTGGTGCAGCGCTGGTTCTGGTACAGCCTGAACGACCATCGGTATAACTTTGGGGGATCCATATTTGATCCTGATAATGGTAAAACACCGACGTTGGTTGGACAGGCTTTTATAGATTACCAATCTCTCAATCTGGCACAGCCTGATCTATTTCCGATAAGCTTAGCAATTGCTCCCATCTCTTATAATCCGGATCGTACGCTGGTTAATTATCGATTGACTCTGAACATAGGGAATGCCTTATCAGCCGATACCAGCTCCAGCGCACAGGTATGGATATATGATGGAGACCCGGATGGCGGGGGATCCCTGATTGCCGGGCCAATAGCGTCTGAGGCGATTCAACGTTGCGGCGGTACCAGGTTGGTATCAGCCGATTGGAAGGCGATTCAACCACTGACATATCACACCCTATATGTTCAGGTCGATCCTAGCGGAGTATCAGACTCAAACCCGGATAATAACCGGGCTGCTTATAGCGTGTTTACCAATCTACCGAAATTATATTTTCTGCCTTTCTTGGTTATTAAATAGGATGGTACAACATCTTTGGTTCGCTACCTGATCGATCATGCCTGTGTGCTGGTGGGGGATTAACTTTAGGGTTATCTACGAGGAATTTCACCTTTAAGAAGGCAGGCTTGCGCATGATGTGAACCTTATCGCATTGGATAACAATGGGATGGGTCATTCCCTAGAAACTGAAATGAATTTAATTAAATAAGCTGGCGTATTCACGTCAGCTTTTTTTGTTTATTCGCAACATTTCGCGGAGGATTTCTGCTTACGGCAAATCACCAGCCACGCGCAATTTGAAGAAGGATACATCGTGATAGTCGCGATAGAACCCCCAGTATTTAATGGCAAAGGCACTTGTCTGACCTGGATCTAAATTGGTACTGTTTACATAAGTATGTACACAACCCACCGGCATAGAAGAGACGTTATACAAAGTGCCATTCACACCAACAGATAAAGAGCGTTGACTCCCATCATTACGAACCTGACCAGTAATATCATAGTCTCCAGTGGCTGGTTTATACGACCCACTAGCGCCAAAAATAGTTAAACCTGGGCTGGTAGCACTTATTTTGTAGGTAGGGGTTTCAAATCGGTAATACGACAAATTTAGTGGGACACCCATGGAAAAACTAAAACAGCCTCTATTCCATGCAGGTAAATCAAGCGGCCACATGTATGTATATTGGGTGGCCAAAAGATGCCCACCAGCATCATAAAAGTTCATAACGACCTTAACCGAAGTCAGGGAATCGCTGGTGTTATTCAAAACTTCACCAATGACATACAGAATATTATTGGATACATAATTGAAACTGACAGGTGAGATATAAACCCTATAGGTTGAAAAATTAGTTATTGGCAGAAAGAAATTCTTGTTCGTTGGTGTTGGAGGTGTTGAGGTCTTGGTTGGCGAAGGAGAGGGTGTACTCGTTGTAGTCGGAGTCGATGTTGCGGTAGAAGTACTGGTTGAGGTCGGTGTTGCGGTAGATGTACTGGTTGGGGTGGGGGTTGGCGTACTGGTAGAAGTACTGGTTTGGGTCGGAGTGGCTGTGTCTGGGACGACAATTACCGACTCTGTGTTCGACCAAGAGCTATTACCGGCAGCATTGCTTGCGCGGGCTTGATAGTACCAGGTACCAGCCTGCTGGCTGGTGATCTGATATTGGCTACTCACGCCTGCGTTATATAGGGTTGGGGAGAAGAAAGCCGGGTTGTCAGCTTCCTGTAACTCATAGGCAGTTGCGCCAACCACATCGCTCCAGTCAACCAGGTAATCGCTAATGCCGCCAGGGTTACTGATAGGTAACAGCAGCGGCGCATCAGGGATGACACTCACCGATTGGGTATTCGACCAAGGGCTGTTTACGTTTCCAATGGTAGCCAGCACACGGTAATACCATATTCCACCCTGCTGAGCGTTGATCTGGTATTGGCTCGTGGTACCCGGATTATAGATGGTTGGGGAGGTAAAATCTGGGTTGTCAGCTTCCTGCAGCTCATAAGCGGAAGCGCCGGGCACATCACTCCAGTCAACCAGGTAATCTTTACTTCCGCCAGGGTTACTGATGGCGAACAATACCGGCGCACCGGGGACGACACTTACCGATTGTATATTCGACCATGGGGCCGATCCATGCAGAACGTTTGCTTTTACTCGATAGTACCACGTGCCATAACCCTGACCAACCACCGGATATTGAGTATCGGTACCCAGATAGCGCGCAATGGATGTCGTGAAACCTGAGTTGTCATCTTCTTCGAGCGTATAGCTGATGGCTTGGGTGACTACGCTCCAGACCACCAGGTAATCTCCATTACCATCAGGGTTATCTATAGGTGAGAGTACGGGAGCCGCGGCGAGCAAGCCTGAGCCGGAGGTATTGTTTAAATCATACTGTTCATTTATTATATACTTATCTGCTGAAGCCGCCTGGATTCCAAACAGGCTCAAGTACCCCAATAAGGCAGATGATATCAATAGTAATAATATTATGATGAGAGTATTTAGCCGGATGTGCATCATTAATTTTCCCTCTAACTCTAACTAGTTATGCATAAATTTTAAATATCTTTTAAGGTAGATCACCAGCTACGCGCAATTTGTAACGGGCCACATCGCTATAGCTGCGATAGTAACTCGAGTAATTAATGGAGAAAGAGCTTACCTGACCTGGTGCTAAATCGGGACTGATCGTCTTATGTTCACAACCCACCGGCACACCATAAATATTATACAAGGTGCCACTGACGCCCACAGAGAGCGAGTGTTGGCTCCCGTCATTACGAACCTGACCGGTAATATCATAGGCTCCAGTCGAACTATTGTATAACCCACTATGATTAAATATTGTAAGACCTGAGCTTGTCCCTCTCAATGTGTAGGTTGGGGTTTCGAATTGGTAATACGACCAGGCAGGCAACACGTCCATGGTGATTTTAAAACAGCCTTTTTCCCAGGCGGGCAAATCAATCGGCCATATATAGGTATGGCTGGTATCTAGAAGAAGCCCATTGGCATTAAAAAAGTTAACAGCAACTTCAACGGAAGTCAATGAATCGCTGGTGTTATTTAAAACCTCACCAATAACAAACATAGAACCATGTGATTCATAAGTGAAACTAACGGGCAGGACGTGGACACCGGGTCTCAATACACTCACAGAGGGCAGAAAGGCAAATACCAGGGTCTGCCTGGCCCGGATGGTCTCAGTGCCGGTGTTCGAGGTGACCGTTGTATTGCCAAACTTACCAGTCGCATAGGCAGCGTTCGTTACAGACCCACTGTTTATGTCGTGGCGTAGGATGGTGTAGCTTGCCGTGCAGGTGATGAACTGACCTGGAGGACCTGGATCCAGGGTCGTCGGAGTTGGCGGGCAGGTTTCATTCGTGGTCTTGTCATCAAACACAGTGAACGGCGCAGTGAGGGTCACATTGCCAGTGTTCTCTACTTTGAAGCTATAGCCGATTACCTGGCCAACATAGTCGTAGACCGTTGGGGTGGCAGTCTTGGTGATGGTCAGGGCGGGGGTCTGGATAGCAGGGACCGACTTGCTGGCTGCAGGAGCATTAACCGGGGTCAGGCCGTTCATGCCGCTGGCGTTGGCGGTGTTATCCACCTTGCCGGCGTTCATATCGACCAGCGTGGTCAGGTAGGTGTCAGTGCAGGTCAGGGTTCCTAACGGAGCCAGCGTGGCTGGCTGTGAGCAGGTGAGGACACCCAGCTTGACATCGGTGATACTCACATTGGTCAGGGTGACATTGCCGTTGTTCGTGGCTACCAGTGTGTAGTGCAGGGTCACACCCGCAGCACTGAAGCTTAGTTCCGTAGCGACCTTGGTCAGGGTCAGGGCAGGGGTCTGTATGGCAGGGACTGACTCGCTGGCTGCAAGAGCATTAACCGGGGTCGTGCCGTTCATGCCACTGGCGTTGGCGGTGTTATCCACCCTTCCGAAGTTCACATCGGCCTGGGTGGTAAGGTAGGTGTCCGTGCAGGTCAGGGTAGCTGCCGGGGCCAACGTGACCGGCTGTGAGCAGGTGAGGACACCCAGCTTGACGTCGGTGATGCTCACAGCGGTCAGCGTGACATTGCCACTGTTCGTGGCTACCAGCGTGTAGTGCAGGGTCACGCCCGCAGCACTGAAGCTCGGTTCCGTGGCAAGCTTGGTCAGGGTCAGCGCAGGGGTCTGGATGGCAGGCACCGACTCGCTGGCCGGAGGAGCATTTACCGTGGTCAGGTTGAACGTGCCACTGGCGTTGGCGGTGTTATCCACCCTACCGAAGTTCACATCGGCCTGGGTGGTCACATAAGTATCAGTGCAGGTCAGGGTCGCTAAAGGGGCCAGCGTAACCGGCTGAGTACAGGTCAGCGTACCCAGCTTGACGTCGGTGATGCTCACAGCGGTCAGGGTGACATTGCCACTGTTCGTGGCTACCAGCGTGTAGTGCAGGGTCACTCCCGGAGCATTGAAGCTCGCTTCCGTGGCGAGCTTGCTCAGGGTCAGGAGCGGGGTTTGCGTGGCAGGCACCGACTCGCTGGCCGGAGCAGCATTAACCGTGGTCAGGCCAAAAGTGCCACTGGCATTGGCGGTATTATCCACCCTACCGAAGTTCACATCGGCCTGGGTGGTCACGTAGGTGTCAGTGCAGGTCAGGGTCGATGCCGGTGCCAGCGTGACCGGCTGAGAGCAGGTCAGGGCACCCAGCTTGACGTCGGTGATACTCACAACAGTCAGGGTGACATTGCCGCTGTTCGTGGCTACCAGGGTGTAGTGCAGGGTCACGCCTGCAGCATTGAAATTCGCTTCCGTGGCGAGCTTGCTCAGGCTGAGGAGCGGGGTTTGCGTGGCAGGCACTGACTCGCTGGCCGGAGCAGCATTAACCGTGGTCAGGTTGAATGAGCCGCTCGCATTGGCGGTGTTATCGACCTTGCCAGCGTCCACATCGGCCTGGGTGGTCACGTAGGTGTCAGTGCAGGTCAGGGTCGCTAATGGGGCCAGCGTGACCGGCTGAGTGCAGGTCAGCGCACCCAGCTTAGCGTCGGTGATGCTCACAGCGGTCAGGGTGACATTGCCGTCGTTCGTGGCCACCAGCGTGTAGTGCAAGGTCACGCCGGCAGCACTATAGTTTGCTTCTGTTGCGAGCTTGGTCAGGCTCAGGTGGGGGTTCTGGGTGGCTGTAACGGTTTCGTCATCGGTGTTCGAATCAGTGCCATTGGCATGCGCCGTGGCGGTGTTGGTTACCGATCCAGAGTCGAGATCGGTTTGGGTGATGTTGTAGCTGGCAGTGCAGGTCATCTGCGCACCCTGGGTGAGACCGCCATCCGGGCAGGTCACAGTCGCCTTGTCATCAGTGACGGTCACGGGGCCAGCAAAGTCCACATCGCCAGAATTGGTCACCTCGTAGCTGTAGTCGATCGTAGTGCCTATTGCGGAATAGGTTGTCGGGATTGCGGATTTGACGAGAGTAAGTCCGGCCTGGTTTATAATCACTGTCCCATGCACGCTATTCGAACCGGTGCGGTTCGTATGAGGCAGGGCAATTTTAATCACTGAGCTGGAATTAAGTTCTGCTGAGACTTTGTGTGTTCCAAATATAATTAAGGACCCCAATAAGGTAGATAAGGCTAATAGAAATATAAATCTGACGAGAGTAATGGATCTATTTCTCATACTATATCTTTCCTATCACCCAAGATAATTGCTTGCATATATATTCTTTTATAAACATTAGTGTTGGTCAGGCTTATCGAGAACTGTAACTGGCAACGCAGTCCCCGACCGATGAACTTAAGATGACAGATACGGTTGTCGCATCTGGTAGGATTCCGGATGAACCATCGCAAAAGGCCAGGCCATCGCCATCGTTGTCAGTGCCGCTACAACCGCTTTGCCCAGGGAATTGGGGGTTGAATCCTGTTGCAGTAAATCCATAGCCAGGAGTGTTTGAGGAGAAATGAGCAATATATGTTATGGTCACACTATTACCAACTGGTACCGTGAATGGATCGATTTCACACGATAGTATTACGACGGGTGGTGGTTGGGTTGCAGTTGGAGGTATTGGCACATTCGGAGTATTATAAGGAGCGGAAGTGGAAGTCATCTTAGCGGCCAGTGAAGGCTTGGGAACATGAGATTTTTGCGTTGCTGGAGGTGATAAGGTTGCTATTTGCGTATTGGTCGGGTATGGCGTGAATGATGGACGTGGAGTTATAGTTGGTCTGGGAGTGTAAGTTGGCAACGGTGTTACCGTTGTATTCTGGGGATTGATTGAATTATCGGTCGCAGTATCTAAGGTCTTTTCTACTGGAACATCAGTGTTGAAACTTGTTGGGGAAGCAATTAATCCGGACGCAGAGGTATGGCCTGGTTTCATGTTCATATACACTATTATGAAAGCTGCAATAACAAGCAAAGTTCCTGCAATACCAGCAATGCTTAAGAACAATTGCTTATCAATTGCTACAGGTATTTTAAATTTTTTATCAGCAACTTGATCTTGAGGCTGACCAATATTTTCAGACAGATATTGTGCCTGCTGTGGATAAAGAACCGATGAATAAATTATCCTTTTTGTTTCATTAAGATAAATTTCCACACTGTATTCTGGATGGCTGGTAATCTTCTGATAAACCAGATTGATGGGAGAAAACTCAATATTTGTTATAGAAAGGAGCTGATCTGAATCTTTACTTATCCATGTACCACCCCACTTCAGGCGCATGTATTCTCCCAAGTAACTACCCCAAAGAACTGCTGTATCAGAAATTACGTTACTCGTCCCTTCATCCTTGGGGAGATCGGTAAAACGCTGATAAATCTGTACTAATATATTGTCTAACTTAACAATACTTTCCTCTGAAAAGTCTAATTCTTGTCCAAACCTTTCTTTCGCTTCGATTATTGCATAATCGGCGGATGCTTTCATTGAGTCGTTGATATCAGACATGAAACCTCTTAGAAAATATTAGTTCCTACGAGATATGGCGATTGAATGAAAGGTCAGTTAAGAATGAGTGTTGAAACAACTAATGTACTTCTTCGACTTTAGGATCGATCCGGCGTAATTTAGCCAGACTGCAAAATCTCTGTTTATAATAACTAATCAGGTGGGATCTAGTGTGCTCTATCTTTATGTCCAATAAAGCTTCCATTGTTCCTGACATATCGTTCGATCCCGGTTCGCGCTTGTAGTGTCCATTATACAAGAATATCCTTCGCAGCACAACACACTCCTGTATATTTTCACCCAAAATCAACCCCATCCCGGATCAATAGCGTGTGGCATGTGCAGAAAACCAAGCACTCCCGAAGGTATGCTTGGTTACATATTACCAGGCGCCCCCGGCGGGATTCGAACCCACAACCGTCTGATCCGAAGTCGAATTTTAGATTTCTACTTATCTGGATAGCTGGTGACCTGTTTCAATGATTACCAGCTTACGGCAGCCTCGATCATGCTCAGTCATGGGATTCCTCCGATGATTGTGGCTGGGATGCTGGGTCACTCACTAGCGATCTTAATGACCACCTATGCTAATTTCATTCCAGGATCACAAGATGAGGCAGCTCACGTGATGGATGATATTCTCACTCCGATCCCGATCGATCTTAAATATCTTAAACCTAAGAGCTGAACAGCTCCGGATTTTACTCGATAATTTATCGCCCCTGACGAGACTCGAGTGTAAACACGTCATCGTCCTTAGTTACCGACAAACAATGAATTATTGTAATTGCTTTGACAATTAGGGGGAAAATAATTTCTAATGCATGAAGCGACTTAATAACCAATATAGACCAGCAGACATGACAGCAGACGCAGGGATGGTCAACAGCCAGGCAGTGCCAATTTCTCGCGCCACTCCCCAGCGAACTTTATTCAGACGTTCGGCCGTGCCGACTCCCATGATGGATGAGCTTACCACTTGAGTAGTACTCACCGGACCTCCGAATAACGAGGCACTAATGATAACGATTGCAGATGCCAATTGGGAAGCGAAACCATCCACGGGATGGATTTTATAGAACTTGCCCCCAACAGTGCGAATGAGACGCATCCCACCCAGACTTGTACCCAGTGCGAGTGCTGCTGCACAAGACAATGTAACCCAGAGGGGGACAATAAAGACATGTAAATATCCTTGGATCATCAGGGCCAGGGTGATAATTCCCATCGATTTTGCGCTATCGTTTGCACCTTGACCCAGCGCCAATGCAGCCACGCTGATTAGCTGACTGCGTTTGAAAAAATTATTAATCCTTGGGGTGGCATACCAACTCAGCCGCAATATCAGTATTAGGAGGAGCAAGCCAAAAACAAAACCGATCACCGGAGATATCAGCAACCAGAGCAGGATAGTCATGAGACCGTTAAGTTGGATCGCTTCCCAGCCTGCACTAATGAGAACCGAGCCAACAAATCCTCCAACAAGGGAATGCGAATAACTGCTTGGAATACGTAAAAACCAAGTTAGAAGGATCCATAGAATAGCGCTGATCAATGTTGCCAGAATAACCTGAATATTGATTGCATCAGGCGAGACGACATTAACCCCGATTGTTTTTGCCACTTTCACTCCAAAAACCAACGGACCTAAAAACTCAGCTATAGAAGTAATAATTAAAGCAGTGCGTGGTGAATATGCCCGTGAGGATATCATCGTCGCGATGTTGCTTGAATCGTGAATACCGACCAAGAAACTGGCAACGAGTGCGAGGCCAATTACGATAAAAATGATGAGAAACATTGGTCTTCTTGTTGCTCTTCTGCTATGCTATCTCGACGATAATATCAGTAATCGTATTGGCGGCTTCATTGCCACAGCTTCAGCAATACTCAGTTGACTGTATGCCTCACATATTCTAAGTTATTTTAAGTACTTGCTTGATATACTTTTTACACCTAAAAAGGTCAGCCGCAGGTTTGGATTATACACCCTCAACTCTGTATTCAAGCGACTTGGCATGAGGGCATGATCATTTTGCCTATTGAATGCATTTGATTGGCCACAAGGGTGTCCTGGAGACCGGTCTTTTTTTCACAGGGACCATTTTTGGACGATTCAAATGGCGCTAAAATGGCGCTAAATTATTAGATCACTTTTCCATTTACCCCCTGGATGTCTAATTCGTATGTAATGAGCACAGGAGGCCTGGAATGCGCGCCCACACATGGCAAAAACGCCGTCATTTCACAAGTTCTAGCTATATGTGGG
>Ga0315289_10014695_pt1 | contig 10906 bp, 4 predicted proteins | sample YL17G11_40_MG_FD_203452 | JGI IMG/M metagenome (GOLD analysis project Ga0315289, IMG submission 203452) | Sediment microbial communities from Yellowstone Lake, YNP, Wyoming, USA - YL17G11_40 | ecosystem: Environmental > Aquatic > Freshwater > Lake > Sediment | place: USA: Wyoming | collected...
CCTGCCTTGTTTCTCGTGTGGTATTTTGGACTGAAACACGACCGGTACCAAGATGTTGGCAAAGGAGAACCCAAACCCACACCCGCCCAGAAGAAAGATCGAGGTCCAGAAGGATTCCGAGACCCCGAACAGGGCTAAAAAGGACCCGGCTACAACTATTCCTATCATTATAAAGGTTCCTTTTCTTCTAACTCCGCCAATCATCCCGAGGAAAAGGCTGCCCAGAACCATTCCTACAGAGATGCTTGAGCCAAGCACCCCGAATCCCTCTGCTCCCATCCTCAGTATCTTCTTAACCATCAGCGGTATTAAAACCCCTACCGGAGCCACGAAGAAATTAAGAATGGAGAATAAGACCACCAGCCCCAGTATCCCTGACTCTTTACGGATAAAATTCAGACCATCCATAAGCTCCTGCAGGAATCTTTTTCTTTCCTCTGAGGGAAAAACCTGCTCGACTTTCACCCTCACCAGAAATATGGCAACAGCCGAGACGAAAAAGCTTAAAGCATCTAAAATCATTACTGTTCCAGTTCCAAATAAGGCTACCAGTGCTCCTCCTAAAGCAGGCCCGATAATCCCGCTCAAGTTACTGCTCATCTGAGAGATCGAATTAGCCCGGACTAACTGCTCCTTATTTACTATCACCGGTAGGAATGAGGCTAAGGCGGGGTTAAAGAAGGTTGACATAGATGAAAGGAAGGCTGCGATTACAAATATGTGCCAGACCTGAAGTTGATTCAAGAAGTAAAGCACTCCAGGTACAGTGATCAGCACCCCACGCCCCAGGTCCATCAGGATCAAAAGCCTCCTTTTATCCACCCGGTCAACGTATGTTCCAGCAAAAGGTCCCAGGATAATGGCAGGCAGGGAAGAGCAGATAGCCACAGTAGCCATAGCGGCAGTGGAGCCGGTTTTTTCCAGGACCCACCACATCAGGGCTATTATATACAAGAAATCGCCGACCACTGAGATAGTCTGGCCTATCCAGATTGAAAAGAAATTCAGATTCCGAAAAATCGAACCATAGCCCCGGTTTTTTCCCTGCAAACTTTCCATTTATCTATTATCAATTCTCAGTTTAAAAATATTTTCTCCGGTTTTCAAATCGAAGAATAAAGCTTTATCCAAATTAAAAGATAATTCTGAGAAAATCCCGGGATGAAGGTTTTCATAAAATCTTTCCCTGGTCACTAATTTCTGGTCTCCGGCTTTAAAATAAAGGAAAGCCTCAGCGCCGACAGGCTCGATCTGCTCTAACTCAAATTTTAGATTCTGGCTTTTTCCAGCAATCCGGACATCTTCAGGTCTTATTCCCAGGCAGATTTCCCTGCCGGCGTACGCTTTCAAATCCTCCTCAAATTTCCCAGGGAGAGAGAGTCTACTCCTGTCCCCAAAGGTAAATTCCAAAGAAGAAATCAGAATACCTTTAAGCAGATTCATTGAAGGCGTTCCTATAAAGGAAGCAACAAAGATATTAGAAGGTGAACTGTACAACTCAAAAGGTGCTCCGATCTGCTGAATAGTGCCTTCCTTCAAAACCAGGCACCTATCACCCAGGGTCATAGCCTCTAACTGGTCATGGGTCACATATACGACAGAGGTCTTTAAGCTTTTGTGAAGTTTTAAAAGCTCCCCTCTCATCTGGACCCTGAGAAGAGCATCTAAATTGGACAAGGGTTCATCAAAAAGAAAAAGTTTTGGTTTTCTGACTATTGCCCTGCCTAAAGCCACCCTTTGTCTTTCCCCTCCAGAAAGAGCTTTGGGTTTTCTCCGAAGCAGCCCACTCAATCCCAGAATGTCGGCAGTCTCACAGACCCTTAGTCTGATTTCCTCTTTTGAATATCCTCTGAGTTTCAAGGGGAAAGCAAGGTTCTCAAAAACTGTGAAATGTGGGTACAGGGCATAGTTCTGGAAGACCATAGCCACATCCCTTTGTTTAGCTGGCAGGTCATTGATTAAAAGCCCATCTAAATAGATCTCACCTGTAGTAACCTCCTCCAATCCTGCTATCATTCTCAAGATGGTGCTTTTTCCGCAGCCAGACGGACCTACCAGCACGAAAAACTCGTCTTCTTCCACCTCGAAGCTGAGATCCTTCAAGACCTGATTTTTGTCAAAATACTTGTTTACTTTACTGAGCTGGAGTTTAGCCATAGTTAAAAAGAATTTGATTTATTATATATTTTGATCTTCAGATTGGCAAGGTATTAAAAAGGATTTTCTTAAATATTTGGTGCTGTTCTGTCTGATTCGGACCTGAGAGAAAAATCAAGGTGTCAAAAGCAACTCCTGACGTAATCAGGCTACATAGCTTACAAGCCTAAGATTTTCTTGACAAAAGGTTAGAAAATCACATAATTAAATTGAAGAATCAAGAGAGATCTATTGGGTTTATTATGAAGAATTTTAGATATTCTTCTGTCATCGCCTTTGCCTTTTTATTAGTAATTGGTTGCGCGGCAAATCATTCCCTCTCTAAAAAGGGATTGACCCGAGAACAGAAAACCACCTTAAACTATCTAAAAAAAGCTGGTGCAAGTAAGGCTGAATTAGATACTCTATCTATTCTTTTAAAAGCTGATACTTCTCAAGCAAAAATTCAGAAAAAAATTGACCCTATTGTCCGAAGAAGCTTATCCCAGCTTTCTTTAGAACAAAAAGCAGTTTATTATTCTCTAAGAGAAGAGGAGCGTCTGCAATATCTAGCAGCTCCTGATAAAGAGGGATGGATAAAAAAAGAGAAGATAGATCAGTTAAAAAGCTGTGCAGCACCAGGGGAGGAAAAACCCAGTATTATGCACTAAAAAACCTTCTTTCAAAAGAGGATCTGAAGAATTTTGTCAAAAAGGATTCTACTGAAAGGGTCGAGTGGCTCAAGAGATTCTGGGCCAAAGGTGACCCTACTCCTACCATAGAAAAGAATGAATGGGAAGAAGAGTTTAACCGAAGAGTAAACTATGCTTTAGAACATTTTCATGCGATTTTTGCAGGAAGACTCTGGGACGAGCGGGGTGATGTCTATATCAAACTGGGACCGCCGGAGGAACGAGGGCTGTCAGTAGATTATTCCTGGAAAGCCGTGCTGGAGCAGAGAAAAGGCCCAGTCTTTAGTACCGAAAGCGAGTATTATAAGACCGAGGGCGAGACCTGGCATTATGTGATTAAAGGAAAAGATGTTTACCTTCAATTTGAAGAACTCATTCTCGGGTACCTCACACTTGTTCCTCATCAGGAAGGAAACATTCGGGACCTCGATTTACTATCCAACTTTCTTGCTCAGAATGGCGAGCTGGGGTTAAGTAAAGCGGTATACCATCACGATTACGGTGGCGGGCCTTTAGATTTTGCCTGGGAGATTATCAAATTCCGGAGCCTGAATAATGTTTATGAAGTCCTGGTCAATATAGGAATTCCGACTGGCAAGTTAGAAAAAGACTCATCGGGCCTGGTCCATTACAACCAACAGATTGCTATTAGGGATGAAAAAGGTAAATTTATTTACTGTGATTCTGTCAGGGTCTGTCAAAGAGTGCCTGATTTTAAAAATCAACTTCTTATCGATCAGAGAGGATTTCTTTTAACCCCTGGGACATATAGCGTAGCTCTTGAGGTAAGAGATCCAGGAAATAAGAGGATTGGCTTATATAAAGATGAACTTTTCTTGCCTGGTTATGTTTCCCCGGATTCATTGCATCAGCCAAACTTAGAGCTCAGTCGGGCTATTCTGGCATCAGAGGCAAAAGAAGCGCAACCGAATGAAGAAGAAAGTAAATTCTTTCTAAATGGATACCTGATTATTCCAAATCCAAGCCATATCTTTTTGGTGGAACAGGAGCCAAAAATTAAAGCCTATTTTGAAATCTACAATCTTTTACCTAAAGATGATTCATTAAGGTTCGCAACCATTTCCCAGATAATAAAATATGTCAGTAAAGATTCAGCAGTGGTAAGTTCTGATAAAACAGTAACAATCCATCCAGGATTTGTTCCAGGAACTGTTGCCTATCAGATTATTCCCTTAATAAATTCTCCCGGGTTTTATCTGGAACCAGGTGATTACCTCTGGAGAATCGATGTAATTGACCTTAATCTTCCCAATAAGATTGAAAGCATAGTCAACAAATTGAAAATCGTGAAAGATTAAACAGGTGGATTTGAGGCATTTTCTAACTTTTGTCCAAATTCTACCGGATTTATCCAATAAAACAAAATATTCATTTTTCTATATCTTGTATCCGAAACAGAATATTTTACAATATATTGAGACAGGGTTCATATTTTTTAAAAAAATTTTAAGGGGTTTCAAGATTTTGCTTGACAAGAGATTATGCAGGGTTAGATTAATGGTTGAGGAGAGGGATGTAATTAGCTGGGTAATTTAGTATTAGAATTACTCCTCACAAACACTTGTTTTTTGAAAAGGGATATTTGAAGGTAAGATAAGTTTAGCAGATTAATTGATGTTTTGAAAAGACGCAGGAATTTTTTTATCTGTGAATGTTCATTTTTTGAACATAAGGAGGAGGTGATTCTATGGAGCTGAAAGAATTAATCCTAGAGGTGGAGGAGTTAGAGGAGAAGATTGCTCCTTTATCATCTAACGGCGGACAGTAATTTGTCCTAGTTGCTTTTTGTAACGACAATTAGCACCTCCTAATAGAAAGACCACCCTGCTCCTGGGTGGTCTTTTCCTTTTCTTTCTAAGTTGAACTCATCATCGCCTGGGCAAGTTTTTTTATGTCGGTGAGGAGATCAAGCTTTTCTTTTTCGTCAAGGTAGCTTTGTTTTAACTCCGGGTCATCTATATTCTGGCTCAAGGTTTTTATGAGTTTGCCAGCCTTTTCATATTCCTTATAAGCGCTCTCTAAGTCGTTATTCAAAAAGTAGAGTTTTCCCCTTAGGTAATGAATTCTCCAGATAACCTCCTGCCGATTTAGCCCTGAGGCTTTCTCCAAAGCTGTTTCTGAGTATTTTAGGGCCTGATTCAGATTTCCCTGCTTGAATTCCTTCCTGAAAAGCATATAATGATATTCGGATTCAATTAAAGGCATGCTATTTTGAGCGATGATCTTTTCGGCGTTTTCCAGAGAGGTTTCACGCATTTGGTTTTGTTCTGAGTCTAAATAAGCCCAGGCAAAATCCAGACTCAAACTAAGCTTATCCTCTAACGAGTTCAGCTCCTCAGCCAGGGAGATCGAGTTTTCCAGCAGCTTCAAGGCTTCAGCGGTCTTTTTGTTTTTTCTTAAGAGTATTCCCTTTAAACGACCAACTGCTATCTGGGTCCTTTTATCATTTATTTGCTGCGATATCTCCTGAGCTTCTTCCAAAAACCGATTCGCATCTTCTGAACGGTTCAACAGAAAGTACAACCTTCCCAGGGAAAGCAGAACTGAAACTTTCAATTCTTTATCCTTTATTTCGTCGGAAATATCTAGAGCTTCTTTCAATTGAGTTAATGCACCCTGATAGGAACCAGTTTCCAGGTCTATATTAGCCAGACTCTTTAATAAATAGCCCACTGGCTGCTGGAAGCCTATTTCCCGGGCTATCTCTAACCCTTTTCTGGCATAATCTATAGCTTTCCGATAATCCCCCAATTTAAAGTAACTCTCGCTTAGATTTACCAGGTTTATAGATATTTCCTTCTGGTTTTCTATCTCCTGATTAAGTTCAAGAGATCCCAGGTAAGATTTTACGGCATTTTGCAGGCTTCCCATAAGATAATATACAAAACCGATATTGTTTAAACTTCTGGCTATCTCCTCTTTGTTTCCCAGCTCTTTCTTTATCTGTAAAGATTGCTCGTGATATTCCAGCGCTTTATTATATTGATGTTGAGAAACATAAATTGAGCCCATATTATTCAAGGTGGAGGCTATATCGTGCATGTTATCTAAAGACCTATGAATTTCCAGAGCTTCTCCAAATGCCTCCAGAGCCTTTTGATATTGACAATCTATCCAGTAAATATTTCCTAAATTGTTCAGTGTGCGAGCGACCTCTTTGGTGTCTTCCAATTGCTGAAAGATGGCCTTAGCTTTTAACAAACTGTCCAACCCGTTCTGGTAATCATGTTTTAACCTGAAAAGAGTTCCCAAATCCTTGTGAGTTTCCGCGATAAGTCTCTGGTTACCTGAAGATTCCGCCATCTTCAAAATATCTTCGTAGTCTTTCAAAGCCAGGTTTAAATCACCGATGTTTTTCAAAAAAAGATCTCCCCTCTGCTTAAGGGTTTGGACAATTCTTTTAATCCTCTCCTTTTCTGCGGGAAGTTTTTCAGCGGCCGCTAAGGCTTTTTCCAGATATTTTAAAGCCTGAGGGAAGTCCAGATCCTTCTGATTTTTGATGGCACAGATAAGGGAGTAATCATAAGCTTTAAAGTAATCATCGCTGAAGATGAAATGAGAAGCGATCTCTTCGGTCTCGATTTCCTCTCCCCTGGCTTTTCGTCCCTCCAGAAAATATGCCAGTTTACGATGGAGAGCTTCCTTGTCTCCTACGAAGTTCTTGTAGATTAAAGACTGGAGCGTGGGGGTGGCGAAAGCATATGCCAGGGAGTTAAGTCTTTTCTGAGCCTGAATCAAAATTCGGTCCTTCAAAAGTATGAAGAGAGATTCGAATGTTTTGTCCTCTTCATATCCTGTCAGGAATTTTATCGAATCCAGGTCAAGCTCCGTACCGATAAGTGAAGCCAGATTGAGAAAATTCAAGACTTCCTCAGGATATTTTCTGAGATTCCCCAGGATCGTCTTTTCGATAGTGTCAGGGATATTGATCCCTTTTAGAAGCTGTTCTTCAAATCTAAAGAAGCTTTTTTCAACATACAGGGCTTTCTTTTCAAACAGATACTTCAAAATTTCCAAAGCAAAAAGTGGAACCCCGGAGGAATTCTGGTAAATGAAATCAAGCAAAGTATCAGGGACAGTTTTCTGTCCTAACTTCTGAGACAGGAGCTTACCCAGGTCCTGCATCGTAAGAGAGGGTAATCTCAAAAGGTGGAACTGGTTTGAACCAGTCAGGCAGTTGATCAAAGATTTAAGCTTACCCTTTGGGTCTAAATTGGCTTCTTGTAGGGTTCCGCATAAGAAGAGCTTAGACTTCTCCAGGATTTTAGTCAGTTCCTCCAACAAAACCAGACTTCCTTCTCCCATCTGGTGAAGGTCCTCAAAAGCTAAAACAAAAGGATGAAGATTAGAAGCCTCAAGTATGAAAGAAGAGAGTTTTTCCAGTTCTGAACTGGCTTGACTTTCTTTTTCATAACCTTGGTTTAAGAAAGATTTAAAAATCTCTTCGTATCTTTCGCCAAATGAGGGATGAAGCTTTTCAAAAAAGGGCCAGATTCGGCTGAAAAGCTCTCTTACGGGCTGGAGAGGGTGGGTCTCATCCTTGAGGCAATCTATCTGAACAAAAAGAATCCCTTCAAGCTGGGCTTCCTTTTTTAGGTATTTAAGAAGAGTGGATTTACCTATTCCCATCTCTCCCTCAATCAGAAATAACCTTCCTCCCCGGGTAAGTGATTCATCCAGCTCTTTTTTCAGTGCCTCATATTCTTTCTCCCGGTCGAGGATCTTACCACCGTAGATTCTGTTTAAATAGGAAGTCTTCTCAGATCCCCAGGCTGGAAAAGGAGTAATATCCGAAAGAGCCTCTTTTAGCTCTGATATATCCTGAAAGCGATCCTCAGGTTTTTTTTCAAGCAGTTTCAGAACCAGTGAGTCCAGACCCTGCGGCAATTCAGGTCTAAAGGCAGACGGTGGAGGGGCAGTTTTCTCCAGATGGTCAGACCTCAAAATCAAAGGATCCTCAGAGGAAAAAGGGACCCTTGAGGTCAGAAGCTCAAACAAGATTATCCCCAGAGAATAAAGATCTGTCCGCGGGTCGATTTTTTGACCGAGAAAAACCTCTGGAGCCATATATTCGAGTGTCCCTGCAGTGCTGGAAGAAGCTTGAGAGAAGGTCCTGCGTGCTAATCCGAAGTCCAGGAGTTTTACGGAGAAGATGTTACCGGTTAACTTGAAATTGGAGGGTTTAAGGTCAGCATGCACAAGATCCTGAGAGTGAAGGTACTCCAGTATGTCGCAGATCTGCCAAACGACCTGGTAAAACCTGTTTAAATCTGGCCGGGCAACTTCTGGAGTGAGTTCTTCTCCTTGCACCAGCTCCATAGTGTAGAAGGCGCTTTTGTCAAGAGTATACCCAAAATCATAGACCTCCACTATGCCGGGGTGAGATAGCTCTGAGGTCAGCCTGAATTCCTGCTTGAAATTCTCCAGGCTGTCTTCTTTCTGCTCTTCTTGGGCAGAATGGAGCTTCAGGGCAACAGTTTTTTCCTCCCACAGGTCTATAACCTCTAAGACCTTTCCCAAGCCACCCTGGCCAATTTCCTTTATGACTTGATAGCGTGGAGTTACAAACTTTTTCTCTGCTGACATGGTTTTCGAATATATTCTAAAAGAAAGGAGAGGAGGGATTTCAAACTTTTCTACAAGGTCTTTAATTTAAATCAGTCTAAGAAGAGCTTAAAGGAAAACTGATCAGGAAAGAGGTTCCTTTCTCTAACTGGCTTTCCACTTTTATCTCTCCTTTATGGTTTCTTATGATCTTCTGACAGGTCACCAGCCCCAAGCCGTGACCTTCTTTTTTGGTGGTGAAATGCGGCTCAAAGATCTTACTTAAGTTCTCCGGAGAGATCCCCGTGCCGTTGTCCTCTATCTTCACCCAGATTTTTTTCTCTTCAGGCTTGTATTCACAGGAGATCCAGATCTCCCCTTTTCCGTCTGGCCTTTCCTTTATAGATTCAGCCGCATTGTTAAACAGGTTTAGAAAAACCTGCTGGATTTGACCTACATCTAACTCCAGCACAGGTAACTCCGGGTCAAAATTGGTGTTGAACTTTATCTGGGAGAACTTGGTTTGCGGTCTTAAGGAGAAGAGCAGGTCCTCGATCAGGTTTTTCAGGTCATATTTTTCCACCTTAGTCTCCAGCTTGGAAAAATCCATCAGCCCATCGGTGAAGCGTTTCATAGTGTTAACGCTTTCTAAGATGGCCTTGGCATTGGAGGAGACTTTTTCAAGCTCACCTTTTTTTAAGTGTAAAGGTAAGAGCTCAGCGTTGTTCAGGATTATGGTAAGGTAGTTATTTAACTCATGCCCTATGGAAGCTGACATCTCCCCGGCAGCCACCAGTTTCTCAGACTGGATAAGCCTTTTTTCCAGAAGCACCTTATCGGTGATGTCCTCCACTACCAGGATTAAGCCCATTATTCTGTTCTCCACGTTTTCCAAAGGGCTTACCTTTACAGATAAGACTAATTCTTCATCTTTAAACTTATGAAAAGATTTTGCCTCCTCATAAGGCTGGCCAGTATATAGCACCTGATAGCAGATCTTTTTCCACTTGTTCTTCTCCTCCTCTGGAACCAAGTCTAAAATGGAGATCTGGTTGAAGGAAAGATCTGAAAGATCCTCTCTCCAGCCGGCTTTCTTGAAAATCTCCCTGGAAGCCTGGTTGGCTATGGTGATCCAGAGGTTGTTGTCCACCACCACCAGCCCAATCGGGGTGCGGCTGACTACGTTTTCGTTGTATATTTTCAGGGCTAAAAGGTTCTCGTATAATTTGGCATTCTCAATGGCAATGGCAGCCTGCCCGGCAAAAAGCTCAAAAACATAAAGGTCGCTCTGCAAAAATACGTTGTTTTTAGAAGAATTGTCCAGATACAGTATTCCTATGATCTTCTCCTTGCTTTTCAAAGGAACGCACATTATCGATTTTAACTTGAGCTCCAGGATGCTTTTTTGTTTGGAGAACCTCTCATCTTTTAAGGCGTCGCTGGTATAGATCGATTCGCCAGTTGTTGCCACCTTATTGGCAATCGACATACTTATCCTGAAGTCCTCTTTGTTCAAAGATTCGTTGGTTATATTATGCGCGGTCTTGAACTGAAGTTCACCCTTATCATCCAAAAGCATCAGGAAACCTCTTTCCGCCCTTAAAAGAGAGACTGCCTTTTTCATCACGGTCTGCAGGATGTCATCCAGCACCAGAGAGGAGTTAATCGCCTGACTGACCTCTAAGAGGGCTTCTAAATCATCATTTTTAAATTTTCCAGTAGTGTTATTTTGTAAACGGGGGTGTGCGGTCTGGACTTTCTGAAAGAGGCTTTCCATTTCCTCCAAGGCAGTTTTGTCCTTTTTGTTAACCCCTGAATTGTTCATTCCCATCCTCCACAGGAGAAGAGTTTAAAAGATAAAGATTCATTTCTTTTTATCGGCAGATTGGGCATTTTTATAATGATAGAATGAAGAGAAAAAAACTGTAGCGTTGCCTCTCCTGAGGCAACATGGTCAGAATGCCCTCTCCCCTTGTGGGAGAGGGTTAGGGAGGCTACGCCCCCTAACCCCTCCCATCGAGGGAGGGGAAGCATGATCGTCCTCATAGGAGTGAGGACGCTACAGCCCCTCTTACCCACATTGAGGGCAATGTGGGCTACCGGGCAGAAAAGTAATCTTTCAACGCCTGGCGGTGAGACTGGAAGGCGATATTTTGGGGGATATTTTCTGGTGAGAAAAATTTTGTTTCTGAGGCATCGTCCCCAGGCTTGGGTTCTCCACTTAAGATTTCTCCTAGATATACTATAAGGATTGCACGGGTGCGCGGGTCATCTGAACCTGAATAGACCCTGAAAAGGCTGTTGAGCTTCACGTCTAAGTTGGTCTCCTCTTTTACCTCTCTTACCGCACAATGTTCTGGAGATTCACCATATTCGATAAATCCTGCTGGCAGGCACCAGTCTCCTTTATAAGGGTTATATTTTCTTCTGACCAAAACGATTTGACCTTCTTTTTCGATGATAACCCCTGCGGCAGGAGCAGGATTGCGGTATAACACAAAACCACATACGGG
>Ga0315289_10014696_pt1 | contig 10904 bp, 11 predicted proteins | sample YL17G11_40_MG_FD_203452 | JGI IMG/M metagenome (GOLD analysis project Ga0315289, IMG submission 203452) | Sediment microbial communities from Yellowstone Lake, YNP, Wyoming, USA - YL17G11_40 | ecosystem: Environmental > Aquatic > Freshwater > Lake > Sediment | place: USA: Wyoming | collected...
CTAGGCGGCGGAGCAAGCTCAGAAATCTGAAGGCTCCCGTAGCCTGTCATCGCCCCTGACCGGAGTGTAGCGCTTCTGATCGGGCTGAGTTTCGGTGGCGGACCCGGCTTTGTCATCCACGATTGAGGCGAGCCAAACCTTGCGATGTTTGAGCGCCTCGATTTCCGTACCTTCCGCATCTTTGAAGTCCATGAAGAACCAGGGAACCAGGACGAAGAATCCAGTCACTCCATAAATGACATTCGCAACCGCCGTGCCCTTGCGCTTATTCTCTTTGGCCTGAATTTCCTCGTCGATCTGTTGGATCTCCGCTTCGATGGACTCGACTGGGCGTCGGCTGTCGCCAACCCGCTGAACCTGAACCGGCATCGCCTCGCGCCCCGCACAGCCCGCCAGTAAGATCACGACCGCCGACACTACACAGATACTCCGCCTCATTTTCTCTGCCTCCATTTCTTTACGCCATCTCTGAACCATCTCGAAGGCCCCGGGCCTCCGCGCATTCCACCACCATTGTTGCATTTCGGCCAAGGTTTGTCCACACCTACTTGGTCTACTGGCGCGGCAGGCCGTACATGGGCGTCTGCTCAGTCTCCTGCGACGCCAATCGAGTTGGCCCAGTTGGGTTGAACCGTTGTGGTTCTAACCCCGCTCGGCAATCTGTCTGGTACTACTTGCATATACCCCCGAGACTTCATGCACTCGTTAAACAGGAAGCCCGAACGCATACCGCTGGCGACCGCCGAATCAATCCCGATTGTGGCGCGCTCCGCGTCGTACCAGCATTCGCGGCAATCCTGAACGGCCTTCTCAAGGGTAGTGCTGGGCTGGTACCAGTACGTCTGGCAACCAGTTGCCAGACAGATCATGGCCAGGAGTGCCAAAAAGAAGATGACTTGCTTCGCGCAATACATGATGCTCCCTTTCCATGTTTGATTTCCGTTGCCGTGGTCTCCAACCAAAACACAAGCCGCTTATACCCATTGTCCCACCGCAGACCGGGGGACGCAACAGGAAAATCAAAGTCGATACAATAAATCGCCTACTTCTGGGGAATTATCTGAATCCTGTGGGGACCCCTGCCACAGGGGCTTCGAGGCTCAGCCCTCAAATTGACAATTAAGGAGTTCTTTCGTCCCTGACGGGACTAGTTTTCCTTCTCGCATGTTCCCCAGCAATGAATTGCCGGGCTATTGTCTTTCGCCCTTCGGGCTCGGGAGGATGTCTTCGGTTCTGTCTCCATGGTTGCACACGTGCCCGCGAGACGTCGTGGCATCGGCATCTTGCCGATGATTCCCGGGCTGGAAGGGGACCCCCGACACGGCCCCCGGCAAGCTGGCGCTTGCTGCCGGGACACCGCATGGTTAGAATTGGATTCACAGCGGCGGGGAGGATGGGTGACTTTAGGTGACTCAAGAAAGGAGTACCGCGATGCATGCACGTTCATCGGCCTTGGTAAGGGTCATTTCCCTCGTTATCTTCGGGAGTCTCTTCTGTGGCGGGTCGGCGGTCGCCGCCCCGTTAGCGACGATCACGGTGGAGGCGGGACAGTACGCGCGGACCGATACGCCGGTCTCGGTGCCGCTGGCGTCGGTGCCCCAGGCCGTGGCGGGACAGGCGTTGTCGCTCCAGGAGGTCCGGGGCGCAAATCGTATCACCGTGGCGGCCCAGGTCGAGCCGGGGCCCGCTCCAAGATTGCACTGGATTCTCTCCGGCACACTGCCGGCCGGGCAGAAGAGGGTCTATGAGCTGGTCGCCGGGGACGCCCGCGTGGACGGGCAGGTCAAAGCTGTCAAGGGCGACCAGACTCTGGAAATCAGCGTAGGGGACGCCAAGGTGATGCAGTACCATCACGCGATGTTCCCGGCCCCGAAGGGCGTCGCCAAAGTGCCGGATTCCAAGCTGCCGCTGTATGATCACAGTGCGTTCATTCACCCCCTATGGTCGCCCAAGGGCAACGTGCTGACCGATATCAACCCGCCGGACCATCTGCATCACATGGGCATCTGGATGCCCTGGACCCATACGACCTACGAGGGCAAGATGGTCGATTTCTGGAACGTCGGCGATGGCACGGGGACGGTCCGGTTCTCGAAATACCTGTCCACGACTACCGGCTCGGTCTACGGCGGTTTCCAGTCGGAGCAGGACCATGTCGCCCTCAAGACCTCCAAGGGCGAGCAGACGATCCTCAAGGAAGTCTGGGACGTGCGCGTCTACAACGTGGGCGGGCCGCAGAAGTACTGGCTCGTCGATTTCCAGTCCACGCAACGGTGCGTGGCCGAGCAGCCTTTGATTCAGGATGAGTATCGTTACGGCGGGTTCGGCTACCGGGCGACCCGCCAGTGGAAGGGCCCGGAGGCGGACTACCTGACCAGCGAGGGCAAGACCCGCAAGGATGGTCACGGCACGCGGGCCCGCTGGTGCGATAGCTACGGCAAGATCGGCGACGACTGGGAGGGCGTGACTTTCTTCAGCAATCCCAAGAACTTCCGGCACCCGGAGCCGATGCGACTGTGGCCCGAGCCGACCAATTACCTCTTCTTCAACTTCTGCCCCTCGCAGTTGGGCGCGTGGGAGATGAAGCCGGGCGAGGATCACGTGTTCCGGTATCGGTGGTACGTCCACGAGGGCAAGCCCGACGTGGCCGAGATCGAGCGGATCTGGAACGACTACGCCAATCCGCCGCAGGTGACGGTCGAAGCCGCCCGGCCTGAGAAGGCGATCGTCCTCTTCGACGGCAAGGATTTCTCCCAGTGGCAGCGCGACAGCAAGGGCGAGATCGGCTGGAAGATCGCGGATGGCGCCATGCAGGTCGTCCCCAAGACCGGCTCGATCATGACCAAACGCGACTTCGGCGATTTCATGCTGCACGCAGAGTTCAAGACGCCGGAGATGCCGGCGAACGTCAAGGGCCAGGGTCGCGGCAATAGCGGCATCTACATCCAGCGCCGCTACGAGTTACAGATTCTCGACTCCTACGGCCTGGTGCCGAAGAACAACGACGGCGGCAGCATCTACACGTTCAAGGCCCCTGACACCAACGCCTGCAAGAAACCGGGCGAGTGGCAAAGCTACGATATCCTCTTCCGTGCGGCCCGTTGGGCGGACAAGGACGGCAAGCCGGTGAAGACGCAGAATGCCCGAATCACGGTCTTTCAGAATGGTGTGCTGATTCACGACAATGTCGACGTGCCGCGCAAGACCGGCGCCGGCCAGCAGGAAGGTCCGAAGCCCGCCCCGATTCTGCTCCAGGAACATGGCAACGAAGTCAGCTTCCGCAACCTCTGGATTGTGCCTCTGGAGGGATGACCTGGGAAGGCCAATCTCCTGATTGGCAAAGAGAGCCGATCGGGAGATCGGCGTTCCCGGGCCGGCCGAGGAGCGGCTATGGTGATGACTACGGACAAGTTTGAGATCTGGGATGTGCACACGCACCTCTCCGGCGTGCCCGGAGACACGCCGGAGGCGCGCCTCGGCAAGCTGCTCGAATATGCCGACCGCCTGGGCATCGCGCGGCTGTGCGTGTTCATGGGGATGAGTTGGAGTGAAGATCCGTCGCCCGAGACCATGCGCCGGGACAACGACGAAGTGCTGCGTGCGTTGCGTCATTTTCCCGACCGTGCTTTTGGCTTTGTCTATCTGAACCCCAAGCACACGCAGGCCAGTCTGGATGAGCTCAACCGCTGTGTGCGGGACGGCCCGATGATTGGCGTGAAACTCTGGGTGGCGCAACACTGCAACGCGCCGACCCTCGACCCGATCGTCGAACGCGCCACGGAGCTGAAAGCGCCCGTGCTCCAGCACTGCTGGCTGAAGATCACCGGCAATCTCCCCGGCGAGTCCACGCCGAGGGACGTGGCGGAACTCGCCGCACGTCATCCGGACGCCACGATCATTTGCGCCCACACCGGCGGCGATTGGGAACGCGGCATCCGCACGATCCGCCCGTACCCGCACGTCTATGCCGAGATCTGCGGCGGCGATCCTACGGCGGGCTTCACCGAGATGGCCGTGCGCGAGCTGGGCGCTGAGCGTGTCCTCTACGGCAGCGACGCGGGCGGACGCAGCTTTGCCTCGCAACTGGCGAAGGTGCTGGGCGCTGACATTTCCGCTCCGGCGAAGCGTCTCATTCTCGCCGGAAACGCCAAGCGAATTCTCCAGCCCATTCTGCGCGAGAAAGGAATCCATCTATGACGGGCGGACAATCCATCGCTGCCCTCGACCGTCGGGGCTTTCTCCAGATGGCCGCTGCCGCCACCGGCGTCGGGACGCTGGCCGCGGCGCGCGGCGGGCAGGCCGCCGCCACACCGAAGGGGCTGATCGACGTCAACACCTACCTCTCGCGCTGGCCGCTGCGCCGTCTGCCGGGCGGGGACACGACCGACCTTGTGTCCAGGCTGCGCCGCCATGGCGTGGTGCAAACGTGGGTCGGCAGTCTTGACGGTCTCCTGCATCGGGACATGGCCGCGGTGAACGCGCGGCTCGCGGATGAGTGCCGCCGTTACGGCGACGGACTGCTGGTGCCGTTCGGCTCCGTCAATCCGAAGCTGCCCGATTGGCAAGACGATCTGCGTCGCTGCGTCGAAGAGCATCGCATGCCGGGCATCCGGTTGCACCCGAACTACCACGGCTACACGCTCGACGACCCCGACTTTGTGAGACTGTTGCGGCTGGCGGTCGAGCACAGCTTGATTGTCCAACTGGCGTTGATCATGGAAGACGAGCGGACCATGCATCCTCTGCTGCGCGTCGAACCGACGAGCGTCACTGGATTGCCCGGCCTGCTGAAACAGACGCCCGGTCTGCGGATCGTGCTGCTCAACTCGCAGCGCGTCCTTTCTGGTCGGGCGCTGGCCGGTTTGATCGCCGCCGGCGGGGTGTACGTCGAGATTGCCATGCTGGAGGGCGTGGGCGGCGTCGCCAACCTCCTGGCCCAGGTGCCGTTGAGCCGCGTGCTGTTTGGCTCTTTCACGCCGCTGTTTTACTTTGAATCGGCATTACTGAAACTGCAAGAGTCGCCATTGAGCGATGAGCAACTGGGGGCGATCCGCTGCGAGAACGCGCGGCGATTGCTCGCGAAAAACCGTTAGCCGTTCTGGAGGTGAGTATGAGCCGCGATCGTTCTACCCCATCGGCCCGGCCCGCCAACGCAGTGTCCCGCCGGGAGTTTCTCGCCACGTCGTCGGCCGCAGTGCTCGCGGCGAACCTCGACGCGACAAAGTCCGCGGGCGCCGGACCCGCCGCAAAGCTGGCGCTCGACGGCGGCGCGAAAGCCGTGACGCAGAAGTGTTCGCTCGGCATCCGCTGGGGCGAGCCCGAGCGCGAGCGGCTGAATGCCATGCTCCAGCAGCAGGACCTGTTTTACTGGAAAGGCCCGCAGACGGCGCGGATGTTGGAGCGGTTCAAGGAAGTCTGTCCGGTGAAATACGCCCAGTCCTGTTCGTCCGGCACGGCGGCGCTGCACATCGCCGTGCTGGCGGCGGGCATTGGCCCGGGCGACGAGGTCATCACTTCGCCGATCACGGACATTGGCACGGTCATCGGCGTCCTTTACCAGCAGGCCGTGCCGGTCTTCGCCGACTTGGGCGCCGGCACCTACAACCTCGACCCGGTCGACGTGGAACGCCGCATCACGCCCAAGACGAAGGCCATCATCGCGGTGCACCTCTGTGGCAACCCGTGCGACCTGCGCGCGCTGAAGGCCATCGCCGACAAACACAAGCTGATACTGATCGAGGATTCCTGCCAGGCGTGGGGCGCAAAGTATCGCGGCCGGCCCATCGGCACCATCGGTGATATGACGTGCTTCTCCCTGCAGAACACGAAGCACATCACCTGCGGCGACGGCGGCGTCGTCGGGTCGAGCGACGAGCGCTTCGGCCCGGTGCTGCAGAAGTTCGGCGACAAAGGGTTTGACCGCATCAAAGGCGGCGGGTTCCAGGCGTTCTCGACCAACTACCGCATGAGCGAGCCGCAAGCGGCGGTGGTCGCGGCACAACTGACGCGGCTCGAAGCCATCGCCGCCAAACGCGCCCGGCTCGGCAACCTGTTGACCGAGAAAATCTCCGGCCTGCCCGGCGTGATGCCCCATCAAGTTCATCCCGAGGACCGCTGCGTCTATTGGTTCTACTTCTTCCGGATCAAGCCGGAGGCGTTCCGCTGCGACCGCGCGCAGTTTGTCAAGGCGCTGGCGGCCGAAGGCGCGCCCTGCTCGGCCGGCTACATCGCGGTGCCGCTGCATCGCGAGCCGGTGTTCCAGCAGCACGGCTTCTTCGCCGGCCACTGGCCCGCGCGCGAGTTCGGCCTGACCACGATGGACTACACGAAGCACCAGACGCCCGAAGCGGAGGCCATCCTGCGGACCGGCATCCGCGTGACGATCCACGAAGGCATGAACGAGGAATACATCGCCGGCGTAGCCGAGGCCATCCGCAAGGTGGCGCGGCACTACGCCGCGTGAGCATGAGAATGGGGAAAGGGAGGAAGTGACCATGTCACAACGATGGCCAGTTTTGGTTGGAGCGATGATGGTGTGCAGTTTGTCTCTCTTCGTGCAACAAGCGTGGGGCGTCTCGCCGGAGGAGGCGCAGAAGATCGAGGCGGCGGCGCCGGCCAAGGCCCCGGCCGTGCCGGCGAGGTCTCGCAAGCTGCTCGTCTTCAGTCTCACCAAAGGCTACGTGCACACCGCGATTCCCTATGGTGCGAAGGCTCTGGAGGTCATGGGCGGCAAGACCGGCGCTTATGAAGTCGTCCAGAGCACGGACATGTCCGCCTTCAACGCGGCCAACCTCAAGCAGTTCGACGCGATCTGCCTGAACAACAGCAGCCAACTCGACTTCAGCGCGGAGGCTCAAAAGGCCATCCTGGATTTTGTGAACAGCGGCAAAGGCATCGTCGGCATCCACGGGGCGACGGTCAATTTCGCCAAGTGGCGCGAAGGCGCGGCGCTGCTCGGCGGCGTCTTCGACGGGCACCCATGGGTCGCCGAGGGGACCTGGGCCGTGAAGATCGACGACCCGGGGCATCCGCTCAACGCGGCGTTCCAGGGGCAGGGCTTCAAGGCCAACGATGAATTGTACCGCACGAAGTTCTCGTATCCGCCACGGGAGAACCTCCGCGTGCTGGTCAGCATCGACATGTCGGACGAAGCGACGCGAACCGCCAAAGGCATCCGCCCGGGTGAGACGGACTACCCGCTGAGCTGGATTCGCACTTACGGCCAGGGCCGAGTCTTCTACACGTCCTTCGCGCACAATCATCATCTCTACTGGAATCCCGCGATTCTCCAGCACATCCTGGCCGGCGTGCAGTTCGCGCTGGGCGATCTGCCGGTGGATACGACGCCGAGCGCGAAGATTGCCGCCGGACCGGGGCCGGGATTCAGGAGTCTCCTCAACGGCACCGACCTTTCCGGTTGGCGCGGCAATCCCGATATCTGGTCCGCCAAGGATGGCGTCATCACGGGCCAGACGACGCCGGACTGCCGAATCTGCGAGAACAACTTCCTGATCTGGACCGGCGGCGAGCCGCGCGATTTCGAGCTTCACTTCAAATTCCGCCTCGAGAACGGCAACTCCGGCGTCTACTTCCGCAGCCTGGAGCGTACGGGGATGGAAAAGGAGCCGCTGATCGGCTGCCAGGCGGATTTCAGCGCCGACGGCCGCTGGACCGGCGTCATCATGGAGTACACCCGGCGTGAAATCCTCGCGGAACGCGGACAGAAGGCCGCAGTAGGCGAGGACGGCAAGGTCCGCGTAGTGGGCAGCCTCGGCAATCCGGATGAGTTGCTGAAAGCCATCAAGCCCAGCCAGTGGAATCAGTATGTTGTGACAGCCAAGGCCGGTCACATTGTCCTGAAGATCAACGACGTCACCATGTGCGAGCTCGACGACAACGACCCGAAGCGGATCGCGCAAGGCAAGCTGGCCCTCCAAGTCCACGAAGGCCCGCCCATGCTCGTGCAGTTCAAGGACATCAACCTCCGCGAGCTGTGATCAGCAGAATCAATATTCCTGCACGACCAGGAGGGGGATATGCCTGAAGTGCCGGGTGTTCCGTGTGATCAGCGTGTGGCCATACGCCATTGCTGTGGCGGCGATCAACACGTCCATGTCGCCGGCGGGTTGGCCCATCTGTTGAAGAAACCCGGTGATGAAGCCGAAAAGCCGCGCCGCCTTATCACTGAACTCCAGAATCTCGAATCTACTCAGTAGAATTTGGACGGCTTTCTCGTCCTCCTTCGGGTGGTGGGATCGCGATAGGCCGACGTAGAGCTCGGCAACGTTGAACCGAGTGGTAACTATCGTCTGCCCTTTCGCGGCCAATTCCTCGATTCTCCGGGCCGCCTGCGTTTTTCGCGGAGAGGCTCTCCTGCCCAGATCGATCAAAATGGTCGTATCGAGGCACGCCATCACCGTCTCCTGGCGGATGGGCGTCGCCGTTTTCTGATCTGTGTTTCAACCGCGGCGGTAGCTTCCTCGCTGAGCGGCTGTTCGCCAATCTCCTTCAGGAATTGCTGTACGTCCATCGGCTCTTTCACCACCCGCTTGATGACCTGACTGAACGACTCGGCCTCTTTTTGCACGGCCTTGAGCCGGTCATACGCCTCCAGATCGATGCTGATCGTCTTGGTCGCCATAGACTGCCCTATTCTGTGTGCATGTACATACATGTACATGGTATGATACACTCGGTACTCTGTCAATGCCAATCGTTCCGAAGCCCGTCGAAATAAGTAGGGCGTCCCCGCCCGGAATGCGTCCCCGGAATTCCTTGGGCTCTTCCCCTCTTCTGCAGTAGATTCGTGCTTTACATGAATGTTTTCGCGTAGTATCGTTTGCGGCATGATTCACGAGAGCCAAATACAACAGGTGGCGGTGCAGTTGGGCCGTGCGGCGCAGGCATCGCAGGTCATTTTATTCGGTTCGTATGCCCGGGGGGAGGCGACCGAGCGGAGCGACGTGGATTTGATGGTCGTGGCCGAGACGGATCTGCCCCGGCATAAGAGGGCGGTGGGCTTGTACAAACAATTCCGCCCCTATCCTTTTGGGATGGACATCGTGGTGTATACGCCCCAGGAAGTCCAAGAGGGCCAGCGGTCCGCCCTTACTTTCGTCTCCACCGTGTTACGCGAGGGCAAAACGCTCTATGAACGCCGAGAGGGATCTGGCTAGACAGTGGTTGGCGAAAGCAGAGAATGATCTGCTTAATGCGGATAACAATCTCAAGTCGGAGATCGTCCCCTATGACACGGTCGACCCGCGCAGACGCGTGCGAGGCAAGGCAGGCCGCGCAGCACGTCTTGGAATGGCTCCAGTTGCATCTGGAAGGGTTGTTCCTGTAAGAAGAAGGGAACGGTAGGTCGCTCCCCCGCCACGGGAGAAATAAGGATGACGTCCCCGGAATTCCCAACTATTGACCGAATAATTTCTAATTCAAGACCTGACCCCGCGAAGCTCCCAGGGATGTCCAGTCGGCCCTCAAGTTTCATGTCGAAACGTTTGGGCCTGACGTCCTCAGTGGCAGAGACAACCCCAACGTGTAGGATGGGCTTCAGCCCGCGCCAATTCTGTCTTGGAGAACCCGTCGAGATAAGTATGCCATCCCCGAAATCCTCGACGCGATCCGCCTTCAACTCCCGCTGTCCCGTACCGTGATGCAGAACATGAAAGCACTCCAGAACATCAAAGAGAGTACGTGATGACCCTCAAACGGCAAGTGTCTGTACGAAAACACCTGGGGATATCTCCCCTTCATTTCTGTGGCTCGCCAGGATAGCTGGTACATCTCCGGGACTTCTGCCTCCTGTTCACAAAGCCTCATATCCACAATATCGGACTCCGGCGCACAGACTCCTGCCGACATGGAAAGGACACCTCTGGCGATCTTCCCCGCCACTCTCTGGATTCTTGCCTCATCGACGAGAACTTCGATTTTGCCACGTGGGAGAATGATGCCTCCCGCACTGATTTCAGATGCATGTGCGAAGATCTTTCTAAGCATCGCTGGCGTCTGCCTTTCTTGAGATCTTCGTACAAAATCGCTGAAGATCGCCTTCGCCATAAGTGTATTGCCGTTGGCAACCAACGGATACAACGCATGATAGAAGTAGTCCTCGTCGTCCTTGTACGCGTTGTTGCACTTCTTATGCGAGGGGGCAGTATCAAGATGAGGATTCATTTGCTTACGCAGTGGTTGTGGAAAGTACTGCTTGGGTGGTATGTGCTCCTTTGACCGTCCCATTTCAGCGTCGTGTGGATTACGCTCAATTACATGGCCGCAGAGATAACAGATGGGGTCCACTTTGCCTGTCACGTCGATATCCTGCCAAGGTTATTCCAGAAATTAGTATGGCGTCCGCGGAATTCCCCGTCCCCGGAATTCCCCAAGACTCGATCAGGCAACGCAAGTGTCCATCAAGATAAGTATGGCGTCCCAGAAATTCGAGATATCCTTTGAACACGTTCTTTGCCTACTCCAGTTCTATCTTTACCTCTTTAACAAGAAAATTCCCTTTGTAAGTTGCTCTTGATTCAGAATTAATCGCGAATTTTAGACTTATCCCTGCCACGTTCCTGGAGATTTCATTATCAGGGATGTTGTAGATTACTGTCATCCCAGTTTTACTTTCCATTGCCGGTGTTACGTGCGACCATGGTGCCACTCGTGACCTCCAACTCTTGTCTTTCACCAGAAACTGTACACCGTTTCGGGCACTCGATTCGCCTCTAAAATCCTGGTCGGACCTGACAACCGCCACAAGTTTCATACCTGCCAAGTTGTAGGAACCATCCTGATTCCGTTTGATTCCAGCAAGCCCAACAGATGCTAGATCTAAGAACAACTCAGCGTAATCGTCTGCGCGTGTCAACTCCGCCTTTAATTGTAGTTCTCCATCTCTG
>Ga0315289_10014697_pt1 | contig 10904 bp, 8 predicted proteins | sample YL17G11_40_MG_FD_203452 | JGI IMG/M metagenome (GOLD analysis project Ga0315289, IMG submission 203452) | Sediment microbial communities from Yellowstone Lake, YNP, Wyoming, USA - YL17G11_40 | ecosystem: Environmental > Aquatic > Freshwater > Lake > Sediment | place: USA: Wyoming | collected...
AGATGACCTGCAGCGCCTTGCGGATCCACTCCTCCACGGGCGTCTGCGGATCAACGGTTTCTTCCACCCGAATGATGGCCGCCTGCACCTGTTTTTCATTATAGCCCAGGGAGAGCATTGCGGCGTATGCCTCGCTCCTGGTTTTGGGCGCGCCCGAAGGTTTGGATGCGGTCTTTTGCGCACGAGATGGTTCGTCGGCCATCGGCGCTTCGAGTTTGCCCTTGAGCTCCATGACAAGCCGCTGCGCGATTTTAGGGCCGATCCCCGGGATGGATCGCAGGCGTGATGGATCGCCCGATGCCACGGCGCGCGAAAGATCGGCCACCGATGCGCCAGAGAGCACGGACAGAGCCACTTTGGGGCCGATGCCGTTGACGCCGATGAGCAGGTCGAAGGTTTCGCGCTCTGTCTTTGTCAAAAAGCCGAACAGTTTGTGGGCGTCTTCGCGTACATGGTAATGGGTATAGATTTTTACGCGCGCGCCGGTGTCCGGCAGTTTTTCATAGGTCGATACCGGCACGCTTATGCCGTAGCCCACGCCGCCGGCCTCCACGGTTATGTCGCCGGTGTTTTTTTCCGTCAGGGTGCCGTTGATATAATCGATCATAGTATCGCGCCTGGTTTAATATTCACGCGCCAGCACATTGCATTCATTGGTGGAGGAACGCAGTGCGCGGCCGGCGGGAAGGTTATAATGATAATATCCGCATAAGGCCGCGGCAAGCGCGTCGTACGCGTCGGGATGGCTGTGCTCCCGGGGCGGGGAGAGGAGCATTTTCACCATGTATGCCACCTGCTCCTTGTCGGCATTGCCGTTGCCGACAACCGATTTTTTTATTTCGCGCGGCGAATATTCCGCGATGTCGGCCCCGGCCTTTTTCGCCGCGAGCATGGCAACGCCCCTGGCATGTCCTAAAATCAACGTTGTGTGCACGTTCTTCGCGTAAAACGCCTGTTCGATGCAGACGCGCACGGGTGCATGACGTCGTATTTTTTCGGTAAGGGCGTCGAAAATGACGTCGAGCCGGTCGGCCAGGTTTGCTTTGGCGGGGGTGACGATGACCCCCGAATCCACCCAGGAGACGGTATTGTTGACAATACGAATTACGCCGTAGCCGGTGATCGCTGTTCCGGGGTCGATGCCGAAGATGATCATCACATTCCGGGGATTATTCTTCGCTGAATTTTTTCAACGTCTCTTCGCTCACATCAAAATTGGCGTATACATGCTGCGTGTCGTCCAGGTCGTCCAGCGCATCGATCAGCCGGAGCACTTTGCCGGCGGCTTCGCCCTCAAGGGCGACATTGTTGTCGGCGACTTTGGTGAGTTCCGCCGAACCGACCGTGATACCCACCTTTTCGATTGCTTTGCGCACGCTATCAAAGGCATCGGGGGCCGTGGTGATTTCGAAGGAGTCCCCTTGGGCCGACATATCATCGGCGCCGGCTTCGAGTGCGACTTCCATGAGTTTATCTTCATTCGCGGCGCTTTTGGGCACTTCGATAAATCCGCGGGTACGGAACTGATAGGCAACGGAATTGACGGCCGCAAGGTTGCCGCCTGCCTTGGTCATCGCATGACGGACCTCGGAAACAGTGCGATTGCGGTTATCGGACATGCATTCGATTAGAACGGCGACCCCGCCAGGAGCGTAGCCCTCAAGGGTGAATTCTTCATAGACAACGCCTTCGAGCTGGCCGGTCCCTTTGAGAATGGCGTTTTCGATGTTTTTGCCGGGCATGTTCTGGGCGCGGGCCGAAGCAATGGCGCTGCGGAGCCGGGGGTTGTTTTCCGGGATGCCGCCGCCCATTTTGGCAGCAACGGTGATTTCCCGGATGAGGCGGTTGAAGACTTTGCCGCGCGCGGCATCGGCCTTGCCTTTGGAATGCTTGATGGTTGCCCATTTGGAATGGCCCGACATAGCTCCTCACTTTCGAATGAGCGCCCCGCGGGTGCGTACGGGCGCGTGCGTTCCGGATCGGATGGATGATTTCAAATGATTAAAAATAATTTACGACGAGGGTAAAAGCTTTATCCGGTACGCTGCGGTGCGATGACAGGCGCGGCATCCGGCAATCCGGTCCCAAGATTTTCCACCGGCACCTTCTCAACCGAAAGCAGTTTGCTTCCCAAAAATGCCGCCGCGGTTTCCGCGAAGGTGGGGGAGATGTCGGTCATGAAGAAACGGCTGTTTTCGAAGCCGGCTTTACGGTCCGGAGATTGTCCGTTGAGCGCGATAAGGATTTCCTGCGCTTCTCTGGCCGTCCAGTAGGCGCTGTCGATCAGCTGGATGCGCGTGCCCACGGTCTCCTGGATTATTTCATACAGCAGGGGATAATGGGTGCAGCCCAGGATCAGGCAGTCGATGCCGATGTCCATGAGAGGGTACAGATAGCGCTGCGCAGTGCTCCGGGAGATGTCGTGATCTGTCAATCCTTCTTCGGCAAGCGGAACGAAAAGCGGGCAGGCCGCGGTGTAGACCTTGGTGGCGGGGTCCAGACTCTGGATCGCGCGGGTATAGGATTCGGAGCGGATGGTGGCCCGCGTGCCGATCACCCCGATTTTTTTTTCGGCGGTGCGCGAGACCGCCGCTTTTGCGCCCGGCAACACAACGCCCACGACCGGCACGTCGCCCGCGGCCTTCTGCACCTCGTCAATTGCCACCGAGGAGACGGTATTGCAGGCCACCACCAGCATTTTGATGTCCATGGCCAGCAGGAACCGGGCGTCCTGGCCGCCGAACTGCCGGATGATTTCGGCCGACCGGTTGCCGTACGGACAGCGCGCCGCATCGCCCAGGTACACGATGCGCTCGCCGGGCATCAGGCGGAAGACTTCTTTGCATACTGTCAATCCTCCAAGACCCGAATCGAACACGCCGATGGGCCGGGAATCACTCATTGTCCACCTCGTATTTCTCCTGGAATGCCGCAACCGCTTCGGCGATGGCCGCGGCGAGTGTGGCCTGCATGGTGTCATCCGTCAGTATCTTTTCCTCGTCGGGGTTCGAGATAAACCCCATTTCGATGAGCACGGCGGGCATATAGGCCCCATGGAGCACAAAGAAATTGGCCTGCCCTACGCCAAGGTGGAGCTTGTCAATTTTCTTGAGCTCTTTTTCGAAGGTTTCGGACAGCATGATCGACATGTCCTGGCTCTCGGAAAGATGTTCGTTGCCGGCAAGGTCGATCAGAAGGTTTTGCAGATAATTTCCCTTATCAGACTCGTCTTCGAGCTCGATAACGGCGTTTTCCTGCATTTCCACGATCCGGTCGTCCTCGTTTTTGGCCGGTGACAAAAAGAAGATCTTGAATCCGCGGGTCACCGCGCGCTTGGCTTTTATGATGCTGTTGACATGCAGGCTGATAAAAATGTCGGCTTTCTTTTCATTGGCGAATTTTGTGCGTTTGTTGAGCGGCACAAAGGTGTCGTCGCCGCGCGTCATGAGCACGGTTGCGCCGGTCCGCTTTTTCAACTGGTCGCGGAGCAGAAGGCCGACGGCCAGAACGATGTTTTTTTCGCGTGTTCCGTCGGGCCCGATGGCTCCGGGGTCTTTGCCGCCATGGCCGGGATCGAGTACGATGGTTTTTAGCCCGCCTTTTTTCCGCGAGATGGGCGACGGACCGGTCTTCTCCTGCGGTGCGGGCGCCCGGAGCGCCGCGCTGTCCAAAGGTGCGGCAGCGCGCAAGGCCATGGTATCGGCGCGGACAGGCACTGTCCGGGACGATGGTGCGCGGGTCGTATCAAGGGCCGCAGGACGCGTTGAATCCTGCTGATGCACCGCAGCCGGCGCGCACCCGAGCATGGAGCCGCAGACGCCGGCGTCCAGACAGATTTCGCCGCTGCGCTCAGCGGCCGGCCGGGGCATCTGGCGCAGGGAGTCGTTGACAAGGCAGAACCATCCGGCACCGAATACGACCGTCCCGCGCGTGGCCGTGGTGCACCGGAGCGCGTTCCCGTCCCGTGCGCACGGTATTCCGTTCCTGCGGCAGAAACTGCTGACCGACACGCATTCGTCATCGGTCTGCGCCCCGGCGGCGCAGATAAGCGCCGCGAGGGCCAATGCCGCGAAGGCCTGCTGTGGATATTGGTTCATAGCTCAGTCGCTACATCCGGTTTTTCAGCAGTTTGTCGATGCGCCGCCGTGATTCCTTTTCCGCGATCTTCTGCCGTTTGTCGAATTTTTTGCGGCCGCGGCACAGGCCGAGTTCCACCTTGACCCAATGTTTTTTAAAATACACCGAGAGCGGGATGATCGTGAGCTGCTTGCGGTCCACCTCCTGCGAAAGCCGGGCGATATCACGGCGGTGCAGCAAAAGTTTACGTTTGCGATAGGCGTCCGGCACGAACATGCCGCTTCGGCCGTAGGGGGCGATATGCAGATGAAGGATATGGATCTCGCCGTTGTCGCACTGGGCATAACAGTCGGCCAGATTAAGTCCGCCCTGGCGGATCGATTTGACTTCGGACCCGATGAGCTGGATCCCGGCCTCTACTTTTTCCAGAATATCGTAATCGTGCCAGGCTTTTTTATTGCGGGCGATATATTTCTGTTCGACCGGTTCTTCGCTTTTCATTGTCGAAAAAATACGTCGCGCAGAACAGGCAGGCAAAAATCATTCCGGCCGCGGGGCGGACGGGCGCCGAAAACGTCAATGACCCGCGGGTTTTTTGCCTTTTGTCAGCAAATATAATGATGGAATAAGAAAGAGCGTCATAAGCGTTGACACCACAATACCGCCGATGGCCGTAATGGCGAAGGGCGCCTGGATCGACGCCTTTGCCAGCGCCTGCGGCAGCGATGCCGTCACGATGGCCAGATTCATCATGAGAATCGCATTAAATTTTGTTATGCACGATTCAATAATGGCGTCGTGCCGCGAGATGCCCTGCCGTTCGAGCTGGTGCGCGTAATCGATGATCAATATCGCATTATTGACCACCACGCCCACGAGCATGATGAAGGACATGATCGAAATCATGGATATGCTGGTGCCTGTGATGAACATTGCCCAGAGCACGCCGATAAGGCCCAGCGGGATCGTGCCCATGATCAGGACCGGCTGCACAAGCGATTCAATCGACCCGGCCAGCACCATGTAGGTAAGGATGATCGCAAGCAGAAGCGTAAAACCCAGCGTGGAAAACGATTCGGCCATCCGTTCCTGCTGTCCGCCGTAATAGATCCGGTAGCCGGGCTTGACGGGTATCATATCTGTCAATTTGCGCAATTGCGCGGCCTGCGTGCCCGCCGCGCCGGAGACCACATTGGCCATGACCGTCACCAGCCGCTGCCGGTTTTTGCGGGTCACATTGGCCGCGCCGCCTTCGTATCTCACATTGCAGAGCGCCTTGATCGGCACGATCCCCCGGGGGGTCTGGATGGAGATGTTTTCTGCGGCGTCAATCGATTGACGGTCCATGGGCGCATAAAGGACGCGGATGGTGAATTCGTCGTTCTCCTTTCGGAACACGGCCGCCTCGTATCCGGACATGGCATTGCGAAGCGCAAATCCTATCTGACCCACGGTCATGCCGTATTCATCAAGTTTCATCCGGTCGGGGATGAATTTGATCTCGGGTTTGGCTTCCTTCCATGACGAGGAGATGTCGGCCAGGGCCGGCATGGATCGTGCTACGCGCTGGACCGAATCGGCAAGCGCGAGTATCTCATTCATGGAATTGCCGGTGATTTCTATGCTGATATCCCCCTCGGACCGTCCGCCGCCGAACATGGAGCTTTCTTTGACCACCAGTTTTGCGTCGGGTATATCGGCGAGCATGGGGCGAAGACCGCTGATGACATCAGCGGTGGTACGGATGCGGTCTTTTTTATCTTTCAGCCGGAGGATCAACGATGCAAAATTGACCCCTGTTTCCGTGCCGCTGCCGCCCAGCGACGCATAGACGCTCTTGCACTCGGGAATCTTCAAGGCGCGCTGTTCCACCGTTCTCAAAGCCCGATCGGTTTCTTTCAGGGACGCGCCGGACGGGAGTTCGATGCTGATGTTGATAATGCCCTGGTCGGACTGCGGAAAAAACTCCAGGCCCAGGCGCGGGACAATGCCTATGACCGTGATGACCAGCAGCAGCATCATCGCGCCGATGGTCATCCATCGGTGATCCACGGCGGCGCGTACAATTCCGGCGTAGCCGTTGTTTAAAGACGCAAGGAAAAGTTGAAAAGGGTTCTTCCGGCCTTCGGATCCGCTTTTCCGCGTCTTCATCAAGCGCGCGGCCATGAGCGGCGCAAGGGTAAAGGAGAGAAACAGCGAGGCGACCGTTGCGATCACAATGGTAAATCCCAGGGCCTTGAAGAACTGGCCGGTAATTCCTTCCATGGTTGCCATGGGAACGAAGACGGCGATATTCGTGAGGGCCGATGCGGACACGGCAATGAGCACTTCATTGGTCCCTGTTTCGGCGGCCCGGTCGATGGGCATGCCCCGGCCTCGGTGGCGGGCGATATTTTCGAGTACGATGATGGCGTTCGTGACCAGCGTTCCGACCGATATCGCCAGCGCCATGAGGGTCATGAAATTGATCGTAAAACCGGCCCATTGTATGCCCATGAAGGTCACGATTATGGAGGCCGGGATGGTAAGTGCTGCGATGAGTGTTACCCGCAAATCACCCAGAAACAGAAGCAGCATGACCGCGGTCAGCGCCATGCCGACCATGATATTGTTATACATGTCATTGACCGAATCGCGTATGAATTTGGAGCGGTCCTGCGCCACGTTGATGAAGGTACCCGCCGGAAGTTCCTTGTTTATTTTGTCAATTTCATTGAAAACGTTCCGGGCCACGGCCACCGTATTCGCATCGGGCCGTTTCTGTATGGCAAGGCCCACGGAATTCTGACCGTTGAAGCGCGCTGTTTCGCGTACCTCCTTGTACGTATCGGTCACATCGGCGATACTGGACAGCGGGACCATGGCCATCTGCTGGCCGTTTCGGCCGCCGCTGACCACGGGGATCTTTATGGCGGCGATCTGGTCAAGGTTTTCGAACTGTCCCTGGATGCGCACGGTGTATTCCTTGCGGTCGCCCGAAATATGGCCGCCGGGAATATTGGCGGTTTGCGCGGCGATCATACCCGCGACAGTCTGCACCGAAAGGCCCATTCCATCGAGCTTGTTTTTATTCAGGTTTACCTGGATTTCGTGTTCGTGCCCGCCGCTTACGGTGATCGACGCCACACCGCCGATGCGCACAAGCCGCTCTTTGACGGTTTTATCGGCCAGGTAACGCAAAGCCAGAGGCGATTGCGGGCCGGTGACTGCAAGGTTGATGACCGGCTGAGAATTGATGTCGAATTTTCCTATGACGGGTTTCTGCAGGTCCCGGGGCAGTTTGTATAAGGCCGCATCGATTTTGTCCTTCACGTCGATGGCGGCAAGGTCCGCGTTCACGCCCAGGTTGAATTCCAACAGAATGAATCCCATGCCTTCGGAACAGAATGAGGTGATGTTTTTAATGTTATTGACCGTGCTCATCTGTTCTTCGATGGGCTTGATGACCGAGGTCTCGATCTCCTCAGGTCCGGCGCCGATATACACCGTTTGCACCGTGACATACGGGAATTCAATATTGGGCATCAGGTCGATGGGGAGCTTGATGAAAGCGACAATGCCGAAAATGACCAGGGCCAGAATGACCATGGACATCAGCACTGGTTTGCGCACGCTCAGGCTGGTTAGCAGCATATTCGAAGTTCCTCGATTCCGCGGTCCCGTGATTGCATGATGGCCGCGATGAATTCGCTGTTGTTAATGGTCGTGCGGCTATTCAACGATTTTCACCAGGGCCCCGTCGGTCAGGTTGCCTGCGCCGCTTTCCACTATTGTATCGCCGGCCGCAAGGCCGCTGGTGATTTCGTACCGGTCGCCGCCGCGGATGCCTGCGGCGATTTCGGTCCGCTTTGCAATCCCTTTTTGTATCACATACACGTATTTTCGCGCGCCGTCGGAAATGACGGTTTCCATGGGGATGGCGATGACGCCGGCTTTGTTCGCCACGATCACCCGCACAGTGACATACATGCCGGGCTTGAGGATCCGGCCCGGATTGTTGAACACCGCGTCGACTTCAAAGTTGTGTCCCACGGATTGGCCGGCCATGGAGACTTTTTCAATACTGCCGGGAATGGTGTCGTCGCCCACGATCGCATAGGCTTTCTGCCCGGCCTTGTAGCGGTTGATGCTGCTTTCACTGACATTCATGGGGATCCGGATTTTATCAAGTTTGGCCAGGGTCACCAGATTTTTGCCGTGGTCAACCGAATTGTTCAATTCCGCATCGATGCTGACCACAGTGCCGGCAAAAGGCGCCAGAACGAACTGGCTTTTCAATGCTGATTGCATTCCCTCTTTTGCGGCCGCGTAGCCGGCGTCAACCTGGTCCAGCACTTCCTGCGACACGCCGCCCTGCTCGGCCAGCGCCTTTACCCGGTCGCGCGCCTTTCCGGCATTATCGTATTGCGTTTTTGCGAGAGCATAGTTCTGCGGCATATCAGGATCGATAACCATGAGTGAAGAGTCCCTGGCCACCTGATCGCCTACGCGAACGTTTATTGCGGCGATTCGTCCGGCCATTCCGGCCCCGATGGTCGTCTGATAATATCCCTCGGCCGTGCCGGATGACAGCTCAAACGCCGCGATCGAATCGGGACGAACCACCATTGTCCGCACGGGAATGCCTTCGCGCTTCTGGATATTCTCGATGGTCTCTACCGTCTCTTTCTTTTTCGCCGTGCAGCCAGCCGCGGCAAGGACCATGCAGGCGCAGGCGCAGAATGTCAAACAGCGTATCACTGAACGATTGTTCAAGACAGCCTCCTTTTAAAGATGGGGATCAGAACTCCCCGGTCAATACCTTCATATCCACCACGGCGCTGTGAAATGCGAACTTCGCGGCATTATGGGCGATCCGGGCGCTTGCAAGGTCGAGTTCGCGTTTCTGAAAATCAACCAGCGTTATGGTCCCTACTTCGTAGGCGGTTTTCGAAATTGCATAGCCTTTTTCCGCCAGTTTCAGCAATGCCTGGGCGGAGGCAAGCTGCTTGCGGGCCGTTTCGATCTGCTGATAGGCGTTATTGACCGCCAGCTCCAGGCCATCGATGGCCTGTTTTCTGGTTATATCGAACGTTTCACGGTCGGCCCGGGCCTGTTTGACCTTCTGCATGCGCCGGGCGCCGGAAAAAAGCGTCCACGACACGCCGGCGGAGATTTTGGCATCATTGTTATTCTTGTTGGTAAAGTCTATGTTTTTCGCGGAATTGTACTGGAATATCTTGCCGACCGATGCGCCGGCGTATACCATGGGCCAGTAATCGCTTTTGGAAACATCCACCAGCAGGTCCTGCACCTCCTGGCCGGTCGTGAGCTGAACAAGCTGCTGGTTGCCGGTCTCCATTTTCTGCAGAGCATCGGCGAGGCCGATAGCATAGTCGTCGCTTGGAAATTCGCCCTCAACGGAAAATTCCTGCTCAGGTTCGGCCAGATCGGCCTGCTTCATCAGCGCTTCGTTGGCCATGATTCGCTGGCTTTGCGCAGAGCGTTCATTGATGATCGCCGTTTCCAGCGCCAGCCGCGAAATGAGCGTATCAAGTTCGCTGCCTTTTCCCACCTGCATGCGGACAACGGTAAGCCGGTGCGATTCCCGCGCGAGCCTGAGCGCCTCGGTCTGCGCATCGAGGTTTTTCTGCGCCAGCAGCGTGGCGTAGAACAGCCTCGTAAGAGATGCGCGCACGCTCTGCTCGGCGCCGGCATATTTGGCCTTGAGTCCCCGGCGGTATACTGTGGCGATTTTCAAGCCAAGGCCTACCTTGCCTTGCGCAAAGACAGGCTGCTGCAGGGAAAGCGTAAGCGCCAGCGTCTGGTCTTTGGGCGACAAATCGGGGAACATGCTGTTTGACAATTCGAGCGTTTTCAGCGTTATGCCGGGCCCGATATCTTTTTGTTCCTGCGTAAGCGAGGTGTCGCGCGCATACGAAGAAAAAACGTTCTGGACCAGTCCGGCAAAATCCACGGATCCCATGGAATAGGGGGAATAGCTGGCGAACGCATAGCTCCAGTTGGCCCCCGCGCTGATCGTGGGCAGCGCGCTGCCGTAGGCCTCGGCCACCTGGGCATCGACTTTCCGCATTTCTACTTTGATCGCAGCGAGCTGTTTGGAATTTTCAATTCCCGCTTTTATCACCTGATCAAGCGTATAGGTGCTGCCCATCACGCTTGCGGCCAGGCTGATGAGCGCAAATGCGATACGCAAATGGGCATGAGCTGCTGTTTTCATGGCTTTATCCTCTGCGTTTTTCTTCCGGTGAAGAAGGGGAAGGCTGCCTGCGTTGATGGTAGTATGCCTGCCGGCCGTGCATTCCGGATCTATCCCTTAAATTCCGCCCCGCTCAAGACGAACTTCACGATCTGCTCGACTGTTGTACCGATGTCGCCCATTTTTCCGGCGATCTTCCATTCAAAAATTGCGCCGCGGACCAGGGAGGCGACAAATCGCGACAGCGCATCATCATCAAGCGAACTTGTCAGCTCATTGCGGCTGCGCGCCCAAGCGATGACCTGCTTTGTTATCTCCAATATTCGTGCGCCATGCTTCTGGAATTGTGCGCCGAGCTCCCGGTGCTTCTGAATATCGTCATGGATCTGCTTCATGGTCTGAAAGTTGGTGACCGTCAGCATGAATGCGAAATTTTCGCCAAAGTGGGAAAAAAGCGCGGTAAACATGGCCGTGAGATTGTCCCGCACGTTCGCTTGAGGGCTGATGTGCTGCCGGATATTCTCAAGCAGATTTTCATATTCGCGGATAGAAAGGGAAAGAAAGATCGATTCTTTATCTTCATAATAGTTATAAAGCGATGCCTTTGAAAATCCGGCAGCCACGGCTA
>Ga0315289_10014699_pt1 | contig 10903 bp, 6 predicted proteins | sample YL17G11_40_MG_FD_203452 | JGI IMG/M metagenome (GOLD analysis project Ga0315289, IMG submission 203452) | Sediment microbial communities from Yellowstone Lake, YNP, Wyoming, USA - YL17G11_40 | ecosystem: Environmental > Aquatic > Freshwater > Lake > Sediment | place: USA: Wyoming | collected...
GCTCATTTCTTTCTTGAGCGTTAGCGTTAGTCATTTCGTTTTTAAGGCGACTTAGTTCAAGAGATGCCTCTTTTGCTTGACTGTCATTTTCAATCCGCATGATTTCTGGGGTTTTTGTACCAGCTGGTCCAGGAGTAAATTTATATTGACCAGTGCTTTTTTGAGCCTGTGAAAGAATTGGATTATTCTGTTGGTCGTAAAGAGTTGGGCCAGCCGAATATCCAGAGTTGGTAGGCATGGTTCCCATAGGAAGATTTTGGCTACTGAATTTTCCTTGATTATCCATAACCATGGCGCTTGGCGGAACATTGTTATCTGGGTCACCAAAGTTATAGAAGGGAGTGATTTTAGGCTGATTCTTTTGCCTATCTAAATCCGCTAAAATCTTTTGCATCCTCAGGTTATCAAGATCACCTCTTTCAAGGTCGCGTAGCATCTGAATATCGCCGCGTTGCTCTTGATTAGACAGTCTGCGAAGCCCCATAAGTTCGTCAGCTTTGTTTTTCTGAGCATTGTATATGGCATTAGGAAGGGCCTTCATGTCTCCAGTTTGCGACCTTTTGCCGCCAAGAGTACCAGCCATAGAAGCTGCCTCTCCAAGGCCAGAGGCAAAAGTATTTAGAACCCTACCAGTTTCTGCATCTCTTGTTCTGTCTTGATAGGCTTCCTGAAATTCTGGCTCACTTTTTCGGCGATCTTCCAAATATTTATAAAGAAGGCTTCGGCTATCTTCAGGAGTAGAAACTAAGGGTTCTCTACCTTGATTTGAACTAATTTTTTGCTTTTCAAGCTGAGGAAGATCAAAGCCGTAATCTTCTGTATTAGCCGATTCAGTATCAGAATTTAGCAGACCCAAATTTTGTCCAACATTATTTCTTCCAAAGCCAAAAGAGAATGTTTGGTCTTCTTCTGGCAATTCCATGGGAATATTGACTTTAGGTTGTTTTTTTTGATCCTGATACGAAGGCATATAACTATCTTCGCTAACTTGTGGCATAGGCTTTGGCTGACCAATAGACATACCACCAAGCTTTGCCGTTAAATCCTGCCTTTCATTATCAGTAAGTGTCGATTGCTCATTAACTTCATTTAGTTTTTTCATCCTAGATTGTTCAGCTATGTAAGCTCGAACTTTTCTTTTTTTCTCTCTTTCCGCTTCTTCTAGGTATTTTGGCGCTATTGGACCTATCCCCTGATTCGGCGGATTAAACATATTTTTAAAATTAGGCATAATTTCACCGATCAAAAAATCAGTTAATAGTATTTGCTACGAACTTTGTATCCTTCAGGAACGGTATCGTAGAGGTCTTGATCTGAATTAAATGGTTTTTGTGTTGCGGTTGGATTTACGTTTGATTTTGGAGTTGGGTTAGAAAGGTAGCCAGCCGTCATCGCTGTATCGCCAACACCTGTAGCTAGTCCCTGAATGGCCTGGTTTCGATCTCTAGCAAAAGTATTCATCATGTCTATGCCGGTATACCCAACGCCAGCTTTGGCGGCAGCATTACCCATTTTATCTTGATACGTTTGACCGGTAATTGAGTTCCTTCTGCCAATCTCACCAGCTTTCAAATTGTACTGATCGGTAGCTGTTTTATTTTGAAAGTTTCTTTCGTTAAAGTTTCTATTGTAGGCGTCGTTTAAAATATTGTCGGTTCTGCTTTGGTTACTGTATTTCGCCTGATTTGCGGCGATAACGTTTCTATTCGCCGCGTCTTGGGCATTACCAATATTAAATATTTGACCTTTGTTTCTTACTTCAGCAGCATTTTGGTTAAATGCGTTCATATCCCTAGATGCTCGCTGATTATACGAGTTGATAATCGCTGCGTTCGAGTTTTGTTGGCCAAGGTCGTCTTGGGCAAGCTGTCTGCCTTGGGTTCCTGAATCCCTTAGTGCTCCAAGCTTATTTTTTAAAGCTTCTAGGTACGCATTAGACGAGAGGTTTGCGCCTCTCTCCATTTGGTCGCCGGAAGACTGTAGTTGCGCGGCCAGTGCCGTACCGCTGCCAAGCTGTCCACGGCGGTTAGCATCTTGCAAAATAGATTCACTGCGCGACTGGGCACCAATCTGCGCGTCACGCATGGCACTCATCGAAGCATCTTGAGCTTCGGCGTCTGAGAGCTGTCCGGTACGCATCTTGATGTCGTTAAGGGCCTGAATCTGAGCATCGCGGCCTTGTCTTCCCTCCTGGGAAAACCGAGCTAACTCAGGATTTCTTTCAGCGACAAACTGCGCGACTTCTGGAAGGTACTGGCCAACTACTTCGTATTTATCAGGAGTAATCCCCGCCATGTCAAAAGCTGGCTGCGGAATCATCTGAGTAATAAGTTCTGGTGGGCTTAAAGGGGTAACATCATAGCCTGGTGGCTTTATGCTATTGAATAGGTCTTCAATCTCTTTAAGCCTCTGACTAGAAGCTTTCCTAGCTTTCTCAGACTGATAATATTGAGCAATGCCGCTCAAGACTTGAGCGCCACCAGCGACCGCTGCTGCTACGATTAATGGAGCGACCATTATGAACCTCTAACTTAGATTAAAAAAACTTACCTTTTCTCAGTCTCTCTTCACCCTTTGCAATACTTTCGCTGGTCAATTTGTTACCCATCGACAAGCCTTCAACTAGCGGCCTAAAAGGTCTGTCTTGGTAGCCAAAGTTGGTGGCGTAGTCTTGTCCTTGCTGATTTTGCTCTGCAAGAACACGTTGCACTTCATCTTGTTTTGCTTTTTCTGCCGCCGCGGATGCATCGGCTTGTGCTTGAGCTTGAGCTTCTGCTTGCGCTTTAGCTTCCGCTGCTTGCTGCGATGCAATTGTATCAGCTTGAGCTTTAGCCGCTGCTTCTGCTGTAATCCGCTCGTCGTCTTTTGTTTTTAGACCTAGAGCCTTCGCTGTAGCGTCTTTTCTATATCCTTCGACGTTAAACCGTTGGTCTGCGCCGACACCAGCTCCAACAGTCTCTTCCTGGCCAGTGCCAAGGATTTTCTGAATGCGGTTAAACTGACCAACTTGATCTTTGTTTAAAAGGTCGCGGTAACCAACGTCGCCAGCTACGTCGTAGTACCTGTTTGCATCAAGGCCAGTTTGCCCAAGAAATGCCGCCGCCGGATTTTGATTTAAGTCAAAGTCCTGACCAGCAAGCTCTAGTGCAGAAGCTTTCTGCGCGTCGATAAATGCCTGATCCGGCGCCTTGCGAAGCGCGCCCCTCGTTTTATTCGTTGTCTCGGCCAACGTTTTCGCAGGAGCAAGTACCTCACCAGCTCTGGTTTGCAAAGTTCCTTCGAGTTGACCTGTAGCAGCCGCGTATTTTTCGTTAGCAACCCTTTGAGCATCAGCCGTCGCCGTATTTTTTAAGTCAGCCGCTCTAGTGACTAGGCCGCGTTGCTGGTTTTGAAGCTGATCTGAAATTAGGTTAAAGTCAGTGTTTCTTTTAAGAAGGCCAACGTCAAAAGCTCCCTCTCCAGGCGAGTAGCGACCACCAGACTCCCTGGCCATCAGGTTTTTAATGCCGCCCTCGGTGCCAAGCATAGCGGCGTCTGGGACGTTGTAGTTAGTTTGCGGAGCGAAGGCTTTTACGTCGCCGTAGCTCTTTAGATTGAAGCGGTTAGATACCCTAGAAACAGCGTCGGGGCTTCCCTGCACCGCTGCGTCGATATCTTCCGTGGGAACGGCGTAGTTTTGGTTGGCGTAGGAGCTTCCGTAGTCGCTGGCTTCTTTATTCAGCGAGGTATCAGCCGACGTTAGGTCGCGGCCAATGTTGGTCACCGCTTGCGGGGTTTGCGCCCTGGCCACGTTTCTTTTAATGGCGGCACCAGTGTTGGCCATGGTGTTTTGCGGAACCGCTGACTCTCCGCCAGCTACCGTGGAACCTCCCGCATTACTACCCGACACGTCGCCGCCGGTGTCGCTCTTGAGCTCGCCGTAGGCCCCTGGCTTTTTGCCGCCAATCACGTTGGTATTGGATTCCTGCGGTCTATTAAACAGGCTATTTATGCGGTCAAATGTATAGGCCATGATTATCTCCCAAGAGCGTCTGGCGCCACATCAGCGACGGTTGCTTGCTTTCCCACGACGTTTTGTACGTCTTCTGGACCTTGGTCCATTGGTTGTGCTTCGCCGCTTTGCGGTAGAGGCTGATCTTGTTCGGGAGGCATCATTTGACCACCCATAGGTGGTGGTCCGCCTTGCGGTATCTGGCCAGTCTGAGCCATCTGGTACAGGAATGGATCTGTGCTTCTGGCTAGCTGGTCGTGTTCCATAATGTGATCTTGAATTACCTGTAGCTTATCAGAATAAAACCTCACGTTGGGATCGTCCAGAAGCTTTTTGTGCTTACGAATGTGGTAGGCGTGGTTATCCGACCAAAGGGCAAATATATTTTGATTATCGGATAAAAGTTCATTCTCTGCGGAAACAAGATCATTCTCCGTTGTCTCGTTGTCGGTCAGGTTTGTAAGGTCGCCGCCGTCCAGTACCGTGAAGTAGTCTTGCGGAGTTTTAATCATGCCTGATGACATCAGCTTGTCGGTAACTTCTAGGCGACCAGCAAGTGTCTGCATTAATGGATTTTGCAAAGTTATAGAGATTGAATGAATATTGTCTAGGTCTTTGCCAGTGTACTCGCGTACCTGCGCCATGTTGTTTTTGCCCTTCATCACTACATCTTGAGGAATCTTGGCAAACTTCCTGGTCGCATTTAGAGCGTGCTCCATGGTGTTCTTCATACAATTAAAGTACGCTTTAGAAGTACCCTTCATAAATTCAATGGCGTTCGCGCTAAGAGTTGCGAAGGCCGTCCCAGAGGTAACACCAGGAGGCGGATTTCCTCTCAAAGCGGGAGAGCTGTTGCCCACCTGTTGCAAGTGTTGGTGCAGAAGGTCGATAAACTTAAAAGTCTCAGGCGCAGACTGTACGAGCTGCAAGGGTTCGGGTTTACCGCCGCCTTGGATGTTCTGTGGAGTGTAGCTGATCCAATTCATGCCTTGGATTTGCTCAACCGATATCGACGCCCCTCTGGGTATCGTCACGTTTTGCACGCCAAGGTTAGCGTTGTTGGTGCCAATTGCTGAAAAGCAAATGTCCATCATCTCTTGGATTGGGAGAAGGCTACTAAACAGCGGAACACCAAGGTATGCACCAGTAAATTGCTCTGGCATACAAGGCTCTACCGGAATACAGCCGTAGTCGTTTGGCCCGTCGTAAAATACAGCTTTTTCGGTCGCGTAAAAGATCATCCGACCAGCCGGCATCGACGGCGTAGGCTTATGGAACATCTCGTAGCACCAGATGTAGTCGTCTTTAACCGACTGCTGGCTATTGTAGATGTTGATACCGTGAAAGTCCTGAATCGTCGGGACTTTCATTAGCTCTTCTTCCATCTCTGGATACTGAGCAATTAAGTCCCATTTGTTTTTCTTTACTCTGACTTCGCACCAGTCGAGTTTTTGCCAGTCGCCAAGCTTATACTCATAGTAAACGTCCATAGGGCCAAAAACACTGATATCGATGCCGCCGCGATTAACCAAAACGCCGTCGTCAGCCGCGGCAAACGGATCTCCCTTTGACGTGTCCCAGGTAGTTTTAAGAAATCCGGCGCCAAGAACGAGAGCATTCTCTAAAAGAATGTCTCCCTTTTGGTCTAGCCTTTCGTTTTCAACTGTATCGGCGCAAATTCCGTCTGCTAGCCTAACGTCGTTCATTACGTCGCGGCCCTGGCTTTTTGCAAGAGACTTAAAGTTAAGCTTTTGGTTACTCACGAGGGTAATAGTCTGGCGAATAATTGACCTAGCTTGCGGGACTAGCATCTTTACTAGCTCGCCTTGGTCGCCCTGGAACACCAGCGACGTGTCCCAAGAGTTGGGGTCTAGGATGTGGCTATAGTAGGCCAGAGTGTTACGCACCCAAGCCTGGGAGACTGGGTTAGACGACCAAAGCGCCCAAGACTTATGGTTCTCCGTTCTTTTTTTGAGAACCTTCTCAACATCTGGGTCTGCCATCCAATAAGTTCTGTCTGTGCTCACTTAGTCACCCTTTCCATGTACGGCCTAACCGAGAATGCTACGGCCTGAATGTCCATTTGCTCGCCCGATTCTCTGTGGACAAGCACAGGCTGTATAAATGTGTTTCTTTGCTGAAATCTGCTGATATATGTTCGTATCACTGGCGCGGGATCGGTGCCAAAGGTTAAGTCAACGGCCTCGGCCTGTCCCCAGCCAAAAAAGCCCCAAGCCTCAAGGCCCCAACCACCCGATACATTCTGAGCTACCCATTCGGTTTCGTCCGAGCCGCCGTAAGTGTAGCCAGAATAGCTGATATTTAGGCGGTAAATCCCTGGATGGCGAAGATGGATTTGCATCTGCGTAAACTGTTTTGCCCGCCCCATCATGCCGCCGTGAAAGGGAGCAAACTGAATGCGACTTTCAATCAGGTCGTAAAGGTAGAGTGTCGGATCTGTGACTTGAATGTTTGTAGCCTTGGTAAAGGTCAGAAGGTACTGAGTACCAGAGATAATGGTCGATGAATTGACTCGGCTGAAGATGTTGTCTTTAACAATCACATCGCCCTTTTCAGGAATGCCAGTGGTAATGGAAACGACCGCTGAAAGCTGATTAGTCGCGACAGAAACCACTGTTAATGCGTGATTTTGGTCAGAGAAATCTATCTTGGTGTTGGTTTTTCGCTCTTTAGCAATCTTATTAGTGTTTGACACCATATATAGCGTGTCGTTTGGCCCAACGATACCACCCCTAAAGATAGTGTCCCGCGAAGTCCACGTTTGATTGAGAATATTGAACGAGTAGCAGACCGAAGCCAGAGTACCGTTAGGTCTAATGGTACTCATCAAATATTGGCGGTCGGATTCGTAGGCTATGCCAAAGGTCTGATCGGTAAGGTAGTCAGACGTTAAAATCGGCTGAATAAGGTCTTCAATTCTCCTGGAAATAATCTCAACTGAGTTTTCCGTAACAAGGCAGACACCCTGGTTACTAAGAAAGACGACGTTGTTATTTAGAATCACCGCGCTATTTGGTGCCGCGCAAATAACCGTCGCATCTAGGATAGTCGTCGTGAAGTTTGCGGGACCGTCGCCTACGGTTTTATAGACGCCGCCCTGGGTAAGGTGAATGATACTGTCCCTGAGAATCAGCGTGCGAAGGATAGCCCTGTTTCTAGCGCCGACAGGAAAATTGTTAACTACGGGGACAGCTTCTGGCTCTCCGAGCTTTGAGCTGTAGAACGTGTTTTGCTGTTTCTCGTTTTTACTAAATACCTGGGCACCAGTAGAGAAGCTATCAGGAAGTACCGGACTAAAGCCCCCTCCGCATGTTGCGTTAGATGCTCGAACATAGATAGCACCACCGAAGTCCTTTGCCATTAGGCGTATCTTGCCTGGAACCTCGTTTATACCGGAAGCATAGTTGGCGTAAATAAGAGAATCGGGATCTCTATTGATTGCTCTCGCTATGCCCTGGGCTGTGTTTCTCAGCGCGACAGCTACAGAGCCAGTCGAGTGATCAACAAAGAAAATGTTGTTACCAGCAGCATTCTCAATGCCGAAAAAAATCAACTTGGTTGCGCTATTTCCCGCACTTGTAACTGTGAAGGTGTTGGCTCCGGTAACTGTAACGGTATAGATCGCCGCCGGCAGGGTTCCGGAAACCTCGGCAATGTAGACTCTATCGTTAGAGATAAGGCCGTGAGCCGTATAGGTAATTGTTATAGTGCTAGTGCCGGAAACAGACTCAGCAGAAACAGTATTGTTAGCGACACCGCCGCGAGCAACATAAGTTCTGGTAGTAGAACCAATTTTAATATCAATAGAGTCGCCAAAAGATATCGCCGCAGTATAAATGACTGAGATATCGAGCAAATGCCTGGTTGTGCAGTTGGAATAAATGACATGGTTTTTGAAGATACCTAGATCATTACAAAGAGGCGGCCTAAAATTACTTTGAAGCTCGCCTTCTCTTGAGTTGGGATTGGTGTAAAGCTCTGCGCCCAAAAGAATGTTGGGAGTGTCGTCTTCGTAGTAAACAATGCCCGCAGTTATCTCTGTAGCGGTTAATCGTTGCTCGTCTACTAGCCTAAAGTCTGGCGTAGGCGTCGTGCTATCTGAGAGCGATTGGCTAGTCCGGTAGACTTGATAAAAATAGGAAGAGTTGATCGACGTGATTTCCGATGGAACTGAAAACTCAAGGCGAGCCGTCCTAGTCGTTTCAAAATCAAGAGTATGCGGTCCATCATCGGTGTCCACGCTAGCAATGGTGAATGTATTGAGCGTCGCCGAGGCAATGGTATAGCTACCTGGTAGAACTAGGTGCGTTCCTGTGCTGGCTGAAACTGTAATAATCATGCCAGTGACTAAATTGTGTCCGTTGCTAGTGACTGTCACAATGTTAGATACCCTAGTCCAGCTTGCTCCAACCACCTTAGAGTTAATTAGAGTCACGCTATCTGAAGGCGAGCCAAGTATCAGGTTAGAGTTATCGTCCCTGTAGCCAAAGACCGCGCGCCAAGCTACCTGCGTGTTACTTTGAATGGCTCCGTTAGAGGGAAGCAAACTAGCCGTCATATCAAGGCCGGTATAAGCACCGCTATCTCTTACGACGCTATCATATGCAGTAAGCTTTAATGGTCCGTCGTCTGTGGTGAAGTAAAGGTTATTGTTACTCTCGGCAAAGCGACTAAGGCGAGGGCTAGCGACGTTAACGGTGCCAGTATTATTAGTCGCGCTTCCAGTGCGGTTTGGATAGGTGCCTGTTTCGGTGAAATGCTTAACTTTATCAGAAAAAACCGCAATGATTTTTTCTTGGTAATTATAGACGTTATTTAACTCGTCTGCGCCCGCGCTGTACCATTCGTACATGCCACGGCGCTTAATAATCCGGTCGTCTTTGGTGATTACAACATTGTCAGCATCTTCGAGCGCACCGTCTGGCGTCGAAAAGCTGTTTTGTTGTTGAAATAGACCAAGGAACTTTTTTATTTCAACATGCTTAACAGCCATTACTACCTCAGAAAGCCCCATTTCCAACGACTGCGAGCACCGCGAGCAAGTCCCATTCTGGGAATGATCTTGGTTGCTTCACCTTGGATACGAGGCTCTAACAACATTTTTAGGTTCTTCAGTTCTACTTCGATATCAGCTTGTAGAAACTTAGCACCTTCATAGTCAGAGATAGACTGTAGAAGCCTGTAGCAAGTTTCGGTTTCTAGGTAAGGATAGCATTCGTCTGGAAGTTGAAGTACCGGCGTAAAGCCAGCCTTCGTAATGTAGTCGCCAACTTTTAAACCAGACGGCAGAGAATCGACGTGAATGGTGCTACCTGCAATATTTGTTACTCTCGCGTCGATACCAACACATGAATGGCCAGCAACACCCGCGACAAAGTCAGCGTAGCCATTGATAGATAGTGTAGACGGTACAGAAGATACCGTTACGTCGGAAGTACCGATGGACAGAATTAAACCAGCCTTGTCAGTGGTCGTGAGCTTAGACGGCATCAGCTCGTACCACATCTCTAAAAGATCGCCAGTGCCAGAAGGCTTAGGACTAAGGCAAACTTTGTCGCCCTTAAAGTAAAACTGACTGGGTATTCCGGTGAGAGCCGAGAAATGCTCGTCTTCGATACCAACCATAGTCACGTCTACTTTATTTTGCCCTGCTACCTTTCTTTTTAGGTCACGAAGCGTGCGACCAACGGCACGACTAGGAATGTCGTACTCGACTTGATCTTGAGTGATTACAACGTCTTTGGTTGTAACAAAGAAATCTTGCCTCATGCTGATAAGTACAGGAACCAGGCGACTTTGAATCACGTCGTCGGTTACAGCAAGAATGTCGTCGTTAGAAAGCAGAGGCTGACTTTGCGGAATAGTCATCCTGCGCTTAATACCGACTAGAATCTGGTCGCCAGTCTTTGCCATTAGTATGTTTTCGCTTTTTGCAATTTGTATTTAGGTGCGGTTGACTTTTCTACAGCCATAACCGAGAGAGCTTTACCTACGGGAGCTTTTCTTCTCTTAGTCAAAAAGTCTTTGATCTCGTCAATGTCAAATTCGCCGTCGCCTTCGCTCTTGCCCATAGCTTTAGACATCAGGCTTTTGTCTTTACCTTCGTCCATAGCTTCCATGCCAGTCGCGTGCTCCATCATTTCTTCTTCTGGTGTCTCAAGAGCTTCGTGCTCAAGAGATTTATCGGGAGCGCCGTCTTTATCCATCATGGAATACATCTTCTTGATGAGTTCCATTAAGCCTTCTTTTTTCGCGTCGTCTTTAGCTGACATCGAGTACATATATCTTCTCCTAGGAATTAATTAGATAACGCACAGGGAAAGGAATGGGTCGGAGGTTTTCATGTTATCCCACTAATACGGCTGAAATTCTGCCGTAGGCCGACATTGTTCCTGCTGTAAAATTTGCAAAAGCTTTTAGATACTGTGGAACAGTACCGGAAGTTATAATTACTCTGTATTGAGAAATAGTTAACATAACATCCGAATTAGCGTTTGGTACTAAAGGTAATTCAACCCTACTGTCTCCAGACACAACACCAGTTGATGAATTACCTACTACAGTACCAATACCTAAAATACATCTAGTGCCTGTTGGGGCTGTTGAAGGATAATTAAATCCGGCAATTGCACTTATGTCCCAAGTTCCGACACCTAATGAAATTCCTCCACTTATAATGTCAGTCCAAGTTCCTGTAGTAAGTGTTACAGGTGCAGAAGCATCAACCCTTGATCTAACCTGATACCCGATATAACCAGCGGTAATAGTTGTTCCTGCGCTATCCCCTTTAATCAGTGCTCCGCCGTCTAGTGTCTTTTTACCAGCAAAAGTCTGCGTAGTGATCCCCACTAAACCAGGACTTGTTGCTGATGCGAGGCCGGATGTATTGCC
>Ga0315289_10014703_pt1 | contig 10902 bp, 10 predicted proteins | sample YL17G11_40_MG_FD_203452 | JGI IMG/M metagenome (GOLD analysis project Ga0315289, IMG submission 203452) | Sediment microbial communities from Yellowstone Lake, YNP, Wyoming, USA - YL17G11_40 | ecosystem: Environmental > Aquatic > Freshwater > Lake > Sediment | place: USA: Wyoming | collected...
TCAGTCTCCCTGACTGGAAAGAACACCACTGCCTCGTGGTTCCAGATTGACTACCCTGCTGGTCCCGGCGGGCATGGCTGGGTAACCTCTCAATATGTCCAGACGGACGCCACCGCTGGCCTGCCGGTACTCGATGATTACGGCATCGTGATCACACCCGGCACAGCCGGAACGCCTTCCGGCCCGGTCTTACCTCCCACGCCCACGGTCGGTCCGGCTTACTCTGATGGTGATTCATCCGTCAACCCGGCCATCCGCGTTACTTTCTCAGCCACAGGCACGCACCAGTTTGTTTATTCCAGCCAGGTCTCTGCGCCGGAGGGCGATGCTGAAGATTGGGTCGAGTTCACACCCTATACAGCCAGCGGGACAAATGCTCACCTGAACCTCAGCCTGGCCTGCACCGGCAATGGCACTCTGGCTGTGGAAATGTGGCAGGGCGGTACGCTCCTCTCTGGCTGGGGTGCTCTGGCTTGCGGCGAGACAGGAAAATCCATCCTGCTCCCCGCCGGTCAGATTTACCAGATGAGTCTGACCCCTGCTGCCGGAGATGGACTGCGGCTGGTTTCTTACACACTGACCGTGCGGAATAATCCGTAACCGCATTTGGGTCGGACTTCCTTCCGCGCCCTGGAAGCGTAAGACGTAATGCACCGCCTGTTTCGCCTGTTTTCTTTTTTTTGTCTCCTGCCGATGGTTTCCTGCGTACCGGCTTCTTACCATCGGGAATGGACTTATGCCGACCTGCGCCTGCTCGACCCGCTGGATGATACTTCAACCCCCTCTACTGACATCCTGGCTGTCTACACCCGCACAATTGGTTCGGACCTCGAAATCCGGGTGGACCTGCTTGGCCTGCCTCTCACCCCGGATTACCGCCTCCAAATCCTGCTCGACACTCTCCCCGGCGGGAATCCCTGGGATCTGACAATTAACATCCCATCCGTCGGCCGTCCGAGCGTGGCACCAGGTAACTCCAACCTCATCCCTCGCCTCATCCGGAACCCGTGGATGGATACTGTCACCGTGCGGTTCAACCGCCTGTATATTCCCCAGCCCTTCACCCTGCAAGTCGCAGCCTTCGCCCCGGGTGAGTCCGATCCGGCGGATGTGACCGGCCTCGTCCGTTCGGACGCCTTCCCGCCCGCTCAACGCGCCCCGCTTGCGCTTGTCTTTTGGGACGTTTTCCCCGCGGACACTCCCGCCCAGGCCCTGCGCCGCTGGGACGGGGCGCACACCGGCCCGGGCGGGGGACGTCACGGCCTGAAAAACATCCTCGACAACGTCGGGCAGTATGGCATCCCGGTGGCGCTGCTGGATTTGAAGACGCCTGCCAGTTTGGCCGCATTGGACTACCTGGGCATCACGCCCCAAATCCAAAACCTGACCAGCCGCGGCCTGCTGATCCTACCAGACGTGGCTTTTGGCGAACCGGCAAACGTTTCGCTGGATTTCAGCCGCCGCGCCGCAGCCGGATTTGGCCTGCCCGCCAGCTTGTTTGTCTATAGTGCAGCATCGAATCTCCAATCGAATTATCTGGCCCAATTCCTTCCGTTTGACACCACCTCCCATCTGGCCCGTTCCAGGGGGACACGGCTCATTCCTCTCCCTGCTGCAGATGCAATCCAGGCCACCCAGGATGGTCCCTCGCTCGCAGTACGCCGGGCACTGGTCGCGGCAGCGTTTTCTGGTGACCTGTCCGATCTGGTAGTACTTGGCGGGGACCTGCCCTCTTCCACCTGGGGGAATGAGAACATGGCCGGTCCCACCTTCGCCTGGATCGCAGCCCATCCATGGATTCAACCGTTATCCGGTGAAGATTTATTGACGTTTCCCGTAGGTACGCCGTCCGTCCATCTACCGGCGACCACATCCAATGAAACTCCGATTCTCGCTGCCTTGCGCTCCGCCCCCGACAACTCCCTCACCGATTCCGCCTGGCAGTCTTATTTCATGCTGACTGCCCAGACGAGTGACGAAAAGCTTCTGACTCTGCGCAGCAACTATCTCGGTCAGGTGGGAGAACTTCTGGCAGCGGCGCGCTGGGCTGAACATCCGTCTGCACAGAACGGCTGCAACCATGACCTGAACAGCGATGGCCAGAACGAATGCGTCTTATCGAACCAAAGATTCTATGCCATCCTCGACCCCGCCGGTGCACGGCTGACAAATTTATTTTATCTTGATGAGACCGGTCCACACCAACTGGTTGGGCCGTCCAGCCAGTTCACCGTCGGGTTGAGCGATCCATCGGAGTGGCACCCGGATCTTGGCGAAGCCGCCGACCCAAGCGTAATCCCCGGCGCGTTCAGCGATGATACCAATGCCTGGATGCTCTACTCGTTTGTTGGTTCTCCCAATGGTATTACCTTTACCAGCCCGGACGGCAGCCGCCTCAAGACCTACCAGCTACTGGAGGGTGGTATCAAAATCGCATACCAGGTTTCCGGTCCAGTCAGCACCCGTATCCCGCTGGCGGTGGATCCGCAGGCGTTCACCACCGGTCCAACCGAATACCTGTCCGTCTCCAGCCCCGGTGCGTGGACCTGGGGATTGTCCAACAGGATTCAAACCGAGGTCTGTACCGAGGCGATCCTCTCGGCACAAAGCTTCAAGGACTCATTCCCGTACCTGTCTCAATCCGAAGACCCCAACCGCACCTATCCAGGCGGTCACTACTTGCCATTCCCGCTTTCGGTTGTCAACCTCCAGAGCAGCCGAAATTTCACCGTTCAAATTAGTGTAAAATGATGAATTGCACAAACCCTTTTTTTATGGTAAAGTTTGTCCAGAACATTCAAACCGAGGTGTTTTATGAATAAACAAGAAGTCCCTGATATCATTATCAGTCGTCTACCAATATACCTGCGCGCCCTGCGACACATAAAAACCGAGGGGAAACTGACCACTTCTTCACAGGAACTGGGTGCAAGGGTAGGGATCTCTGCCGCCCAAATCCGCAAGGATCTCTCGCAATTTGGTGAATTCGGTAAACAGGGTACTGGCTACGAAATTGCATTCTTGATTGATCAATTGCGCGAAATCTTGAAAGTGGAGCGCGTCTGGGACGTAGCCGTGGTCGGGATGGGCGATGTGGGCCACGCACTGGCCCGTTATCAGGGTTTCACCGATCGAGGATTCCGTGTGGCAATGGTATTCGATAACGATCCCGCCAAGGTGGGCCTGCAGGTGGGACATTTTGCCGTGCTCGACACGAAAGAGATCGTAATAGCTGTCCGGAAATCAGGAATCAAGGTGGCAATGTTGTGCGTCCCGGCTGCGGCGGCCCAGGAAGTGACCAACCTGTTGATCGAAGCCGGGGTCAAAGCTATCTTGAATTACGCCCCCATCAGCCTGAGCGTTCCGGCAGGCGTACGGGTGCAATATCTTGACCCGTCCATTGGACTGCAAAGAATGACATATTACTTGGATTAACCTTTGTATTAAGGCAAAACGGCGCTCAGTGGAGCGCAGTTTTTTTAGTCATCACACGGTAGCGTGCGGAGAAAGCCTCTAGGACTGGATTGGCACCGCTGAAAAGCCCAGTCCGTTAGGACCGACGTGTGTCCCAATGACAGTGGTGACGTTGACCAGTAATGGCTGAACAATCACCTTCGATCTCACCTCTTCGAGCAATTGCCGGGCAGCAAATTCAGCGTTGGTATGCAGCACAGCCAACCGTTCCAACGGGCCCCAGGAATTGAGTTCATCTACCAGACGCTCAATTCCCCGCAGGCGCGTGCGCACCTGTCCCAGTCGATGGACAATGCCGAAACGCAGCTCAATTAAAGGCTGGAGACGAAGGATGTCGCCAATCTTGGCCACCGCCCAGGAAACTCGTCCACTGCGATGAATGTACTCAATGGTATCCAGCAGAGCCGCCAAACGCACCCGCTGACGGATACTGTCCACCAGTGCTGTAACTTCGCCCAGGTTGGCACCGCGGGCTGCAGCCTCCGCAGCCATGATGACCTGAAACCCCAACCCCAGGCTCACCTGACCACTATCCAGCACTTTAACGCGCTGGCTGAATGCCTCCGCTGCCAGGCGGGCGGCATTAAAAATACCGCTCAACTCATTCGGCGGATGAATGGAAATCACAAAATTCGCCCCGGCTCGGAGTAATTTTTCATATCGTTCCTGGAACGAACCAATTGAAGGCGAGGATGTCGTTGGCGGGGGGTTAAGGTCCGGCAGGCGGGCGTAAAAATCCTCGCGGCTTATCTCGACCCCATCAGTGTAACTATTATTGCCAATATTCACAAGCGCCGGGACAATTTCGATGCCGTGCTGTCCAGCCAACTCAGCAGGAACATCGGCAGTGCTGTCAGTGACTATACCAATTTTCATAGACACCTCTAATCAAGCTTTTCCATGACGACCAATCCGGTGCTCTGCGGACCGAATAACACCGCCAGATGCGGAGTAATGGCATGTTCACTGAACGGCGTATCCGGGAAAGCCTCTTGAACGTACTGGCGCACAGTCCGGGTGCGGATGGTGTTGTGGCCCGCACCGCGTACCAGGGCAATATAGGCGGGCGTGTCGAATTCGTTTATGAATTCCAGAAAAGACTCGAACAAATGTCGCTGCGTGCGCACCTTTTCCATTGGCGTCAGGCGGCCTTCCTCGATGGTGAAAATGGGCAGCATTCCCATCATCTCTCCGACCAGCGCCTGGGAATATTCCATGTAACCTGAATGGGCCAGATACGTCAACTCCGGAATGCAAAATAGCATGTAGACCCGCGGGATGGATGCTCGCATTCGTCGTTCAATCTCCACCGGTGGAGTGCCTGCGGACGCCGCGGCGGCCGCGGCCTGGACGAGGAGCCCCAGCCCGATACCGGTCGTCTGCGAATCAATCACACCAATTGTGGCATGATTGCTGTATTGCAGCGAAGCGGCAAGTGCAAACCTGGTCGTAGGATTGAGCAGAGAGGAAAGCGTGAGGACGTAAATCGTATCGTACTCGCGGCTTAACTGGGTGTAAAACCGGACAAACTCTTGCGGCGAAGGTGGAATTAAACGCTGGGATAAACCACTACGAGCCGGGGATTCATTCCTCTGCTGGGCCCTGGTTTGAATTTCAAATGGGATAACATACACACGTTCATGCCCCCGAAAATTCGGATGTGTAAATTGAACAGTGCTATCGGTGAGGATGCAAACGTTGGACATAAATGAGATTCGGAGACCTGGTCTCCGGCAATAGCAGCTACTCGATGGAGATAATAAACTGGTAATGTGGCTGGCCACCATCCTGCAATTCGATTTCCTGTACAGGATATGCCGCCCGGATCACATCCACGATGCGGTTGGTCTCTGTTGTAGGTAGACCCTCGCCATGAAAGAGGGTGATAAGCTCATACTCGTCTGCATGGGCATGTGCCAATGCTCCCAGGCAGGCTTCTTCCACCGAAGCCGCCGCGATGGCAAGCTTGCCATTCACCAAGGCAATGACCTGTCCCTGCTCCACCGAAACTCCGTCGATCTCAACCGTGCGTGTGGCGGTCGTGACCTCAATCGTTGTCACATCTTCGATGGCTTTGGACATCTTGGCAGCCACAGCTTCTGTTTCGCCGTCGGCGTTCAGTTGCATCATCGCCGCCAGTCCCTGCGGGATGCTGTGGCTGGGAACAACGTAAACTTTCTTGACCGTCACATTCTTGGCCTGCTGGGCTGCCAGGATGATATTCTTGTTATTGGGCAGGATGATGACCTTGTCAGTTGGCAAATTCTCGAAAGCATCCAGAATATCTTTAGTGGAGGGGTTCATCGTCTGCCCACCCTCGACGATGGCCGCAACGCCCAGGCTGGCAAAGACGCGCGAAATGCCCGCCCCCGGTGAGACCGCAACTACTGCTATCTTTCCCGGCTCGATCTTCGCCAGATCGATGTGGGTACCGGAGGATTTATGGTCTATCCCTTCCATCTGGGCAAGCAGGTTTTCCATGGCAATCTTGGTGATGGTGCCCAGGCTCATGACAAAATCAATCGGATCATAGCGTTTCTCGGTGCGGACATGAATGTGCATACGGTACATCCCCTCACCTTCTCCCACCTGGATGGATGTACCGATCTTTTCCAATTCGCCGTAAAATTTTTGCAAATCAAGTGGTTCTTTGGGAACGAAATCCACTACTACCTCGTAATCCTGTCCTGGCTCAATCGAATCCATCGTGTTCTCCAGATTCATCGCCGAAAGCGGCTGGACGGTTGCCGTGGGTATGTCTAATGGCTCCCCTTGAACAAAACGCAGCATCCCTTCCAGGATGAAATAAAGGCCCTTGCCACCCGCGTCAACAACGCCGGCTTGCTTGAGCACGGCAAGCAGTTCCGGGGTCCGCTGAACCGAGGCGTCTGCCTCTATGACAACGTGAGCCAGTATCTCACACGGATCGTCTGTCTCCTGGATGGCCTTAGCTGCAGCCGCAGCCGCGTCTTTGGCAACGGTCAGAATGGTCCCTTCCACCGGACGGACAACACCCTTGTAGGCTGTGTCACGCGCTTCAGCCAAAGCATGCACCAGCGCTGGGCCATCCAGAATCTCTCTGTCATGCAGAACGCGCGCAAATCCGCGCCACAACTGGGAGAGAATCACGCCCGAATTGCCGCGTGCTCCCATTAGTGCGCCCTGGGAAACCGCGGCAGCCATCTGTCCAATCCCGCGATGAGCGAGTTTGTCAATTTCGTTGTAAGCCGACTGCATGGTCAGGACCATGTTCGTGCCCGTGTCGCCATCTGGAACGGGGAATACGTTTAGGGTATTGACCAGTTGCTGGTTAGCCCTCAGCCAGGTCAGGCCTGCTTCTACCAGTTTCTTGAGAGCTTGCCCATCTATCGGCGTGAGTTTTAAACGCTCCAGCCGCGTTTGAACATCCGGATTCATACTTCTAAATTCTCCTCACATCATTCAGAATCGCTAACGTGCAGGCCCTGAACATGTACATTTACATGGTGAATAGGCATTCCTAACGCTTTTTCCAGCTGGAAGCGCACAGTATTTGCCACGCTGTCAGCCACCGATGTAATCCGCGTGCCGTATTCAATAATGATATGAACATCAATATCAATTTCTTCGCCGTTGTAATGCACCGCAACACCATGTGGAGGTTCCCTGGTGATCGTTGCCGCAATGCCCTCTGCCAGGTTCTTCGGCGCCAGATCAACCACACCGTAGGAGGTCAGCGTGGCATGATAGGCGATTGTTGCCAGCGCAATCGGCGAGATGTGGATGGTGCCTAAAGTGGTGGTTTCTTTGCCCATAGTTTTGTCCTCTATACTCTTTAATAACACTTGACTTGTACAAGGATACGTTTCGTGGTAAAATACGCCGCTCTCAAAAGACAGGCATTGGGTTTATCTGGTAAGAAAGGAAGTCTAAAAATGGCGAAATGCGCTCACTGTGGTAAGGCCACTACTTTCGGTCATAGTGTCTCCTTCTCTCATCGTAAAACCAACCGTCCCTACCGTCCCAACCTGCAAAAGGTAACGGTCAACGAGAATGGCCGTATGGTGAAGAAGACCCTGTGCGCCAAGTGTATCCGCACGCTGGTCAAGACAGCGTAATAAGTTATTAATCTGCAGACAAGGTCACGGTGCAAGCCGTGATTTTTGTTTTCATCAGCCTGGGCTTAGAAGTGAGGCTTCTTTATTGCAGAAGTTCTCGCAACGACCGGATGCCTGCTGCGATTCCATCCGGATGGTGGAAAATTGCACTTGCTGCCACGAAAGCGTCTGCACCCGCTTCCCGTACCCGGGAAATCGTCTCTTCGGAAATCCCGCCGTCCACCTCCAGCCAGGCCAACGAGTGAATCTCGTCCAGCCTTCGTCGGATTTTGGCCACCTTGGATATTATTTCCGGCATTAACTCCTGCCCGGAATATCCGGGGTGAACGGTCATCACCAGCACCTGGTCTGCCAGGTTCAAGGCAGGTTCGATGTCGATCGCGGGTGTCACCGGGTTGAGCGTTACTCCAGCTTTGCAGCCGAGAGATTTAATTGCTTTTAAAGTATTAGTAATATCCGGGCATGTTTCAACATGAACAATCAAAGAGCTGGCTCCGGCCTTCGCGAATGCCTCCAGGAAACGTTCCGGCTCTTCGATCATGAGGTGCACATCGAGAGGCAATTTTGTCACCCTGCGGCAGGCTTCAACGATAAACGGACCCATGGTGAGGTTCGGGACAAAATGACCATCCATCACGTCCACGTGGAACCAGTCCGCGCCGGCGGACTCTGCTTCGGCAATCTGCTCGCCCAGACGGGTAAAGTCCGCTGACAGGATGGATGGAGCAATAACACAAGACCGTCTCATTTTCACCACTAAGACCGCAGAGTTGAACTACCGAATGGGCGGATTATACACGAAGTAGATCCATATCCAGAATGGAATCAGTCCCAGCACGGCCACCAGAGCGGCTAATCCCAGGCCTACGGAGACCCAGTCAATCTTTGAAGCTGGGGTGGGCGCGGGTGCGGCTTCTGCCGTTGGGTCGGTAATAGCCACGGGAGCGGCTTCGGGAGTCAGGACCAGTGCCGGAGCGGACCTGGCATTGCCAAAGTTCAGCAGGACGCGTCCCAGTTGATCGGCAGTCCGGTATCGCTGGGAAGGTTCCTTGGAAAGGACCTTTGTCAGGATCTGCTCCAGCGTCGGCGAAATATCCGGGATCATCTCACTCAACAATGGGGGTTCTTCTTCAACGTGCAGGCGGGCAAGAGAAGTGGCCGTGGTGGCTTGGAAGGGCAGCGAACCGGTCAGCATCTCGTACATGATGATACCCAGCGAATAGACATCCGAGGCCGGTGCGGGGGCTGCCCCGGCGGCTTGTTCGGGGGCAAAGTACTGCGGTGAACCCCACACCAAGTCGCTTTGCTCATTGGCATGGATGGTGGAAAGGGCCCGGGCAATACCGAAGTCAGCTACTTTGAGCCGCATATCCGGTGTCACCAGCATGTTCTGCGGTTTCACGTCACAGTGGACCAGCCCAGCTCTGTGGGCATAGCCAATGCCAGCGCAGGCCTGGATGAGCAGCGGCAGGGCCTCCTCTGGGCTGAACCGGCCGCGCTGTTTGATTAACGTCTTCAAGTCTGTGCCCGGAACGTATTCCATCACCAGGAAAAGTTGCCCGTTATCCAGGCCGAAATCGTGCATCGTGACAATGTTCGGGTGAGACAGGTTGGCGGCCGCTTTGGCTTCCTGGCGGAAGCGTTCCTGAAAGGCTGGGTCACCCGAATAATCCTCGCGCAGCACTTTGACCGCCACCAGGCGTTCCAGCATCATATCACGGGCCTGGTAGACAACAGCCATGCCCCCTTTGCCAAGCGGTTCCAGCAGTTGGTAACGTTTATTCAGGATTTTTGGCTCTTCCATAAGCTTCCCGGAGGGGATTATAACACGCTGTTTTTACGGTGCGTTCCCTCCCTCCCCATGTATAATAAAGGCATGGCTGACACACTACTTATCTACAACCCGGCTGCCGGACGCGTCTCGGTGCGCCCATTTATCAGTGGCGTGATCCGCACCCTGAATGATCACGGCTGGCGCGTGGAAGTGGCCGAATCCCTCAATGGACGTCATACCACCCAACTGGCCCGCATGGCTGCCCGGGAGAATTTTCGCGCCGTCTTCGTAATCGGAGGTGACGGGACTGTCGGTCAGGCAGCCTCAGGTTTGATCGGTTCAGAGACCGCCTTGGGTGTACTCCCCGCTGGGACAGCCAACGTCTGGGCACTGGAACTTGGCATGAAAGCATTCACCTGGCCGCGCTGGCGGCTATTGCACGAGAATGCCCGGCTGCTGGCCGAAGTCAAGCCCTGCGCAATTGATGTAGGTCTATGCAATGATCAGCCCTTTATGATGTGGGCCGGCATCGGTCTGGATGCACTGACGGTCAAAAAATTGGAGCCGCGCAAGCGCTTCGAGAAATACCTTAGCGTGCCGGAATATTTTGCCACCACCGTATGGAACGCCACTCTGTGGCATGGGATGAATCTGCGCGTCAGCGCGGATGATAAGCATGTTGAAGGTCATTACCTGTTGGCCGTGGCCAGCAATATCCGCCATTATATTGGCGGATTGGCAGAGATCTCTCCTGAAGCCTTTCTGGATGACGGTCTGATGGATTTATGGTTGCTCTCCGGCTCCACCCTGGCAGATGCCTTCCGTCACTTCTTCGACATGCAGTCCGGGCGTCACCTGACCTCGGACCAGGCCCGCTGCATCCCTTTCCGCAAAGCATTCATCGAGTCTGCCACGCCCTTCTCCCTTCAGATGGACGGTGAGCCGATGCTGGGCACGCAGCAGGCATCCCTTGAGGTGCTCCAGGGGAGTTTGCAGGTACTCATCCCGCCGCAAGCCAGGTATTTGCTGCGCTGTGAATAAATATTATCCATGGTAAGAACGGGACCCTCATGAACGCTGCCAGACTCTTTTTTCACATAATCCGCTGTCTATCCGTTTTTTCTTGATCCTCGGCCTGGCCTTCTTTCTGTTGCCTGTACAGCGATGAAAAAAATTCTGAATGCAAAAGTGCTGATTGCTGCGCTGGTCATCGCCAGCGTGCTGTTGTGCGCCTGCCTCATTTACATCCTGGTAAAGCGTCCTGCTGCCGCGGTTCCGGACCTGCCACCTGCCTCCGCCGTTTTGACCGTCATCCCTGCCCCCACCTCCACGCCGCACAACCTGTCCCCCACACTGACATCCATACCGTCCACGGCGATGCCCTCCCCTACCGCCGCGCCGGGACAGATCGCAATAGGTGTCTACGTACAGCCCGCGACAGGTGGGGACGGTCTGCGGATACATACTGCTCCGAGTCTGAGCGCGGGCTTGGCATTCCCCAAACCGGCTTTTGATTCGGAAGTCTTCCTGGTGACGAACGGACCGGAGCAAGCCGAT
>Ga0315289_10014706_pt1 | contig 10900 bp, 6 predicted proteins | sample YL17G11_40_MG_FD_203452 | JGI IMG/M metagenome (GOLD analysis project Ga0315289, IMG submission 203452) | Sediment microbial communities from Yellowstone Lake, YNP, Wyoming, USA - YL17G11_40 | ecosystem: Environmental > Aquatic > Freshwater > Lake > Sediment | place: USA: Wyoming | collected...
AGGGTGTCGTCCGGGTCATCGGTCTTCCGAATCTGTTCCAATCTCACGAGAGAGACTGCCATGGAAGCACCTCCATTAGGTTAAGGGGTTAAACCTCGATTTGCCCGTCTTCATTGCGGAGACACGGGCCGCCCGTTGTGATTGATGAACCATGATCGCGATCTTGGTGTCATCCATCTGCGCTGTGATCCTCTCCCCACCTTTGATCTTCAGCTCCGGGTCGGCTTGCACAACCTCGGCAAAGAAAAACACCCGATTGAACCCCTTAGGCCTAGTCAAGGAATACTGCACGCCCTTATCGAAAATGGTCAGCGCTGTGATGCAGTCCTGGAAAGCTTTCTGCCTCAACCTGGTCAACCACTCCTTGGCCTGCTCTGGGTCATCGAGATCAATGCGAGTTGTCAGTCCATCTATCGTGTGAACTTTCAACAAGTTGGCTACCTCTTGAGCAAATGCCAAACAAGGTTGAGCTTGCTTCTACAAAAACGGTACTGACTGTTTAGGGCTCCGACTCCGGAGGAACATCTGGATCAGGATCTGATTCTATCTCCGGAGGAACATCTGGATCAGGATCTGATTCTATCACGGGCGCTGGCGCCTTGGACAGATACAGACCGGTGTCCTTCAGAACCCACAGCTTGGAGGCGAGGTGGGCGTGCTTGCTGCAAATGTGCTCATACTCGCCTTTTGTAAGAGTCCGGAGGGTGTTCGGCCGGAAGTACAAGGCGCCTTTCACCGAGCGCTCGACCCCCTCGCCGAAGTCGTCCACTTGCTGCGGAGGAATTCCGCTGGCGACCTGGATCAAAATCATCAGAAGCCTCCTTCCCCGACCTTCCCGAAGCGAGGTCAGTCAAACGACCTGTTCCTTTTCACAGCCCGAGGGCTGCGCGGGATCGGCTTCACGGGGGTCCTTTCTAGCGGTTCAGGGCCTTCGGTTTTCAAAGCCTGGGTGGTCTCTCCTGATACGACCTCCAGCACCGCTTTCCGTTCCACCGTGTCTTCTTGAGGAACAACCACGGGGGCTGGCGGAGACGGCGCCGGAGGTTTCGGCTGCGCTTGCTGAACAGGCTGCGGAGCCGGAGCCTGTGGTGGAACCCGGCTGAGATCCACCAGCTCCACCACGTGGAAATTGCTCTGGCTTTTCAGATATCGAATCAGCGAAGCGTCATCGATATACTGTGCAGCATCCTTCTTGAAAACGCGACCTCGCACCATACAACTGAGGCCTTCCCGAAGCTCCACTCTTGCACGTGCCACTTGAGCCTCCTTGCCAAACATGGCAAACGACAATCCGGAAGATGGGTGGTCAGGGCCACTGATCACCCATCTCCCGGAGGACTGCTACGATCAGACTCCCTGGCCGATGTTCTTTCCCTTCACCAGGGCATCCGACTCCTCGAACTGAACCGCGAGTTTCGCGGTGATGGCGTACTGATTCACGCCCTTGTAGATGTCGCGGTCCTTCTCGATCCGGATATCCCGGCCGATGCCCACGATGAAATTGCTCTGGTGGGTCAGCAGGATCTGCGGGTTGGCGGCGTAGGTCACCTTCACCGTCTGGCCGTCATTGATCGCTCCACCCGCCTTGCGGTTGATCGCCCCAGTCGAGGCGACCAACTCGTAATCCGAGTCGAGGATGTACGGCGTGGTCGGAGTCGTCTCCAAGGTGTTGGGGGTCACCACCACGCTGGAGACCGGGGCGTAGCGCAGCGCCACCGCCGTCGTCCCAGCGAGCACCACGTGCTGGACCACGGGGGGAAGGAAGTCCAGCAAAGGGACTTCGATCATCGGCACGCCGAACGGGGAATGCCCGGCGCCGCCGGCAGCCTGATCTCCGAGCGCCGTCGCACGGGTCGACAGCTTCTCGAAGTAGATCTGGGCCAGGTCGGGGCTGACGAACCAGCGCAGCGCTGCCTTGTTCCTGCGGAACTTGGTCGGCATCTGGCGGAGCATGGCGTTGAACACCGACAGGCCGATGTTCTTGCCCTCGGCGTCGTAGACGTGTCCGCCGTCGCCCAGACGGAACCAGCCGTCCTGAAGCGCCAGGTACTTGTCCTTGACGTACTTCGCGGTGTCTCCGCCTTCCCGGTAGTCGCTCTCCAGGATGGAGGGACCGACCGTGTCGGCGTTGATGTACAGCTCTTCGATGTCGTTGGCGAACTGGGTGGCCATCATCTTGATGATGTGGTCTTCCACGTTCTCTTCCAGCGCCACTTCCTTGAAGTTGTCGCCGACCTCGAAGGGCACGATGATCTCCCGAGGGGAGAGCACGATCTTGGAGGTGTTGATTCCGCGCCGCAGGCCCGGGTCCTGAGCCTCGGTCTTGGGCAGCGCCGCGCGGCGCCCGATCCCGATCTTATCGATCTCCATGGTCTCGTTGCGGAACCGCACGACCCGAGCGTTGTTCTTCAGCACGGTCTCATCGACGATGTAGTCGATGAACTTGTCGCTTTGCGCCGGGTTGAGCTTGCCCGCCGACGCAAGGGCGTCTGTGGTGATCACAGCTTTCTCGATCAACTCCCTGTTCTGGATACCTGCCATTGCCGATCCTCCTCGAAAATGGTTGGGGAAGCTTACCGCTTCCTTCGTTTCTTCGTTCCGCTTGGCTTACAGCACGCCCGACCAGAGGCTCTTCTGGACCTTCTGCTTGTCGTCGGTCCCTTCTTCGCTGGCCGACTTGGAGACATGGCGGGTGCCATCGATCTCGGCGAGCCGCTTGGTGAGCTTGCTCACGTCGCCCTTGAGTTTCTCGACCTCGTCCTCGTCCTCTTCCTTGGCCACTTTCTTGGCCGGGGACGGCTGGACGGCGCTGGCGAGGGAGGCGTTGGAGGGGAGAGCCTTCACCTCTTCGATCATCGCCTTGCTGGCGTCCTCGTCGGCATCGTTCAGCATGCGGGCGAGGCTGATGATGGTGTCCTTGAGCATCGCCGTGCGCTGCTCGGTGAACACCTTTCGGCCCTTGGTCACTTGGGCGTTGATCTCGACCGAGCCATCCGCTTTGACCACGACCAGGTTCTCGCTCTTGGTTTTGGGGTATGGGTACTCGTCGCCTTTCCCGCCGGCTTTCTTCTTCGTCTCCAGAAAGCCGATGAGCTTGTCCACCGCATCCTTGGGAGCGCCCTTGATGCCCTCGATCAGGCCGATCAGGGCATTCGGGTTCATGGCCTTTTTCAGGGCCTCCTCGTCTTTGGGATTCTTGGCCTTCTTCAGGTCTTCCTCGTCTTCGGGCTTGCCAGCCTTCCTCTTCTCCTCGTCTTCTTCGTCCTCGCCAGCCTTGCAGGACTCTTCGTCCTTGCCCTTGCCGGCCTTCTTCTTCTCTTCGTCCTCAATTTTGGCAGCCTTGCGGATCTCGTCCTTTTCCGGTGTGAACGCTCCCATTGGATCTTCCTCCTCACGTTTGATGACAAGAAAGGTTCGACGAATCGCAGGTCGGTCCACCAGGGAAACTTCCTTCACTTCGAGGTCCACGATTCGCCTGACTTTGTCCGTTTCCTCATTTGCCATTCGGGTTTTCTCCGCTCTCTACCTTGATTGAAATTTAGGATTGGCAAAAAGGCAAACATTTACACCAAAGTCGCGGAACCGCCGATGGAGAAGCCGGTGATTTCCTTCCTCTGGACGCGTTCCCAGAGCTGATCGGAAAGAACGTGGATGGTCATAAGCCATGATCCTTTCTTCACTTTTTGACCTTCCAGCTTGGAATCCTCCCGGGTAATCCACGATTCGTATAGCTCGACACCGATTCCGCCGAAGAGTCGATGCATCAACCCCATCTGGGTCGCTCGGTTGTAGTCAGCCAGAAAGTGGTGCGCCGCCTGGGAGATCACCTCTTCGCTGATGATATCCAGCTGCGCGTCGATCTCATCTGGTTCAAGCACAATGCCGGTGATCTCGCGTTTCGCTTCGTCCACCTTGGTGATCGGAACTTCGAAGCCGACCTTCCAGCGCTCGTTGTCGCGCTTTTCGGTTTCCGGCGATTCCTGCGCTGGCGCCCAGAGCCATTCGGCGTCGTTGCGGGTCAGAGCAAAAATGCCCTTGACGTGCTTACCGTCCAAGCGGAGCTTGATGAAATCCCCGGAAGCAGACAGCACGCTGGCCTTGCCCTTGTCGAGGATTGCCAGGTTGGACGAGGTGTCCTTGGTCGGGTTCAAGTAGTGCCCCGGCTTGATGTCTCCTTCCAGCTCCATGCTGCCGGGATGAGAGTCGGAAGTCACCTCGGCCGCGATCTGCTGGTTGTCGATGGGTGACTGGAAGAGCTTGATCGCCATCAGCTCCGGCCTGCCGGTATCGACACGCAGCCACCAGACCCGCTTCGACGGTCCAGTTCGGATGACGACCGGACCTTTCCAGGTTTGCTCCTGCAGGACGAATTCCGCTTCCAGCGGGCTGGCCTTCCGAACCTTGAAGATGGCCTCCAGGTCGATCTTCACCTCGCCACTCTTCATCGCTTCGACCAGAGCATCGCGCATGGACCGCGCCTTCTCTTCGGTCAGCTGCTCCCAGTAACGGAACTCGCTGGGGACCTGCGAGCGAACCGCCCGGGGCAGCGCGGAAACCCCGACAGGAGGAATCCAGGCCTTCTTCACCGCCTCCGGGTCGAGCACGTAGGGAAGCAAGTCGTCTGGCCGGATGGCGACCCAGATCGCCTCTCCAGACAGGGCTCCAGCCTCCGGCTCCGACGGCGGCAGCACGACCTTGGCCACCTCGGGACGCATCGAGGCGCCTTCCGGCGGCTCGTTCCAGATCTCGTCTTCCTTCTGGGTCGGACCCAACCTCAACTGCCGGAAAATGATCCGATAGTTCGTCCCGCGTCCATGCAGAAAATACTCATGGAACCATGGCTTCTGAGCGCCGTACTCCGCGTCTCCCTGCGAGACGATCACGAAGACCCCGGGGAAGTTCCTGGTTCCTCCGACCGGCGGGCGTTCGCCTTCCTCTGGCGCCTTGGTCGCTCCTTCGACGTTCAGCCACTCCCAAGGCTCGGGGGCCTTGCGCTCGGCGTAGATCTCCGCGCGGACCAGTTTCCCAGCGCCCGCCTTCGGCCTCTGCGCCCATTCCCCGGTGCGCCAGTCGATCTTGGAATACTCGCCCATGCGCTCGCGCACCACCTCGCGAGCCTGCGCGAGCGTGGTCACCGGCTCCTTGATCGAATCCTTGATCTGGTTGCTCAAGGTCCAGCCGATGAGGAGCTTCCCTGTGGTCAGCCCGACCCTGAGATCGCTGTGAACTCCCTTCCCGCGAAAGTGCTGCTGAACCACGAACGGGTGACGCTGGTCCTCGCCAGGGATCTCCAGGAACGGGTCCTCCTGCTTTTCGACGGCGCCGGTCGGGCGGAAGGAGGTCTTCCCTTCCGCGTCGACGTCCTTCACCTGCAGCACGAGGTTCTTGGCCGCGGTGCTCGCGGCGCTGTCCACGGTGTCTGTTTTCCCAGAGTCCTCACCCAGCACCCTGGGCACCCAGGCGGTGATCTCTTGCCCCTCTGGAGAATTGGTCAGGTTGACCGTTTCAGCCTCGACGAGGATGCCATCGCCGTTCTTCAGGTCGATCTTCGTGCCGAAGGAGTCCCCGACCGGGACGATGTCCTTCCCTTCGACGGAGATGGTTTTCTTCGCCTTCGTCCTTCCGGGAAGGACGCCCCAAGAGTAGACCCAGGCCTTGTTGTCCTTGGTCGCCTTCCTATCGATGACGATCCCGTGGACCAGGGTCGCATTGTGGTACTTGACCCAGGTGTCCGAGGTGACCGGGGCGAGCGGATAGGTCGAGTCAACCTGCTTGGTGACCACTCCCTCTGAGCCAGGAGCGACCCGCAACGAGCGGACTGCCTTCTCCAGCTCGTCCGCGTCTTCCACCTCGACGGAAGGCACACGGTTCAAGCGATACCGGAGGTTGGGCACCGAGATGGTAGCCTGAGAAAAGCGCAGGTCCTCCAGCTCGGCCAACCGCTCCGCCAGGGGTTCCTTGTGAATGTCCTCGTCCAGGTAAAGCACGTCGAAGACGTTGGCGACCAGGAACCCATCGTCTGGCTCGCCCTTCTCGTTCAAGTACCCGGCCACCGCCTCGCGAGGCAGATGTTGTTTCCCCTTCCAGGCCTCGATCTCGGCGTCCAGCACCAGCTTCTCCGGTTTGAGCCGTTGCACCTCGGCCACCAGCCCCGGCAGCCGGTTGGTGTTGTTGTCGCCGTCCTCCGAGAAAATCAGGACCTTATCCCCGATCTTGTGGATCTGGTGCCTGGCGCCGTCGTACTTCTTCTGCACCACCGCCGGCAGCCAGTCCTTGTTCTCCTGGTACATGGCGAGGAACCGCTCGACGCTCTGCGCCTCTTCCGGGTTGGCTGCCCGGGTCGGCTTCGGCTGATAGAAGAACTCGCCCGGAACGAGCTTGTCCTCTTTGCGAGCCCGCTCCGCTTCAACCACTTGAAACCGGGACGCCGCCCGAGACTCCGCCATCCAGAGGTCCTCGGAATCGTCGCGCATCATCTTGATCTCGTTCTTGGGGTTGATGCGCTCCAGAGTCATGTCGTACAACTCGACGAAGTTCGTGAACGGCCCGGAGAACTTGTCGAAGTGGAACTCCACCCGGCTGTTCAACTCGGGAGGCAGCGATCTGCCGATCCGGAACTCGATCATGTGGCGGATGGCAGGAGGGGTTCCCTCGCCCTCCTTGATCAGGATGTCGATGTCGCCCTTGGTCTTGCCGTTAGCGGCGAGCCCGCCTACCAGGTAGACGGCAGGCTTTCGGACCTTGAACGACTTGAAGTACGGCAGCACCTCCTCCAAGGTGATCTCGCGCCCGCGCTCGACCCCGGACGAATGCACCTTGGCGAACTCCACCTCCTCCTTCCTGACCCTCCTCCTGGCCGGGGGAGACCAGTAGTCGGGCTGCTTCTCGGTGTGCTGCTCGAAGTCGCTGGAGATCTCGTCGAGGCCCTCATCGGGAGGAGGCGGGTGCGGGATGTCCCGCTCGAACATCTCGTCCACCATCCGGGCGTGCAGGTTGGAGATGTCCTCGGTGGAGAACCTGTCGGCCGTCGCCTTCGGCCCCTTATCTCGGTAGATCTGGTGCAGCAGCCAGTGGGCTTCCTTCAGCTGGGCATCGGTGAGCTTCGACGGGTCTGTCCCGGGCATCAGGCTAACCCGCTTCTCGACAGACTTCAGCGGGAGCTTATAATTCGTGACCACCAGGTTGACCAGCATCTTATCCCCGCCCACCCCGCGCATGGTGCGAATGGTTCTCGGGGTAAGCACCCGCTTGACGTGAAAGCCCTCCTTCTCGAAGCGCTTGGGAAGCTCGCCGCGGTTCCCATAGGTGACCATGAACTTTCCCTTGATCCCCTTGAGCACCTTCAGAAACCGCTCCTCGTCGAAGTCCTCCTCTCCGATCTGGACGTCGTAGCCGGGGTAAGGCGGATCGAGGAAAAACAAGGTGTTGACGCCATCGTGTTCCTTGATCGGTTTCTCGTAGTCGCCAGAGTAGAGCTTGGCGTTCTTCAGCCGCACGCGATCCGTCTCGATCCTGGCGATGACCCTGGACTCAACCCCTGCGGCGTGCGGGTTGAAGCTCTTCCCTCGGAGCTTTCCGTAGGAGAAGTTCGTGGTGTAGAGGAACTTGTGGAGCTTCTCCAGCTCGCCTGAGGGCTTGGCCTTGGACAGATCCTTGAACAGGTTCTCGCTGCCCACCCAGTTCATCTCGCCCAGCTTCTTGAGTTGATCGTCGGTCAGCTTCTTGATGATCCGGTAGGCTTCGGAGATCTCCGGATCGGCGTCATTCAGCACCTCGGTCTCTACCGGGTCCTTGGCGAAGAACACCGCTCCGCTGCCGGCGAAGGCCTCGACGTATGTCTTGTGCTCCGGGAACCAGGCGATGAGCTTCTTGGCGAGCTTGGCCTTGCCGCCAGGAGAACCCCACATGGACTTTTCGATCTCGTCGATCTCTACCTCCGGGATCTCATCCCCAGAGTCCTGCTTGGACACCTTGAAGTTCGAACAGAAGACCCGGTAGGCGCTCTTGGCCCCGCCCTTGCCCGCGCTCTCCTGCACCTTGATCCTGAAGACGTTTCCGATCTCCTTGAAAGCAGCGGTGTGCTCTTCGTTCTGGTTCAGAACGGCGATGAACTTCCCCTTGATCTTCCCGATGGTAGCGATGAAATCGTCCAGGTCGATCTCCTCCCCATGCGCGGTCCACTCGTCGGGGTAAGGAGGGTCGAGGAAAAAGAAGGTCCCCGGGCCATCGAACTGGGCGATGGTCTTCTTGTAGTCCTGGTTGATGACCTTCACGTCCTTGATTCGCTGCGCCGCCTCCAGGTACTTCGCCGGGTCCATCTCGGGAGCGCTCTCGATCTTGTTGTTCGAAAGCCCTCCGCCCATCTTGTTCCCGAACGAGAAGTTGAGGTCATAAGCCAGCTTGTGGAATCGCTCGGCGTCCGACTTCGGCTTGAGCTTCTTGACGCGCTCGTACTCCTGCTTCGAGCAGACCCAGTCGAAGCGCTTCAGCTCCTCCAGCTTTTCCTCGGTCATGCCCTGGATGTACTTGTGCATGAAGGCCACGTCCTCGTTCAGATCGGAGATGACCTCCTTTTCCGAAGGCTCCTTGACGTAGAGCAGCGCCGCCGCTCCGGCGAAAGGCTCGACGTAGGTCTTGTGCTCGGGAAGCATGGGGGCGAGCTTTTTGGCGTAGCGATAGCTCCCGCCGAAGATACCAAACGGCTGGCGCTTCATGCTGATCTGGCGAAGCCCCGAGTGACTCATCTCGGCAGCCGTCACCTCGAAGGTATTGCCCAGCATGGGCAGTTCCTTCAGCCGGGTCCCGGGCTCCAGATATGCGATGGTAGCGTGCGGGATGAACCCGTGCTCCTCGCTGGCCTCAATCCCTTCCTTGGCCAGCGCCTCCTTGAGCTTCACGTACACCTCAGCGAGCCCCGCGGCGTCGACCAGCGCCACCAGCGCGGTCTTGTTCACCCCGCCCTGGCTCGCCCCGTCGAAGAACCCCCAACCCTGGAGCTTGACCGTGATCTTCCCGGCTCCAGCCAGGGCGTCCTTGGCCGCCTCCAGCGCCTTCGCCGCCTGCCCATGGCTGAACTTGCCCTCCGGCGCTTCGACGTAGAGCAGGGTGATGTGGTCGACGTCTTCCACGTCCGTCTCGCTCTCCTTGGCCACGTCCTTGGAAAACTCGGAGAGCGCCATCCGCACAGCTGGAGGCAGCCGCAGGTAAAAGAAGAGCTTGCGCTCGTTGGGTCTGATCTGCTTGGCGATCACCTGTCCCTTGAACTGCTCTGATGGGATTCCAACCTCGTGGGCGACCGACAAGAAGAAAGCCCTGACCGACTTCTTCATCCCTTCCGGGTCGAAGCGAATGGCTTGCGCCCCCCGAGCCTTTGCTTCGACCAGGATCTTCTTGAGCAGCCCGCGAATGACCTTCTCGTCGTAACGGAACTTCCCGTCTTCCTTGAGGGTGGCGTACCAGGCCAGCACGATCCGAAAGTCGTCACGGAGCACGTCGTCGTCGACCTCTTCCGCGTCGTACCCGGCCACATCGTCGATCTTCGCCATGAGCTGAGACTTGAGGGCTTTGCCATGCGCTCGATCGGGGAGGATGCCGCTACCACCGGGGAGCCCCTGCTTGGGGGCGAGCTTCCCGCTCTCCGCCAGCGAGTCCGACGTAATCACCTTGGTTCGCACTATCCGCCCTCGTTCATCTAGAGAGATCGCCCGGCGATGATGTTTCATTTTTTCTCCCTCAACAGCGGCAGAATTTCCTCTTCATACCGGCGGAAGAATTTTTCCGTTGCTTCATGGGTCGACAGGCAAGCGCACAGATCAGAGAGCATATCCCGGTGGTAGACCTTCGCCCTGATCTGTTGCTTGATGAACTTCAGCAACCCGTCGATGTCGTTCAAGCCAATGTCTTCAACCTTCATTTCGCACCTAACTCTTGTCCTTGATATAGGTAATGATTTTCTCGGCCTTATCTTCGAACTGGGCCGTCTTGTACGATTCCTTCAACTCCTTGCGAAAGGCATTCACAACCCGGGTCGCCTTTTCCTTGGTCAACCCAGCGAGCGCCTCCGGGGGAAGCTGGACCTGATCCGCCCAGAGCCCGTACCAGGTTTCGAGGGTCTGGACCTTGGTAGAGTCCTGCTGCTTGAAACGAATGGCTGAATCGAAAAGCGCTCGATACCCAGCGGCGTGCTGCTTGACTCCTTTCGTCTCTTCCATCGTAGCGGCGGCTTTTTCGATCCGATCCCAGACGTTCGCCCCGACGTGCTTTCTGGCGACTTCACTGATTCTGCCAGCGAACATCTGGATACCTTCGTCGTAAACGGAGGCCTGAAATTTGCTCCAGTTCACGTTGTAGTCTATGGCGGTTCCTCCCAACTTCTTGATGGCCATCCAGCGGGTCGCGGAATCGGTAACCACCTCTTCGAGCAACATGGCGACCTTGCGCTGGGCAGTCGGAAGGTGAATGTACGACAGCTGAGACATCACCGGCCCGTGCCCGTGAACCGTCTCGTGCAGCACGACTTCGAAAGCCCAGCGGGCCTTCCTCTGGATTCCCTTATCCAGCCCGTATGCCTCCGGGTGGCTGGCGTAATTCTTCCCCCAACTGATCAAGTCGTCCCAGGCTCCCGTACCGACGTGCAGCCATCCGGTGTAGGTGGTATGCGAGCCGCCAAGATAGTTGGCTTTCCCTTCGTTCGTCGTAGACAGGAGCTGGTAAACCTGCTTCTTGGCCTCCCTCTTCAAGGGCTTTTTGCCGGTATATAGTTCAAGGTCCCTGTAGAACAGCTTGTGCTCGGCGCAGATCGCAGAAATTTCCCGTCGAACCTCCAGTCCATTCTTGTAGACGATGTTCTCCAGGTTTTTTTCGGACTTCGACGTCTTCAGGTAATTGGTGAGACGCTTCA
>Ga0315289_10014708_pt1 | contig 10900 bp, 10 predicted proteins | sample YL17G11_40_MG_FD_203452 | JGI IMG/M metagenome (GOLD analysis project Ga0315289, IMG submission 203452) | Sediment microbial communities from Yellowstone Lake, YNP, Wyoming, USA - YL17G11_40 | ecosystem: Environmental > Aquatic > Freshwater > Lake > Sediment | place: USA: Wyoming | collected...
CCTCGTCCACCGCCGTGTTGCCGCCGCCCACCACCACGACGTGTTTGCCGCGATAGAACGGGGCATCGCACGTGCCGCAGTAACTGACGCCGTAGCCGGTCAGGCGCTTCTCGCCCGGAACGTCGAGTCGCCGGTACTCGGACCCGACGGCCAGGATCATCGCGCGGCCGCGGTGGCGCCCGTCGCCCACATAGGCGTCGATGCAGCCGGTGTCGGGGCGGGGCTCGATGCGCGTGACGGGGGCCTGCGTCAGGATCTCGGCGCCGAAGCGCGTGGCCTGCTCCGTCAGGCGGTCCGAGAGTTCCATGCCGCCGATGGGCTCGGGGAACCCCGGGTAGTTCTCGACGCGGGCGGTCGTCAGGATCTGGCCGCCGGGGATCTGCCGCTCCAGGATGCGCGTGCAGAGGCGCTCGCGCGTGGCGTAGATGGCGGCCGACAGGCCCGCGATGCCGCCGCCGACGATGAGCACGTCGCACGTGTCGCCGGCACCGGGCGCCGGGGCGGAAGGGGAAACGGGGGCCTCGGGCATAATCGCGTATCCCTTCATGTCTAGCCGTCGCCGGCACGCTGCCTTATTCAGCCCCCCGTGAATACGCGGGGGGCGGCGCGGCGACGAGCGCACCCCAGATGCGGCCCCCCGTGTGTTCACGGGGGGCTAAGTACTGACAAACTCGCGCACCGCGCGCACGGCCTCCGGGTCGGCGGTGGTGTCGATCGTGCAGGTGGCGGCGAGGACGAACGGCCGGCCGGCGGCGTCGCAGTGGGCGGCCCGCGCCTGCTCCAGGAGCGCCTCGCGCCCGCCCGGCTGCGTGAAGAGCCGCCGGTCCAGGTGGCGGAAATCCTCGGCCGCATGCACGCACGCCCGCCCGAGCGCCGGCGGAACGTGCTCGCGGCCGGAGAAGTCGTAGCGGTTGCCCCAGTCCTCCACGTGGTAACTGGCGCGCGGGTTGATCTTGAGGAAGTCCCAGTCGTACGTCTTCTGCCAGCGGACCATGGCCTCGACAAGGCCCGCGCGCGACGTCTCCTGGACGTAGAAGTGCCGCCAGAGGGACACCGGCAGGCGGTCCACGGGCTGCCCGGCGATGGCGGCGGCCAGGCGCCGGCGTTGGGTCATCGCTGCGGCCATGGCTCGATGGTAAGACGGGCGCCGCCGGCGGTCAAGGCTTCGCCCCGCCGCGGCAACCTTTTCGACGGCGACGGCGCTGGTGGTGGCGGCGGGCGCGGCCATGCGGGCGTGGCGGCGGGGCCACGGCCTCGGCCAACTTTGCCTTGGCCAGCGGGAACTCTGAACGCCCAGAGCGCAGAGATCGCGGAGAACGCAGAGTAAAGATTGATATAAAAAGAAAACCGCGGATGCGTGCCGCTTCATCCCTTGGATGCGTTTAGGGTCTGCCGTGGTTTTCCTCTGGCTGTTCTCTTTTGCATCGGGTCCTGTTTCTCTCTGCGTTCTCTGCGGCCTCTGCGTTCAATCCGAACGGCGAAGCATGATGCCCGCCCTTTGCGGTTGACGCGGCGCCGTAGGGCCGTTTACAATCGCGCGCGAAAGTCGCAAGAACAAGAAGGAGTTCGGCCATGACCGATGCGCCTCCGCCTTCCGGTTCCTCGCCCGCGCCCGGCCCGGCGTCCGCGCCGCCGGTCCAGCCGCTCGTGTCGCCTGGGCGACCGCCGGGGCAGAAGCCCCGGCGCGTCGGCGTCCTGACGGTGCTGGCCGTCGTGTTCCTGGGCCTCTCGCTCGTGGGCAACGCGGTCCTGGTCGTGGCCCTGATCGCCATGGCCGAGTTCATGGGCGGCGGGTACGCCGAGGATGCCTACCTCGAGCACGTGGTGGAGAAAGGCCCGTCCTCTCGCAAGATCGCGGTGATCCGCATCGAGGGGATCATCGACGAGTCGCTGGCGCGGTCGCTGCGGACACAGATGCAGCGGGCCGCACGCGACAGCACCGTCAAGGCGGTCATCCTGCGGATCGACTCGCCGGGCGGGGGCCTGACGGCCAGCGACATGATCCACCACGACGTCCAGACCCTTCTGGCCGACAAGCCGGTCGTGGCGGCCATGGACGCCGTGGCGGCCTCCGGCGGGTACTACGTGGCCTGCGCGGCCGACCAGATCGTGGCCCAGCAGACCACCGTGACAGGCTCCATCGGCGTCATCGCGGAGTTCTTCTTCCTGAGCGGCCTCCTGAAGGACAAACTGGGCGTCCAGATCGTGACCCTGAAGATGGGCGACCAGAAGGACTGGCCGAACATGTTCGCGGCCGACATGCCGCCCGAACAGCGCCAGTACATGATGGACACGCTCCTCAGGCCGGGGTACGACAAGTTCGTCGACACGGTGGCCGCATCGCGCGAAATGAAACGCGACGCGGTGCTCCGGCTGGCCACCGGCCGGATCTTCATGGCCGCCGAGGCCAAGAAGCACGGACTCATCGACGAGGTCGGGTACTTCGACCGCGCCATCGCCATCGCCAAGGACCGGGCCGGCATCGCCGAGGCCCGCGTGGTCGAGTACGTCCTGCCCCTCAGGATCTTCGACATCCTGGGCGTCTCGGCCAAACCATCGGCCCTTCTGGACCTCAGGCCCGAGCGCCTGGCCGGCCTGGCGAGCCCGCGCGTCATGTACCTCTGGACGGGGTACTGAGAAGGGCCGAGGACCGCAAGTGAATGTAGAAGTGAGAATGCAGAATACAGAATAGGCGCCGGAGCGCCATCCGGCGATGCCGTTTCGCCACTCGTTCCGCGCTCCGAGTTCCGCGCTCCGAGGAATGCCGGGTAATCGCGCCCGTACGCGGAATCTCGGAAGTAGCGCTGTCATGCTAAGATAGTCGTGCTGCAAGGTTCTGAGTGTTTTCGGCGCTTGGGGCGCCTCGTGAAACACCCGAGACACAGCCTGAACACCGCGCGTTCGGCCGAGGCGCTCGCGCGCGCCGAGGCGCTGATGCCCGGCGGCGTATCCAGCCCCGTGCGGGCCTACCGGGCGGTGGGCGCGAAGCCGGTGTTCATCGCCTCGGGCAGCGGCGCGAAGGTCCGCGATGTCGACGGCAACACCTTCATCGACTTCGTGATGAGTTGGGGCCCGCTGATCCTGGGCCACGCCCATCCCAAGGTGGTCGATGCGGTCCGCAAGGCCCTGGAGGCGGGGTCCTCGTTCGGCGCGCCGACGGTGCGGGAGATCGAACTGGCCGAGCGCATCGCGGCCGCCATGCCCGCCGTCGAGCAACTGCGGTTCGTCAACTCCGGCACCGAGGCCACGATGAGCGCGGTGCGCCTGGCCCGGGCCGCCACCGGCCGGCCGGGCCTCATCAAGTTCGAGGGCTGTTACCACGGCCACGTTGATGCGCTGCTCGTGAAGGCCGGCTCGGGCGCGATGACCTTCTCTTCGCCGTCGAGCCCCGGCGTGCCGGCCGAGGCCGCGCAGCACACGCGCGTGGCCGCGTTCAACGATCTGGAGAGCGTCGAGCGCGTCTTCGAGGCGGCCGCCGGGGAGATCGCCGCCATCATCGTCGAGCCGGTCGCCGGGAACATGGGCGTCGTGCCGCCCGAGCCGGGGTTCCTTTCGGGCCTGCGTGCCCTGGCCGACAGGCGCGGATGCCTGCTCATCTTCGATGAGGTGATGACGGGCTTCCGGGTGGCGCGCGGCGGCGCGGCGGCGCGGTACAACGTGCGGCCGGACCTCCTCGCGCTGGGCAAGATCATCGGCGGCGGGCTGCCCGTGGGGGCGTACGGCGGGCGGCGGGACCTGATGCAGCAGGTCTCGCCCGTTGGGCCGGTGTACCAGGCGGGGACGCTTTCCGGGAATCCGCTGGCGATGGCCGCCGGAATTGCTACGCTGGATGCCCTGGCCGAGCCAGGCGTATATGATTCGCTCGAGGAGAAGTCCCTGCGGCTGGAAAAGGGCCTGGCGGCGGCAGCGGCCAAGACAGGCGCGAAGGCCAGGGTCCAGCGGGCCGGCTCGATGCTGACGCTGTTCTTTACGGACGCGCCGGTGACCGGCTGCGCCTCGGCCGCCCGGTGCGACACGGAGGCGTTCGGGCGGTTTTTCCGCGGGATGCTGTCGCGGGGCGTCTTGCTGCCGCCGAGCCAGTTCGAGGCGTGGTTCGTGAGCCTTGCGCATGGCCGCGAGGACATCGACCGGACCGTTGATGCCGCGCGCGAGGCCCTGGCGGCGTTATAAAAGAAGTTCCAAGTTTCAAGTTCCAAGTTCCAAGTTGAAAACGGCGACTTTCATAACGCCCGAACGACTTGGAACTTGCAACTTGTAACTTGGAACCTGGAACTTGGAACTTGGAACCTGGAACTTGGAACTTGGAACTCGGAGTTAAACCATGGCACAGGAAACCAGGCGCGACCAGCCGGTTCGGCTTCTGAACCCCAGCGCGCAGCCGTTCGTGGCAGCGCTCCGGACGTGCAGGTTCTTCGCGGTCATTTTCTTCTGGGTGACGATGGTGTGCGTGCTGGCGTACACGCTGGCGTTTGCCGTGACGGAGTGGGCGGGCCTGTACGACGAGTCGTCGCGCGTGCGGGAGGCCATGCAGGCAAGGCAACCCGCCGCCGAGTCCGCGCCGGCCCCGGCGGCCCCCGCCGCACCGGCGGCGCCTGAGGCCCCGTCGGCGCCGGCAGGCACCTCGTGGCTCTGGCTCTTTGAGGGCACCGCCGCAGCGGCCCCGGCCCGGCAGCCGTCAGGCCACGGCACGGTCGCCGCGGCGACGGGCGACGCCGTGGCAAGCCCGCCGCCCGCAGCCAAGCGCCCGCCGGATAAGGAAGGCGCGGGCGAATCGCCGGCCCCGCCCTCGGGCACGCCGACGTTCTTCGGCATTCCGGCCACGTCGGCCGGCAAGGAGACCCCCAAGGAATCGCCGAAAGCCGCGCCGGCCGGGACGCCGAAAGAAACTCCGCCCGCCGCGGCGGCCAAGGAGGGCGAGTCCAGGGGCGAGGCCGTCGCCAAACCCGAGACCCCGCTGCCGGAGCGGACGCCCCCCACGCCCGAGCAGCGCCGGGTCCGCGCCGACTATTACTACGACGTGGCAGTCAACATCCTGAAGCCGCTGCGAATCATGGGCGTCATCTCATCGTTTCTCCTGGGCGTGACGCTCTTTCTGTACCTCCAGATTGCGCTGCTGGGGCGCCTCTCGGGGATCAAGCAACTGACGAGCGCCCTGTTTTTCCTGATCCTCTTTTTCGCCACGGTCCTGCCGTGGGAGAGCATCTTTGAGGGCTTCCGCGTCAACGTGTTCTACGATTTCGCGCGGCTGGTTTCGATCCACGGCGAGCGATTGGCGGGCAACACGGGCGACTTCTGGGAGCAGGCGAAGTACTTCGCACGGTTTTTCGGCCTGCCGCTCGTCAGCCTGCTGCTGCTGGCATGGTCGGGGCTCCAGTTCGCTTCCGGCTACAGCGAGTCCGTTGTAGCGAACGAGTAGGCCGGGATTCCCGACCCCACACATTGCGGATTGCGAATTGCGGATTGCGGATTAGAGACAAACAGAAAGGCACGGCCAGATTCTTCGCTGCGCTCAGAAGGACAGAGGAAAGAAGAGAAGGCCTGCGCCACGCGGCGCCTCCGTTCAATCCGCAATCCGCAATCCGCAATCCGCAATCACCAGGGGGGCGGCGTCGTCGAGGAAGAACCATGATCCGGTTCCGGTGCCCGAAGTGCGATGCCCAGATGGAGGTGGACGAGTCGTTTGCCAATCGCGCGGCCCGGTGCCCGACGTGCGGCCATGACCTGCGAGTCCCCAAGACGGGGGAACCGGCCACCCCCGTCAAGGGCGTCTTCCAGCCGACGCGTCCCGGAGCCACGGTCGTCACGGTCCAGGGCGAGTCCGTCGAGATCGTTCCGCCGATGGAGACCTTGGCCGTTGTGGCGCTGGGGGCGGTGGTCCTGTCGGTGGTGATCGCCTTCGGAATAGGCTTGGGCCGCCTTAGTTATGCCCCGTGGTTCGTGGGCTTCTTTCTGGGATTCATCGTGGCCTTGTTTGGCGCGATCATGGCCATCCCGGCCTATTACAACATCCGCCGCAGCCGCGGCCGGAAGCGCGGCAAGCCCCTGGCCGTGGCGGCCCTGGTGGGCGGGGGCGGGCTGTTCCTGGTGTTCCTCGTCGGCTTCATTATCACGCTCGTCACGACCATGTGGAAGCCGCCGTGCGAGGAGAACCTCAAGCGCATTTACACCGCCCTGCGCGCTTACGGCGAGAAACACAACGGAAACCTGCCGGATGGCCGTCAGGCAACCCTCGAGACGCTGGTCACGGAGGGGCACCTCGACAGCAGCGACTGGCTCACGTGCCCGGCGTACCACGTCGTGCCCGGGACGCGGACCTACGCGCTGACGACAGACGTCAACGTGAAGAATCCTCTGTTTCCGGACGACATGCTCATCGTCAGCGACGGACCGCCGTACGAGGCCCACGGCGATGGTTTTGTGCGGGTCTTGCTCCTCAGCGGCAAGATCGAGAAGGTGCCCCTGGCGGAGTGGCCGAAGTACCGAGACACACAGGAAAAGCGCTGGCAAGAGATCCAGAACAAGGTTCGCCGCCTCCAGGCCGCGCCGGGCGCGCGGGCCGGTGCTCCGCCGGCGCCGGCGGGACCGCCTCCCGCCGCCTGCGGCCCCGGCCACCGATTCAACGCAGAGAGCGCAGAGAACGCGGAGAAAAACAGAAATGAGTTTTTATAAAAAGAAGTTTATGTTTTCTCTGCGTTCTCTGCGGCCTCTGCGTTCAAATGGAACGGCCACCGGAGTCAGGCCATGACCGCCGCCCCCGAGCCGGAGGGCAAGCAGGCGGACGGCGTCGCGCCGGTCCTGCGGTTTCTCGGCCTGGTCATGTTCCTCCTGCCGATCGCGGGCATCCTGGCCCATGCGGCCATCTACCTTCTGATGTCGCCCGAGTGGATGGCCACCTACCTTCGCGGCACGGCCGGCAAGGTGGTCGCCGGCGTGGCATTCCTGAACCTTGTCGGCAACTGGCTTCATTACCGGCGAACGCGGATGAGACTGGACGTCTTCTCCCGGATCCTGACCTACCTGTGGATCATCACGATCGTGCTGATGGTGGTCCACCTGATCAAGTCCGCGGCGGTGCAGTAAGAAACTGTTTCACAACCCGGCTGCCTGTGGCACAGCCGCCCTCGGCTGTGCTGGTTATCGGCCATCCGCACGCCCGGGGGCGGGCGTGCCACAGGTTCTGAAACAGTTTCTAAGCCGCAACGGAGCGCTGCGCCGGTCGGCCTGGCGAAATATTGCATCCCGCCTGTCCGCCCGCTACAGTCTCTGCATGCCTGTGCGTGAGATCATGCCTGCCGGGGGACCGGTCTGCGGCTCGATCCGGCCGCCGGGGTCGCGGAGCCTGACGAACCGCGCCCTGGTGGTCGCGGCGCTGGCCGACGGCACGTCCGACCTCGTGGCGGCCGGCCTCTCGGACGACTCTTCTCTCTGCGCCGAGGCCCTGCGCACGCTGGGCATCCCCGTAAGCCTCGATGAGGCCCGCCGCACCATGCGCGTGGAAGGCTGCGGCGGGCATGTGCCGCCGGGGCCCAGGGAGATCAACACCGGCGATTCCGGCACCGCCACGCGGTTCATGACCGCGCTCGTGGCGGCGGGGTGCGGCCGGTACCGCGTGGACGGAAGCCCCCGCATGCGCGAGCGGCCCATCCAGGACCTCCTGGACGGTCTGGGGGCCCTGGGCGTCCGGGCCGAGAGCGAGTGGGGCACAGGCTGCCCGCCGGTGAAGGTCGAGACGCGGGGCCTTGCAGGAGGCAGGGTCCGCGTCAGCGGCGCCGTCTCCAGCCAGTACCTCTCGGGCCTCCTCATGGCCGCGCCGGCCGCGGCCGCGCCGGTCGCCATCGAGGTCGCCGGGGAACTGGTTTCCAAACCGTACGTGGACATGACGCTGGCGGTGATGGGCGACTTCGGCGTCGCGGTCGCCCGCGAGGGCTATGCCCGCTTCGAGGTCCCCGCCCCTGCGGCCTACCGCGCACGGCGGTACGCCGTGGAGCCGGATGCGTCAAGCGCCAGTTACTTCCTGGCGGCGGCCGCGGCCACCGGCGGGCGAGTCACCATCGAGGGCCTCACGCGCACCAGCACTCAGGGCGACGCGCAGTTTGCCGAGGTCCTCCGCGCCATGGGCTGCCACGTCGAGTGGTCCGACGCGGGCGTGACCGTCGGGGGCCCGGCCGGCCGCCTCCAGGGCATCCACGTGGACCTGGGCGCCATGCCAGACATGGTGCTGACGCTGGCGCCGCTGGCCCTTCTGGCCGAAGGGCGCACGAGCATCCGCAACGTGGCGAACCTGCGCGTGAAGGAATCCGACCGGCTGGCGGCCCTGGCGACGGAACTGGCGCGGCTGGGGGCTAAGGTGGAGCAGCATCCGGACGGCCTGACGATTGACCCGCCCGAAACGGTCGTCCCGGCCGAGGTGGCCACCTATAACGACCACCGGGTGGCCATGGGCATGGCGATTGTCGGCCTGCGGGTGTCCGGTATCCGGATTGCCGGCGCCGAGTGCGTCTCGAAGACGTACCCGGAGTTCTTCGAGGACCTGGCTCGCCTGGCCGCAAAGTAGTTCCAAGTTCCAGGTTCCAAGTTCCAAGTTGAAAACGGCAACGCAAACGGGCCGTTCACTTGGACCTTGGAACTTGAAACTTGGAACTGCCGTTACGCCGCGGGCGAAAGCAGAGTCATGCGGGCACTGAACCTGAAACTCGTGTTGGTGTCGGCCCTGACGGCGCTGGTGCTCGCCGGCTGCACCAACCCCTTTTCCGGTCCTCTGTGGGGCCAGAAACAGGCCCGCCGCGACGTCTACATGAACCTGATGACCCCCCTCCAGCAGGCCCATTTCCGGTACCTGGAGGCCACCGACAGGCCGGCGAGCCTCAAATTGGCGTACCTCCAGGAGATTGGGGTTTATCAACAATGGGCCGAACAGCCGAAAGATAGACAGGCGGCGATTCTGCGCTGCGAGGTTCTGGAGGGCATGACCCCTCTTGAGGTCCAGATGGCGTGGGGCCTGCCCGACGAGCGGTTGGACGTCGCGGACCCTGCCGAGCGGGCCGCCGGCCACACCAAGACCGTCTGGGAGTACCGCACGCGGGCGCAAAAGGGCGTCGGAGGCAGTTATGAGCGAAGCGTCTGTTACTTTGACGACCGCGTCCTCTGGGTCCGTTTCAACCGTTAGCCGCACCCCCGCTGCGCCCCTCGTCGTGCTGGTCCTGACGGACCGGGCCGAATTCGCCGACCGGTTCTCCTCGCAACTGGACCCCGCGTGGTTCAAGGTCCGCAAGGCCAAGCCCCGCCAGTGGCCGGACGGCCTGGAGGCCGATGCTGTTCTCATCGACATCCCGGCCGACGACCCCAAGGCGATAGAAAAAGCCCTCGCTGCCGCTTGCCACCTGCACAACGGCTCGGCCGCAGTGGTCGCCGTCGGCGACCGCCTGTCCCGGGCCGAGCGCATCGCCCTGTACCATGCGGGGGTCCTGGCGTGCCTGGCGGCCGAGGATGAGTCCGGCCTTCGCAGCCGAGGCTGCTTCGGCGGAGTAGGCTCGGAGGAGTTGGCGGCGCACCTGGCAAGCCTGGTGACGGCCAGGCGCACCTCCGGCGTGGCCATCGCGCGGCTGCGGGAACACACGCGGAACCTGGACGAGCAACTGCGTCTGGCCCAGCGCCTCCAGATGGACTTCTTGCCGCGGCGGATGCCCGAAGTGATCGGCGGCCGCTTTGCCGCACGCCTTGAGCCCGCCGCCTGGGTCTCCGGCGACTTCTACGACATCTTCCGCCTGGACGAGCGGCACGTGGGGTTCTACGTGGCCGACGCCGTGGGCCACGGCGTTCCGGCGGCGCTCCTGACGGTCTTCGTCAAGAAGAGCCTTCAGACCAAACGCATCGATGGCAAACAGTACGAGTTGATACCGCCCGACGAGGCCCTGCGCCTCCTGAACGCCGACCTCCTGTCGGCCGAACTCAGGGAGACGCCGTTCATCACCCTGGTCTACGGCGTGTACAACGAGGAAACGCGCCGGTGCTGCTACGCCCGGGCGGGGCACCCCAAGCCGATCCTTCTGGGCCCGCAGGGGTCGCTGGAAACCCTGGAGGGCGACGGACCCCTGCTGGGCGTCTTCGCGGGGGCCACGTTTGAGGCCCGCGAGCGGCCCCTGGCGCCCGGCGAACGGCTGCTCCTCTACACCGACGGGGCCGAGCGCATTGAGGGGGAGCGGCGGGCCAATCCGGCGGCGCTCCTGGAGGTCCTGCGGGCCTCCGCGCTCCTGCCGCTGGAGGCCCTTATCGACTCCGTGTTCGACGCCGTGCACGCGGCCACCGGCGGGCGGCACCTGGCCGACGACGTGACGCTCGTGGCCATGGAACTCACCCCGCCGACGCCGTAGGCTTTCCCCTCTCCCCTTGTGGGAGAGGGTGGCCGAAGGCCGGGTGAGGGGTGGCGGCCGCGGCGCGGCTTACCCGGAGAATGGCGCCTCGTGAAGTGCCTTCCATATCACATCTAAAAGTGTCTGCGTTTCCTTGAAGACCAGATTGTCCGGAAACCGCAGGACGCGCAATCCCTGCTCCCGCAGCCATGCGTCGCGCTGCGCATCATAGACTCTGCGAGCGGCGTGCTGGCCGCCGTCCAGTTCGATCTCAAGACCCCGCTCGTGGCAGTTGAAGTCCACTATGTAGTCGCCCAGTAGCGCCTGGCGTCGGAATTTGAAGCCGCAGAACCGGTGATCCCGGAGGTGATACCAGAGCCTGCGCTCGGCATCGGTCGAACGCCGCCGAAGTTGCCGGGCGAAGTCCTTCTTGTTCATGCCCCCTCACCCCGACCCTCTCCCACGAGGGGAGAGGGAGAACAACGCCCGGCCCCTGTACTTTTCCCTCTCCCCTTGCGGGAGAGGGTGGCCGAAGGCCGGGTGAGGGGTGG
>Ga0315289_10014709_pt1 | contig 10900 bp, 6 predicted proteins | sample YL17G11_40_MG_FD_203452 | JGI IMG/M metagenome (GOLD analysis project Ga0315289, IMG submission 203452) | Sediment microbial communities from Yellowstone Lake, YNP, Wyoming, USA - YL17G11_40 | ecosystem: Environmental > Aquatic > Freshwater > Lake > Sediment | place: USA: Wyoming | collected...
ATATCTATTGTTTTTCGATGGACAAAAGGTTCAGCTAAAGCTGAACACTCCAAATGCATTCTCTTGGGTGTCTATTTTTAGAAAAACCGTAGATACTGGAGTATCTGCCTTTTGGAGTGTCTGCCTTTAGGCAGACCTGTCAGAGATTACCAAGAAGTTCCACACATTTTTCCAAAGCCTCCTCCGGTTTTGTCGAAATCACCTCCTTTGTTTTTCTCACCACTATTTCGACTTTATCCTCTTTTAAGCTTTTTTCCCCTACGTTTATCCTCAAAGGTAATCCGACCAAATCAGCGTCATTGAACTTTACTCCCGCTCTTTCGTCTCTGTCGTCGATCAATACCTCAATACCTTTTTCTTTCATCTTTTGATATATTTGGAAGGAAATCTCTCTTTGTTTCTTATCGTTTACATTTAGGGGGAGTATTTCTACCGCAAATGGGGCGATGGAGGCAGGCCAAATTATTCCCGCCTCATCATGGAACTTTTCCACAGCCGCTTGCGCCGTTCGGGTTATTCCAATTCCATAAGACCCCATGATAAATGGCTTCTCTTTGCCATCCTCGTCGATGAAGGTCGCCCCCAAAGATTCGCTATATTTGGTGCCCAACATAAAGGTATTCCCCACCTCTATTCCCTTAGCCGTAACAAGGCCCCCTTTTTTACAACGAGGGCACCTCTCCCCCGTCTGGGCATTTCTTATCTCACTCACCGAATCGACCTTGACATCCCGACCGACGTTTACATTTATGAAATGATAATCATCCTGATTTGCGCCGGTGACGAAATTTTTCATCCGAGGAATTTCTTCATCCGCTATTATTTTTACATTTTTTAACTCCACAGGTCCCGCAAAGCCAACCGCCGCTTTTGTGACCTTTTCTACCGTGGGTGCATCTGCCATTTCCAGCTCGATGCACTTTAAAGAATTTTTCAATTTGATCTCGTTTATTTGCCTATCCCCTCTTATCATAACTGCTATGACTTCATCATCTGCTTTATATAATAAAGTTTTAACCAACTTCTTGGCGGGGACATTCAAAAATGCGGTCACCTCCTCCACCGTTTTGACACCAGGTGTGGCAACCTTTTGAAGTGGTTTTTGCGCATCCTCTTTCTCAGTCTCAGTCCCAGTCTCAATCTCAGTCCCAGTCTCAATCTCAGTCTCGCTTAAGGAGCTGGCTTTATCCTGGTTAGCCGCATAGTCACACTTGTCGCAATAAAAGATGATATTCTCTCCCCCTTCGGTATCCACAATCACCATGAACTCATGCGCCGCTTTTCCTCCCATGGCGCCGGTGTCGGATTCCACGATTTTCGTTTCCAATCCACAGCGAGCAAAAGCTTTAGAATAGGCATCTATCATCTTCTGATAGCTTTTCTTGAAGCTCTCTTCATCCCTATCAAAGGAATAGGCATCTTTCATGATGAACTCTCGACCTCGCATAAGCCCGAACCGAGGTCTGATCTCATCTCGGAATTTATTCTGGATCTGATAGAGATTCAAAGGAAGCTGACGATATGATCTGACTTCGCCCTTGATCAAGTTAGTCACCACTTCCTCATGTGTCCCCCCTAATACCAAATCCCTCTCATGTCGATCTTTGGTGCGCATCAGCTCCTTGCCGATGGTCTGCCACCTTCCGCTTTGTTGCCAAAGCTCAGCTGGATGCAAAACCGGCATCAAAATCTCCTGTGCCCCAGCCGCATTCATCTCCTCCCGGACGATATTGGAAACCTTGGTCAAAACTCTCTGCATCAAAGGGAGATAATTATATACTCCAGCCACCAGCTTCCTGATATACCCCGCCCTCACCAACAGCTTATGGCTAACTATCTCCGCCTCCGCCGGATCTTCCCTTAAAGTCGGTATGTAACTCTCACTCCATTTCATTTATGTGCCAACCTATCAATCTTATCACAGGTCAGTCTTGTTGTAGCCGCAACCTTTAGGGACTGTTGAAAAAGTGGTTTTGGAGTGCAAAAGCTTGTCGGAGCGAAGCGGAGATCCCGCTTTGCGGGGCTTTTGCGGTTTTTAAGTTGGTTCGGGAATTGGATTTCCCGAACCAATTCCGTGCGGGAATTCCAATTCCCGCACGAACAAGATGGTTTTTCAACACACCCTTTAGGTTGCGCAGTCTTCACAAAATTTTCGCAGACTACCGCCTGCGGCTTTCTGGGCAGGATAACTCCCGCCCTTACGCTTTTGGTTTTTCCACGAACTACGAACTCCGAACCACGAACCGCTTTAGCCGCAATCTTCAGATTGCGTAGTTTTTAATAACAATTTCGTCCCGCCAAGCGGGACGGCTACCGTCATGACATAAATCCTACCCTTTCGCTTTTTTCTTTTTCTATTGACTATTGCCTACTCCCTATTCCCTGCTTTTCTACCCCTGACCCGACTCGAACGGGTGCACATGGCTCCGGAGGCCACTGCTCTATCCAACTGAGCTACAGGGGCAGGAAAATCAGTTGGTAGTTCATAGTTCACGGTTCATGGTTCAAAGTGAAAATCTATCTTTCAACCTTTCTAACTTTCCAACTTGCTAACTTTCAAACATTGCCATCAATGCTCAAAACTCCATAGCTGGCAAAAGGACTCGTCCTGAAGGAGACATTAAATTTCCTGACAAACTTCCGGGATTAAAAAGCAAGGTATTCTCTGTTGCCACAGATCGCATAAAGAGTCCCCACGCTCTCCAACTCCTTAAAAGCTTCCAAGTTGACAAAACAACCTGCATGTCTGTCATAGACAGATCCGCCTATGGCGGAAAAGATTATATCATCCGGTTTGATTTTATCCAGAAACTTCCTAGGAAGCTTTGCCATCCGCTCAGGAATGTGGGTATCGGAGATGACATCTATCATTCTCGGGGCAACTTTCTAACCTGCTAACCTGTCAACTTGTCAACTTTCTAACCCGAACTTTTATCTCGGTTTCTTTTTATGTCGGTCCGCTCTTAATCTTTTTTTCCTTTTGTGTGTTTTGATTTTCTGTTTTTTCCTTTTCCTACCGCACGGCATAGGGTTTACCTCACCTTGAATTTTAGTAATGACCTTTTAGGCGTTCATTTATGCATCATGATTTCGGTTACTTCTTATCCTCGTTTGACTCTCGCTCCGCAAAGAGATAAAATTTCTACGAATTTCCCCCCCCTTGAAGGGTCAGGGGAGAGTGATACAAGCAATTGCAAATTCATTCACAAGAAATATTATTGTAGGGGCAGTTTGGTGATCAAGGCTTTAAATTCGTTAGATGGCTTGAACACCGGGACTTTTCTGTCCGGCACCGGCACCTCCTCTCCAGTTCTTGGATTTCGGGCTTTGCGTGCTCTTCTCTGTTTGATTTTGAAGGTCCCAAATCCTCTGATTTCTATGTTGTTACCATTTTCCAAACTCTTTTTCACCACCTCCAGAAAAGCATCCACTACCACCCCCACATCTGTTCGAGTAAGTCCGGTTTTTCCCGCAACTTCCTCGACCAAATCCGCTTTGGTCATACGACACCTCCTCTAAAAATTTTTGAAAATCCCGCCTTTGGCGGGAAAAGTTCAAAATTGAAAATTCAAAATTTCTTTCCGCGTTTTATTACCTATAACCTATCCCCTTTGACCTGAAATCAACCACAGCTATCACAGCTTTTCAGACCACAAGCCGAACAAGCCGTTCCCTTGGAAGAGGAGGAGACAAATTTTCCACCCGAAGAAAATCCAAAGGTAGAAAAAAGCCTTTTGACCTCCCCTGTCCCACACTTTGGACAGACCACTTTCTCCCCACCGGGACCTCTTTTTAAAATTTCAAATCTCAGATTGCATTCTTCACATAAATATTCATAAATCGGCATGTCTTGCGGATCCCGATGAGTGGTTCAATTTGTAGCTTGAAAAGTGCAAATTCTTTCCCAGAGGATCTCCGAGTGCCTTAACTGGGTTATTTAAAAATATACTGAAGCTTAGGGGTGAACTTTTCGCTTTCATTCAACTTGGATAACTCCTCCATCTTTTGGGTAAGAAGCTCAAATAAGCTTATCTTTCGCCTCATTTCCTTAATAATATTAGGTGGACCTTCGATCCCCCCCATTTTTCCTGCTATTTTTATGGCGTCTTCTAAATCACCCAATTCGTCCACCAGCCCCAATTCTCTGGCTTGTCGTCCGGTAAAAATGCTTCCATCTGCGAGTTTGAGTGCTTTCTCTTTAGAAAGTTTTCGACTCTCCACCAGCACTTCCACAAATTGACCATAGGTGTCATCGATGACCGATTGAAGAAGTTTTCGCTCCCCTTCGGTCATTCTTCGGTTAGAGCTTCCCACATCTTTGAACTCTCCGCTTTTGACCACCTCGAATCTTAGCCCGATTTTCTTAAAAAGTTCCTCCGCCACCGGAAACTGAAAGATTACTCCGATGCTCCCAGTTAGGGTCCCGGGGTTGGCTATGATGGTATCAGCGGCGCAGGCAACATAATAGCCACCCGAAGCGCCCACACTTCCCATGGAAGCCACGATCTTTTTCCCTTTTTCTTTCGCCTTTTTTATCTCTTCATAAATCTCCTGCGAAGGTGCCACTCCTCCTCCTGGGCTGTCGATATCCAGCACTATGGCGGGAATAGAACTATCCTTGGTATATTTTTTCAGCTGTCTGATAATGTCTGCTGAATTGGTAATCGTCCCATGCAAATCAATTATTGCCACTTTCTTTCCCATTCCAGCTAAAGAGAATTCCCCTTGACCGGATATGCCTATAAAGGCAAAAAGCATGACCAGAGAAAAGACAAGAAAGCTCACAATAATTATTACCCCGATTACCAGATCTCTTTTTTTTGCCACTCCTAACTCCTTAAAGCTTTTTAGAATCTAAACTTGTCCTCCGTATCCAGACTTTGGGCATAAAAAATACGAAAAATCTCATAGAAACTTAACTTCAATATGTTTGCAATATTTTTATTCTGTCTCCCACGTTTATTCGGGATGGAACATCCATCTGGTTCCATATTACCAACTTTTCTAAAAGAACCCCAAACTTACGTGCGATGTCCCAAAGGGTATCCCCTTTTTTGACAATATAAATAATCCATTTCCCTTCCGGTCCTCTTGAATTTATTTGTTGGTCTGCTATCGAAATTTTGGGTCTTTGATCCTTTCTTATTACGTCCAAATTCTCCAAACTATTCAACTTCTCAACTCTTTGTGAGCTGACGCTTGGCCTCAAAGCTAAGTCCGGAACGGTATCACCTTTTTTTGCGGCATAAAGGGTTGTCTCCGCAGGAGGCTTTTTATCAGCATCGGTTAACGTTAACTTGGTCGGTATTGATAGATATTGCCCTATTTTTAGGACATTTTTATCAGCCAGATCATTCGCCTTCACTATAGCTGAAACAGAGACGCCATATTTCATAGACAAATAAGAAAGGGTCTCCCCTTTTTTGACTGTATGCTCTATAAAGGGCTTACCCTTTTTGTTATTTGTTACTTCGCTCTCTTTGTTATTAGAAAGGCTGGACCGACTTACAGAAATATTTGGGGCTGGAATCAAAAGCCTTTGTCCGATTCTCAAAGTGTGTTTCTTGGTTAGAGCGTTTGCCTCCATTATCACCGAAAGAGGCACTCCATACTTTTGGGAAATGTGTGATAGAGTTTCGCCCTTTTTGACGGTGTGTTCTGCAAAAAGCCCACTTGCTACTTTAGACGGGTTTTCCCTTAGATTTTGAGTGAACGATTCTTTTGTTCCCAAAGGGATTCTCAATTCATATCCACGACAATTGGGGGGGGTGACACCACGCAACAGCTCTGGATTTAGCTCCTCCATAGTCTCAAGTGAGGCTCCCACAAGTTTGGCTATCTTTTTTAAATCCATAGGTTGGTTAATCTCCACTATGTCGAACTGAAGGGGATCCTCGTATTTTACGTTAAAACCATATTTTTCCGGGTCCTTTGCTATGATAGTGGCCGCCATGTACAAAGGGACATAATCCTCGGTCTGCTTCCTCAATTTGAGATCCCAGAAATTGTCGGTATTATGTTTTTGGATTGCTCTTTCCACTCTCCCCTCTCCGCCATTATAACCAGCCAAAGCTAAAGACCAAGAACCAAATTTGTTATACAGAAAAGTAAAATAATCGCAAGCCGCATAGGTCGATTTGACAAAATCCCTCCTTTCGTCGTACCACCAATTTCTTTTCAAGCCATAATTCTTACCGGTGGATGCGATAAACTGCCAGGGTCCCATCGCCCGCGCCCAGGAATATGCTTTGGGATTGAATCCGCTCTCAATCAGACATAGCCATACCAGATCTGAAGGTAACTTTTTTTCTTTCAAGATGTTTCGCATTAAATCCAAATATTTCCCTGACCTTCCCAGATAGATTTCAAACACATTTCTGGCCACGGTCTGCAAGTATGTAATAGCATTTTCCACTCTTTCATTCCATTCTATAGGCATGTCGTAGACGCTGGTTTCCAGTCTCCCCACTACTTTAGTCGAGTCCAATTCCCCTTTTTTCTCAAAATCCTCTTGTAGTTTTTTGAAATTCTGTATATTCTCGAACCTTTCCCAAAAAGCAGATATGGAAGTTTCGCCAGACAGGACTCCCAGTGATAGAAGGGTGACTTTATAGTCTTCTGCAATCTCATGCAAAAGTCTGTTGAACTTCTTTGCCATCAGCGAATCCGTTTCCTCTTCTATGTCCAGGCGAGAGAGAACGTCCAGAGCCTTTTCAAAATATTCTTGGGCTTTTGTCCACTCCCCCTCCTGGTTAGCACTAACCCCCAAAGCATAATAGGATTCCGCAGTTTGGAATTGATCCGCAGAGGTTTCTTCTTCCGAAGAGGTTGAGTCGACCTTTTGCTTAGGCGAGCAAGTGTCTACCTGGGAAGAGTAATTTTCCTTTAAGGGTGGACTGAGAACTCTTGGTTTAATAACCTTTTGTGAACAGCCGGCCACAAAAATTAAGGAGATCAAAAGTAAAAGAAAGGTTTTTTCTTTAAGCATTTTTACCTCCTGTTAAGAATTTCACATGTGCGTATGCATTCATACGAAAAACCAGCGACTGCAAAATCGTTCATGTTGGTTCCTTTGTTCGACTTTCAGAGTAAAACCATCGACAAAACACTGATACGAGCATCCCACCTTATAACTTGTTGTTATATAATAAATTTACAGAAACCTGTCAAGCTTTTTTTCAATTTTCCCCAAAATATTTTAAAATCGATTCAAATAAACCCTTCTTCTCAACCTTTCTAACCTTCTAACTTTCTAACTTGCGAACCTTCTAACTTTCTAACCTTCCATCCCCAAAATACTTCAGCATCGATTCTATCAAATCTTCTTTTTCCGCATCCAGCCACTTTATTTCCTTATCCTTCCTAAACCAGGTCAATTGTCTTTTAGCGTAGTGACGAGTATTTAGTTTGATCCTCTCCACCGCCTCTGGGAAATCGATCTTTCCTTCCAGGTAAGATAAAAGCTCTTGATACCCCACCGTCTTGAAGGCTTTAAGCTCAGATGAATATCCCCTCTCTTTTAGCCCTTTCACCTCATCCAAAAAGCCCTCTTTAATCATCTTTTCCACTCTCTGCTCAATTCTTTCATAAAGCTTTTTCCTATCTAAGGTTAAGCCGATCTTGACAAAATCCATTTCAAAAGGTTGATAATCCCCTTTCTCTTGCAAAAAAGTTATCGGCTTTCCGGTAAGCTCATATACTTCCAAAGCTCTTATGATCCTGACCGAGTCATGGGGATGAATCCTTTGGGCGGCTTTTGGATCGATTCCCTTCAGTCTCTTGAAAAGATAGCCAGGACCGAACTTTGATTCTTCCTCTCTTAACCTTTTCCTTAATTTTTCATCCCCTTTTGGACCTTGTCCGATTTCGGATCCGTAGGAAAAGAATCCTTCTACCAATGCTTTTAGATAAAGTCCTGAGCCTCCTACAACTATGGGCTGTTTCTCTCTTTCGACTATCTTCTTAATTACCTCTCTTGCTTTTTTGCCATAGTCTGCCGCAGTAAATTTTTCATCCGGATAGACCACATCTATCAGATGATGTGCAACCTTTTTCATCTCCTCTATTGTCGGCTTGGCAGTCCCGATGTCCATATACTTATAAACCTGCCTTGAGTCCAGGGAGACGATTTCACCATTTAATATATCGGCAAGCCTAAGTGAGACTTGAGTTTTCCCGATTGCAGTTGGACCCACAATGACCAGAACCTTGTTCACCATTTAATCACCAAATCTAAATTCCCTCTTCCCTCCGGCGAGATTGAACAGAGTGAAACCCATAGGGTTGAACAGAGTGAAATCCGTAGGAGGGTTTAAGGTGCGGGGGATTGAAGCAAAGCGTAACGAATTTGCCGATGCATCTCAGATCACCAAACCCCAACCGTTTCATCCGTTCACGGTGAATCCGTTTCATCCGTTGACCAATCCTCATCCCTTCCCTCTCACCTTGGAGACTGTGCCATAATCATGTTTTGAAGTTGTAGCCGCCCATCTGGGCGCAAGCTATTTAGATTCAACATCCCGTTTTCGTCCCGCTTAGCGGGACGGCTATCAAAACCAAAATTCTGACACACCCTCTTGGGGGAGAGGGTTAGGGGGAACCAAGTAGAATTTAGTTTCTTTGCCGATACGTAGTAAATCATCAAATTCCCATCCGTTTCATCCGTTCACGGTGAATCCGCTCCATCCGTTGATCGATCTGTCAATCTGTTTAATCTGTTGGGAAACTCTTTTAACCCCTCCCAAATTTCTTATTCAATTCATCTATCGAAATTTTGACCACGGTTGGACGCCCATGTGGACAGGAGTAAGGCTCTTCTGTAGCAAAGAGTTGATGCAAAAGAGTGCTCATCTCTTCCTGGGTGAGCTTATCCCCAGACTTGACTGCCGCGTGACAAGCAAAAGATTTAGCCACCGCCTTTAATTTGTTTTTCTCTACCTTCTCCTCTTGCTCCAATTCAACTAATATCTCTCTCAAAAAAAGTTCACCGCTTCTATTTTTGACTACCAAAGGAACTGCTGTGACCAATATAGATCGCCCCCCAAAAGATTTGATCTCAAAGCCCAACTTTTGAATCAATTCTTTGTTTACCTCAAAAGTTTGGAGCTCCTTTGGGGAAAGCTCCATGACCGTGGGGAAAAGTATTTGCTGGGAAGATGCAGGTTTTTGGGTCAGGTTTTTCATGGCTTCTTCGTATAAAATTCTCTCGTGAGCCGCATGTTGATCCAAAACCATCAGATTACCTTTTACCTGAGATAGAATATAAGTATCCGCCAACTGCCATAGATTACCTGCTCCAGCATCAACCTTTTTCTCAACTTTGGCAAACTCGACAAGTTTATCTTCAACCTGCTCGAACGGCCTTTCACTAAGAGGCATCTTCTTTTCTTCTATTTCTTGAGCCTTTGGGGACTCCGGTTCAAACACTCCCTCTTTAAAGAAGCTCTTTTGGGTCTGTTCACGGTGAATCCCTTCTTCGCCCTTAGTTTTTGGCAATTCAGCAACAGGAAGATCAAAAGATTCTGCCTTAGGTGGAGCAGATGATGTCGGTGTTATATCTTCGGAAGTTATGACCTCGCGTAGGCGGGGCTCCCAGCCCCGCAAAATATCATGAGACGCTGATGCTGGGGGCATAGTAGATTCAGGAAGTTTACTCAAAGTCGGCATCACCTCAGGAGAAGTCAAGCATTCTTTGATCTTCGAGTAAACCAAATCATGCATCCCTCTCTCATCTGAGAATCTCACTTCACTCTTGGTCGGATGAACGTTCACATCCACCAATTCCGGATCGATCTCTATGAATACGATGGCAAATGGAAATTTCCCCTTGGGCAAAAGCTCACCATATCCCATCTGCACAGCATGATAAAGCGATCTGGAGGTTATTGGCCTTCGATTAACGAAAAGATAAAGCTCTGCCCGATTTGATCTCGCAATCTCCGGCTTCCCCAGAAACCCGAAGACACTTACTTGTCGGGGTGGGGGTGGGAATCCCTTCCCCGAGGTGTCAGAACCCCTGTTCTGACACATCTTCATTTCCACCATCTTCTCCATCTGATTCTTTCCAAAAATATCTCCAACTCTTTGCTTCAAATTATCTACTGCTTTAAAGTCAAAAACTTCCCTCTCATCACTTGTCAGCTTAAATGAGATTTCCGGATAAGCGATGGCGAATCTGGTTAAAAGATCGATGACGTGTCTGGTTTCGGTTAAAATAGATTTTAGAAATTTTCTCCGTGCCGGAATGTTGTAAAATATCTCTCTTACAATGATTGAGGTTCCGATTGGCGCTCCCGCCTCTCTTTTGTCTTTACTCACTCCCCCTTCGATTTTGGTCCTGGTTCCACTTAAGCTTTCTTTTGTTCGGGTGAGCATATCGAGTAAAGAGACAGAGGCAATAGATGGCAAAGCCTCTCCTCTGAAGCCTAAAGTTTGAATCCTATAAAGATCGTCCACGGATTTTATCTTGCTGGTGGCATGTCGCAGGAAAGCCAGCTCCGAATTCTTCTCATTCATCCCCGACCCGTCATCAGTCACGCGGATGAATTTTATTCCCCCGTTCTTTATCTCCACCGAAACATTTTTTGCCCCGGAATCGATGGAATTTTCCACCAATTCCTTCACCACCGAAGCCGGACGCTCCACCACCTCCCCTGCCGCAATCTTGTCCACCAAATCTTCAGGCAATATGATAATGTTATTTTCCATACTGAAAATATGACGAATGATTAATGACGGATTTCTGCTCGTCGAGGATGTTATCATCCTCGACACCAGTTGTCCTGTTGGATCGGGGTACCCCTACCCCGATCCTCTTTCATCTGGTGTTTTCCCCTCTCCTTATAGGAGAGGGTTAGGGTGAGGTCGTCACCCGTTGGATCGGGGTTACCCTTACCCCGAT
>Ga0315289_10014714_pt1 | contig 10898 bp, 9 predicted proteins | sample YL17G11_40_MG_FD_203452 | JGI IMG/M metagenome (GOLD analysis project Ga0315289, IMG submission 203452) | Sediment microbial communities from Yellowstone Lake, YNP, Wyoming, USA - YL17G11_40 | ecosystem: Environmental > Aquatic > Freshwater > Lake > Sediment | place: USA: Wyoming | collected...
ACGTCCACCACCAGAGCGATGGCGTGCCGGTGCAATAGGGCCACGAGGGCTTCGAAGCTGTGGTCGCTGTGGCCGACCGTCCAGATTGTCACTTGATCGGGCACGGGGCGCTTCTCCGTGGGGAGCCAGGAGTCAGGGGGAAGGAGCCGCTGACTCCTGGCGCTGCCTAATGTTGCTTGCTGGCCGCGGGCGGGAGGTTAGCAGAGGGGGGCGGAGGAGTCAACGGGGCGCAAGGTGTCACGTCGACTAGATCCGACGCGACGCCGCCGGCCCTACCGCAGCGCTAAGCAAGCGGGAGAGCGTATGCGCCCGCCGTGAAGGTGGCGCACTATAGGGCACGTAGGGGCGAACCCTGTGTTCATCGGTTACAAGTTAGGCTCGTAGGGGCATATGTCAAGTTGTGCTTTTGGTGGTGAGTTTGCGAAGCTCATGTCATGAGCGAGAAGCGGTATCGTCCGGTCGAACTGAAGCGCGACCATGCGCGGCCGAGGAACGCGCCCCAGCCGAGTGATAGCGAGATTGCGGCGCGGCTGGAGCAGCTCTTTCATCCAGCGACGCTGGCACTGAGCAGCCATTATCACCAACTGGGGTTGCGCTGGCGGATTCTCAATCTGCCGGTGATGGTAGCCGTGCTTCTGAGCACCATTTGGCGCTCTGTGCCCTCGGTGAATGCGCTCTTGCAGGTGCTCTTGCGCGAGCCTCTGTTGTGGGTTGCTCCCACCAAGGTGAGCCAGCAAGCACTCAACCAGCGCCTGCGCACTCTGCGCGCCAGTCTGTTTGGCGAGGTCTTGGCAAAGGTTCTGCCCGAGCTCCTCGCTCGCCCGCAAGAGCGAAGCCGTCCCTTGGCGGGAGTGGCGAAGCGCACGCTTACTCACTTCGGGGCCATCTACATCGCCGATGCCACGACGCTTGAGGAGCTCTTCAAGAAGGTGGGGCTCTTGCGTGGTCGCTCGGAGAAGGTGCTGGGGGGCAAGCTCATGGTCTTGCTTGACCTGGCAAGCAAGCTTCCCCTGCAGCTTTGGCTTGATGAGCAGCCTGAGCGCAACGAGAAGGCGTTCTTGGGGCCTCTCAAGGCCGTGCTGAGGCCGGGTGTGATGCTGATAGCTGATCGCGGCTTCTACTCCTTCCCCTTCTTTGACTGGCTCACTGAGCACAACGTGGGGCTCTTGAGCCGGGCAAGAGAACTGGCCAGCTTCCAGACGCTTGCGCTAATGCACGCTAGCGCCAATGCTCGCGATCGCATCATCAAGCTGGGAGTCTACCGCTCCACCCCCTGCGAAAAGCCCCTGCGCTTGGTTGAGGTCTGTGTTGCTGGCGTCTGGCATCGCTATCTCACCAATGTCCTTGACCCCTGCCTGCTACCAGCCGCAGACGTGGTCGCTCTCTACGCTCAGCGCTGGCGCATCGAGGAGAGCTTCTCGCTCACCAAGCGCCTGCTTGGGCTTAGCTACCTCTGGATGGGAGCCTACAACGGCATCGCCATGCAAGTCTATGCCACTTGGATGCTCTATAGCGTCCTCGTTGACCTTAGCGACCAGGTGGCGCAAATACTGGACCGCCCCTTGGACGACATCTCCCTGCAAATGGTCTATCGTGGCCTCTATCACTTCAGCACTGCCCGTGCCCAGGGACTGGCCACTGACCCCGCCACCTACCTCGCCGCCCAACCCGACCTGGGCATCGTCAAATCCAAACGCCCTCGCCTAAGACCTGCCTACCTTGACGAACTGCCTCCCGCCGTTAACTTGTAACCGATGCACAGCGGTGCGCCCCCGCTCGCAATAGCGAGCCGCTCCTCCACCTAAGGAGGGCGAAGACGAGCTTCGCCCCTACGCGTTAGGTTGCTCCCCGAACACGAACGCCATCAGCTCGCGGTTGGCCTCCTTAACCACCTGGATGAGCTGCTCCTGGCTCGGACGTTCCTTGGCTTTCCACGCCTCTTCCAGAGCATCCCACTTAGCCTTGATCTCTGCCAGTCCGCGGCCGAGGGCCTGTCCACCCTCCAGGTCGACCCCCTCGGGCACCGGGCGGCCAGCCTGGGCCATCACCTCGTCGCTGACGTAGATGGGTGCTCCTGACTGCAGCGCCAGAGCGACGGCGTCACTTGGCCGGCAGTCTACCTCGCGCTCGTCCCCGCCCACGCGCACCGTCGCGATGGCGTAGAAGACGTCATCCTTGAGCGCCTCGACCCGCACCTGCTCCAGGGTCACGTCCGCTGCCTTGAGCAGGCTGGCCGTGAATGCGTACGTCATCGGCCGGGACGTGCTCGTCTTGAAGAGCCCGAGCACGATCGCGTCCGCCTCGAACTCGCCGATCCAGATGGGGAGCATGCGCCTACTCACCGCGTCTAGCAGGATCACGATTCGAGCCGGTCGCTTTTCAACAGGCAAGTCCCTGCTCAGCACATCCGCCACGGTAACAGGTATCATCGCCGTCCTCCTTCTTGCGCTCTCCGGACGCACATCGCGGAGTTGCTCCCACGCCGGGGCAAGGATCAGCCTCAGCCGTCGGCGGGCGCGGTGTAGCCGCACCTTCACGGCGCCCACGGATACGCCCATCGCCCCGGCTGCCTCGCGCAGGCTGAGGTGGTCGCAATAGAAGAGCAGCGTGGCAGCGCGGTCCTCGGGTGAGAGCCGCTCCACTGCCCCGAGCACCAGCCGGTGCAGCTCGCGCTGCTCTGCCCGCTCCTCGGGACCAGGCGCTGGGTCCGCAAGCGACAGCCCCTCGACGTGGCGGCCGCCCGCCAGCGACTCTAGCGAGAAGCAGTCATAGCGGCGGCTTCGGAGGTAGCCGCGGCAGACGTTGAGCGTCACTCCGTAGAGCCAGCTGCGAAAGAGCGCCCCGCTGCGCAGTGCGTCCAGACACAGGTAGGCCTGCAGCAACGCCTCCTGCGCCAGGTCCTCGGCTAGAGCCCAATCACGCACCATCGTCACCGCCACGGTGCGCGTCATGGGCCGGTGGCGCCCTATCAGATCGCCGTAGGCGCCCTTGTCGCCGTCGCGAGCCAAGGCGACGAGCTCTTGATCCGTCAGCTTGTTGAGTGAGTCAGCCTCCACGATCGTCCTCTGCATACTGGTGACATGAGAGCGGCAGAAGGTTACAGGTCGACAACTGGCATTGTAGGGCGCAAGGCGCTGGCCGGCGACGCCGGCCCGCTAGGGAGTCACTTACGCTCTCTCGCGCCCGATGCTATACTGCCTACCGCGAGGGCCCCGGAATCCGCGCTTGGACGCGCTCGCGCCCGAGGTCGAGCCATGCACGAGGACTGCATCTTCTGCCGCATCGTCGGCGGGCAGGCGCCGGCAGCCGTCGTCTACCAGGACGAGCTGACGTTCGCCTTCCTGGATCACAACCCGGTGACGCGCGGCCACGCCCTGGTCATCCCGAGAGCGCACCTGGAAGATATCTACGCGTTGGACGACGGGAACGCGGCGGCGCTCATGGTCACCGGCGCCAAAGTGGCGCGTGCGGCCAAGGCGGCCCTCGACTGCGACGGGCTGAACTTCTGGATGGCCAACGAGCGCCTGGCCGGTCAAGTCGTCTTCCACGCTCACCTTCACGTCATCCCCCGCTACCCGGACGATGGCTTCGGCCTGCGGCGCTGGGCTTTCGGCGAACGGCCCGGCCACGCCGAACTGGCAGAACTGGCCCAGACCATAGCTGCCCGGCTGGAGGCTCCTGTCAATGGCTGAGACTTCGCTCTGGCGACGCGCCTGGCGGGCGATTCTGGCGCATGCCCTGCTGCGCTGGGAGAGCGCCCTCACCATCGCCCTGGCCATAGTGGCCATCGGGCTCTTCCCACGGCCCTTCCCACTGTGGCGCTGGTGGTACTGGCTCGTGCTCTTCGCCGCCGCCGAGGCGCTCATCATCTACACCAGCGTCACCGACGCGCGCACCGGCGAGCGCGTCATCTCGGACATGCTGCGACAGCGCTTCAACCCCATGCGTCTATCGCGCGCCGGCCTGCGTCGCCAAGTCGAGCAAGCGCTCGAGTACCGCCAGGGCATGGAACGCCAGATCACGCGCACCCGCCGCGGCATGCTTCGCGACCGGCTCACGGAGACGGCGACGCGCGTGGACGACTGGCTGGCACAGATCTGCAAGCTGGCCGAGCGACTGGATCAGCTGGGTGGTGACGCCCTAATCCAGAAAGACACCCAAGAGACCCCCGAGGCCATCACTCGCTATCGCGCCCGCTTGCGAAGTTCCCAGGACGAGCAGATGCGCCGCCAACTGGAGCAGTTGCTGGCCAGCAAAGAGGCACAGCAGGCCAACCTGGCGGAGCTGGGGCGCACCATGGAGCGCGGGCAGCTTCAGCTGGAGAACACCGTGAGCGACCTGGCCACTATCTACTCCCAATTCGCGCTCCTGGAGGCGCGCGACGTGGACAGCGGGCGTATGACACGCCTGAACGAGGACATCGATGGGCAGGTGGCGGCGCTGGCCGACGTGGTGCAGACTTTGGATGAGCTCTACAAGCGATCAGCGGAGGCTTAAGCGTGTGGACTAGGCGCCCTCTTTTGCCACTTCTTGTCCTCGCCGGCAGCCTCGCTCTCGGCGGCTGCGGCGCCCAAACGCCCAAGGAAGAAGTCGCGGTTTACGTGGCCGTGCCCCTGTCCGGCTTCCAGGCCAACGGCGGCCAGACCGTTCTCGGCGGTGTCAGGCTCCGCGCCGCACAAGCCAACAGCGCCGGTGGGCTTCTCGGCCGGCGCATCGTGGTCGTCGGCATCGACGACGAAGCGGATAGCGACGTCGCCGTTGAGGCGGCGCAGGGGGTCGCGGCCGAGATCCGCGGCGGGCGCGAGGTGTTGGGTATCATCGGCCACTACAACAGCGGCCAGACCCTGGCGGCCATGGAAGTGTACAAGGACTTGGGAGTAGCGGTGATCACGCCCACGGCCAGCAACGTCAGCCTGACACAGCTCGGCTACCGCAACTTCTTCCGCGTCAACGCCACGGACGCCACCCAGGGCCAGACCGATGCCGAGTTCCTTGTGAACACGCTGGGGGCCCGGCGCGTCGCCGTCGTGCACCTCGATGACGAATACGGCAACGGCCTGCGCGATATGGTCGAGGCCAACCTGGAGAGGCTGGGGGCTGAGGTCGTCGCGGATATCGTGATCCAGGGAGCGGCCGAAAGCCAAGAGCAGGTCGTGGCTCGCATTCAGGAGGTGCAGCCGGACGCTATCTTCCTCGCTGCCTACGAAACGGAGGGCTACGTCCTCCTGCCGCAACTGCGCGAGGCTGGCGTGACCGTGCCCTTCCTGGCCGGGGACGGCTGCTTCCTTTCGGCCCTGATCGATGAGTCCGGCAAGGCGGCCGAGGGAGCATACGTGAGCGGCTTCACTCCCAGCCCAGCCACCGTCGTCGACGCGAAGTGGACTTCGCAGTACCAGGCGGTCGAGCAGCGCAACCCGGACACCTACAGCATCGTCGGCTACATGGCCATGGACGCGCTGATCCGCGCGGCGCAAGCGGCGCGCACGTTCGAGCCGGCGCGGCTGATCCAGGCCGTCCGGCGTCTGGATTACCAGGGACTGGCCGGGCGCATCTCCTACCAGGACAACGGCGATCTGCGCGAGCAGCGCGTCTACATTTTCCAGGTGCGCGATGGCGAGTTCGTCCAGGTGGCGCCCTAGAGCCGTTCCGCCGCGCCGCTCGCTGCACTTTCCCTCGGTATGGCGGCGTTCTGCCGTTGCCGGAGGGCGCGGCAGGCAGCCTCCCTCCGACCCGGTCCGCCATCGCCTGCCGGCTTGCCCTAGGCCGCCACGGCCAGCGCCAGCTCCCTGGTGGCGGCGAGCATCTTGTCCAGGTCGAGCAGGATCACCAATCGCTCATCGCCGACCTTGGCGATGCCGCGCACGAACTCGCTTTCCACTGTGGCCACCAGCCCAGGGGCGGCCTCGACGGTGTCGGTCTGCGGGCGCATCACCTCACTGACGCTGTCCACGATCAGCCCCACCCACTCCCCGCCTTCCATGCTCACCACGATGATCCGCGTCTCCTTGGTGTACTCGGCCTTCGGCCGACCGAAGCGGGTGTGCATGTTCACCACCGGCGTGATGATGCCGCGCAGGTTGATCAAGCCCTCCACGAACTCCGGCGCCCTGGGCACGCTCGTGATCGCCGTCATCGCCTTGATCTCTTGCACCCTGGCGATGTCAATGCCGTAGGACTCTCCATCCAGTTGGAAGACGACGATCTGCTCTTCCTGCAGCCGGCCGGCTCCTGCTTCCCTTTCCATCTCTGTGCTCCTTGGCAGGGGCAGGCACGAGAGCCAGCCCCTGTAAGCTCGCCTCCGCCGGCCTCCTTCCCTGGCAGAGAAGGAGGCCGGGGTTAGGTTCGGTCTACCTGTGTCCGTTACCGCCGGCGCCAACCGCCACGCGCTCCGCCGGTCTCCGCGCGGCGCCTCGTGCCGGAGCGGCGGCCCGAGCCGGTGCGGCCGTGCCGCGCGCGCTCGCCTGATGGCCGTCGCCCAGCTTGAACTGCTCGACAGCCTGCCGCATCTCATCCGCCTGCTCGGCTACCGAGCCGGCCAGGGCCGTCATCTCCTCAACCTGCGCCGTCAGCTCCTCGGTCGAGGCAGCTACTTCCTGCGCGGCGGCGCTCGCCTCTTCGGCGATGGCTGCCACTGAGGTGAGCGATTCACTCACCCGCGTGCTGGAGGCAGCCATCTCCTCGCTCGCGGCGCTCGATTCCTCGACCACGGCCGAGACGCGTTCTACTTCGGTCATCATCTCGCCGCTCGCCTTGGTCAGTTGCGCGCCCGCGTCGCTGATTCGCCCTACCTGGCCGACGATGGTCTGCACCGAGCCTTGCAGGCGGCCGATGACCTGTTCCGCCTTCTGCGCCAGCTCAGCACCGTGACTGACTTCGTCGGCGCCCCTGTTCATGGCGCCCACCGCACCGGCACTGCCCTCCTGCACCGCCTTGATCAGCTCGCCGATCTCCTGCGTCGCCCGCGCCGAGCGCTCGGCCAGCTTGCGCACCTCGTCGGCGACAACGGCGAAGCCACGTCCCTGCTCGCCGGCCCGCGCCGCCTCGATCTGGGCGTTGAGAGCGAGGAGGTTCGTCTGGCTGGCGATGTCCTCGATGGTGCCGACGATGCGGCTGATCTCCTGCGAGCGCTGGCCCATGTCCTGTACCTTGGTCGCCGCCTCCTGGCAGACGCTCTGGATGCTCCTCATGCCCTCCATCGTGGCCTGCATCGCCTGCAGCCCTTCCTGGGCCACTCTCTGGCCGGACTGCGCCTCCTCCCGGGCGGCGCGGGAGAGCTGGTCGATGTCGGTAGCGGTCTGCGCCACCATGCCGGCTGACGAGGACATTGCGCCGACGGCGCCCGCGGATTCCTGCGCCCCCTTGGCGATACCGTCTATGGCCCGCGCCAGCTCTTCCATGCTCTGGTTCGCCTCGTTGACAGAGGCGGCCGTGCTGGCCGAGCCCTTGGCCACCTGCTCAATCGTGCGCGATACCTGTTGTGTGCCCTCGCCAGTCGTGGAGGCGGCTTCACTCATTTGCGAGGCGGCCGCCGCTGCGGAGTCTACGCCGTCGCGCACGGTGCCAAAAGCCTGCCGCAGGTTGAGGATCATGGTGTGCAAGGAGTTGCCGAGCAGGTCGCGCTCGCTGCGCGGCTGCACGTCGGCGCTCAGGTCGTACTCGGCGATGCGCTGGGCCGCCTCGGACATCTGCCGGAAGGCACGCTCCATCGCCAGGAAGCCCTTGCCCATTTGGCCGATCTCGTCGCCGCGGTCGGCAATGGCCTGCCTCTGGCCCTGCTCGAGGACGTCGCCCAGGCCGCCGGCAGCGAAGTCGTCGGCAAGCATGGCCATGCGCTGAGCCGGGCCGGCGATGGCCCGCGTGAGATAGAAGCCGATGGCCAGGCTGAGCGCCAGGCTGACCACGGCCACGACGATAGGCGTGGTATTCATCGTCGCCTGCGTGCGGTCAGCGCCGGCCATGGCCGCGGCCATGGCGGCGCTCGCGTCACTCTCCAGGGACTTGAGCGCCTCGTCGAGGCCGGCTGAGTCCTTGTCGAACTCCGGCATTGCCGCGTCGCCGGCCGCGTCGCTCTCGGCGTAAGCGGCCACGAGGCGATCCCCCGTATTGGAGAACTCCTCATAGACGCTCTCGATGGCGTCGAGCTCGGCAGCCTGCTCGCCGGTGAACACTTCGCGCGCACCGGTCAGAGAGGTCTCGAAGTCGCTCTTTGCCTCGGTTATCTCCTGCGACACCGCGGGATCCTGAGTCAATGAGGCTTCGGTGTAGAGCTCGGTCAGCCTGCCGGCGCTGATGCTCATCTCCATCGCCGCGTGCGCCTGCGGCACATTGACTCCGACTACCGCGTCGAAGCCGCCACCCACCGCGCGCAGCCCAATGAGGCCCGCCCCCCCGGCCGCCAGGACCAGGAGAGAGACGAAAACGAAACCACCGACGATCTTGGTCCCAAGCTTCAGATTGTTGAGCCCGGCCACAGCAACCTCCTTGCCGACACGATAGAGGGCAGCGCTGGCTTGCTGCCCGTGCAACATGCCGAGTGCCAGCGGCGCGCGCCCACTGGAGCGCCCGCAATCTTGCACACGTCCTGGCCTGCGTAGCGCCTTGCCACAGAGGAAGGGCCTGTGTTCGACTGCACTTCCCGTATCGGCATGCGGACAAGAATGGTCATAGATCCCGGCGTAAATGTTGCGTAACAAATGGCCAGTTCGGGCTCTGTTCCACGGCCCGCCCCCATCGCACCTGCTGCAGAGAACCGCGGTCGTTCGTGTACTGAGCCACACACACTTTCTGGGGCTCGGCCTTCCTGCTATGGTGATTGCGGCCCGGCGATGTTTCCCGTTCCCTGCGAGCACGTCTGCCGGCGCGGACGTGGCCGTCGTGGCGGGGCGACAGAACCTGGAATTGGCCCGCTAGGTGCCGCGCGGCGAGGGGATGCCTGAAGCGCAGCCGACGTGGAGGACCAGCTCCGGCGGATGCTCGCCGGCGGCGGCTCACCGCGGCCGACGAAGCGACGGAGAGAGCGAGGCCGTGCCGGCCGGCGCGCAAGCGCATCCTGGTCATGGACGATGATGCTACGGTGCGGACGGTCTTCCGGCGCATGCTGGAGCGTCTGGGCTACGAAGTGGAGACGGCGAGCGACGGGGTACAGGCGGCCGAGCTGTACCGCCGGGCGCACGCCCGCGCGGAGTCCTTCGCCGCCGTCATCCAGGACACGCTCGTGCCGAAGGGCAGGGACGGCCCGGAGACGCTGACGGAGCTGAGGCAGGAGCACCCAAGCCTGAGAGCCATCGCCACTTCCGCCTCATCGGATGGTAAGTCGACGGAACAACTGTGCCGGCAGGGGTTTGCCGCCGTACTCCCCAAGCCCGTGCGCTTGGAGGAAATGGCGCGGGTGCTGAACGCCCTGTCGGCCTGAGGAACGCCCTCGGTGCGCGGGACAAGCTGGAGGAAGAGCGTGTGGCGCCACTTCGAGCCGAACAGGGGGCCTCAGAACAGCGGCGGCGCGCCCAGCGGTCCAGGTGAGACGATCAAGCTGCTCTGGGTGTTGCCTATGGCCTTGGGGGTGGTGTGGCCGTTCCTCTACCTGGTTTGGGGCGCGCCATTCCTCGCCCCCGTGGCCGCCGCGACCGTCGGTTGCGCCACTGCCGCCTATCTGCTCGCACTCAGGCGCAGGCAGAACGACCGAGTGGCGCTGCAGGCGCTCTTCCCCGCCATGCTCTTCTTTGTGAGCCTCAACATCTACTTCACGGGAGGGATCGGCTCTCCGGTCGTGTTCTGGCTTCTCCCCATGCCCTTGGGCGCCCTGCTCTGGGCCGACCGACGCACCTGTGCCTATTGGAGCGTGGCGATCCTCGCCGAGATTCTCGTGCTCTTCGCCCTGCAGAGATCCGGCCGCGACTTGCCCAACCTGATACCGCCTGAGAGCAGGCCCCTCGCCACCTACCTGGGGCTATCCACCGTCATCATGACCGTGCCGCCGCTCTTGGCTGCTCACGAGGCCTGGCGCCAGAGGGCGATCGAGGCGCTGGCCGCCGAGAGGACCGAGTTGGCGGCATCGCAGAAGCGCTTTCTCGACCTCTTCGCCAACGTCGAGCTCGTGGCCGTAGTGATAGACCGCCAAGGCCGCGTTACCTTCTGCAACGCCTACTTCCTCAACCTGGCCGGCTACCGGCGCGCATGGAGGGTGCACGAGGAGAATGCCCGCGCGTTGGCCAGCTTCCTCTCCAGGGCAGCCGCCGGTCGGGTCCGTACTCCACCCGCGCCTGAAGAGCCACCCACGGCATGCGCTCGCCCGGCGGCAGATGCGTGGCTTCGGTGCCATGATCTCCTTTTGCCTCAAGGGCGGCGCCGCGGCGGCTCGCTCGGTGCTCAAGCGCGTGCGCCTGATCTCGCTGGCCGAGTCGCTGGGGGGCGTGAACAGTCTGATCGAATACCCCGCCGGCATGAGCCACGCCTCCACATGCGGCTCACCGCTGGCGGTGGACCATTCCATGCTGCGCCTGTCCGTCGGCCTGGAACACCCTGACGATCTAATCGCCGACCTGCAGCAGGCGCTGGCGTCAGGCACATAAGCGGCGGTCTTGACATGATGATAGCCGACACATGTGGCCGCTCCAATCGTCCTGTGTTGTGGTAGTTGTCACTGACACTGGCGTCGTTGGCGTAGGAGGCGAGTTATGATGGGTTGGCCGTTTCCTTGGTGGGGTGGCATGGCCGGCTGGCTGGCGATGGGCCTCGTGGTGCTCGTGCCACTGATCCTGATCGTGCTTGGCGTGCTGCTCGTCGTCTGGCTGGTAAATGCCGGCCGCGGCTCCGCCACGGGCTCTGGCGGATTCATGCCGCCTACTGCTGGGCCGATGACGACGCAGCGCACTCCGCTCGACATCGCGCGCGAGCGCTAC
>Ga0315289_10014715_pt1 | contig 10898 bp, 8 predicted proteins | sample YL17G11_40_MG_FD_203452 | JGI IMG/M metagenome (GOLD analysis project Ga0315289, IMG submission 203452) | Sediment microbial communities from Yellowstone Lake, YNP, Wyoming, USA - YL17G11_40 | ecosystem: Environmental > Aquatic > Freshwater > Lake > Sediment | place: USA: Wyoming | collected...
TTATGGTTGCATTTGGTGATGCGTCCGTTGATGCCGCAGACGTCGTTTCGTGAGGTCGTGTGCGCTGTTGCGTAGACGACGTTCATGCCGACCTCCGGGATGAAGGACACGGGAAGCAACGCGAGGAGTTGTCGGACCATGGCTTTCAACTCAACCCAGACCTCAAACTGCTCGTCATCCTTAAAGGCGGGAGGAACAAGGATCCTGATGGAATGGTCAAGGACGTCCGATCCTTTCCCAGGCGCGTACCCCTCCTGGATCATCGCCCAGGTGATGTGTTTTGCTTTCTGCACGGCATCGACCGGTGGCTCCCCGAGCGCAAGCAGCCCGGTGATGAGCGCTGAAAGGGTGCACCCGGAGCCGTGCGCCTTCTTGGTGAGAAGCCCTGGTAATGAAAACGTGTAGAATCGTTTCCCATCGTAGAGGATGTCGACCGCCTTGTCGTCTTTCAAGTGACCGCCTTTCACCAGGACGTACTGCGAACCGAATGACATGATGGTTTTGCACGCATCCTTGGCATCTTGTTGGGTCTCGACTGATATCCCCGCAAGCGTGCTTGCCTCAGGTGCGTTCGCGGTGACCATGAGCGCATGGGGTAGCAGATGCTGTTTCAACGAGGAGACAAAAGAATTATCGGAGAGCCTGTCGCCGCTGGTCGCGGCCATGACGGGGTCGACCACCGGCTTCAGATGATACTTGACAAGGAGCTGTGAGACGAGCTGAACGATTTCCTCGTCATAGAGCATGCCTGTTTTCACAGCCGCGATCGGGATATCGTCAAGGATGCTTTCCATCTGGCTTTGTATCACCTCCGCGGGGACCTTGGAGATCCCCGTGACCCTGTGGGTGTTCTGGGAGGTGACGCAGGTGATGACCGTGGTACCGTGGACCCCAAGATAGGAAAACGATTTGAGATCCGCCTGGATCCCAGCACCGCCAGAAGGATCAGACCCTGCGATGGTTAACGCGACCTTTTTTTCCATGCCTATGTCCGAATCGCATCTGGATTTAAAAGGATTCAGACTCCTTCTTCTGTGCAGAAAAAACATTGATAAACCCTTATCAACCAAGGTTCACCAATGGTCATCAGAATGATACAGTGAGTTAGGTTTCCTTCACGTATGGAACGAGGTTCCCGTCATCTTGCTCCTCAAATAACGGCACCTGTTTTGGAATGGTCTTGTGTTCGATGGTGACATAATTTTTCGTGGTCATGTCTATGCTCCCTCCAGTGATTTTTCTTGGGTAAGAAACGATAAGAATCAGGATAACAACGAGGTGTTAACAGTGGTGTTTGTGATCCCGATAGCTCCTCACTTCTCTCCTACGTGATGGGTAAGTCTGGCTGGGTTCATATAGTTTCGTATTTGTGCAGAAAAACCATGCAGTGTCATGGCACTCATCATCGGTTTGGTAATAAAAAAAGGGAAGGATGCTGGTCTCACTAGGAGGGATGGGATGCACTCTACAACTACCAGCTAAATTCCTTCCAGGCCGAAGAAAGAGGCAGTGTTTTAAGTACCTTTTTCGTAGACGAATATGCAACTCAGTGTGCAGGTGCCAAGGCACTGGCATGGCGTCCCCCTGTTGAATAGGTTTAGTGTAAGAGGAAGAGGGTAGTACGGTAAACCATATTTCTAAAGGTCGTTGATCAGAATCAATAACCAAATAATTGCCGTAGAATCGGAAACGCATGAGGAAATCGTTCGAACAGCCAATCAAAGAAATGAAAATGCGGCGGCTCATAAGAAAGAGGCATGGTTACCTGCAGGGTCCCCCAAGCGCTTTTCCAACCGTGAACATCCCTTGCTTGGCATTTGATTGCGTAGGTTCCTTGTCTTGCATATGTATGAGATAGGGTGATTGCTTCGCCGGATTGGTATGGCCCAAGCCAGTTAGTAAACCATCCATCACCCCAATCAATATAATATTCTATGGTTTCGTCCTCTGGGTCTGTGGTAACAAAGTTGTAAGTGTACCTGTGTCGGACGTGCCCCTGGGAAGAGCCGGTAATCGCTGGAGTGTTGGGTGGGGAGTTGATGAACGCTGTCGTTGAATCCGAGGAGGAGTTTCCCTCGCTGTCGGTGACCTGCAGCGTCACGTTGTACAACCCAGAACGTAAATACGCATGCGTTGGATTCTTGGTCGTGGAGGTATTACCGTCACCGAATAACCACTGGTACGAGTAAGGAGGTTCTCCACCGGTTACATTGCATTTGAATTGAACCGGTACCATCGGCATCCCTGTATAGGGTCCTTCAGCATAGACCTTGAGTGGCCCCTTCCTGAAGGCATGGAGAAAACCATAGGGGGCCGTTGAATTGGACCATGCAGATCCGATATAAACGGTGCCGTCACTTGCGATGGCTGGTGAGGAATCCACCCAGGTATTTGCTATTGTTTGTCTCCATCGTTCTGTCCCGTCTGGGTTCACTGCGACGATGTTGCCACCATATCCTACGCCTATATTTGTTCCGACATAGATGGTTCCATCGGCGGAGATCGCAGGGCAGGAGCGATCAACAAATTCGTTGGATCCAAAAGTGTACGTCCATCGTACTGTTCCATTCGGGTACATTGCATAGAGGTATACTCCTGCAATGTACAAGGTTCCGTCGGAGGCTATCGCGATTGCGTTGTTTGAACTACCATAGTAGCTGGAGCTCCATTTCAACGTGCCATCTGGGTGTAACGCGTATGTTTTTTTATCGGCGGAGAAGTAGATTGTGCCATCCGAGGCAATGCTCGGTTGCATTTTCACCATGTCTCCAGTGTGGAATCGCCATTTGAGGGTCCCATTGGGGTTCATGGCATACAGATAGTGATCGTCTGATCCTATGTAGATGGTTCCATCATTTCCGATGGCAGGATCTGTTTCAACGTAATTGCCTGTGGGGTATCTCCATTTTACGGTCCCATTGGGGTTCATAGCATAAATGTAACCATTGTGACCGCTCATCATCGCCCCGAAATAGATAGTCCCATCGGGAGCGACAGCCGGTGAAGAGGCAATCGAGTTACCTCCTGGATCAGGGATGTGGTAATGCCAGCGTAGACTCCCGTTAGAGTCTATTGCGTAAAAATTTCCTTCAAAGTCACCGACATAAACGGTTCCATCTTCTGCAATCGCCGGTGTTGACCATATCCAAATATCCAGTAAATGATATCGCCATTTCAAGGTTCCAATAGGGTATAATGCGTATAAATATTGTCCCATCTCGCCGAAGTAAATCGTACCATCTTGAGCAATGACCGGACCGCCGTCCACACCTTCACATTGGAACCGCCACATTTCTCCACCAGAGTTGTTCGCTGTGCTGTATGGGCTTTGACTGGTGTGATGCAGATCATGACAGGACATCGGCCACGACGAGTTCATCGGACCACCCATAGGCAAGACAGGGTTTCCCTCATTATCGCTGACGTTCGTGTAATAGATGGTTTGAGGTGATTGTGTCACCACTTCTTTTGATTGTGAATGCATACTTAACTCAACAAATTTAAGATGATCCTCAAAAAATGTGTTCTGCGCCCCTTCGCCCGAAACCATGGGAGAAACAAGCACAGTAGACGGCAACATGGCCGGAATCAGAAACAAACTTATAATTGCAAAGATAAATACAACTGTACAACAGCCTTTTCTTATAATGTTGCGCCCCCTATGCAAAATAAATATTGTACCTCCTGTTATTAAATTTTCTTATCAACGTTTTTAATGAAAATGTAAACAATGGAATTTTCCTCTGTGTTATGGGTAGCTTTATATGCCCTTCTTTTTTTACGAATTCCAAGGGAAAAACCTTGCTTTTACCATCATGGGGTTCATTATGTTAGAGATAACACAAGACAAGCCAGGCAAAAAGATTCTTCTGCTGGGCAATGAAGCGATCACCCGAGGGGCGCTTGAGGCCGGGGTCGCGGTCGCGACCACGTACCCGGGCACGCCCGCTAGCGAGATTGCTGACAGCTTCTCCGCGATCGCCCGCGAGGCGACGAGAGCGAACAAGGACCCTGGATTCTATTTCGAGTATGCCACGAACGAAAAGGTCGCACTAGAAGTCGCAGCAGCGGCGTCGTTCTGCGGGCTGCGCGCTATCACATGCATGAAACACGTCGGTTTGAACGTCGCAAGCGACACCTTCATGACCTATATGTACGTCGGGTGTCGCGGTGGGCATCTCATCGTGTCCGCAGACGACCCGTCCTGCCACTCGTCGCAGAACGAGCAGGACAACCGGTACTACGCGCTGTTCGGCAGCGCGCCGATGCTGGAGCCGACCACCCCTGAAGAGGCTAAAGAAATGGCTCGGGTAGGGTTCGATATCTCCGAGAAGCTCAAACTCCCGCTGCTCTTTCGCACAACGACGAGGCTCAGCCATTCACGCGGCGCTGTCACGCTCGGTGCGATCACGAAAGCGAAAAGAAAAGGATATTTCACCAAGGACCCGATGCTCGTCACGGTTCCCTCAACCGCACGTGCCATGCACCCGGTCCTGTTACAGAAACTCGCTGAAGCAGAAAAAATCTCAGAGAAATCACCATTCAACGAGATCATCACGGTGGGTAGACCGAAGGACATCGGCATCGTCACCTCAGGCGTCTCCTATACCTACGCGAAAGAGATGGCGGAGGTGCTTGGCCTCAACGTCCGGATCCTTAAGCTTGGGATGACGCACCCGATCCCACGCAAGATGTGCGAGGAGTTCATCAACTCATGTTCATCATTGGTCATGGTCGAGGAGCTCGAACCAATCCTTGAAAATCAATTCAAACAGCTCGCCTATGACATCGGCTCGAACGTGAAAATCCTTGGAAAATCCACCGGGCATTTCTCCCGGTTGTACGAGTACACCCCGGATATTGTCGCGGACGCGTTCTCGAAGATCTTCAAAGTGAAAAACCCGTTCCCGAAACCGGTGTTCTCCAGTATTAAAGTCCCACGACGGCCACCATCGCTGTGCCCTGGCTGCCCGCACCGGGCCACGTATTATGCTGTGAAGAAGGCAGCACCCAAAGACGCGGTGTACCCGACGGACATCGGCTGCTATACTCTCGGGAAGGAGCCGCCGCTTGAGATCGCGGACGTTCTCTTATGCATGGGGTCGAACGCTGGCATGGCGTGCGGGTTTGCGGTCGCGACCGACCAGAAGATTGTCTCCTTCATGGGCGACTCCACGTTTTTCCATGCGGGAATCCCACCGATCATCGACGCGGTGCACCATAACCATGATGTGGTGATCACGGTCCTCGACAACCGTACGACCGCGATGACCGGGCATCAACCGCACCCAGGTACGCCTATGGACGGCATGGGAAGATCCGCACGGCTCATCAAGGTCGAGGATGTCGTGAAAGGATGTGGCGTGCAGCATATCGAAATCGTCGATCCGAACAACATCAAGGACACCACCGCGGCGTTCAAACGGGCACTTGACTATAAGGGAACCTCGGTGGTCGTGAGCAAGTCCCCCTGCATCCTCCTTGAAGTGCAGCGGAAACACAAAGCAGGAGAGGTTGTCGCATTATATCAGATTAACCAGGAGATTTGTAAACGGTGCAAGACGTGCATCACACGGTTCGGTTGCCCCGCACTCTATTTCGCAGAAGACGGCAGTGTCCATATCGACCCAGCCCAGTGCAACGGGTGCGGGAACTGCGTCCAGGTGTGTCCCTTCGGTGCGATCTCTGAGGAGGTGAGCTGAATGAGCAACAAAATTAGCATTGTTCTCACTGGTGTCGGCGGACAGGGAGTGATCACCGCGGCAAACATTCTTGGGAAAGCGGCGTTGAAGTCAAACGTGCATGTGTTTGTCTCTGAGATCCATGGGATGGCACAACGTGGCGGCGCGGTCGTCTGCACCGTACGCATGGGAGATGTATCAAGCCCCTTGCTTCCGAGCGGTACCGCGGACGTGCTCATAAGCACCGAGCCGGTCGAGGCACTGCGGAACATTTGTTACGTGAATAAGAAGACTAAGGTCATCACGGATATCACGCCAGTGATTCCGTTCACGGTCGCGGTGGGCGGGGAGCAGTACCCGAAGCTTGACGACATCTATAAGGAAATAAAATCACATGCGAAGCTTTTCAAGGTTGATGCAACCGGGATCGCTAGGGAAGCTGGTGCGGTCATCGCGAAAAACAGCGTGATGCTTGGTGCACTCGCCGCAAGCAATGTCCTACCATTTGATTCTGACGTGTTACTGGAGGCGATTCTTGAGGATATCCCTGAGAAATACAAGGAGATCAACAAGAAAGCATTCCAGAGCGGGATGGATGCAATAAAAAAGCAATGAATACTGTTCAATTAAAAGGAAACAAATTGGTCGAAATTATTTTTTATCCCATGAACTTCCACAGTGGCTTCGACCAGCACTCACGAAGAACACTGACAGGTAGGTCAACAACGGTTTTTTTCGAATCTTTGATTGCCAGGTTTCTCCCATTTACTGTTCCCAGGATGCTGAATCGGACGTTCTCCTTTTTCAAAAGTTTCTCGAAATCACCTTGTTCGTCTTTTTTCACCTCGACGATCCATCGGGTGTTCGACTCGGAAAAGACCGCAAGGTCAACGCGAAGGTCCCCTGTGAGCGGTGAGACATCGACGGTTGCGCCAACATCGCCACCGATCGCCATCTCTGAAAGGCATACCCCGATCCCGCCCTCGCTGACATCATGACATGCAACAACGTATCCTTTTTTCATACAGGAAAGCAGTCCATGCATCGCCTGTTGAAGCACCGCAGGGTCAGTCCTTGGGACCGTCCCGCCTTCCACCTTCATTAAGTGATAGTACTCAGAGCCACCGAGTTCCTTCTCGGTTTGTTTCCCAATAAGATACACAGGATTGCCCTCGGTCTTGAAATCACTGGTGACGCAGGTCCTGATATCATCGACCAGGCCCACGCCGAAGATCTGCGGCGTCGGCGGCACCGCGGTCTTCACGGACTCGTTGTAGAAGCTCACGTTCCCAGACACGTACGGAAGGTTCAGCGCCCGGCCTATGTCGCCGAGACCACGGCATGCCTCATAGAACTCACCCATGCGCTCCGGTTTCTCCGGGTTGCCGAAGTTCAGGCAGTCAAGCAGCGAGTCAGGTGTCGCACCCACGGACACAAGATTCCGGCAGGCTTCGTCGACCGCGGACATCGCGCCCCAGTACGGGTCGCATGCCATGAACAGCGGGTTCACGTCCGCGGTCACCGCGATCCCCTTCCAGGACTCGTCGAGCGGTTTCATCACGGTCGCATCCCCGTGGGTCTCAAGTCCGACCTTCCCCTGCAGCGGTTTCACTACTGTGCCGCCGCGGACCTCATGGTCGTACTGGCGGATTACCCACTCCTTCGATGCGATGTTCAACGATGATAATAATTTCTGCAACACGTTGTTTAAATCAGGTAGCGGAAAACTCTTCTCCGCTTTGGTTTTCTTTGGAATGATAAACGGCCGCGCGCATGAATCGTACACCGGGCCGCCGGTCATGAACTCCAGGTCCATCTCCAGCAATTTTTGTCCCTTGTAAAAGACGCGAATAATCTGATCCTTGATAACAGTTCCAACCACAGCAGCGGTGACATCCCATTGCTTGCAGATATGAAGCACGGTGTCGACGTTCTCGGGTTTCACAAGCATCATCATGCGCTCCTGGCTTTCCGACACCCAGATCTCCCACGGCTTGAGCCCCTCCTCCTTTAGTGGAACGTTATCGAGATGGATCTCTGCGCCCATGTTCGCGGAGTACGCAAGCTCCCCGGAGACGCACGACAGTCCCCCGCCACCGAAATCCTTGAACCCCTCCAGAAGACCTTTCCGGTTGCACTCCAGACACGCGTGGATAACTGGCTCTTTCGTGATCGGATCACCGACCTGCACCGCGGACCTGCTGCTCTCCTCGCTTTCATCGGTGAGCTCCGCGCTTGCGAAATTCACGCCGTGGATACCGTCCCGACCGGTCTTCCCGCCGACGTAGATGTACACGTTCCCTGGCGCCTTCGCCCAGCTGTGCACAAGCTCCTCTTTTTTCATGATGCCGACACAGCCGACGTTCACCAGGCAGTTGCCGGTGTACCCCTCATGGAAGCAGACCTGTCCTGCAAGCGTGGGGATACCGATACGGTTCCCGTAGTCGCGGATCCCGTCCACCACACCCTTGAACAAGTACACGGGGTGTTTCACCCCTTTCGGGAGCTTCTCAAACGGGGTGTCCAACGGACCGAAGAACAACGGGTCGATGTACGCGATAGGCTGACTGCCCATGCAAAGGACGTCTCTTACGATCCCACCAACGCCGGTCGCAGCGCCTCCGTACGGCTCGATCGCGGACGGATGGTTATGAGACTCGAGCGCGACGCAGTAGTAATGGTCCTTGTCGAACTCCATGACGCCTGCATCCTCCCGGGCTACGATTCTTTTTTCATCAACATTAAAAACAAATTTTTTCAGCGGGACCTTTGATGATTTATAGCAGCAATGCTCGGACCACGCCTGCCCGAGCGCCTGCAGCTCGATATCGGTCGGGTTGCGCCCCTGCTTCCCGAAATACTCCTTGATGCGTTTCATCTCAGGCAACGCAAGCGCAAGCCCCATGCGACTGCTGACGTCAAGTAGCTCCTTGTCGGAGGCTGCCTGCAGGTTCACCTCGTAGGTCTCAATATCAGGTCTGAGTTTTTTGAATAAATCCTCTACTTGCACAAGAACTCCCCAAATTAATGTTCTTCAATCACGATTTCGTAGTTATGGATCACCGGGTTGGTGAGCAACCGCTGGCAGATCTGCTCCACGTCCTTCTTCACCTGGTTCTTGTCCTTGCCGTCGACCAACAGGTCAAACGTCCTGATGGTCTTTGCGTTCTTCACGTTCGTGAAACCAAGCAGATGGATCGCTTTGAGCGTGTTGACCCCCTCAGGGTCGGAGACACCTTTCTTCAGCTGGATTGTTACCTTCGCCTCGTACATGGGTATCGCTGTCGGCTAATCTGAAAATGCCTAGATTAAGGTATCGTTTCCGAGACCTTTTGCATCACTGTTGCGACTCGTTTGCGGAACGAATCTAAGGCACCGTTGTTCAGAATCACGATATCCGCGTCCGCGATCACCTTCTGCAGGCCCCAGCGGATCTCTCGCTTATCCCGCTCCTCCAAGTCCTTGAGGTCTTTGCTGTCGTCGATCCTGCCCCGCGAAATCGCCCGTTTCCTTCGAACCTCGTCTCGCGCGTCGATCGCGACCACCAGGAAATCAGGGCCAAAGGTTTGTTTAAAATAATCGATCTCCTCCATGTTGCGCACCCCGTCGATTACCACCATTGAGGATTTTTTAAATGTTTGAATTTTTTCGACGGTGCGCCGAGCCCAGATCTCCATTCCGTGCTGTTTGCGCATGTCGTTTGCGACCGCACCCACGTGCTTGTCATCAAGAGGTTTTCCCTGTCGTTTCGTCTCCTCCCAGACGAGGTCTCCCATCCGTACGACCAGGATTCCTTTGTCCTTTGCGAGTTGTACCGCCTCTGATTTGCCTGAGGCTGGCATGCCGGTGAACGCTATGACTTTCATGTTGAGAATCTCCTTTCTTTGTCATAATAGGAGTGCAGGGGACGAGATTTAAACCCCAATTTACCAGTATGACAATGATTGATGGAAATAAATGATAAATTATTTTTTCTTTTTACGAGACTTCTTTTCTTCTTGTTCGGTCTGAGACCCAATTCTAATGCAATGACTTTCTACTGCTCTTTTATTGTCGAGCATATCTTTTTGCCACCACAAAAAGTTTCTCTTTTTAGTCTTTTGTTTATTTTCAGTATCTATTCCATGTGTCAATATCTTTAACATAAGATATAGCGGCTTATAACGATTTTTGTTGTTTTAATAAGAGTGCAGGGGGAGCGATTTGAACGCTCGTGTGCCTACGCAACAGGGTTTCTCAATACGGAGACACGCAGGAATTGCCCCGCGGTATCTTCAAGCACTCCTAAGCCCTGCCCCTTGGACCAAGCTCGGGTACCCCTGCAAACCTGCGGACCGCTAATACCTTTGATGATGAAAAATGTTTGCGAGGACCACTAGTGGTCACGCGGTGGGGCCCATATGAAGTAAGTGTTCTCCATGCTTTTCATAGCACTCGGTGCAGTATTTCCGGGCGATAAGGGAATGGATATGCCCTGTGATCCCCTCCTCGACAAAATGAGGCTCGTATATGGGGATCGTTCGATTGCAAGAAATGCACATGGTTGGGAACTGCGACTGTTTCTTCACCAAATGGGTCTCAATCGATTTCTCTACCATCTCTCCACATCTGCAGTATTTACCGATTCTGGTTCAAATATTTTTCTGTCCGGCGTCTCATCCTGTTTTGTTTCGGATTCGTCTCTGAGATGATGTACTAGATTTAAGTATAGGCAACAGTATTCCCGAGGGAATTCACATACAAGGCGGTGAAGACTGCCTCCCATAGCGAGCATCTATCTCTACTTTTGGGGTGGGTGCCTATACAGGTGGGGTAGTCAGGAAATCCCGACGGGCCCATAACCCGTAGACCAATGGTTCAAATCCATTCCTCGCTACTTTCTTTTTCTTTTTTTATGAAACACCAGGCTTATTAATCACCAAAAGTCTTCCATGACCTTGTGAAAAAACCAGCCTCGGGCCGATACTGGGAGGTCGATTTCCTCCGCGGTGTCGCGATCATCATGATGGTCATCTATCACATTCTGTTCGATGTGGTCTTCTTTCACCTTGCTTACGTTGACCTGTCGTCGATCCCTGTTCTCCTCTTTCTGTATCCAATTGGAACGATGTTCCTCCTTCTAGTAGGTGTGTCCCTTACCTTAAGTTACTCCCGCGTAGAAGAAACGCTTACGTCCTGGCAACGACAAAGAAAATTCATTATGCGAGGTTTGTACAT
>Ga0315289_10014716_pt1 | contig 10897 bp, 11 predicted proteins | sample YL17G11_40_MG_FD_203452 | JGI IMG/M metagenome (GOLD analysis project Ga0315289, IMG submission 203452) | Sediment microbial communities from Yellowstone Lake, YNP, Wyoming, USA - YL17G11_40 | ecosystem: Environmental > Aquatic > Freshwater > Lake > Sediment | place: USA: Wyoming | collected...
CATCGCATTCTCCGAGGAGAAATGCTCCCTCAAATCAATCAGATAGAACGAATAATTCTCCTTGAACAGCTTCCTCGCCTCCTGCGGCGAGAATCCCCTTCCAATCGCTTGCACCACGTCCTTCGCAAGGTAGGTCCATACGCTCTCGCCCCTCAGCTCCACCTCGCCCTCCTCGCTTACCACGACCTTCACTTCATACTTCTTTTCGATCTGTGGCTTCGCCTGGAGCAGCGCACCAACTCTCTCCTTCGGAATCCTTATTACTTCCATTCTTTCGCCTTGCCTACGGAAGCTCCGCCGGCGCCTCCGGCTTTTCCGCCTCCTTATCGCTGCTGCGATGACTGGCAGAAACCTGCGGGTTTCCGCCATCCTTCTTGTTTCCAGTCTCCAGCTTGCCTAAAATATCTTTCGCTTCCTTCTTTCCGTACACCGATTCTGCAAGGTCCCGGAGCTCCTTATTTACCTTTTCATTATATTTCCCCGCATACTTCCCGAACTCGCCCCTAGCCGCCTCCTTGTTATTTTTGATTATTTCCTTCAGCAAATTCTTGGAATACGGGTCAAACTCGTAAACATAAGATGCAACCGCCTTCCTCCCCACGTCCGCGTCCTCCACGCCCGAGAGGTTCTCCAGCACCACCTTCTTCGCCCGCACATCCCAGTCGTCCATCAGGTCTATGAAAACCTTCTTCACCTGCGCGTCCTCCCTCACCATCACTGAGAGCGCTTCGAGCGCATAAAGCTGCGGCTCGTTTATCTCGCTCTTCGCGATGAACATCAGCTGCCCCTTGAGCGCCTCCACCAGCTTCCTGTCGCCCAGGTGGGAAACGTACGCAAGGACGGATTCCGAGGGCCTCCCCTCGCCGAGCAGCTCCTTAATCCACGCAAGCAGCTCCGGCCTGCTCTCCGCCGCATGCCCCAGCGCAAGCATCATGTTGAGGTTCGGGCCCCTCCTCCTGTCATAAAGGTTGTCCAGGAGCCTGTCCAGCACGTCCTTCCATCCGCCCGCAATGACCATGTCGAGGATGCACTCCGCCAGCTTCGCCTTTGCCATCTTCACATGGTAGGTCCTGTCCTCTTCCAGAAGCACGGTCGCCCCGATGTTGACCAGCGCCTCCCTATGCTTCGCGCTCTTTTTCAGAAGCTCCTCGAGCCCGCTCTTCTCCTTGTACGCGCGCACAATCTCCCAGAAGAGCTCCCGCGGGTTCCTGTCCGCGTCCGTCTTGTACTTTGAGAGCTTGGATATCTCATCCGGTACCTCCGGCGGCTTCTCCTCTTTCGCATCCTGAACCATAGAAATCTACACCTATTATTTGCACAACTTTACTTAAACCTTGCCCCGTGCCCTCTCTCGTCAATCAAGGATGAAATTAATCAACATCGTTTTCAGCCCACCGGCACCGCGGCCCTCCTTGTGCACCTTTTCCTTCAGCTTCCTCTTGAATATCTCGCTCGCGGTCATGATGGTCTCCACAAAGAACACTCCCGCCAGTATGTAGAAAACAAACAGGAAGTAAAAGAACACACGTGGGAGCATGAGCAGGGAAAATACGAACGCAAGGCCTACCGAGGCGACAAGCAGAAGCACCACCGCGACGCTCCTCGTCATCATCTTCTTGTCCAAATCCTCGTATGGCGCCTCCGCATGCAGGAAGGCCTTGCTTATCCCGTGCGTTATCTGGATGGCGGACTTGAAGAATTTGGGCGCCTCGTACGCAATCCCCGCAAGAGCCAGAACCGCGGCCAGCACTTCTATCCATATGGCATACTCTGTCGCGATCCCCAATTCCCCGACTCTCAGCAGGAACAGCGCGAACGCCACGTATATCACCACGTTCATCACACTCGTCCCTACCCTGCCCAGCTCCTTTACGAACACGTTGTGGAAAGTCCCCCCAGGCTCGAACGCCCCCGCGACCTGCGACATGTACCTTGAGACCCTTCTCATCGCCATCTTGCTGTTCGCGGGTATCAATTTTTCTATGGAGGAACTTATCAGCGTCATGTTGTTTATGGAAACGGATGAAACTATCGCCGTAATGAATACTATCGCGCCCACAAGGGACGTCATGTCCATCCCGTAGGCCGCCGCCTCCTTCGCAATCAACAGCGAGAACTCGCCCGTGGAAAGCATCAATGCGCCCGCGCCCAGGGCCGCGGTGCTCTCCACGCCCATGAAGTACATCGCGGACGCGGTCCCGAAATATTTCCCGAATATGCACACCAGCGAGAACACCGCTATCTCCACCGGGTTCGCCATTATCCACTGCGGGTTCAGGCTCATCCCCACCGAGAGGAAGAAGAACGATGAGAATATGCTCGTGAACGGCTTCAGGGTTGCATACACCTCCTCCTGCCCGCGCAGGCTCGCCATCACGTTCCCCGCAAGGAACGCACCTATGGCCGCCGCCAGCCCAACCGCCTCCGCCCCGAAGCTCAGGATGAAGCACAGCGCCAGCGATGCGTACAAAATGCTTTCTTTATTCCCGCTCTCTATGAAGATGGGCATCGCCAGCTTCAGCACCTCCCTCGCGGCAAGATACCCCCCAACCAGTATGAGGAAGGACACCGCCATCGAGAATAAGGCGCCCAGCTGGCCCGCATCCACGTGCCCCAGCCCCGGGATCATCGCCAGTACGAATATGGAGAATATATCCTCTATTATGAGCACAGTCACCAGCAAATCCTTCTCGTTGCTCACGCCCTTGCTCATCATCGCATAAATCGCCGTGCTCGTAACCGAGAGCATTGAGCCGAGCAGGAGTGATTCCATCAATCCCAGCCCCATCAGCAACGAGGTCTCGTAGACTATTGTGAAAACAATCGCAAGCTTCAGCACCGCAACGACTATCGCGCGCAGCCCCTTGTTCAGCATCGTGTGCGGGTCCACCTCCAGACCGATTCCAAAAATAAGCAATATCGCCCCGACCTCCGCGAGGAAAGTTATCATCTCGCTCTGCTGCACAATCCCCAGTATTCCCGGACCTGCGACTAGACCGAGCAGGAGGAGCCCTGCAATCGGGTGTAACTTCAGCCGGAGTGCGATTACGCTCCCTACGAGGGAGAGCAGGATAGCCACTCCCAGACTGAACAGCTGGTCTGCCATTGCAACCTAAACGCTCTTCCTGATGCTTTATAAATGTTCTTGCGCTCCCTCGTCGATTTTTACTATTTTCCGTTCCTCTTCCCCACGTTGTTTAACCTTGATGCCCACCTTGATTGTTTTTAAAATGTTATCCGCCAGAGATTTTCATGTACGCTGTGAAGCTATCACCGGGGGCGGGAGGAGGCGCATCTTTTCCAAAAAAGGAGGTTGCCATCGAAGGACTCGCGGCGAAAGAGCGCAGGGAAATTCCGCTGAGAGAAGGGGAAAGCCTGAAAATTTACGGAAGCAAACTGCGCGTCGAAAAAATAATCCCAGCGATAAACGAGCCCTGGCTCACCCATCCGCACGAAGCATCCTTTTCAGTGAACATTCTGGGCGCCTTGACCATGAAAGAGACCGTCTCTTCGGACAGCCCCTTCCGCATCGGCGCCTATATGATAGGAATCCTCGAGGCAAACAGGGAAACCGCAACCTTCGAAGTCAGGAAGCTCGTTTGATTCGCCTTTTTCCCAAACATTTTCCCATCCTTTTTATATCCTGCTTCCCCATATCCTTCCGTGGTCAAATGTCACACAATAAATTTTTCCTGATGGCGCTCGTGTTTCTTTTCGGCTCCGCGCTCGCGATGGCGATGATGCCCAACCCCGCCTCGGTCTTCTGCGAATCCCAGGGCTACACCCTAGAAATCCGCGAAGGGGAAGGCGGCCAATACGGCGCCTGCGTCTTCCCTTCCGGGGAATGCGACGAATGGAAATACTTCCGCGGCGAGTGCCTCGGCCCCGGCGACACGGGCCTCCGCCCGCCTTCCGATTTCCTATCCCAGAACCTCTCCTCCTGCAGCGGCTACACCCCAGTGGAAGAAAACGTCTGCCCGTCCCTCTGGCAACCAGTATGCGCAAGAATAGAAAAAGGGAATTCCGCGCCTTATGAAATAGAATGGAAGACCTATGCCAACCTCTGCATCGCCTGCACCTCCTCCACCCGCTCCGCCGTAGCAGCCGGCTACTACATGGGCGCCTGCACCTCCACGCAATGCGACGGCCACGCGCTCGGCGACCATTACCCCGCGCCGGATGGCTGCAACACCTGCACCTGCACAGACACCGGCTCCGCCTGCACGGAGATGTACTGCCTGAATGATTCCAACCCGCAGCCCGACGGCCACGGAGAGCCCGGCGCGGACCTGTGCCAGTCCCTGTTCATCCTTTCCACTGTGCTTGCACTCGCAGGCTTCGCATCAGCCAAGAAGCTCTTTTAACTTTTACCTGCGTATTTTTTCCATGGATTCCAAATCAAGAATGAAACTCCTGCTCTGCGTGCTTCCTATCAACGGCTTCATACTGGCTTTCGTATTGCTCTTCTTTTCTTCCAGGGCCGCATGGGCCTCTGATTTCAGCTCTTCGGCTTTTAGCTCACCTTTAGTAGCCGCCTTCTTCCTTATATCCATGCTCACGCTTCTGGCCGGATACAAATTATCAGGAAAGTTCCTTTCCGCCCCATCCGGAGGCATGGTGCTGGTAGCCCTCCCGGAAACAGTAGTAATCTTAGGCTTCGTCGCAGCTTTTCTTGCAAGGAACACCGCAATCTTCTGGCCTTTCTTCCTGATATGGCTTGTTGCCACCGGGCTCGCCCTAAAGGCTGCTCTGCAAAGAATAGAAGGCTAGCCCAGCACATCTCTCAACCGGCGCAAGGCCCCTCCCAGCCAGCGCAAGGCTCCGGAGAGGCGGTCTTCCCCTTCCTTTTCCATCCAGCAACTCTTTAAAACAAAACCGCAGATATACTCCTGTGATACCATGCGCACAATCCAGATAAAACTCGCATTAATGATTTGCCTCGCCCTTTTCGTGGGCGCATGCTGGGCCCGCGGAACGACCGTGGGCGTAGGAGAAACGGTCCCGCTCGGGGGCACAACCACGACTACGACCACCACAACCAATACGACCACCACTACCACGCAGGAGGAAGGCTCCTCCGAACCAACTCCGCAGATGCAGATCACTCCCGCGGACGGCAGCACTCCCTCCTCCACAGAGGGCTCATCCTGGGAAAACCTTGGAATAGTTGGCGGCGGTGATTCAGGCAATGGCACCTCAGGTTCCGGCGCGGCGGGTACGGGCGACGGCACAGCCGCTTCCACTGCCCAGCAAAACCAGCAATCCGGTTCCACAAGCGGCTCGGGCTGCGCTCCAGCATTGGTTCTCGCAGGGATCGGGCTCTCGCTCTTCGTTTTCAGGAATTAGAGGATTAGAAAAAGAGAGCCCCGGACGAGGATTGAACTCGCGGCCTCGTGCTTACCAAGCACGCGCTCTGCCACTGAGCTACCGGGGCGACTAATCTTCATTTCTTTTTAGAAAGAATTATTTTCTGCTCTTCTATCTTCTGCAGAACCTTTTTTATATTTTTCCAATGCCCGCCTTCCCAATAGTTCTTCCCGCAAGAGGCGCACTTCCAGCACCTCCTCTTTTCCTCAACCACATCTTCCGGAATCCCTTCCAGGGATGCGCACTCCTTCTCTTCCAATTTTCCGTTGCACTCCGGGCACCTGGTCTTCTCCGGGAATCCCATCTCCAACCCATACTTTTCGATAATTATCGCAAGGTCCTCCTCCAGTTTCTCCTGCTTCAAAAACAGAAAAGGAATCCCGGTGCTCTCCGCCCTTCTCCCCAACTCCTCATCTTTAGTCAGAAGTATCCTCCCGCTCCTCTTCGCCTCGGCAAGCGCAGCAGTGTCGCCCCCCTCAAAGAATTCCGTATCATATCCGAGAAGCCGCATCCATTTTGCGGTCTTCTTCATCATCTCGTCGGCAAGAAATCTGCAATCCATGCGTCCATCCCTGCCACTAATAGGAAGGAAAACTAAAATAAGGTGGAAGGATGGGCCCGAAGGCTCATCCGACCAGCGAAATCTTCACGAAAACGGAATCCGGGATTTTAATCCTAAGCAGTTGCCTGATCGTCTTCTCGTCCCCGTCCACCACTATGAGCCTCTTTGAAATCCTCTTTTCCCAGTGCTCATAGGTATCGGACCCATCTCCGCAGGGAGTCCTCCTGCAATTCACGCTCAATCTCCTGCGCGGCATCGGGACGGGCCCAACGACCTTCATGTTCAATGCCGTGGAAAGCTCCCTTATCTGGCTAACCACGGTGTTCAGGTCGACAGGCTTCTCGCCTTTCAGTGTAATCTTTGCCTTAGTCATCCAATCCCTTTATTCACATCTTTTTCGGAACCACGTCCAGGACCACGCCCGCGGCGACGGTCTGGCCCATGTCCCTGATCGCGAACCTTCCCAGCGGCGGGAACTCGCTGAACTTTTCAATGACCACGGGCTTCAATGGCTTCATCTTTATGATCGCCACGTCGCCGGTCTTGATAAAGTCCGGGTTCTTCTGCAGTGTCAGGCCCGTTTTCGGGTCCTTCTTCTCCACTATTTCCGTAACCCTCGCAGCGAACTGCGCGGTGTGTATGTGGAGCACCGGAGTGTAACCGATTGAAATCGCGGTCGGGTGGTTGAGAACGACGATCTGCGCGGTGAACTCTTCCGCGACCGTGGGCGGCTTGTCCGCCGGGCCGATTACATCACCCCTCTTAATGTCCTTCTTGTCCACGCCCTTCACGTTGAACCCTACGTTGTCCCCGGGCACTGCCTCTGCCATCTCCTGGTGGTGCATCTCGATTTTCTTCACTTCCCCCTTCACTCCCGCGGGCATGAAGATAATCGCCATGTTCTGCTTCAGGATTCCCGTCTCCACCCTTCCGACCGGCACCGTTCCGTGCCCGGTAATGGTGTAAACATCCTGCACAGGGAGCCTGAGCGGTTTGTCCGTTGGCTTCGCTGGCGGGACAAAATGGTCGATAAGCTCGAGCAGCGTCTGGCCTGTGTACCACGGCATGTTTGTGGATTTCTTCGCGATGTTGTCTCCGAGGTATGCGGAAGTGGGCACAAAGTGGACCTTGTCCATCTTCCATCCCATCCCCGCGAGGAGCTTCGTGACCTCCTCCTTTACCTTGTCGAACGCAGCTTTATCGTAGTTCACCGCGTCCATCTTGTTCATGTTCACGATCATCTGGTTCATTCCCAGGACCTTCGCAAGGAAAGCGTGCTCCTTCGTCTGCGGCTGCACGCCATCCTTCACCGAGATCACGAGCACCGCAGCATCTGCCTGGCTCGCGCCTGTAATCATGTTCTTGATGAAGTCCCTGTGGCCAGGGGCGTCGATGATTGTGCAGTGGTACTTCGCGGTCTCGAACTCCTTGTGCGAAACCTCGATCGTCACTCCCCTTTCCCTCTCCTCTTTGAGGGTGTCCATGACGAATGCGTACTCGAAGGTGGCCTTTCCGAGCCTCTCCGCCTCCTCCTTGAGCTTCCTCATCACGTTCTCCGGAAGTGCGCCGGTGTCGTAAAGCACCCTACCCACAGACGTAGACTTTCCAGAGTCCACGTGCCCGATAAACACTACGTTCAAGTGTTCTTTCTTTGCCATATCTACACCTCAATTTTTAACATTTCACACCGCTATCGCGATGCCTAGCGGAATTCTGATGAATTCCACCATAATCTCCTGCTCCGCGTATAAACGCGAGAAAGAGTGTAATTCTTATTTATGGATTAGTTTTTAAACCTTGTTTTCGCTTGCTCATTTATGTTGGGTATAATTGCCGGAAGCGGCTTGTATAATATAGGTAAAATGAAGGAGAAATCCGTCCCCACCCCCTACGGGAAGGCGCTCGTCTACAGCGCGAAGCTCGGGGGCGACGAAGTCCTCTTTATCCCCCGCCACAGGCCGGACCACTCCATACCCGCCCACATGGTCAATTACAAGGCAAACCTCTGGGCCATGGAGGAAGAGGGCGCCACCGCCCTGCTTACCTTCTACGCCGCGGGAGTAGTCTCCACCTACAAGCCCGGCGATTTGGTCCTTCTCCGCGACTTCATAGGCCTCTTCGGCCCCGCCACTTTTTACGATTCCTTCGAGTCCGGCATCCGCCACGCGGACATGTACCAGCCATATGACAAGAAATTATGCGACATGGTGAAGGAGGCCGCCTCCGCGAACAGGTTGAAAATAAAGGACAAGGGCATAATCGCCACCACCCGGGGCCCCCGCTTCGAGACAGCGGCAGAAATCAAGGTTTTGGGGAAAATGGGCGCCAACTTAGTAAATATGACCGCCTCTTACGAGGTCTCCCTCGCGAACGAATTGGAGCTTCCCTTCGCCTCGCTCGCAATCTGCACCAACTATGCGTGCGGGGTGAAGAGCGGCAAGCACATGCTCCACGAGGAAGTGACCGCTGCGGTAAAGAAGAAGGAATTCGATGTGAACAAAATAGCAACGCTTATGGCGCGGGAAGTCATCTAACGCGTCACTTTTATCTTTTCCATCTCTTTTAGGTATTCCTCGTGCTTCCCGAAGTACTCCCTCGCCGGCTTAAGCATTGAGCAAAGCTCGCGCGCCACCGCGTTCTTCAGGTCCATCGGATGCAATTTCCCCTCCGAGTACTCGCTCCTCAGCTGCGCCCCATCCGCAATCTCCAAATCCCCGCCGAACTTCGCGGGCCTCTCAATTTTCAGGGCCCTGTCCCTCAGCACGAGCATCTCCGCATATTGAATAATTGGATTCCCCTCCAGGATTTTCGGCGCACAATTCGCCTTCCCTATCTTCCTCCTGATCTCCTCCTCGCTCTCATGGATGAATATCGCGGAATCCGGAACGCTCTTGCTCATCTTCGCATCAATAACCTCATCTTCCGTGGGGTTCATCCTAAGGGAGCTCTGCAGCCCCGCCAATAATCCCGTATGCAGAGCAATCGGCTTTTCCTTCCCCAATTTCGGAGCAATCTCCCTTGCGAGCATGTGGATTTTCCTCTGGTCCATGCCCCCGTGCGCGATATCCACCCCGAGCATGAAGATGTCCGCGGCCTGCATCGCGGGGTAAAGCACCCCGGCGCTGCTCAGGTTATCCGTCTCCTTCCTCCCCATGATGGTGACGCACCTCATCATCCTATTCATGGTAGTATTCCTGGAAATGTCCAGCACCATCTTCCAGTACTCATCATTGTACATTTTGCTCGCAAGTACGTAATCCACCTTGTCCTCCGGCAATCCCAATGCCACAAACGCATGCTTGAAGTACCCCGCCGCAATCTTCCTGATCAATTCCAAATCCCCGCCCATCTTCCCATTTATCCACGTATGGTAGTCAGCTAGAAATATGGTGGGCCTCACCCCGGCCGCCATCAAATCCTTCACTTTCAGCGCGGTGAGCAATCCCGTCCCCAGATGCACATAACCCGAAATCTCGAACCCTATATAGTGCTTCGGATGCGCCTTCGTCTCGAATAAGCTCTTCAGCTCCTCCTCCGTCACCAATTCAATGGTGGGAGTCCTCTTCACGAGTTCGACTTTTCCTTCCACGTCCATTAAATCCACCTAAATTTTCGAAATGAACCAAAGCGCGGTTATTACCCCTCCAAATATTATTAATGGCGCCGCAATCCTGGCCACCGCCACTATTGCGTTCACGGTGCTCACCATCTCTATTGCCTGCCTTACCCCGAACGCCTTTATCCCGACAATGGTCCTCTCCCCATGGAATTGCGCATCCCCCAAATCAAAGTAAGCCGCAGTAACAAGCTCCTTTATCTTCGTGGTAATCCTCTCATCCTCCTGCAATGGATTCACCACCCCCTTCACCGTATTCACTTTGTGCGTATCCGTGGTATACACGGCCGGGAACGCCTCCCCCCATCCTGTCCGCTTGAACATCCCGCTTACTTCCCCAATCAATTTCTCCCGGAATTTGGGCGTAATCCCGTTAGAATCCAATAATATGATCACATACTTCGGCTCGGTGTCAAAAACCGCGACCTTTATCCCCGCCGGCCCGATTGCCGCGTTCTCCAGCAGCCCTTCCGCGGTTCCAATCCTAAGTTTCCTCTCCTTCCCCTTCGCCTCGCACGCCTTCCCCACCGCGGACATATACCTGAACCCAAAAGGCGTCCCCGGCTCCACATATTGAATCTCTCCCGTTTCCGAATTATGCTCATCCGCCAGCGCAGCCACCCTCACCCTTTTCTCCGCTTCAGAAGTAAGCGCAATCCCCATCCCCAGAGAAAAGTCCTCGCACGTTTCCGGCGCCCTTGTCAATCCCATGAACGCCGCATCCCCTATCCTGAGGCACTCGGCCCTGCACTCCCCTTCCTTCCCTTCTACAAATGCCACCTTCGCCTCTTTTAGCTTCGCGCCAACAATAATCTCCCTGCATTTGTTCGTAATCTTGCTCAGCTCGCTCACCGAAACCGGGTTCATATCATGCGTCGCAAGCCCGTGGAAAACAAACACCCCCCTCTCTTTTTTCTCCCCATTATCTCCCAGCGCCTTCGCAATCAAATAAGAGAAGTTGCTCCCCCCCAATTCTCCGAACGGCCCAAAGTGCACATACGGAACCACGAACGCAATCTCCTTCTTCTCCTTCCTAAAAAGAAAAACAGATAAGTAGGTCTCCACGTCCTCCCCCACCTTCCTGAACGCATTCTCAATGTCCTTCGCATTGTAGAACCACTGCCCAAAAAACATGGACACCGCGTCCGTGCTCGCCACACCAAAGGTCCTCTTCATCGGCGCATTGATTATCCAGAAAAACAAGTAAAGCGCCCCCAGCAGAATGAGCGACGCCGCATAGAACTTTATGATTACGCTCTCCGGCGTTCCCTCAAACGGCAATAACCCATTCGTAATAAGGAAGAACGCATGCAGCAGCAACTGCAGGAACGCAAAAATTAGCGACCTCCACC
>Ga0315289_10014718_pt1 | contig 10897 bp, 7 predicted proteins | sample YL17G11_40_MG_FD_203452 | JGI IMG/M metagenome (GOLD analysis project Ga0315289, IMG submission 203452) | Sediment microbial communities from Yellowstone Lake, YNP, Wyoming, USA - YL17G11_40 | ecosystem: Environmental > Aquatic > Freshwater > Lake > Sediment | place: USA: Wyoming | collected...
AAGCGCCTTTGTGTATCGGGTTAAACCTGGTGTAGAACCCAGCCTTTTCCCTATTAGATCGTAGGGAGACTTAAGCAAGCCAGTAATGCAGATAACATAGACACCCTTTTCATAACCCCCAGGATGACCTCTCCCCAGATAGTATGCGTTCATCTTCTTCTTGTGCAGTTCGTTCATCCAGTCATAGAAACCAACCTTTCGCTCCTCTGGGGGAGTAAGCTCCGAAGCCTCAAATGCCACACCCTCGGGGATCAAGTCCAAATAGTAACTAGGGGTAGTGTCAGCCATATCGATAACACCAGTCCTCACTGCCGCAGGCTGCTCAGGCGCGGGAATTACCTCTGGCCCACCGACCCACTGGATAACAAGCTCCCCCTTAGCCCGCTCATTGACTCTTTTCACAAGTATACCCACACCGCACTGGGATAGCACGTTATTCGTGGGTAGCATTGAAACAATCTTAAGCACTATTGGCGCTTTGGGTGGTGCTGGTGCTGGAGTCGGTGCTGGTGCTGGAGTTGGTGCTGGAGTCGGCGCAGGAGCCGGAGCTGCACACCCGACCAATAAGCCTGCTACAACCATCAATGCTACCAAAGAAAACAATACCTTACTCTTCATCTCTACCTCCTCGTTGATTGACTAACCAGACCTACAGTTATTACTCCTCACTTCGTTGCAACCCACCTCCTTAATACAAAGATTATTTTTTACAGGTGCTAATACTGTAATTCTATTTTATTCTTTTGTCAATCGTTCTGGAGGCGGATAAGTCTAATAAGCAACCATCTATGCCTTATTTTCTTAACCAGCCCCTTAATTTACTATACACCTCGGGGCTGACCACCTTCGCCAGATCTGCCCAGATGGTTTCGTTACAGGTCTTAACATACCATTCGGCATCAGATGGGGAGAAGGTAATAGGCTTCATCCCTCCCTTCACCATCGCCTGCTTCGCCTTTTGGTTTTCCTGAGAAATGCACTGTCCTATCTCAGGCTCAATTTCAATCATGACTTGTATCAGCAAATCCTGCAGATGCTTGGGAAGGCTGTTCCATTTATCTAGGTTAATCAGGGGGTTTTTGCAGGCAGACGGGACAATCTCATGGTCTATCCAATACTTAAGTACTTCTGTCCATCCCCCTACTGAGCAGCTAGCATATGTCGTCACCACTCCGTCTATCAGCCTCTGCTGTAAGGCAGTGTACCTTTCCTCTACTGAGCTTACGAAGGGACTGGCACCAAGCGCCTTTGTGTATTTGGTTGAACCTGGTGCAGAACCCAGCCTTTTCCCTATTAAATCGTAGGGAGACTTAAGCAAGTCAATAGTGCAGATAACAAAGGCACCCTTTTCATAACCCCCCCCACCACCTCTCCCCAGATAGTATGCGTTCATCTTCTTCTTGTGCAGTTCGTTCATCCAGTCATAGAAACCAACCTTTCGCTCCTCTGGGGGAGTAATCTCCGAAGCACAAAATGCTAAACCCTCGGGAATCAAGTCCAAATAGTAACTGCGGGCAGTGTCAGCCATATCAATAACGCCAGTCCTCACTGCCGCAGGCTGCTCAGGAGCGGGAATCGCCTCTGGACCACCGACCCACTGGATAACAAGCTCCCCCTTAGCCCGCTCATTGACTCTTTTCACAAGTATACCCACACTGCACTGGGATAGCGCGTTATTCGTGGGTAGCATTGAAACAATCTTAAGCACTATTGGCGCTTTGGGTGGTGCTGGTGCTGGAGTCGGAGCTGGTGCTGGAGTTGGCGCAGGAGCCGGAGCTGCACACCCAACTAACAGACCAACCATCAACATTACTAATACCAAGCTATATACAACCTTTTTCATTTCTACCCCCACAATTTAATGAATACCTGAAGTTACCGCATTTCCCTTCACATGATTGCACCTCCTGTTCGTCTATTCTGTGCAAATAAAAATTATTTCCACTTGAATGTATACCAACCCTGATGTAATTAACACTCTTGTGGATTTCATTATATATTACATATACTACTCTTTTTGTCAAGACCTTGCAGGCTCTGTTTTAGGTTGTGTGGAAAATTTTTCAAGTAAAATATTATGGGGGTAAGAACCCCGGAGCAAAAAGATAAACAGAGGGAGGCCTTACCGCCACGGCTAGGAGCCAAGAAAATGGTGTACCAAAATTTTGCTCGGACTTAAAGATTACAGGGTAGGGGAGGTGGGGGTGAGAAGAGAGTGGTAGTGGAGACGGCAATAAAGGGAAAACAGAGGAAGTGTCCTTATTGTGGTTCGGCAAAGTCTCAGGAGTCGCACCAGAGGCTAAGCAGCAAGCCCATCAATACTTTGCTCAGGGTTACGGGCTGAATTTCCTCATTCTATTATGCCGGTAATTCTAACTCAAAAAGTGGGACCACTATTGGGAGCAGGTCAATTCTCTGTTCCGTGGTCGTCTGGCGTTTCCTCCTTGTCCTCTATGCCAGAAGTATCAGATCAAGTCTAGGCTAATAGATTTTTCAATATGCTGGGTATGCACCCTACATAGAATTGTATTAATAGCCATATTTGCGCAATACTGCTAATGCTTTTTGTTGGACATTATTAGGATAGGCATTGTCAAATGAACACTTTTTAGGTACCTCTGCCGGGTCCCAGTCCGGAGGCCAAGTGCAGTCAAAATAGGCCCTTGACCCCAGTAAATATTTTTGCTCGTGTCGACTTAGCCAAGGGATCAGAGCCTGCCCATGAGCATGTTCCAGTCTAACTATTCCCCTCCAAGGGTGGCATCTACTCACTACGGCGTGCAGTACCTCTTCCAAATTAAACGGGTCTACGTCATCCTCAACAACAATAATCCAAGGTGTAGCAAGCCCTAGACGTGACGCCCAAATGGCATGCGCTACATCATCGGCTCTTGCCATGCCGGCTTTAACCGCCACTACCACGAGCATTGTAGCCGCCGCAGTAAACTCATAAACACTAGTTACCGGCACTCCTAACGCTCTTAATATATCTAAACACTCAGCTGAGTTTGTTATAGAATGGGTCACGTGGGTACTGGTCACAGGGTACCCCTCACTTCCCATAGTGAGTATGGGATTGTTCCTGTGGGTGACCGCTTTTACATGAATTACAGGCAGTTGTTCTCTCTGACCGCCCATATAACCGATATATTCGCCAAACGGCCCTTCTGGCATTGTTTCACCGAGTCCTACCTCTCCCTCAATAACTATCTCTGCAGTAGCTGGGACTTCAAGGTCTACAGTTTCACATTTGATTAGCTGCACAGGTTCGCCTCGAATTCCGCCAGCCATATCAACTTCTGAAACTCCATATGGGACGGGAGCAGCAGCACAAAAGGTTGAAATGGGTTCCACCCCAATAGCAATGGCAATGTCCATTGGTTTGCCTCTATCAACCCAGCTTCTTCTTATCTTCATGGCATGGGTATGAGGACGTGTCTGTGCACCTATAGTATTCTTGTTATGTACCATGTGTCGATACATGCCCCAGTTCACCCAGTCACTATTCAAATCTTTACAGATGGTTAAATGCCATGTACCGATGAACCGCCCACCATCACCCTCGTGAATCATAGGTACAGGAAACTTAAATAGATCTACTTCAGCCCCTATTTGGATATTCTCCTTACATGGTCCGTCATCCACTAAGACTGGTTTTATTGGTGACTTCTTTCTCTTAATGTATTCCTCTATTATCTGTCTTACATGGGTGTCCGGCTCCATATCCATGGCAATTGCTATCCGCCTGTGATTGCTTAAAGCCTCACCAAAGAGCGTGTAGCCTTCAGGATAGTCCTTGACCTTTTGAAAGAATAGTGCAGGTAAACCTACCTCGTTGGATCGGCGAATCATAGCTCCGGCTTCTAAGTTCCAATCCACTTCCTCTTCTATTCGCAGGGCTTCGCCCTCTTTCTCTAGTTTGTCAATAAACTCTCTTACGTTATTGAATGCCATTTCTGATACCTCCAACAATTATGTATCCTTCCTAATGTGCTGATTGGTCAATCATACCTACACTTTCTCTTCGTGTGTGATATCTTCTGACTTGGCTATGGCTACTACAATTTCTACAAGCTCATCCACAACAGCGGCAAGACATTTTTCTCCTGTTTCCTTAGTAGCTACGCACGGATTCTCTAGGTGCACGCCGGAATCCCTAACTCCTCCTTTGCGCGAGTGGTAAAATACCATCTCGCGTGAAAGTGGTGTTACGTATTTGGCTGGCAGGGATAGGATATGGGAGCCCTGGTAAACTATGCCAAGCTCAACGTTCTCCGGCTCAATAGCTAGAGCAATGGCCGTTTCTCTCTCACCGGCATGCCCCTGATCTGCCCTCCCACCTTTACGTATCTCCTCCCATGTCGGTTGTGCCAGGGAAAGCGAGTTAATTGCATATAGACCAGCATCTTTGAACTCGATATTAACTTTTCGCAGTGCCACCGAGATGGGAGCAGCGTTTTCAAGGTGACCATTAATGACAAGTATATTCTTGAACCCTTGGCTCACAAGGCTTCGTACAACATCTTCAACCAGATTGATTACTGTATCGGGACTTACGGAAATGGTGCCGGGTAATAATTTTTCAAACGGTGGCGAGCCAAACGCCTCACCGTAAGGAATAGCGGGGGCAACAATGACATGAATATTGTGTTCCTTAGTAACCTTTCTGGCAACCTCTTCAGCGTAGTATGCAGCCGAATAAGTGTCAAAATTTACCGGAAGGTGTCTGCCGTGCTGCTCAGTAGAGCCAATAGGTAAGATGACTACATGTCGCTTTTTTAACACCTCATCAATTTCAGGCCATCTCATGTCCCCAAATCTTATTTTCATGTTAAATGTCTCCTTTCTATTGGAACGACCGTTTATTTTTGCTGTACGTCATGAGCCAGCATCGGCATATATGGTTAATAGAATCGAAATAACTTATTGAGTTGGTTTTATATCAATACATCGAACTACCTTAAAATGTATGTATTAAAGCCAATGGTTCTCCTTTTTATCTACTCAACAATGACTTGTAAACCTTCTCTGATGTCATAGGAAGCTCCGTTAGCCTTACCCCTACCGCATTGTAGATAGCATTAGCTACAGCCGGAGCAACACCTCCAGTAGACCCCTCTGCCATACCTCTTGCACCAAAAGGGCCCATCGGTTCAGCTACTTCCACTAGGCTTACCTCAACATTAGGCATATCTGCTGATGTAAGAAGCATGTAATTAGCGAAGTTGCCATTGAGCATCTTCCCTGTCTTTGGGTCCAAGATGACATCTTCTGTCAAGGCATAACCAGTCATCTGCTGGATTGCTCCTTCTATCTGCCCTTCTACAACCATGGGGTTTATCGCCTTACCTACGTCCTGTACTGCCAATATTTTGACCACTTCTACCTGCCCGGTCTCTGTGTCTACCTCCACCTCGGTAAACAAAGCTCCAAGGGAATCACCATGACCAGGGTTCGCACAAGATGCCTTTCCAAGAAATGCCAGAGCTCCACCACTCAGGTTCTCCGCGGCCTCTCTGGTAATATCGCTAAAGGTCATTACTTTTCTCGGGTCTGTTTTGGAGTAGATACTTCCTCCCGTTATTTCAAGGTCTTTAGCCTCCACGCCAAAACTTTCCGCAGCTCGCAGCAGTAATTGTTTCTTGACATCAGCCGCGGCTGCTTTAGCTGCGAGACCACACATATATAGTGTCCGGCTAGCGAAGGCTCCGCTATCATATGGGACAGAACTGGTATCTCCAGCCGTCACTGCTACATTATCTAGAGTTAAACCTAGTTCCTCGGCAACGATCTGCGCAAGCGTGGTATTGCAACCTGTTCCTAGATCAGTTGCACCGGTAATTAGTTGCGTCGTGCCGTCAGCATTCAGTTTTACAAAGGCTGCCGAGTAATCTCTCTGCTTGCCAGCGGCCCCGGAATGATTCGTAAAACATGCTATCCCTACGCCTCTTTTTTTAGCATTTTTTACCTTTGTTGGTTCTTTGCGTTCAGTCCAGCCTATCTTTTTTGCCCCCAAGGCTAGGCATTCAGGCAAGCTGCTATATTGCACTAAATTCTTTAGCCTGATCTCTATTGGGTCGATACCGAGTTTATCCGCTATCATATCCATCATTGACTCTAGAGCGAACATTGCCTGTGGATTTCCGTAGCCGCGCATTGGGCCAGCCGGTGTGTGATTGGTATAGACCGCATATCCCTCAAATTTAGTGTTGGGGCATCTATAGAATCTAATGATCGCGCCAGCCGTCACACCTAGGACACTCTTCTTATAGGAGTAGGCACCCTCGCGACTAAGGACATAGGACTGTATAGCTGTCAAGGTACCGTCTCTATTAACACCCATTCTTAACCTGATAGTATCCGCATGGCGAGTGACCGTAGCTGTGAATACCTCTTCACGGCTGAGGGTGATTTTTATCGGTTTGCCTGCCATCCGGGCTAGTAGTGCAGCAATATGCTCTATATGCATATCCAGCTTGCTGCCAAAGCTGCCACCCAGGTATGGCTTAATGACCCTTATCTTGGATGCTGGCATTCCCAGATATTCGGCGAGAAGCTCATGAAGAGCTGAGGGAGCATGATGGGATACCCATGTTGTAAGATTACCAGCCGAATCGAAGCTGGCCACGCAGCAGTGCTTCTCCAATGGGACATGCTGCTGGGCCTGGGTTTTGAAGGTTTCCTCGAATATATAATCTGCGTCATTAAAGCCAGCTTCTACATCGCCAATACGTATCATCATAGGAAAAGCAATATTTCTTTCCTTGTCCTGATGTATCAATGGGGCACCAGGTTTTATTGCTTCTTCGACGTCAAAGATAGCGGGTAGTTCTTCATAATCTACTTTGATGAGTTTTAGAGCTTCCTCGGCAATTTTTCCGCTTGTGGCGGCGACAGCAGCCACCTCATCACCCACAAAGCGCACCTTATCATCAAAGGCGACCTTATCCAAGGGGATATTGAATAATTTTTGTTCCCCAAATATTACCGGCACCTTATTACGTGGGGCGTTATTCTTGCTCAACACAGCTTTAACACCAGGTAGCCGCTCAGCCTCACTGGTATCAACCCGCACCACCCTGGCATGGGGGTAAGGACTTCTCAGAATCTTGGCATATAACATGTCAGGCAGTTTTATATCGCTGTTGAACACTGCTCTGCCGGTCACTTTCTCAGCAGCATCTTTTAAAGGAAGGCGCTTACCTACTACCGAGTATTCTTCCATTCTTCTAACCTCCTAATAGGCCATAAGCCAACCCGCTACTTTTTCATCCTCTGTGCCACAGCCAATACCGCGTTTATAATCTTGACATAGCCAGTACAGCGGCATATGTTGCCAGATAGCGCAACTCTAACCTCTTGCTCTGTAGGATTGGCATTCTCATCAAGTAGTGCTTTGGCAGATAGAACCATCCCAGGGGTACAAAAACCACACTGTATAGCGCCATACTCAATAAAGGCCTCCTGAATAGGGTGCAACTTACCTAGCTGTCTATCAAGACCTTCGATTGTCCACACTTCTTTGCCTACTGCCTTCATGACTGGAATTATACAAGAGTTGACAGCCTTCCCATCAAGGATTACCGTGCAGGTACCGCACTCACCCCTTCCACATGCGTCTTTGACTCCGATAAGACCAAGCTCGTCGCGCAGAACGTCAATTAACATGGCAGAGGGCTCCACAGCTACTTCTGCCGTTTCTCCATTCACCGTCATCGTAACCAAACGCTTACCCATAGATTCTCTCCTCTTTGTTTGCTAATTCAAGCCGGTTAAAAAATTACTTCTGTCTAGCTCGTTCTATAGCTTGTTCCAAAGCTCTCTTCACCAGAACCTTGACCATTTTCTTGCGATATTCTGCTGAGCCTCTCAATGCGCTGTCTCTCGGGTTAGCCTCATCAGCTGCTGCTTCCGCTGCCAGCTTGATTGCCTCTGGACTAATAGGTACACCTCGTAGCGTATCCTCTGCTCTCTTTGAACGAAATGGCAAAGGAGCAACTGGGGCAACAACTATTCGGGCTTCCTCGAACTGATTGTCTCTTAATGTAACTACCACTGCCACATTTAGCATGGGCAAAGCGAGTGCCTTGCGCTGAGCCAGGCGCCAAAATGCAGAACCCTGACTACCTCTCAAACCCTTAAAACGGACACAGGTGACAATTTCTGCTGTGCTATCCACCTTCGAGATGCCTACACCGGCATATAACTTTTCAAGCGGAACAAGGTTTTTACCACTGCCACTGGCAATCTCGGCTTCAGCCTCTAAGGCAAATAACGCTACCGCCGTATCCGCTGCCGGTTGGGCACTTACTACATTGCCCACGACTGTGCCCTGATTTCTAATTTGAGGCGAGCCTACTACCGACGCTGCCTCAGCTAATACGGTTGCCTGTCTCTGAATAAGCATTGAAGAGGCAACCTGGCTATGAGTAACACCTGCTCCAATCTTAATCTCCTCTCCATCCTGCTCAATGTTCTTCAGCGCGTCAATTTCTCTTATATCCACTAAACATTTAACCGTCCGAGTTCTATCTTTTAGTTCGAGAATCAGGTCAGTGCCGCCGGCTATGATTCGCGCTTGCCCCTTATAAGACTTCAAAATTTCAAGGGCTTCCTGAATTGACCTCGGGAAAAGATATTCCTCCCACATTCTTTTATACCCCCTACACTTTAGTCTCTCTTTATTTCAAGGAGTTTATGGTTACACATTAATCATCAACTTTAGGCGGAATTCAATTCTGGCAATAATCCGATTTGTAATATCTTTATCCTGCAATAGTGTTGACTTTTTTACAACCATCAGTCAATTTCCGAAAACGGGCTTGCCCGAATTCTAAACATGGAGTTGATTTTTGTCAAGCCAATCAGACCCTTTCCTGTTTTGGAAAGTCCGAAGTGCCGTTGCACATAAGTCAGGAATGTGCAATCGTAGTCCAACGTACGGTCCAGAGCGCTGATGGTACTTCTGGGTAGATGCTACAGAAAGGGGATGTCTGAGCTAGTTCAGATAGATTAGTGACACTATAATGTATTACTATGAAGATAATAAGTGGACTAGTTCCTGGAGTCTCTCGTCTGGCAAGACTTCAGGTTGAGCTATCGCCCAAAGCCAGGCAAAGACTTAAATGGCTTGACTATTACCATTCCCGTGGCAACAATGCCCGCCTTACCTGCCGTCACTATGATATCAGCCCACAAACCTTCTACCGCTGGAAGAAACGCTACAATCCTCATAACCTGCGCAGTTTGGAGAACCGTTCCCGTCGCCCCAAACACCTGCGACAGCCTACGGCTTCTGTGGAGCTGGTTGAGACTGCCCTAAAGTTGAGGGAGGCCTATCCCCGCTGGGGAAAGGATAAACTGGTAGTGCTACTGCGAGAGCAAGGCTTTATTTGCTCTACATCAATGGTGGGCAGGATTATACGCCGTCTCAAAGATAGGGAAGTGCTCAAAGAACCAGTAAGGAATCATGTCTCTGCCCACAGAGGAGGGGTTAAGCGACCTTACGCCATAAGAAAGCCCAAAGAGTACCAGATTAACCAGCCCGGAGACTTAATTCAGCTTGATACTCTGGATATTCGGCCTTTACCTGGGGTAATGCTCAAGCATTTCACTGCCCGGGATATAATCTCTCGATGGGATGTAGTTGATGTCTATAGCCGAGCTACTGCCTCTACTGCTGCCCAATTCTTGGACAAACTGGAGCAGAGGATGCCTTTTACTATCAGGGCAATACAAGTAGATGGTGGTTCGGAATTTGAAGCTGTGTTTGAGGAGGAATGCCAGAAGCGGAATATCAAACTCTTTATCCTGCCACCACACTCACCCAAGCTCAACGGGTATGTGGAACGGGCTCACCGAACACATACTGAGGAATTCTATGAGGTAGTAGAAAGTTCCTTTGACCTACCTGAATTAAGGGGCGAGCTATTAGAGTGGGAACGGGTACATAATACAATAAGGCCACATCAATCGCTGGACTATATGACGCCACTTAAATTTCTACAGCAGTGGAAAGAAAATCCAAGAGAGGAGGTTATGTGTCACTAATGTATTGGACGAGTACAATGTCTTGTCGGAAAGCTACGGAGGGTGTAGAATTAGACATAACCAAAAGGACTTGGTTTTGGAGTGGCGCGATTTGGATGGATTTAATCCCACGTTTTGTTGCATGTACCTGTTAAATAGACATGAAAACACTTAATCTCAAGGTTACCCACAAGTCAGTCAAAGATTACTACGCGGAAATTAGTAACCTCACTGAACTCGGCGTTTCACATGAAGGCGCGGTTTCACCGGCTTTTGCCTCTCTTATCCGCCATTGTGCCAGTCAATTCGACCAGACACTCATAGAGAAATATGCTCTGAAAACTAATGCTCATTCCATCATCGTTGACGGTGCTCTGGTCGACACCTTCAGTCTTGTCCATGGCTATTGGGAAGCTAAGGATACTACCGACGACCTCGACAAGGAGATAACGAAGAAGTTCAAGGTTGGCTATCCTAAGAACAACATTCTATTCCAGGCACCAAATCGAATTGTCATATGGCAGGATGGACAAAAGGTCTTTGACGAAGACGTTTCTAAACCCGACCTCCTGGCAGAAGGTCTCAAAGTCTTCTTTGAGTATGAAGCACCAGCCTTTGAACAGTGGCAGAAAGCCGTCGAAGAATTCAAACTTAAAGTACGAGAATTGGCTACCACCCTGCTGCAACTCATCGAAAAGCAGCGCCAGACCAACAAGCTTTTTGCTCAGGCGTTCAGTGACTTTGTGGAGCTCTGTCAGGAGACCATTAATCCCAACATCTCCATTCAGGCCGTAGAGGAAATGCTTATTCAACACTTGCTCACCGAACGCATATTCCGTAAGGTCTTCAATAATCCTGACTTCGTGGA
>Ga0315289_10014721_pt1 | contig 10896 bp, 3 predicted proteins | sample YL17G11_40_MG_FD_203452 | JGI IMG/M metagenome (GOLD analysis project Ga0315289, IMG submission 203452) | Sediment microbial communities from Yellowstone Lake, YNP, Wyoming, USA - YL17G11_40 | ecosystem: Environmental > Aquatic > Freshwater > Lake > Sediment | place: USA: Wyoming | collected...
TGTGCCTTCAGCCGAATCCTTACGACCCGTAAAAGGATAGCTGTCCGGACCCCGCTGACACTGGCAGTTGATGTTGATCCTTGATACCTGAGTACTCAAAGGATCGATCAGCTTAGAAATATCCCTCTTCCCGAATATACTGATCTGCTGCCCATAATTTGATTGGAGCACGTAATCCAAAACTTCCGAAGGATCCTCATAGGGTACGATCGGGACAACAGGCCCGAACTGCTCTTCTCGATAAAGCCTCATCTCTGATGTCACAGGGCATACTACTGCAGGAAAAAACAGGGTCTTATAATTGGCTCCTCCGGAAGGATTGATAACTTTAGCGCCCTTATCAACAGCATCCTTGATCAATCCTTGGAGCCATTCAATCTTATTGTCTTCAGCCAGAGGGGTTATCAGAGCATCAGCTGACCCATGCTGTGGGACTCCTATATAAACTTTCTCCACGAGGTCCGTGAATTTAGCCGTAAAAGCCTCAAGGATGCTTTTATGCACGAAGAGTATCTTCAGGGCTGTACACCGCTGCCCATTGAACGTAAGGGCTCCTGTGACGCATTCCTTAGCCGTTTGTTCGATATCTGCATCTGGAAGTATAATAGCCGGGTTTTTAGCGTCCAGGCCAAGGACACACCGCAGCCTATTAGGGTACGGGTGTTGATGTTTCAAAATGTTGGCAACTTTGCTGGTCCCTATAAAAGCCAGGACATCAATCTTTCCCGAAGTCATAAGAGGGCTGATAATTACCCGCCCGTCTCCATAGATGGCATTTACTACCCCTGCCGGGAAAGCTTTTTGAAAGGCTTCCAAAAGCGGGGCATGGAGGAGGATCCCGTAACGAGGCGGTTTAAAGATAACAACATTGCCCATCAACAGGGCCGGAATAAGAGTGGCATATGTTTCGTTGAGCGGATAATTAAACGGCCCCATACAAAGGACTACACCAAGGGGTGCCCTACGTATCTGGGCTATAATCCCCTCTTCATTCAGAAGCCTGGAAGCATCATGATCAATGTCTTTAGCTGCTTCAATGGTGTTTTCAATGTATTCAACTGTACGATCGAATTCTTTGGCAGAATCAGTATAGTTCTTGCAGATCTCCCAACGGAGAAGATTAATAACTTCCAGCCGCTTTTCCTTCATAAGTCGAACGAATTCCTGGAGGCATTCAATACGCTTTGTCAGGCCCATAGAGGGCCACGCACCCTGACCGTTACTGTATGCTGCTACAGCAGCTGTTTGGGCTTCCAGAGCTTCATTAATACCCTGGTTAGGATAGGATCCAATCTCAATACGAGTACCATCTTCGTAGCATACCGGCGAAAAAACTCTGGTAGTTTCACCTTTCCATTCCCGGAGCTCACCGGCTATCAGGTAGGTCTTCTGTTCATAAAAAGGAGTTACTGAGGCTCTATCAGCGGGGTCATAACTTTTCGCAAGAACAGCATCGGATTCCTTAAGATAAGACTTCGTGAGACCAAGAAAACATTGCTCAACATTAAAATTCGTGGTAGTCATCAAAACACTCCTAGCATTTAGATTTTATATTATTTGTTATTATCTACATCAGGTATACTCTGTGCTTCCTCCCGAAATTTCTTAAGGGCTATCTCGTCTACAGACCCATCAGGGTTTATATACTTCATATAAGTCAGCCTGCAGCACGCCATAACATGGAGAGTTTTTATCCCATCTTTTTGATGGCATCTGCACATACAAGTTTTGTTAATGTCGAGTATCATGCAGATAATATACTTTTTACTAATATTGAAACATCAAAAAAATTTTAGAAGCTTATGACGTTGCACTACAAAAGGTAGGAAATTAAGAACTTGTAGACCAAAAGACATCTTTAACATCAGAGTATTGGACATTAACGTAAGCAAATAATATGTCTGAACTTACACCCCAATAGGTATTAGGGCTGTTCTGAGAGTTATAGTCAGAGAACCTATAGTTAATAGGGTATTTTTTCATTACCCTAAACTCATCCATATTGGCGCTTAATAAGGAGTCAGCTATCCAGTTTGATTTACCTAAATAATTTAAAGTCCTTGCCGCATTTCTTAAAGGAGTTGGTGCGGCTGTCTCAGTACCTATAACATTACCATTTTTTACTACCCCTATATTACCGTTAAAGTATCTTCCTGAAAGATGCATCCAGGATCCCGTAGATAGGACCCCTGCCTGATTGTTGGTAACTGTCGTAGTGTTATTAACACATGCAAGATAAAATTGATCTGAAGTACCGTTTTCTGCAAGAATAAAATTATCCAAAGGTGCTCCGGATCCAAAATCACAAATTCTTGCCCAGTTATTCAAAGCATTATAATACATCCAAGCGGATACGTACCAGGTCCCAAAATTTGCCCAGTTTACACTAGCTGCTATAGTTGGGACAGTAGCAAAAGAGGTGGTGCCATTAAAACTTCCGGCATTACCTGATAGTCTCCCTGCTGTTGTAGATATACTCGTATTTGTAGCATCATATCCATTACCAGTGCTATCTGTTAATGTCGTGCTTTGGAAATGATATACCATTAGAAAATCTGACCAGACTGCGTTTCGACCATAGGTGTCATATGTATTATAGGCTACGGCATTTGCGTTCCCCCACCATACATAAATATTAATGTCAAGAGTAATAGATACATTAGGTACCTTTACATAGATTTCAGCACTAGCACTCGCAGGATTAGCATTAATTGAAAACGTCACGATCTCAAAAGGTAATTGTACTATCCCTGCTGCATCAGAAGTTATTCGTATATCAGATCCATCAGATTTAGCTGGGTTTGGGCCATCAGCATCAAACATAGTTTGAGGTAAACAAGATGTCGCCGTGCTACCGGTCCAAGCTAAAAGGGATACAAAGTTAGGTACATCATTACCAAGATTTTTGGTATGATCTTGGGTAAGCTTTACTTTATATTTCCAGCCATTTGGAAAAATATCACTACTGGATGATCCAACAGCCCAAAATGTTTCGGGAGCATTTTGTGCATTATAGTATGATGTAAGGTATGAAGTAGATACATTAGTTGAAAGGATCATAACTTCATCTATAGATCCATTCAACCAATAAGTATTGGCATTATCTATTGTTTTACCTATTCGAAGGACTGAAGCTGTGGTCGAATACGTGTGAGTAAAATCTGAACCTTTCTGAACTGCATTAACAAAAAATCTTGCAGTAGTCCCATCTGTCTGAAAAGCATACTGCTCCCATACTCCCGTGTTTGCAGTTATTCCTGTATCTAAATCATTTCCTCCACCCCAACCCCAACCTCTATAGCTATTGTTATAAACTCCTGCTCCCCACTCAGAGCTACCTGCGTTCGACCCCCAATTAACTTCAAATGAATTATTTGTATTATTTCGGTTAACCCAGAACATTATAGTTCGAGGAACATTACCAGTAATAGGAACAGATAAAGCACTTTCTAAATATTGAGTTGATCCATTAAATGTTCGGCCATTTCCTATTTTCCCAGTAGTACTCGTAGTGCCATTATTTGTTAAATCAATTCCGTTTAAAGTTGCATCAGACACATTACCTGACCCCTCCATGTGCCAGACGCCTGTAAAATTATTAATATTAGCCCTCCAGCAAGACTGCTGACCTTGAGAATCGTATTGACCAACGGCGGTTGCTGAAGGATTATTATACCAAACATATATTGATGTATTAGCTGCTGATGAAAGATATTTAGTACGGACCCATATAACAGCCCGAGCTACAGAGGGATCATTATTAATAGAAAAAGAAGTAACTTCAAAAGCTAATTGCTCGATGCCATTTATATCCGTAGTAAATCTAATGTCTGAGCCGTCACTTTTAGCCGGGTATAAACCATCAGCATCAAACATTTCTTGAGGAAGGTTTGAAGTCCCTGAGCTTCCAGTCCATACAAAGGGTACTTGTAAATCTACTGTATCGCCTCCTAATTTAGTTCTATCATTGGTAAGTATGCAACGGCGATTCCATCCATAGAGCCCACCAATAGTTTCTACAGATCCGACTATTAATACGCTATTCGGAGAATTTTGACTTGTGTACTCTGTATATATCCAGTCAGCAGATCTTCCTACATTGGAGACTCTGATTTCATCCATGTCCCCATAAAATGAATCTGTGGAAGAGGCCGAGCCAGGTTTATGCCCAATGTTTAAAACATCGGTCGAAGTTGTTATACTTCCTGTAGCTGCAACGTCTGCACCTACCTTGGCTCCATCATTGAATATCCTTAAATTTGCTCCATCATATGTACCGGCAACATAATGGTATGCGCCTGTGCCGGGGAGTGTACGATCTATAAAAGTATTTGTTGTTAAACCTTTACATTCAAATCTAAGATTTCCTGACTCACATCGCAATGAATACTGATTATCTGAATTACCTTTTTGTAAAACACGTCTATTGGATGCCCAATCTACAGGCTTTATCCATGTAGATATTGTTAATCCTGCAGTCATATTTAAAGAAAGGGCATCACTAACATTTATTCCTGCAACACCGAGATTAGCTGCATCATTGATACCATTTTTTATTTTACCTGTAACAGACGATACATTAGGCCAGTTATTACCCACATTATTATTGCCTGTACTATCCACACCCCAAGAAGATGTTTCCTGTAAATGCCATACAGCAGCATACCCATTAGACCAAACATTATTTCTACCGTAGGTGTCATCATTTGTTAAAGCAACAGCATTACTGTTCCCCCACCACACATAAAAAGTGGTATTTACAGTATGAAAAAGATTGGTTAATCTTACCCAAATTTCAGCACTAGCAGATGCTGGGTTATTATTAGTGCTGAAAGATACTATTTCAAAAGGTACTAAAATTGCACCGTATTTATCTTCAGTAAATCTTATATCAGAACCGTTAGAATTTGCTGGGGTACTTCCGTCAGCATCAAACATAGCCTGAGGAAGATTTGAAGTAGCCTGAGATCCTGTCCATGTTAGATACAATGGGAAATTTGTCAGATCAGAGGAACCTGTCTGAAGCCTATCAAAGGTAAGCTTAGTTCTATACGCCCAACCAGCTGGAAAGGATGATTCCATTATCTAATCCTTACCGTATCAATATTACGGTACTGTATATTCAAACGTTATTATGGCCCTGGTTACTGACCCACTGACAGAAGTCGTCACCCACCCAACATAATTCCCTGCTGCTATACCAGGATTAGAGATAGACCCGACGTCAGAATTTGTCCCTGCTGTTGCTGTAACATCCGAATGTACTGTCGCACCATTTAAACCATTTCCATCGTACTCCCACAAACTTCCTATAATGTTTGTACCGTCTATACACAAGGCATGGACAGCAGTTATAGTAGAAGCTGACGGACATCTCCATAGAGGGCTATCTGCTGTAGCTGTTGGATAGCTTAATACAAAAGATCTGGAATAGGTAACACCTCCAGAATATCCTGAGTATCCACTTTTACCTGAATATCCTGAATAACCGGAATACCCTGAGTAACCAGAATACCCAGAAACACCTGATCCAGAGTATCCACTATACCCGCTATACCCACTATATCCAGAATATCCGGAGTAACCAGAATATCCGCTATATCCTGATCTGCCTGAAAAACCGCTTATACCACTATATCCAGAATACCCGGAAACACCAGATCCTGAATAACCACTGTATCCTGAATAACCGCTATACCCTATAGAACCAGAATATCCACTATATCCGGAGTATCCACTAAAGCTTGAATACCCGCTATAACCAGATCTGCCACTATATCCTGAATATCCGGAATAACCGCTTATACCAGATATCCCTGTAGAATTGGTGGTTAATATATGCGAGGCATAACTTGTACCTCCATATATAAAATGTATCGTATGGCTCGGGTTTGAGCACCTACCATATACTTTTACTACTACCCTATCAGTAGCATTAATATTTACTGGGGCAGCAAGAATAGCTGTTGTTATAGATTCTTGAATAGTTATATAAGAAGTAGATTCAATATCATCAGACTGTATTTCAAGTAGTGGAGTTTCAATACCACCTATATCTCTTGTATATACTTTAGCTACAAGATAGTTTGTTCCAGCATTACTATCTACCCAGCCCCAGCAATGAAATTTCCATACACCAGCCGGTATAACAGTAATAGAGGGATCGCCTGTAGTACTTACATAAAGATTTATCAGCGTATCTACACCTACGGTAACTAATACGTTATCATCTCTTTCTACTGCCTGAGAAGATCTATTCAACTGATAGTATGTTGGTATAGTTGAACTAAGATAATCAGGATAATAAAAAGTCCCAAAAAAAGAATCTCCGGAATATCCTGAATACCCGCTTGCACCTGTTAATCCCTTATATCCAGAGTATCCACTAAATCCTGAATACCCGCTAAAACTTGAATATCCAGAATCACCTGAGTATCCACTGTATCCAGAATGTCCACTATATCCCGAGTATCCACTATATCCAGAAACACCAGACCCAGAATATCCGCTATAGCCAGAATATCCTGAATGACCACTATAGCCCGAATATCCGCTTTTACCTGAATACCCGCTAAAACTTGAGTATCCAGAGTATCCTGAGAATCCAGAGTAACCGATATAACCAGAGTACCCTGAATTTCCTGAATATCCGGAATATCCTGATATATTATTTTCACCTGAGTACCCAGAAATTCCTGAATTCCCCGAATATCCACTATACCCCGATTCACCGCTATAACCGGACGTGCCCCAAGCTCCAGAATATCCAGAAGTACCTAAAGATATAACTGGTTCTCCTGTCTTACTGGCTGATGAAAAATATGCCGTGGTATCATCAGTTAGAGTTGTAACACCTTGTTTTAATATTAAAAAGCATCTTAAAGCAGCGTCATCTAAATTAGAATCTATCGTAGAGATATCGTAAACTAAACCTTTGATAGCATCTGGGAATGTATCATAAATATTTTGACCATAAACTATTACCGTTTTAGCATCATAAAGGTATATCCTCTGTACAGTAATTTTATCAGCAGGTACAGTAGCTAAAATTCCAAATCCATCATCATAACTATTTGGATCAATATCTGAAGTTATAGGAGAATCTGTAAAACCTCCACTACCGTCCCTGTATCTATAATTAAAAGATAAAGCTGCCTGAGCTGGTACTATAAGTGTATTTGGATTCTTTCTTGAAGTTCCATAATTAATACCTACGCTATGCAATATTCCTTCAGATTTATCTATCTTTAAATTTGAACCATTAGATGAATAGTGATTCCCACTTACATTTAAAACTCCTAATGATTTTGCAAGATCATAAGCATCTACAGGTAAGTTATTTATAAATTTAGGGGTATTAAAAACTTCAGATATAGCAGCCCTATCCGAATGAAATGATTTACCAAGGATTATTATATCCCGGGATTGTTCTATAGTAAAAGCATCTTTCTGCTGAACTATATTCCCATTTATATCTATAGCTATATTCGTCGTGTTATCTGATGCCAGATATGAATCTAATACTGCTGTAAAGCTATCCCAGACCACATAAGTAACAGAAGGAGTATAAGGGTCTGTATAACCATCAAGGACGTAGCCAAAACCAGCAGATACGTCAAATTTAGTAGGATCCACATTGATAGATAATATCCCACCATTAACTATACCGGTACCGGTTATCTGGGCTATAATATCATCTGCCAGCCATGTCCTTATTACTTTTGACATATTTTATGTCCTGTTTAAAGCTGTTGTAATGGATTGATCTACAGGTATATATCTGGATTTTATATGAGCATAGCCGAAAACAAAGAACCCATACTCTCAAGGTTCTTACACACCTTGAATAAGGGATAAATATTTATAGATTATCGATAGGGATTACTAAAAGGTTATGTCTGCAGTATTACTTAAACGTGGTCTTTCCACGCTCCTCCGATTATAATATCCATATTCTTGATTGCTTTCCAGGTAGAGCTATCAAAAGTAACAAAAACTTTGGTTATTTTCTTCCAGGTATTTGTTCCAGTAACATTGATATCTATAACCCAACCCCGCATTTCAACAGTACTAAGACCCCAGAACGTGTTCGGACTGGCACTACTATTATAATCCGTAGTTCTAAAGTGATTTGTACCTATACCTTTTCTTACTCTAAACTCATCCATCTTGCCGCTATACAGGGCGTCACCAGCGGACCATACAGACTTACCTATTAAAGCAGTTCTGGCAATATTTGAAGGCGCAGTAGAAACTGCTGTCGGACTTCCTATCTGTGCCCCGTTTTTAACTGTGTATAAATTTGAACCGTTAAACAGATATCCATGAAAATCCCACTGAGACAGTGTGATATTTGTTGCCTGTTCGTTTGTCACCGTGTATGCTCCAGAAGTGTATCTAATATGGGATGTAGTACTTGTTCCATTATTTGCAAAAAGCAATGACTCTGCACCTCCAGAAGTATTGGCAAATTCAAACATTCTACTCCAGGCCCCAGTAGCTGTATAATTCATCCATGCGGTAATATACCACGCATTCCAATAACTCCATGGGACTGTTGCTGGGATAACTGCCGGAGTAGCAAAGGCTGTTGTGCCATTAAAATTTCCTGCATTACCAACTAAAGGCCCTGCTGTGGTAGTAATATTCGTGTTTGCCGCATCATACCCATTTCCTGTGCTATCTGTGAGCGTAGTTGACTGAAAATGTAATACCATCAAATAATCGGGCCATACTGAATTTCTCCCGTATATATCTGTTGTTAGATATGCTACTGCTGCTGAATTTCCCCACCAAACATAGATGTTTACATCTGATGCAGTTTGTACTTGAGGAACTCTAACATAAATTTCAGCCCTCCCATTTGCTGGATCATTGTCTGTAGTAAATAAAACTATTTCAAAAGGGATCTGGGTAGCACCTGCTGAATCCGAAGTTATCCTTATATCCGACCCATCAGAGTTTGCAGCTGCTGGGCCATCTGCATCAAACATTGTAGCTGGCAGACATGACGTACCAGCACTTCCTGTCCACGCAAGAAGAGAAACGAAATTATCCACATTCTCTGTATCTACTTTTGTATGATCTTGGGTAAGTTTAACGACATATCTCCAACCGTTAGGAAAAATTAAGCTATCTGCTGTTCCAACTGACCAGAATGTCTGTGGGCTATTTTGAGAGTTATAATAAGAAGTTATCCTGGTAGCGGCCATTTTTGATCCAGCAATAATTCTTATTTCGTCTACTGATCCATCCAACCAATACGTAGACGCTCCATCAACCGCTTTGCCGACCATCATTGGCGCAGTTGTGGTATTATAAGTAGTGTTATAAGTTGCTCCAACTTGAGAACCGTTTACATACATATTTGCTGACGTAGCTGTATAAGCTATAACTATTTGTTCCCATGAGCCTGTTGTAGATGCAACTCCTGTATTGACATCATAAGCCCAGCCCCAGATACCATAATTACCTCCGCCAGAAGCCGCCCAACCCCAAAATTCTCCAGCAGATGCGTTAGTTCCCCAACCAACTTCTAAAGATCTATTATTTCTTTTCACCCAGTAAGACAAAGTTCTAGCTTCAGAACCCGTAATTAACGTATTATACGTACCTTGTAAATACGCAGTAGAACCGTTTAATACCTGACATTTTCCAAGTTTACCGTCTGCTTCTGTAGAATTAAAAATTTGTAAATCATATACATTTTTTGTAGACGTTCTTGTGTATCCCGTTGCACCATCATTATTCATATGAAAAACTTCACTAAATTTTTCTGTGGTGCCAGCCCAACAATCTCTCTGCCCGTTAGCATCATCAAGCCCTATAGCAGAAGCAGATGAATTATTATACCAGACATAGATAGTTGTATTTGCAGCTGAGGACAAAGATCTTACTCTTACATAAATTTCAGCTCTTGCTACTGACGGGTCATTATTAGTGCTGAATTGGGCTATTTCTACAGAAAGCTGTCTAACACCATTTACATCTTGTGAAAATCTGACATCAGATCCGTCTGACTTTGCAGCATAACCACTGTCAGCTTCCATCATTTCTTGGGGTAGATTTGAGGTAGCTTGTGACCCTGTCCATACAAAAGGTACTACTAAATCAACCTCATCTCCACCTAACTTCGTACGATCCTGGGTTAAAGCACATTTCCTTTTCCACCCGGTCATGGTCCCTAGGGTTTCTACAGCACCCTGAATAATAAAAGTCTGTGGGGCATTCTGGCTTGTATACTCATTATAAATCTCATCAGCAGATAGTGCTTCACCCCATACTCTAAATTCGTCTATTGTACCAAGCATTGAGTCGCCATTTGCACCTGATCCAGGCTTATGACCTACATCTAAATCAGTTGCAGACGTAGCTATTGAACCCGTCATTGCCTGTGAAGCTACTTCTGCCCCATCAACATATATTTTTGATGTGGCACCATTGTAAACACCGTGGATCAGATGCCAGGCACCTGTAGAAGGAAGGGTAGCTGTAGGGTTTGTTCCGGTGGTTCCAACTAATTTAAAAGTTAAATTACCACTCTCACATAAAAGAGCATACTGACTATCAGCGCCTTTTTGAGCTATACGTCTATTGCTTGACCAGTTAGTAGCATTAACCCATGCAGAAACGGTAATAGCAGCCGTTTGATTTAAAGCAGTGCTGCTTGCGTATGCAAGATATGCCGTAGCAGATGCCGAGCTATAAACCAACCCCTTTTGAATTTTACCTGTCCCCTGAGCAACATTCGATCTTGAAGTATCTCCAACGGCGTTAACAGTTGAATCATACCACGGAGTACCAGATGCCTGAAGATGTAAACACATTTTACAACCGGAACGCCAAGTATTATACCAACCGTAGGTATCTGTTGGTAATAATCTATTTGCATTTGCA
>Ga0315289_10014723_pt1 | contig 10894 bp, 10 predicted proteins | sample YL17G11_40_MG_FD_203452 | JGI IMG/M metagenome (GOLD analysis project Ga0315289, IMG submission 203452) | Sediment microbial communities from Yellowstone Lake, YNP, Wyoming, USA - YL17G11_40 | ecosystem: Environmental > Aquatic > Freshwater > Lake > Sediment | place: USA: Wyoming | collected...
TTTTTTACCAAATCTACTGCATCCTGCATGCTAAAAATAACCGTCATTCCAGGTTTAGCCTGATCAACAATTAAGGCTATTTGCTTTACATAAGTTTGCTCAAGAAATCCCGCGCCTGATGTTGCTCTTCCAACAAAAAGAAGCAGTACAACAAAGAAGATTATATTCAAAACGATAAAGATAACTGTTTCATAAATAAGATTATCTCCTCTCCTATTGCCAAGTACCCTCATTTTTTCCATTAATCATTAAACAGAAAACAAAGTTATAAACTTATTTGTGGGAGTTATGCAATGCTTTCAACAGCAACGCAATACTGGTTTATCTCGCTTGAATTATAACCAACCGTTCTTACCACACTGCATCCATTCCTTGCATTATCCCCAACGCTTACATCCCCACAATAGCCTGCCGTTTTTGCTCTTTGAACAGCAATGTTTGACTGCTGATAGATTCCTGCTATTACCAATATTCCTCCGCACACTGCCGGACCAATCCATCCTCCAGAAAGACACAATTTAGCCACCTGCAACCCTGCTCGCGCAGTTGTCTTTGGGGCAGTAGTAAATGCAGTTGCCGCAACACCAAGAGCAGCTATACCGACATTCTTAGCTGCTTCTCCATGACTCGGAGCGCTTATTTGCATGAAGAGCACAGCAATCTCTTTGTTCTGCAAAGCTAGATTTTCACTCGTGCTTTGCACTTCACTCAAATTTTTAATGTCATCTTTTACATTTATAACACTTGAATTCAAAATATTTTCCCGTATCGTCACGCGAGCCGGGCTCTCTCCAGAAAGAAACTCATTATAAGTTACTTGCCTGTTGGGTACTAAATGAGTATCCATATACTTATCAAGGTCTATTTTCGCAAGTTCTGTCTCATTAATTCCATTTTTCTCTAAAGCTTTCATGTCAAAAGCTATCCTCGAGCATATAACGCAGCTAGGATAAACACTGCCGGCCCCGTAAGTTTGGGCAAACCATTGTGAGAACAAATTGAGGTGTCCCTCTCCCATCATCTCCCAACAATCAACGATACTCTGAGCCATCGCTTGCTGAATCTGATCTATATTTTTCACTCGGGCTTTTGTAATTCCTTTTGAATTGTTGAAATCATCACAATTTCCCCCAAAAATTCCAGAAGTTATGCAAATTTTATCAGTTTTACACTTTAAAGGTATAGATTCTCCTGCCTTTTCCACAACTCCTGCCAAACTTGCTCTGTAAACAACAGATTGATGACATGTTTCCTTGTCCACTCTTCCGCTCCATCCTAACTGAAAATAGAAAAGCAAAACAATACCAAAACCTATTGCTAAAAAAATGACCAAGATTATTGTATTCAAACTTACATCTCCAGATTTGTTCATAGAATCCATTTTAAGGAATACTCTCAATTACCGAGCAATAACTCTCAAGATCACTAGCATTATAATTGACCATTCTAACAACACTGCACCCTTCCATCGCCTCGCTTCCGACGCTTACATCCCCGCAATAACCTGCAGAAACACTTCTGTCATAAGCGACATTAACTTGTTGTGCGATTAACGTAACAACCGCGATGCCTCCAACAATTTTTCCAGCTATAGTCACTCCAACCCTAGTTCCTGCAACTCTCTTCCAGATAGAAGTTTTCTCGTAACCAAATCCAACTCCTGTTTTTGTAAAAACCGGAACAAGTTTTTCTTCGGCAGCAGGCATACTAACAGAAATAAATGACTTGGCCGTCTTGAAAAATGTTCCGGGCATTACCGAAGCTCCAGCCACTCCCCCTCCCAAAACAGTATAGGCTAAATTCTTAAATGCTCCTCCATGACTCGGAGCGCTTATTTGAGTAAAAATAATTCCAAGGGTATCAATACTATAATTCAAAGGAGTTAGAGTTCCCGCTTCAAGATCTCCTATTGCCAATTGGGCTTTTTCTTCCGCACTTAACTCATTCTCGCTTGTTGGTGTAGTCTCTGTAGTGGTTATATTCTGAATACGAATCTTTCCTCCCTCCCCACCCAGATACTCTGCATAAGTTGTATTCTCGGTTGTCGGGACAATATGGACCCTCATATATTGTTCAACGTCAATTTCCGAAGCGTTGATGCCTGCTTTTGTTAAACTCTCTGAATCAAAAGCAATTCTTGCGCAAACAGTGCATGTCGGATAAATTCCGCCAAAACCATAAGTCTCTGCAATCCATTGAGAAAACAAGCTTACCTTTCCCTCGCCCATCATTGTCCAGCAATCAAACAAACTCTGAGTTAGAACTTTTTCTACTTCGGCTTTCGTTCCAACCCTTGCAGTTGTTATTCCTTTTGTTCCTTCAAACTCCTTGCATTTTCCCCCAAAAAGTTTAGAGGTTATACAAATCTTTTCTGTCTGGCACTTTAAGGGCACAACGCTCTGAAGCCCCGCAAAAGAAGGCGTAGTTGCTCTGATAATTACAGACTGATGGCATGTTTCTTTATCAGCCCTCGAACCAAACCCGATTTGAGTAAAGAAATATACAAGAACTATAAACCCTAAAAGCAACAAAAGTATAACTACTAAAGTAGATATGGGCATCCCGCTTCCTTCTTCAGCTTTTTTATTCATAATCATGTTGTCAAATAGTTAAGCAATTTATACAAGCCCAAGGTCAAAATTGCAAAAAGCACTACCATTACAATAACTTTAAAAAATTCTTTCCAAAACCCAGATGTTTGTCCTTTTTTATTTATCATTTTATGCCGCCCTCCTTAATGAAATCCCCGCAGACGATTTGTTTATTTCCAAATCAAATACCTTGTCTATCTTTATGTATTTTTTATCTCCCAAATAAACAGGTTTGTCTAAATTCTTGCAAAGCCCCCCGCTATTGCATCCGTCAACATCCCAATCTTCACAGATGCAAATGCAATTATCTTGGCAAAGCTTTGGCCTGCTCTGCGCAACGCTCGTAAAAGAAACAATAAACCATCCATTAGGAGAAGTTACAACCATCGAAACAGATTTGTTTTCGGCTAAGGAATCTATCTTACCTTTAATCTCATCAAGAGTTGCTCTCGATTGCTCAATTTTTGTTTTTTTAGTTGTCAGTCCATACAAGCTTACTGCGAGATAAAGAAGAGCAATTATGCACGCAACTGCAAGTAATATCTTCAACATTTCAGGCATTAAAATTGCTTTTTTGCTTTTCATTTTATTTGTTTATTTTACCGGCTCGTCTCTGCAAAGTTTTAGATTCCCAACGGACTCATAATAATAAGCTCCATTGAGCTGTTTCATGAGAGCGTTAGTTGGAATTTCATTTTTAACTTCCTCGTAACGAGCGCCACTCTGAACTAAAATCTCATTATAAATGCTAACAAGTCCATTTTTTATTTCTCCTACCGCATCGTCTATCTCCCAGTCCTGATCAGCATATATTGTAGCTTCCTTACCACTCTTTCCGCTAAGATAAAGTTTTGACATATAACCTTCAAACTTAAGATAAGAATAGCCCTTGCCTTTATCATATACTAATTCAGCCACTCTAATTTTGCACAATCTCGAAACTCCCGGCCTATCTTCTGTGACGTTTATTTCTTTATCCTCTTGAGAGCCATACCCTGGAAGATTCTGAATCCAGTTGTTAATACTTCCCCTGAACATAAAAATCAAAACTGCAGCAAGAACAATCACGCAGATGATAATTATAATTAATTTATTCGTTGCCAGCCCCTCGCCTTTTTTATTCGTTCTTACAAGCATTTTAACCTCTAAATCTGAATATGTTCTTGATGTAATCAATCGCATTAATTCCTTTTGCTTTCAGAATGATATACCCGACAACAGACAGCACAAGAAAAGCAACGATTATTATTATTGTGACAAGCGTCGCAATTTCCATACCTTTTTTCCCCAGCCTCTTCATTAAAAAATGACCATTTTCAAATTATTAAACCTATCTCCGATAAAGGTTTAATCGCCCTTAAGATACGTGGCTAATCTACTGAATATGATTAGTTAATTCTCTCTTCAAACCATACAATTTATAACATATATTTCTCTATTATTTACAATTAAAAAGATGGTTTCAGCAGAGGAAATTCTACAGAAATACGGCAAGAAGCTCGAGTCCCAAATAGGCACAGAAAGTGCTAGTCTCTCGGGCGAATACGAAAGATTTAAGCAAGAGATGATCCCAGAGATAACAGGCTACGAAAAGTGGGCAAAATCTCTTGGGAGCGCAATCAATATAAAAGTTGTCGAAAGAGACCGCACAAGAATACAAAGGTTTCTCAATGTTGCTCACATGGACGTTACTGCAAGCCAGGCTGTAACTCTCTCGGTTCTCTCAATGATTACGGTTTTCTTCGGCACAATTTTACTCTCACTAGCAGTTTATCTAATAAATCCAACAGTCCAGTTTTCAAATCTTCTTTTGTTTGGTTTCCTAGGAATAATTGCTAGCCTCTTTATTTTCTATTATACCTACACTATTCCGGAGCGTCTTGCAAATGCTTGGAGATTAAAAGCTTCCTCGCAAATGGTTCCGGCAGTCCTTTATGTAGTTGTTTATATGAAACACACTTCCAATCTAGAAAGAGCAATCAGATTTGCATCTGAACATCTCGAAGGATATCTCGCTCTCGATTTCAAAAAAATATTTTATGACGTAGAAGTAGGAAAATTCTCGACGATAAAAGACTCCCTTGAAAGTTATTTGGAAGGCTGGAGAGATTACGCCCCCGAATTCATCGAATCATTCCATTTAATAGAGTCCTCGCTGTTCGAACCATCTGATGCAAGAAGAATTGAAATTTTGGAAAAATCCCTGCAAGTAATTCTAGACGGAATTTACGAAAAGATGTTAAAATACTCAAGAGAAATTCGTTCTCCTCTCACAAACGTCTATATGCTTGGAATTGTCCTTCCAACTCTTGGCTTAGCTCTTTTGCCTCTAGCTTCAACACTTTTAGGAGGAATAGTCCAATGGACCCACGTTGTTGTAATATTTAACATAATAATTCCATTCTTTGTATTTTATCTAACCTCAAATATTCTCCTAAAGCGCCCAGGTGGCTATGGAGAAACTTCGGTTTTGGAAACAAACCCTGATTATCCAGAATACAAATCAAACAAACACTGGATTAAAGCCGCTCTAATTGCACTTCCTCTTTTGTTAATCGGGCTCTCTCCATTTATTTTCTATTATGGATTTGGATATGACCCAAAATTCGGAGAAATAGGATTATCATTTTCCACAGAAACAAAAATATTCGGATTCCAAAAAGTAGACAATGCAACAATCGGCCCTCTCGGCCCAATCGCAGTTATTCTAAGTTTGTTTATCCCGCTCGCGATAGCTCTATTCTTTTCAATAGCTTACTCAAGCAAAACAAAAAAATTAATAAAAACAAGAAATGACACAAAAATCCTAGAAGATGAATTTACAAACTCTCTTTTCCAATTGGGCAATAGGCTTGGCGATGGAATCCCGGCCGAAATAGCATTCGCAAAAGTTGCAGAGTCTACGAGAGGGCAAAAAACAGAAGGCTTCTTTGCGATAGTTAATCAAAACATTCAGCAATTAGGAATGTCTGTAGATAAAGCAATTTTTGACAACAGAAGAGGAGCAATGATTTACTATCCGTCCGCATTAATCGCAACTTCAATGAAAATTCTCGTCGAATCGGTAAAGAAAGGTTTGAAAATTGCAGCCCAATCCTTGATGTCAATTTCCGAATATGTTAAGAATATACAAAAAATAAACCAGCGATTACGAGATTTGTTGGCTGAAATTGTCTCAGACATGAAATCAAACATGACCTTCCTTGCCCCTCTTCTGGCAGGAATTGTCGTCGGGCTTTCTTCAATGATAACAATAATCCTGAGCAAATTGCAGCAAATGCAATTAACTGCCGGAGCAGAAGCCGGAGGAGTCGCCGGCCTAGGCAACTTGCAGCAGATAACGAGCTTATTCAATGTAACAGAAATGATTCCGCCTTACTTCCTTCAACTCTCTGTAGGGATTTACCTTATAGAAATAATTTTCATCCTTTCAAGCGCTCTAGTCACGGTAGAATCCGGCCGAGACCCCCTAAAAGAAAAATATGACCTCGCAAGACATCTAAAATCAGGAATTTTCTTGTACCTGATAACTGCCTTGTTTGCGATAATCGCACTTACAGTTTTAGCGGCTGTTGCTCTTGGGGCATAAATTTTATTTTTTAGAAATTTTCCACATAGCTTCAAAAAATCTTTTATAAGAATTTGCCACTTGTTTAGACTGAATCACAAATGCGGTGGGGATATCTTCCCATACAATTGTTGCCACCTTATCTCCAAAAATTATAACTCCAGTAGGCAATCTATACGGTAAATATTTTACGGTTATATTTCTATCGCCCCTTGTTATAGACTGCATAAATTTTTTTTGAGATATATGCCCAAGTAATTTAACTTTGATTCGCAAACTTCTGCGTTTTGTATCATACTCCTGAAAAAAATATTCTGATTCTTTAAATTTGTATTCCTCTTCTCCCAGAGTAAATCCGATAAATTCTTCTTTATTTTCTTTCAATACACGTAACGCTTCATTATACAGAGTTCGCATCCCATCAAAAGTCTGATAAATCTCAGCAGAGTGTATTTCCTTAGCGAATTCCTGTTTTGCTTCTATTTGAGGAATTATCTTTTTTATTTCTTCTTTCTCTTCATCTATTTTTGTGCTCTTTTCGTCTAAGAAACTAATAATTTGGTTTGGACTTGCAGCTCTAAAATATTTAGTACCTGATTTTATTATATAAGAAGATAATCCTTTGCTTGAAAGTTTGTCTAAAATAGGATATACTTTTGCAGGAGTCACACTAGCCTTTTTTGAAAGTGGCCCTATCGTGGTTTCACCTAATTCTAGTAATGCAAAGTATACTTTAATTTCTCCTTTACTAAATCCTATTTCTTGTAATATTTGAATGTTTAACACAAATAAGAATATTTTTCTTAATATTTAAGCCTTGCTCTTATTTCCTCTTAGGGAGGAAATAACGATTATATACCTGCATAAGAACTCTTGTCTTATGAAACACAAAGAAGCTAACTGGAACAAATTAATATCAGAATATGATAGTGAATACCATGCTCTAACAGATTGGAGACTTGGATATTCAACAGTAGAAGAGTTACTTGGAAGTTTAACTGGGAAAAAAGTACTTGATTATGGATGTGGTACTGGAAAATTTTCTAGGAGACTTTATTATCTTGGAGCGAAAGTTATAGGAGTTGATAACTCAAAAGAAGCAATCAAAATAGCAAGAAAAAAAAGCCCAAAAGAAATAGTTTACAAAACAATTAAAGAGACTCGCCTTAATTTTATCCAAAATGAATCGTTAGATTTTGTTGTTGTGAACTTTGTATTGTGCTGTATCAAGAATACTAAAGAGATAAGTAAAATACTTAAAGAAATTTACAAAAAATTAAAATCAAATGGAAAACTTATCATACTAGACCCTCACCCCAATTCTATTGGGCATTATTATGTATCTTCTATAAGAAAAAAGCCAAAACTAGTATTCAATGGAGCCCCTATCAGGGTACATTTATTGGGAATGACTGAATCTTTTTATGATTATTGGATATCAAAAAAGAATTATGTTGAAATTCTAGAATCAGAAAAATTCAAAATAAAAGAAATAAAGGAGCCCATAATCTCTTCTTCTAACAAAGAAAAGTTTTGGAAAGACGAAAGAATGCATCCGCCGTTCATAATAATTGAGGCTGTTAAAAATGGAAATTACAATTAAAAAAATATTTTTAAATTGGGAAGAATTTAGTGAAGGAATTGAAATTTTAACTAAATTGATAAAAACAAGCAAATTCAAATTTGATGGTATATACGCTCCCCCCAGAGGGGGATTGCCTCTTGCCGTTGCTATGTCTCATAGATTAAATATTCCATTGTTACTTTCTCCAACAGAAAAAACATTAGTTGTTGATGATATTATTGATACTGGAGAGACATTGCATAAATTTAGAAAAAATAAGATAGCCACAATCTACTCTACAAAATGGACTATTACCAAACCAACTTGGTGGATTTGGGAAAAGGAAAAGAAAACACATTGGATTATATTCCCTTGGGAAAAATTATAAAACTAAAATTTCTTGGCTCTATCTTCAAGCCACTTCTTCCACTCTGGAAAAACCCTATCACTAAGAGGAATTCCAATCTCCTGTCTAATCTCGTCGCTTATTCTGTGGAACGAGCTATTGCATAATGAATTAAACCTTGCCTCAAGAAGCTCGGGCCTTCCAAGTTTATCTGCCAAGTCGACAATTTCCTGCTTAATTCTCCCCCTTAACAAAATATTATCATAAACTGCATCCCAATTTCCTGCCCACCCTTTCACGCTTCCTGCAATATTTTTTATTATTACCGATTCCCCATTAATCAATTCAGGAGTTGGCTCCAAATCGTCTTTCTCAACATTATACCTTAACAAATCAACAAAGCCTGCCTCTTCTGCCGGATCTTTTTTCCAATGCTTTCTAACCTCAGTTAAACTCATCACTCTTTTTATTGAATGCAATCCATCCGGAGTTTTTACCGGGTTTGCAATTACGATTATGTCTGTAGCCTTAAAACTCGTTGCCGGAACTTCCAAATCATTAACTACTCTGTCAAAAACGCCGTAAGGAGAATCCCCGTGAATTGTTCCAGCAACTACATTTGCAAGCGCTCCAACTCTCATCGCTTCATAGAGCGCCTTTGCTTCAGAACTTCTAACTTCACCAACAATTAAAGCAGAATCTCCAAGTCTAAGGCTTGTTCTTATCCCCTCTGATGCCTCAACTTCAGTTGTTCCCGACACAAGCGCACTTCTTACTTTCATTCTTAAAATATCATATCCTATTTTTCTCAAACTATCGACGGGAAGCTCCAAAGTGTCTTCAATAACAATAACCCTGAACTTAGGCATTATTTCCAAAAGAAAACTTCCAAGCAACGAGGTCTTTCCGGAACTTCTCGTTCCCGCAACAAGAATTGTTCTATTCCCATCAATCATAAAACTAATCAGCCCTGCTGCAAACGAATTAAACATTTTTTTCTGTATAAACAAAGGCAATGTCCAGGGTTCATCTCTATGTCTTCTTAAAGCATATCCTAATCCATATGGTGAAAGAGGCTGGGTAATCGCTGCGACTCTTGCTCTCACATTTCCAAACACCAAATCTGTATCAAGAACTGGATTTGCTTCATCAAGCGGTCTTCCTGACTGCAATCTTAGCTTTGCGGCCCACGAATCTGCATCCTCATAACTCGGGCTTATGTTTGTAACGCACTCGTCATACTTCTCATGCCTTATAAAAATAGGATTCTGTGCAATAGGTGCATTCAAAACAATATCCTGGATTCTCGAATCCAAAAGTAAAATTTCGATAAGCCCAAAGCCAATTGTATATCTAACAAGAATTTTTGCAAGCTTGTTCAGTTCCCTATGGCTTAAATCTATTCCTTTGCTTTTTGATAACTCCGTCAACAAATCTCTCGAAACATTGAAGAAAACTTGCCTCGTTCTCTCTGGATCGGTAAATTCCTCTGCCTTTGGCCTGTGCTCAATAAGAACATTCCTCGCCAAATTAATCAACATGTGCTGTTCTTCGCTCAAAGTATACTCCGGAGGCATTATATGATAAAAATACTTTGGGTCATCTGCTCCTTTCATAATTGTTACCGGAATACTTTCCATGTCAAATTTTAATTCATACTGGTCAACAAACTCTGCGTCTTTGGGCAACTGGGCGACAAGCCTTGTGAATGTAAAATTTGGAAGAATATCCGGCCTGAAAATTGATTTGTAAACCTCTCTGCTCCCATAAACATAACCCTCAAGCGAGCCAAGAACCATTTTGATAAACCTCGTATTTTCAAGCAGTCCTTGAAATCTCTCAAGAAGCCTTATGTAGTTTATCAGGGCAGATTTATTCAAAACTTGCCCGCCCTCAAGCTGTCCTCTTAGCTCTTTTATTCTTTTTTTCAAACCAACATAGCAAGCCATTGGGTCTTGTCTTAACAAAGTTAACAAATATGTCAGCTCTGCATGAACTTCAGGAACATTTCCATACAAGCTTAATTTCTCCACTGATAAAACTGCCTCTTGCTTGAACAAAAAGTTGTACACCGCAGCTATTTCTGCAAGCAAAGAAATTTGCTCAAAAGAATAATTATAGTTTCTCTGCTGAACAAAAACAACCCTTGAAACATTGGGATTCTCAACCAAAGAATCTACTGTTCTTGCCATAACTGCTGGGCTATCTGCTATCGAAGGCACGAATGGAGCATTAAGATAATTGACATACATCACGTCTTCCCCAGCCGTCCTCTCTATTTCTGTCGAATAAAGCGGCGCCCCTTCTTTGAATAACATCTATCAATTCACCTCATAGAACTTAAAAATAGATTTCTTATATACATTTCGATATTATCTATAAGGTATTTAAACTCTAAAAAATTGAATAATCTATGGCAGATATGACATACCAAGAACAACCTTCTCTCGACATCAATATAAGACTAAGAGATTTAGAAGAGCGGAATAGGCTCCTGAGGGATAGAGTTCTCCTTTTGGGACAGAGCGTAATAGAAGAAAGAGACAAAAGCTTCAAGGAAATTCAAGAAATGAAGAGCAATTTGATGAAATTAAAAGAAGACGTAACTAGAATGAAAGAATTAATGCAAAGAATGTCCGAGCAGATTATCCAAATGGCAAGAAAAGAAGAATTAATGATATTGCAAAGGCAGTTAGACCTTTTGAGAAAATAAATAGATAGAAATTTAAACTACCTATTGCAATTTAAATTAAAGGAAGTTAGAAAATATTATGACAATGAAAAGGAAGGTGACATGTTAAGGAACCTTGGTTCCATACATAAAG
>Ga0315289_10014724_pt1 | contig 10894 bp, 12 predicted proteins | sample YL17G11_40_MG_FD_203452 | JGI IMG/M metagenome (GOLD analysis project Ga0315289, IMG submission 203452) | Sediment microbial communities from Yellowstone Lake, YNP, Wyoming, USA - YL17G11_40 | ecosystem: Environmental > Aquatic > Freshwater > Lake > Sediment | place: USA: Wyoming | collected...
GTTCTGGGTCGCGCACGTCGCGCAACGCCTGGCGTATCTTTTCACAGGTTTCATGTTGATCAGCTTCTGCGTTCCAGGTAGTGAATGATTTTTTTTCTTCAGTCATTTTCGGGTTTGGAAATTTGAAACGCGCAGTGATGTTCATTGTCATGGATATGTTCAACTTTGTCTTCCGGGATGGAGAGTAGTTTGGCGATGAGTGTTTTATCAAACAGGCATATCTCGGGGTGTTCCTTGCCGATCTGGTAGAAGGGACAGGAAATCTCGTTAAGTTGATATTTCTCGCCACTTTTTGTTACCGTGAGTTCATAGCCTTCTCTAGTCATGACATTTTTTATTAATGCCAGTTTCTCTTCAAATTTCAACGATTTGAAAACCGGCTTGTATTCTTCAGAAAGCTTTTCCGCCATCTTACGGAAGATATTTTTTACATCCGCTTCAGACATTGAAGCTTTCATTTCGGTGAGAAGGTTATTGGTCAGGCGATAGTAGCGGGTAGGAAACTTTTCCATGCCGCGGTCCGTGAGGAAGTACACCAGACGTGGGCGGCCGACCCCATGTCGCTCCTCTTCAGCTGAAACCAGGCTGGCAGCCTGTAAACTGGTAAGGTGATGGCGGACAGAAATGGCGTTGATGCCCACCTCATTGGCGATTTCCATGATAGTTGAGCGAGGATTGGTGACCAGGGTCTGTAAAACCTTTTCGCGTGTGCTTTTCATATATATATTATTTTTAGACCAGATTTATAAAAAGTATACATATAAAGGCATATTTTGTCAATAATTGTTATTATTATAATAAATATTGACGATAAAGGACGCGCGTGGTATACTCCTTTTTGCTCAAGTTAATGAGCAATTAAGCTTTTAAATACAAACACATTATCGGAGTGAGATCTTTCGATGGGCAGCCTGCAAATAAAGAACCTGAATGTATCAGTCGAAATCAAGCCAATTTTGACCGGGGTAAACCTTGAAATTCCACAGGGTGAGGTACACGCTATTATGGGACCTAACGGTACAGGTAAGTCAACGCTGGCTTACGCCCTGATGGGACATCCAAAATATACCATCACGGAAGGGCAGATACTGCTGGATGGCAAGGACATTATGGGGCTTTCGCCCGAAGAACGCTCAATAGCCGGCATATTTCTGGCTTTCCAGTACCCTGTAGCCATCCCGGGTGTAACCGTGGCGAATTTTCTGCGCACAGCCATGAACGCGCACCGCAAAGCCAAAAATCCAGAGGATAAAGGCATCCCCATACCCGAATTCAGAAAACAACTGATTGAAAAGATGAATCTGCTCGAGATGGACCCCGCCATGGCTGGACGTTACCTGAATGACGGCTTTTCGGGCGGCGAGAAGAAGCGTGTGGAAATTCTACAAATGGCCATGCTTGAACCCCGGTTTGCTATCCTTGATGAAACCGATTCAGGGCTGGATATTGACGCCCTGAGAATTGTCTCAGAAGGTATCAATACCCTGAAGAATAGCGATTTAGGTATCCTGGTGATCACCCATTACCAACGCATGCTCAATTACCTCAAACCGGATATGGTGCATGTGATGGACGATGGCAAGATCCTGATTTCCGGCGGCCCGGAACTGGCGCTTCGACTGGAAAATGAAGGATATGAATGGATCAAATCCTCTGAAGCCGTTTAATCCCCACTGATTCCAAACCTTTTCCCCAAAATCTTTATGAAAAAAGACTTTTCCACAGATTTCATTGATAAATTAAACTCCAGCCGGTATAGCGCGAAAGACCCGGAGAATTATGTTTTTAGAACCGAAAAAGGGCTGAGCCGATCGGTGGTCGGGCAAATTTCGGAGATAAAAAAAGAACCCGAATGGATGTATGAGTTCCGGTTGAAAGCGCTTGAGCAGTATCAAAAGATGCCGATGCCCGGGTGGGGACCGGACTTGGGCGAACTCGACCTGGAAGACCTGTATTACTATGTAAGGCCGATGAACCAGCAGGAAAAAAGCTGGGATGATGTACCGGGGGACATTAAGAACACCTTTGACCGTCTGGGCATTCCCGAAGCAGAGCAGAAATTCCTGGCGGGCGTGGGCGCGCAGTATGAGTCCGAAATGGTGTATCACAGCATCCAGAAGCAGCTGGAACAGCAGGGCGTCATTTTTTTGAGCATTGAGGAAGGATTGCGCCAGCACTCGGAGCTTTTCAGGGAATACTTTGGCAAGGCAGTGCCCATCACCGATAACAAGTTTGCCGCGCTTAATTCGGCAGTCTGGTCAGGCGGCTCTTTTGTGTATGTACCCAAAGGTGTACATGTGGATCTGCCGCTGCAGGCTTATTTCCGTCTGAACATGGCCAGCATCGGCCAGTTTGAACGCAGTATTATTATCGCGGATGAAGGCTCACAGGTGCATTATGTTGAAGGTTGCACCGCGCCGCAGTATTCACGGAATTCCTTTCACAGCGGCGTAATCGAGATCTTCGTGAAGAAGGACGCACGCGTACGCTATACAACTATCCAGAACTGGTCAACAAATGTCTACAACCTGGTCACGCAGCGCGCGATGGTTTATGAGAATGGCACCATGGAGTGGGTAGATTCCAACCTGGGCTCCAGGACCACAATGAAATATCCCTCCTGTTATCTGATGAAACCAGGCGCGCATGGCGAGATCCTTTCAATGGCATTCGCAGGTCCGGGACAGACACAGGATGCGGGCGGCAAGATGCTGCATTTGGCTGCTGGAACATCGAGCAAAATTACATCCAAGTCAATAAGCAAGGGCGGTGGACGTTCATCTTTCCGAGGATTGTTGTACGTCAAGCATGGATCGGTCAATTCACGTGCAAATATAGTTTGCGACGCGCTCATTCTCGACCCAAAATCACGGTCCGATACTTATCCCACCATTGAAAGCGCGGAAGACCAGGTAACAATCTCGCATGAAGCCTCGGTTTCAAAAGTGAGTGATGAGCAGTTATTTTACCTAAAGAGCCGGGGACTTTCAGATGAAGAAGCGACCACGATGGTCGTATCCGGTTTTATTGAACCGCTGGTTAAAGAGCTGCCAATGGAATATGCGGTGGAAATGAACCGCCTGATCCAGCTCCAGATGGAAGGTTCGGTGGGGTAACCTTGAAAGATACCTTGAACACAACCCACAACCTGGTCCAACTAATCAATAAGCTGCCGGACAAGTTGCTTAAATTAAGCCAGACAGGCGCCAATAAAAATTGGGTCACACACAAGATCAATGCAATCAAGAAGTATTTGGTTTTGGAAATGATTGATGCCAAATCAAAATTATGGAAGAAATTGATAGATTTGGAGCTTAATGATCCAATTAAAGTTGCTGAAAGTCCAGAAATTTCCATTATTAATCAAGAACCCTGGCTGGATAGCTGGTCAGGCGTTATGGAGATTAACGAAGCAAGAATTAGAACTTATTTGACGAGCGATTTGCTGGCCGCTGGTGTAATTTTAAAAGATATCTCCTCCGCATATGGTAGCGAGCAAAATTTAGCGGAAAAGGTTGTTGATTCTTTCCATGAGATTCTTGGAGACCGGTTGAGCAATCTGACAGCCGGCACGTCTAATCATGGAATTTATTTGAATATACCTGAAGGGCTTAAGATCGAAAAACCATTAAAAGTCACAGTAAAAGTTTCCGGATCGGCGAGTTTCTTCCCGTTGACCTTTGTAACAGAATTGAAAAGCCATTCAAAAGCGAAAGTTTTGTTTGAATTCATTTCTGAAGGTACAAAAGCAGAACCTTGTTTTATCCCCATGGTTCATAAAGTTACCCTGGGTAATTCAGCTGAACTTGAACTGGTTGAGATTCAAGGGCTTGATGCATCAACTTTCTTCTTCCCCAATGAAACCATTGAGATAGGCAAAAAAGCGGTGTTGAATCGGTTTTTTTTGGATAAAGGCGCTCGAATCACACGCCGAGCATTTTCTGTCGATTTAAACCATACCGGAGGTAGCGCACAGATAACCGGCGTTTATTTCCCGGATGGAGATCAAAAAATTCTTTATGACACACGCCAGAACCACCTTGCTTCTGAAACCACGTCCACATTATTATTCAAAGGTGTTTTGGATGGTGGAGCCTACGTCCTGTGGAAAGGCAATATTTTAGTTAAAGAGGGTGTCCGTGGGGCTGATGGCTACCAGCTAAATAACACATTGCTGCTGAATCCGGCAGCGCACGCAGAATCTATTCCGGGTTTGGAGATCAGCACGGATGACGTGAAATGTTCGCACGGCGTGACACTCAGCTGCGTGGATAAAGATCAGCTCTTTTATTTGCAAACGCGCGGTATCGTCGAGGAAGAAGGTAAAAGCCTGATCGTGGATGGGTTTATACGCGCGGTGATCAACAGAATAAAAAGCGCTGAATTACTGGAGTATGTAAAAGAAAATCTGGATGAAGCAGAACCGGTTTTTTGAAATTAAAACCCCTTTATGCTAAAATCCAGTGATTAATAATTTTCAGGAGAAAAAAAATAGATGGCAGATGTACCTTTTATGCGCCCGCCCGTTCTGGACGACACTTTTCATGTTGGAGAAATTGTTGAAGCATATTGTGACCACGCGAAAGGCGACCAGAGGATTAAGGGTTGGCTCAAAGGGACAATAGTTCAAATTGACATGAAATTGATCGCGGTACAATTCCGCACTAATGTTTACCTGACCGACGGATGGATGGTTCCGGACCATATTTTGTGGTACCCGATGCGCTCACCACAGCTGCGCAAGAAACCTGCTGGTAGTAATAAATAGTTGAAGAATGCTTCAATTAAAAAAATTCGAAAAAATCAAATCGGATTTTCCGATTTTTAATAGAAAAGTTCATTCAGATAAGCCTCTGGTATACCTGGATTCTGCGGCGACATCCCAAAAGCCGTTACAGGTAATTAAGGCGATGGATGATTTCTACCGCAATTCAAACTCAAACATTCATCGCGGGATTCATGAATTGGCGGAAGAAGCGACCGGGTTGTATGAAGCCGCGCGAACGCGAATCGCACGGTTCTTGCATATTGATAATGCGCGTCAAATAATATTCACTCGTAACACGACCGAGTCAATTAATTTAGTTGCGCAAACCTGGGGCAGAAAAGTATTACAAAAGGGCGACCTGATCGTACTAACGCGTATGGAGCATCACTCCAATCTGGTCCCCTGGTATATGCTAAAAGAAGAGAAGGACCTGCGCATTGCGTTTATTGAGCTCACAGAATCCGGAGAGTTGGATCTTGAGCAGTATTCAGCACTGTTGGAGCAAAACCCCAAGCTGGTGGCTTTTACTCATATGTCCAATGTGCTGGGGACGATAAATCCGGCACAACTCATCACGCACATGGCGCATGACGCTGGCACATTGGTGCTGATAGACGGGGCGCAATCCGCACCGCATTTTCCCGTAAACCTCACCGAACTGGACGCGGACTTCTTCGCTTTTTCAGCCCACAAAATGGTTGGTCCCACAGGAATCGGAGTTTTGTATGGCAAGCTAGCTCTGCTTGAGAAAATGCCTCCCTTCCTGGGGGGAGGAGACATGATCCGCAAGGTCACATTTGAAGGGTTCAAAGTTAATTCCATTCCTTACAAATTCGAGGCAGGAACCCCCGCCATTGCCGAAGGGATTGGCTTCGGTGCCGCAATTGACTACCTGGAAAGTGTTGGAATGGAAACTATTGCCCGACATGAACAGGAACTGACACGCTATGCAATGCATGCGCTGGGCTCGGTAGCGGGCGTGACCATTGTCGGCCCGGAAGCGGAGAAACGCGGCGGAGTTGTCTCATTCTCGTTTGAAGGTGTTCACCCGCATGATGTGGCGCAAATACTGGATAGTGAAGGTATTGCAGTGAGAGCGGGGCACCACTGTGCCATGCCGCTTCACCAATGGCTCAACCTTCCGGCGACCACCCGGGCAAGCCTTTATTTATATAACAAAACTGAGGATATTGACGCGCTGGTAAAAGGGTTAGCTGTAGTGCGCAAGATCTTCACATAGGAAGAAAAGAATGGACGATCTTTACAGAGAACAAATTCTGGATCATTATAAAAATCCACGTCAAAAAGGCCAAATCGAAGCAAGCGATTACTCATTTGAGGATGAAAACCCTCTTTGTGGGGATTTTTTGCATATTGACCTGAAAGTGGATGATAAAGGCATCATCACCGAAGCGAAATTTGAAGGGCACGGTTGTGCGATTTCAATGGCTTCAGCGGATTTGGTGATGGAATCGCTGCTGGGAAAAACCATTGAGGATGCGAAGAAATTATCAAAACAGGATATTATGGACATGCTGGGGATTGAGTTAAGCCCAATACGCCTGAAGTGTGCTTTGCTGTCACTTAAAGTAACCAAAGCGGCGGCATATGAACTTCAGGAAGCCGATGATAACCTGATGGAATAAAAAAATCTTTGAGAAATCAGAGATTTTTCTTGCTAATTTGTAAATTCGCCCACTATTCTGAGGATATCAAATCCTTCAGCATATTTTCTTTCACAAAGGGCACCATTCCTGATGAGGATAGCTTTGGTTAATTCCGGACTAAAATAATACTTGTCCGCATAGGTCTTATATGCAGCCAATGAGGCTATCTTTTGGTTGACGTCTAATTCGGTTACTTCGGCAAAAAATGAAGGGGAAAAGCCCTGACTACTTCGGATGACATCATAACCAAATACTGAAATCCCCCGGAAAGCGCGCAGCGCTTCGTTCGTTACTACATTATGGTCTTGGTGCAGATCTGACTGTGTATGTACGAAGACTACATCTGGTTGGAACTCCTTCTTCGTGGAAATAAGGAATTCAAGAATTTCCTGTCTTTGCTCGATGAAGCGCCGAGTCTCAAAAGAACCGAAAATAACATTTTCTTTTTTAATGCCCAGCAGCGCCATGCTGGCATGATGCTCGGCAACCAAATTGCCTAAAAGCGAATTCTTTTGGTTATCCGATAGCGTTACACAGGTGATATTCGCGGACTTGGAAAGGTTAGCGGTCAGCGCGCCGCAGCCCAACTCGATATCATCCGGGTGGGCTCCGATAAATAGTACTTTTTTCGCTTTCAGTTGCAAGTTGTTATTCATTCTGTTATTTTGTGGCAAGGATACCGCCGACTACCTTGGTCATCACAATCTTGCTGTCGCGTTCAACCCAGAGGTTCGCGACCTCAGAGATTTTTTTCATAATATCTTCAAAACCTTCCTTGCCGCTGAAGAAATCCGCCCAAAGCTTGCGGTCTTCGGACAAAGAAGCACGGGTATATTCCAGGAAAGGTTCGGCTGTAGTAAAAGTAAGTGGGTTTTCAAAGATTTCAAGATCAACCTTTTTGAATGACCTCCTGACCGCTTCGAGAATGGCGCTTCCGTAACGTGAACTGCCGGGCATGGGGGGAATAACCTTACTGGTAGCTTCACGAATGATATCATAAAACACCTTCTTATTTTCAGGCATGGGACCGGTTGTGAATAATTTTCCACCGGGTTTGATCACCCGGTGCATTTCACTAATAGTAAAGGGAATATCCTCGGCATAATAAATGGCGAAACAACAGGAAATTAGGTCAAATTCATCATCATCAAAATCAAACGCCTTGTTGAAATCCAGGCTATTAAACTCTATTTCATATTCATTTTTCTGGCTTTGCTGGAGTGCTTTGGCAAGCAGCTCGGCATTCACATCCACACCGGTGATCTCACAATCGCCGCCCAATTCATTATAAAAAGAAAAGCATTGTTTTCCTGCGCCGCAGGCCACATCAAGAATCCTCATCCCTTTTTTCAAGGGAAGCAGGTCCAACATCCATTCATCAATATTTCTTCTACCGAATTTATCGTGGATATTGATGCGGGCTAATAAATCTGATGTGGTTTCTTTATAATCAATTTTCATAGTTCCTCGGGTCAATTTGATTTTATAAGTATAAGGACAGGTGAATTTCTGTCAAGGTTTTAAAAATTAAATTAACAAATTCGCGGCAGCATCTCACCGCTGAGCATGTCCACTATCCGAGTGCCGCCGATGACGGTTTTCATTGTCACGCGCGGTGTACCGGAGGATTGAATAACCTGACCGATAACCACGGCATCTTTCCCAAGCGGGTTTGTTTTCAATGCCTGAAGAGCCTTAAGAGCCTGGTTTTCGGGCAGGATGATGATCACTTTACCCTCGTTAGCGATATACAACGGGTCAAAACCCAGCATTTCACAAGCGCTTTTTACTTCGGTTTTGATCGGAATATCTTTCTCAATTAACTGAATTGATACCTGACTTTGCAGCGCGATTTCATTGAGGGTTGTGGCCAGACCACCGCGCGTCGGGTCACGCAGCACATGGGTATCAGGAGCGACGTCAAGGACGGATTTGATCAGGTTATTCAGAGGAGCCACATCCGACTGAATTGTGGTTCTGAAACCCAGCTCGTTACGCGCAGCCAAAACCGCGATGCCATGGTCGCCAATCGAGCCGGAAATAATAATGCTGTCTCCAGGTTGTGCGCATTGCCCGCCAACTTCTTTATCTGCGGAAGCCAGACCGATACCCGTCGTAGAAATAAAAATTTTGTCAGTTTTGCCTTTTTCGGTAACCTTGGTATCGCCAGCAACGATCCATACTCCAGCTTCATCAGCGGTTTGACGCATGGATTCGGCGATCATTTCAAGGTCGGCGATAGGAAAGCCTTCTTCAATAATGAATGAAGCGGTCAGGTATAAAGGCTCACCGCCTGACATACTGACGTCATTGACAGTGCCAGAGACTGCCAAACGGCCGATATCGCCGCCTGGAAAGAAAATCGGGCTGACAATATGGGCGTCAGTTGAAATGATCAGTTTACGGCGATGATTGTCATTCGGCAGTATAAGATCGGCAAAATCATTGCCTTTTGCAAGGGATGGGTTGCTGAAATGTTTGGCGAAAACATTGTCAATCAGATCCTTAGTCATCCTGCCGCCGCTCCCATGGCTCATGACGATGTGGTCTTTGTGCGCCAGTGGAAGTGGGCAAACCAGATTATTGAATAAGGTCTTTGAGGATTTTTCCATAAAAGTTATTTTCTGCAATAACGGTAATAAGCCGAGCAGGCGCCTTCAGATGAGACCATAGTTGCCCCCAACGGATTCTGAGGTGTGCACAAGGTGCCAAAAGCAGGGCATTCAAAGGGTTTTTTGAGGCCTTGCAAGATCAATCCCGAAATGCAAATTTCGGATTCTTTGGTCTTGATGTTTGCCACATTAAAACGCAATTCTGCATCAAAATCCTGATATTCCTTTTTCAATTTCCAACCGCTCATCGGGATTTCACCGATACCACGCCAGTTACGGTCGCAGGGTTCAAGGGTTTGTTCAATGATGCTTTGCGCAGCTTTATTGCCATCGCGGGTCACTGCCCGTGGATATGCGTTATGGACTTCATAGACGCTGCTCTCCAGCATTTTCACGGTCTCATAGATACCTAAAACCAAATCCAAAGGTTCAAAGCCGGTGACTGCGATGGGTGTGCGATACTGCCGGGCGATAGGTTCATATTCGGTGTAACCCATAACTGCGCAAACATGACCAGCACCAAGAAAGCCCTGAACACGACTGGAGGGAGAGCCCAGGATAGCGCGCAAGGCCGGAGGTACGCACACATGCGATACCAGCATGGAATAATTGTTTATCTTCTGTGTGTTAGCTTTAATGACGCTTATCGCGTTAGATGGGGCGGTGGTCTCAAAGCCAATACCGAAAAAGACCACCTGGCGGTTTGGATTTTCTTCCGCGATGCGCAGCGCTTCAATAGAGGAGTACACCACACGTACATCGCCACCAGATGCCCGGACGGAGAACAAATCCTGATTGGAACCAGGCACGCGCAGCATATCGCCATAAGATGTGAAGATCACATCGGGATTTGAAGCAATCGCGATGGCTTTATCCACCAGTTCGAGCGAAGTAACGCAAACAGGGCAACCCGGTCCATGAATGAGCTCGATTTCCTTCGGAAGCATTTCGGTGAGGCCGTATTGCATAAAAGCATGAGTCTGGCCGCCACATATCTCCATGATCGCCCATGGCCGGGTGATGATTTTTCTGATTTGCGCCAAGGTCTTTTCAACCAGTTCCGGACTGCGATATTTCTCTAGAATATCCATCTGCAAATTATGGTTTGTTATCTTCTTCCGCCTGAAAGGCGTCAATCTGGTAAAACAGGTCCAAAGTTTCCTGCGCTTCGGCATCGGTCAGGGTGCTTATGGCGAAACCGGCGTGGACGATGACATAATTCCCAACCTCCGCCTCCGGGACAGCTTCAAGGCAGACATCCAGCTCCACACCGCTGAAATCAACCACACCCATTCTGGTGGAGTCTTTTTGATAAATCTTTTTAATTTTACCGGGAATAGCAAGGCACATCTAATCACCTCTACTTTTTTTTGAGTTGAAAATTAGCGATCAACGCCTGGCCCAAGGCCAATCCGCCGTCATTGGTGGGTACCTGATGGTGAACCAGGACTTTGTTACCTACCCCTTCCAAATCGGCAATTGTATGGCTGATTAGGAACTTGTTTTGCCACACGCCACCTGAAAGGGCTATGGTTCTACAACCTGTTTCTTGTGAAATCTGGTTACAGCCTTCCAGCACCATTAGACGAACGCCATTATGGAATTTGGCAGCTATATCTGATTTTGATACATTATTCCTAAGGTCAATAATAACTTTTTCCAAAACAGGGGCAATATTAATAAGTCGTTCATCAATTTCAAAATGATACGCCTTTTCCTGTTCCGGATTAATGATATTTTCCAGTTCAATCGCCGCCTGGGCTTCATAGTTTACCTCATGACACAACCCCGTGAGGCTGGCAACCGCGTCAAATAAACGGCCCAGGCTGGAAGTTTTGGGACAGTTG
>Ga0315289_10014725_pt1 | contig 10893 bp, 9 predicted proteins | sample YL17G11_40_MG_FD_203452 | JGI IMG/M metagenome (GOLD analysis project Ga0315289, IMG submission 203452) | Sediment microbial communities from Yellowstone Lake, YNP, Wyoming, USA - YL17G11_40 | ecosystem: Environmental > Aquatic > Freshwater > Lake > Sediment | place: USA: Wyoming | collected...
ACAGTTTAATCCCTTATGACCTTTCAGAGAAACTTCCTTCTTTCAAAGGAGAAGCTACCTCAATCGGAAACAGTTTAGAGAAGCTCAAAGGGGATTTGAAAGGAAAAGAGCTTTCTGCAGTAATCCTTATAGGCGATGGAACTAATAACACCGGGAAAGACCCAATCGCCATTGCTCGAAATTATACTTTGCCTGTCTATACGGTAGGCATAGGTGAGTTTGTGCCTTTTAAGGATTTGAGCTTAGAAAAAGTTAAATATGATGAGATCGCCTATTCCAGAGAGAATGATACCATTAAAGTTACCATAAAAAATCAGGGATATAAAGGGGTTAAAATTCCTGTTCTTCTGCAGGAGAATAAAAAAGTTTTAGCTCGCAAAGAATTATCATTTAATATCTCAGGCGAGCTCCAGGAAACTGAACTGGTATTTGAACCAGAAGAGGAGGGGATACATAGATACCAGGTGGTAATCCCTAAAGTAGAAGGTGAAAGTTTTCAGCAGAACAACCTTAAAAGCATCACCCAGAAAGTTCTCAAGAAAAGGTTCAATCTTCTTTTAGTGAGCCAGAGCTTGAGCTGGGAATTCAATTTCCTCAAAAGATTTTTAAATCTGAACAAAGATATAACTTTTGAGACTCTGGTCTTCTCAAAATCCGGAAAACCTCTTTTATCAGAACTTTCCCAGAGTAAAAAGATTGAAGATTTTGACCTTTTAGTCGTTTTGGATTCCCCTCAGTTTTTAATACAAAATCAAAACGAAATTAAAAACCTTTTGCAGAAAAAAGGGGTTTCGCTTCTGCTTTTAGTTGGAGAAGAGCTGTACCAAAGAAAAGAGATATTAAGTAGTTTTGATTTTCTTCCTTTTGAGATAAAAAAAGAAAAGAGGCCTCTGTTTCAGAACTTCATCTTGAGCCTTTCACCGGAGGGGAAATTTCATCCTTTAACCCAGCTTTCAGAAGAGTTAGAGGAAAATCTTTTTCTCTGGACAAATCTTCCTCCTTTCGAGAGAATGATACCTCTTAAGGAAAAAAACGGAGCCAGAGTATTAGCATTTAACAAACTTGAACAGGAAGTTTTACCTGGAATAATCATAAAGGAATTGGAAAAGGGGAAAATAGAGGTTTTGGGCTTTTCCCCTTTATGGAAATGGGATTTTTTGTTGTGGGGGGTAGGGAAAGATAATTCAGCCTATAAAAAATTCTGGGAGAGCTCTTTCAGATGGCTTTTATCCAGAGAAGATCTGGAGAGGTTTAAAATCTATACAGATAAAGTAGTCTATAAAAGGGGCGAGGAGATAAAATTTACCTCCAGACTTTTCGATGAAAGTTATCAAAATATTAAAGGAGCAGAGGTAAGAATAAAGCTCTTTCCAAAAGGGAAAGAAGCTGATTCATTGCTTTTCAACCTTGCGTCTGAAGATGGTGATTATTCCTATACCCCATCTTTTTTACCTCCGGGAGAATACTTATTTAGAGGAGAAGCCAAAAAGGAGGAGCTTGTTCTGGGAAGTTATTCAGGTAAATTTGAGATCGAAGATGTAAGTTTAGAGGATGAGAATTTAAAGCCAGACAAAGAACTTCTCAAAGAGATTGCCCTGCTTTCTGGAGGTGAATATTCTGAGCCTGAAGATTTTGCATCGCTTCTAAAAAGCCTGGATTTGGAGAAAAAGTCCAGGCTTAAAATAAAGGAGATAACACTCTGGGATAAACCGCTACTTCTATTCTTCTTTATTTTCTTTCTATCTTTGGAATGGTTTTTCAGGAAACGATTTCAGCTTTTATGATTTTGAGACTTTTGCTTCAGCTAATTTCAGGCACAGCTTTAAGCGGTCTGGTCTCTATTTTAGCTTATAGGTTTAAATTTCTAACCTTGGATGGGGCTTTATCTGCCTTTCTTTTAGGTAGTATCATCTTTGGAACAGGAGGGGTTAGTTTTGCTACACCTTTACTTTTTTTCTTTTTTTCATCCAGTTTACTTTCAAAGTATAAACAGGGGAAGAAAGCAGAGTATAAAAATATTTTTGAGAAAACTGGAGCCAGGGATAAAAATCAGGTGTTAGCTAATGGAAGTATAGCCGGGGTGTTCTCTTTTATTTATTTTTTAATCCCTACTTCTTCTATTTACTCTGCTTATTTAGCTTCCTTAGCCACTGTAACTGCTGATACCTGGGGGACAGAAATAGGGATTTTATCTCCTTCTGCCCCTTTGTCCCTAAAAAAATTTAAGAGAGTCTCGCCGGGGAGTTCTGGTGGAATAAGTTTTTTGGGCACTATAAGCTCTTTTTGTGGCTCTTTCTTCCTGGTTTCGAGCGGATTTATTCCAGGAGTCTCTCCTTTTCCTTTAAGATTGAATACTTTCTTAATAATAATTTTAGCTGGCTTTTCAGGCTCTCTTATCGATAGTCTTTTAGGGGCACATCTTCAGGTTCAATATCTCTGTCCGGTTTGTAATAAAGCAACAGAAAATAAATCTCATTGTAACCTGGAAACGAAGAAAATCTCCGGGATTTTCTGGCTGAATAACGAATGGGTGAATTTTTTTTCCTCGATTTCTGGGATTATTTTATTTTTTATTTTGAAAAAGTTTGTGGGAATTTGCCCCTTATCTTACAATGATTTAGTTCTCAAGGGTGGGCTTTTGTTTCAATTCTGTTTCAAATCGGGTTAGGTTTTCTTGGTTTTTTATGGGCTATTATGGGTCTTAAGGATTTTGACTAACTTATTATCTGTTTTTGTAATAGATTGAAATACAAAAAATTCCCATACCCCCATATTTTTTTCTCTTGATAAAGTTTTTTTAATTCATAGATTTAGGAGAAAGAAAAAGTTTGGCTTTTAAAAACAGGAGCAGAATATGGCTGGAATAAAAAGATGTTTTGCCAGGGAAGTCTTGGATTCGAGAGGGAATCCTACAGTTGAAGTCGAGGTGGAACTAAAGAATGGAGCTTTTGGAAGAGCCATAGTTCCCTCTGGCGCTTCAACTGGTGTGCATGAAGCTCTGGAGTTAAGGGATGGGGATAAAAACAGGTATTCAGGCAAAGGGGTGAAAAAAGCAGTGGAGAATGTTAATAAGAAGATAGCACCTAAACTTATCCGGTCAAAATTAGATACCTTTGATCAGAGGAAATTAGATAATTTCCTTTTAGAGTTAGATGGGACTGAGAATAAAAGGAATTTAGGTGCTAATGCTATTTTGGGGATTTCTTTAGCTGTGGCTAAAGCCGGTGCTGCCTCTAAAAAAATACCTTTTTATGAATATTTAGGAGGTAGAAAAGCAAAGCTCCTTCCGGTTCCCCAGATGAATATTCTGAATGGTGGCACACATGCAGACAATAACTTGGACATTCAGGAGTTTATGATCATCCCCGCAGGCGGTTTTTCTTTTAAGGAGTCTCTCAGAATGGGTGTGGAGGTATTCCATAATCTTAAAAAGGTCTTAAAGGAGAAGAAATTTAACACTGGAGTAGGGGATGAAGGTGGATTTGCACCTAATCTTAGTTCAAATGAGGAAGGGTTTCAGGTAATCTTAGAGGCAATTGACCGGGCTGGATATAGACCGGGCGAGGATATCTTTTTAGGGATAGATCCGGCCGCTTCCGCCTTCTACAATCCGGATGAAAAACTCTATAAATTTAAAGCCGAAGGAAGGAGATTTTCCAGTTTAGAGCTGATCCATTACTATAACGACCTTATAGATAAATATCCCCTTATCTCAATCGAAGATGGTTTAGCAGAGGATGACTGGGAAGGCTGGGTAAAAATGACCGAGAGGTTAGGGAACAGAATCCAGATAGTTGGAGATGATATTTTCGTGACTAATCCAAAAAGGTTAAGATTGGGGATTGAGAAAAAAGCAGCTAATGCTATCCTGATTAAATTAAACCAGATAGGGACCTTGACTGAAACCCTGGATACTATCCAGATGGCAAAAAAAGCCGGGTTTAATACGGTGATCTCTCATCGTTCCGGAGAAACTGAGGATACTACTATTGCAGATCTGGCAGTTGCTGTCTCTTCTGGTCAGATAAAGACTGGCTCAGGTTCAAGAACTGACCGGGTATGTAAGTATAATCAGCTTTTAAGGATTGAGGAGAAATTAGGCAAAAAAGCGCTTTATGCTGGGAAAAATATCTTCTATGGCTTGGGTAAAGGGAAGTCATAATGTTAAATAATAGAATAAAAAGGAACCCAAAAGAGAAGGACTTTTTAACCAGGATTAAAAAAGATCCCCTTCTTCGGAGGAAAATTTTAAGGCGAATTCTCATTCTTCTAGTGCTGGTCTCAGTCTTCTATCTCTATTTTGGTGGAGATTATGGCTTTTTCAGACTTCTTTCTCTTAAAAAAGAGAAGGGGAGCATAATCCTGGAGACCAAAAAGCTTCAGGCACAGAATATGGATTTAGAAATAGAGAAAGAGAAACTTAAGAATGACCCTTTCTATATTGAGAAGGTTGCCCGTGAAAGATACGGGATGGCTAAAGAAGATGAGATCATCTATAAATTCATTCAGTCCCAGGATAGTTCCTCCACCCTTGTGCCGAAAGATAAAAGATGAGTCTGGTCAAGACCGAAGGGATAGTTTTAAAGAGCTTGAAGTATGGTGATTCCTCGATCATTTTTACCCTTTATACCAAAGATTTCGGGAAGATAAAACTTTTAGCTAAAGGGGTAAAAAGGAGAAAAAGCAGAACCCCTCCTTTAGGATATTTTTCATTATCTGAGATAGTCTTCTACAAAAGGGAGAAAAGTGAACTTCATCTTCTTTCTTCCGGGGAAACCCTGAAGAACTTTTCAGGTTTAAGTAAAAGCCTCAATCGTTTTTCCTGGGCATCAGCTGTAGCTGAGCTTCTGGATCAATTGATAACTGGTGAAGAGCTTAACCAGAGGATTTTCAATTTGAGCTTGAGAACTTTATCCCGGATGGAAAATGTGGATGAATCTAATTTGGAGAAAATCTTCTGGAGTTTTGCCCTGAAGCTTTTTTCAAATTTAGGGTATAAGCCTAAATTGGATACCTGCATAAAGTGTGGGAAAGAGATAACAGAGGATGAGGTTTTCTTAAGTCCAGAAAGAGGCGGGGTGATTTGTCACAACTGTACCAGAGAAGAGGAATATTATCTTAAGCTCAGTCGAAAAGCCTACCTTTCTGCCAGAAAACTTCTTTTCCTGGATATTAACAAAGTCGATAAAATCCCCGTAGATAAGGAAAGTTTAACAGAGATCGAAGATTTAGTTAAAAGCTTTATTCGTTATCATACCGGGGCAAAGGATTTGAAAACCCTGGAGTTTATAAGAAAAATAGAGTGTCAAACAGGTTAGGAGTATAAATTTGATTAGGGAACTGTGCGGCATAGAATCCATAGAATACAATAGGAGGTAGGGTGACCAATAAAAAGAATCAGGATTTAATGGACAAACTGGTCTCATTGTGTAAAAGAAAGGGTTTCATCTTTCAGTCTAGTGAAATCTATGGTGGGATTAATAGCTGCTGGGATTATGGCCCTTTAGGGGTTGAGCTTAAAAACAATATTAAACAGAACTGGTGGAAGAGTATGACCCAGTTCCGGGATGATATCGAAGGGCTGGATGCCTCGATTTTAATGCATCCTTCGGTCTGGATAACCTCAGGTCACGTGGAGTCTTTTGCTGACCCGATGGTTGACTGCAAAAGCTGCAAGATGAGGTTCAGGGCAGACGAGATATCCGGCAAAAAATGTCCGAACTGTGGAGGAGAGCTGACTGAAGCCCGGCAGTTCAACCTGATGTTCAAAACTCATATGGGACCGGTGGAGGATGAAGCTTCTGTGGTCTATCTTCGCCCGGAAACTGCTCAGGGTATCTACGTTAATTTTTTAAATGTCTTAGCCCCTTCCAGACAAAAACTCCCTTTTGGAATCGCTCAGATCGGGAAGGCTTTCAGGAATGAGATCTCTCCAGGGAATTTTATCTTCCGCTCCCGCGAATTCGAGCAAATGGAGATGCAGTTTTTCATTCATCCAAATGAAGATGAGAAATGGATCGAATACTGGAAAGAGGAGAGGATGAAGTGGTATCTCAGCTTGGGGATAAAAAAAGAGAATTTAAGGTTTCATCAGCATGATAAAAAAGAATTAGCTTTCTATGCCAAGACCGCTTATGACATTGAATATAATTTTCCCTTTGACTGGAAAGAGATAGAGGGGGTTCATAACCGCACTGATTATGACCTTTCCAGACATACTCAGGCAACTGGTAAAGACCTATCTTATTTTAATGATCAAACCAAAGAAAGATTTATCCCCTATATCATCGAGACCTCAGCCGGAGTTGACCGCACTATGCTGGTCTGTTTAGTTGACGCTTATTATGAAGAGTGGGTACTAAATGAGGAGAGAACTGTTTTAAGATTAGACCCAAAGATTGCTCCAATCAAAGCCGGGATTTATCCTTTAGTTAAAAGGGATAATATGCCAGAGGTGGCAAAGAAGATCGAAGATAAATTAAGGCCTCATTTCAAGGTTTTCTATGATGAGGGTGGTGCTATTGGCAGAAGATATAGAAGGCAGGATGAGGCAGGAACACCTTTTGGCATAACTGTTGACTCCCAGACCCTGCAGGACGAGACCGTGACCTTGAGGGAAAGAGATTCGATGGAACAGGTAAGAGTAAAAATAGACGATTTAGTAACGATTTTGAATAAAAAAATTTGGGGAGTTTAACTCGTAGGTCAAGCATGTTCCGCCTTTGGTGGGACTGCTTGACAATTATGATTTGAAATAATTTATCAACCAGTCTTTCGGACATGGTTGACCTACGTGAGATGATTTCTTTATGACAAATATTCGGAGATATTATATACCTAATGCTATCTATTTTATCACCTGTGTAACCTATCAAAGAAAAGATTTGTTTTCTGCTCCAGAGAACATTTCTTTATTTTGGGAGATATTTAAAAATATCAAGAGAATCTATCCCCATAAGCTTTATGCTCATGTTTTGATCTATGACCACTTTCATTTTCTGATTATGCCCAAACAGGATAATATATCTGCCCTTATGAAGTCGCTGAAAGATAATTTTTCTCGTCAATATAAGAATCTACATGGTTTTAAAAATAATATCAGAATCTGGCAATATAGATTTTGGGATCATATAATTAGAAATGAAGAAGATTTTAGAAGGCATTTCGATTACATTCATTATAACCCGGTTAAACACAGGATTGTTTCTAAACCTGAGGATTTTAACCAATCAAGCTTCAATTTTTGGCTTAAAAAAGGAGTTTATCAGATTGGCTGGGAACATACTTTTGAGAAAGAATTGGAGAAAATGAACTTTGAATAGATAAAGCCAATGTAGGTCAAGCATGTTCCGCCTTTGGCGGGACTGCTTGACAAAAGAGATGTTTTTAAAAGAGGTGTTAACCAGTCCCCGCAGGTGACATGGTTGACCTACGAAAAAGCAGGAGGTTAAAACATGAAACCTACTGATGAGTTAAAAAAGGAACATCAGATTATTCTTCGAATGCTTAAAGTCTTAGAAAAAGCCGCACAAGATTTAGAGGAAGATAAAAAGGTTCCACTAGAAATATTCAAGAAAGCGGTTGATTTCATTCGCAATTTTGCAGATAGATGTCATCACGGCAAAGAAGAGAATACCCTTTTCCCGATGATGGAAAAATATGGAGTGTCGAAGGAGAGTGGTCCTTTAGGGGTTATGTTATACGAACATACCTTAGGTAGAAATTTTGTTAAAGGTTTGGCAGAGGCAGCTGAGAAATATGAAAAAGGGGACAAATCTTCAGCTAAGGATTTAGTGAAAAACACCCGGGGTTATGCCGGGCTTTTAGCCCCGCATATTTTTAAAGAGGATAATATCCTTTATCCGATGGCAGATAGGAATATCCCTGAAAAAGAGCAAAAGGTTTTAGAAGAGAAATTTGAAAAGATAGAAAAAGAAGTAATTGGAGAAGGTAAACATCACGAGTATCTGCACCTGGTTGAGGAGTTGGAAAAGCTCTTAGGATTATAGATTGAGATTTTGGAGTGTAAACCTTTAGTTTTATGAAGTAAGTAGTAAACAGTAGGCAGTAGACAGGGGGAAAATATTATTCACCCTCCCCTTACCCTCTCCCTAGGAGGGAGAGGAAAAAGAAGAAAGTAGGTCAAGTGATGATCCGGGAAATGATAAAAGAAGACATCGAAAGTTCGATTGAGATTTCCAAAACAGTCAGAGAAAAAACCTGGGAAAAGTATGAAAAAGAGATTTATCCCAGAAAACTCTTAGATGAAGAGCTTGAACTCTATTGCTATGATACTTTTTTAAGATTTATCGGGGGTGAAAATAAATATGGTTTTGTAGCTGTAGAAAATGAAAAAATAGTAGGCTTAGCTATCGGAAAACTCGATACAGGCGGGCTTTCTGACCTCTCCTGGATCTGCGCGGCCATAGAAGAACAGGGCAAGGGGATTGGTAAAAAACTGATTAGTAAAGTCGCAGACTATTCGAAAGAAAAAGGTTGTCATAAGCTTTTTGCTTATACCACACCTAATCTTATTCCAGCGGTTGCTTTATATTTATCCTCAGGCTTTGTGCCAGAAGCTTATCTACGTAAGCACTGGCATAAGCTGGATTTTTTGATTATGTCTAAACAATTGGAATAAGTTTTCATAACTCTGAGTTCTATGAAGTTCCTCGTAATGAAAATAGACTCGCGTAGCCGAGCTTTCAGAGCTCGGCTGAGCAGAGGTCTAAAACCTCTGCTACGCGTACCTTATGTGTTGTATCAGGAGCTACTCCTGATTCGCCTCAGTGTAGTTTTTCAGTATTTCGGTAACGGATTTTTATAGTATAATTTTGTAGAAAAGAAACAGTTAAGGATAAGGCAATTTATAAAATTGGGAGTCACATTAACGAATTTGTTGATTGTTAAAGGGATATCGCGTAGGGGTGGAGCTGGTTGAGCTTTGCGAAACCCAGATTTTAGGGTCTCCACCCGAACCTACTTGTTACCAATATTGTGAAGTAGTACACTCAGGCGAATCAGATCCATGACCTGACAGAACAAAAAAAACCAGTAAACCCACGTTGCCCTCAATATGGGTCAATCTTTAGATAAATGAGCTCAGATTTATCCTTCAAAATAGTAAGGTTTAAGCTTAAGGGGGAAAGGGTGATAATCCGTCCTCTCAAAAGGGATGATATTGATAAAAGGTTAAAATGGGAAAACTATCCTGACCCTTTGTATTTTCATTACAATATAGAGAAAATGACTGAAGCACAAAAGAGGGAATGGTATCAAAAGAGGAAAAAAGACCCTAAGATGCTTTATTTAGCCATTGATAATCTCAAAGGGGAGCTTTTAGGATTTCTCAACCTGTATGATATTGACTTGAAAAATAAAAAGGCATATTTGGGAATATATCTGGGATATGAATATATAGATAAAGAATATGGGACTGAGGCGATTAAAACCCTTCTGCCTTATTATTTTGAGAAAATGAGATTTAAGGAGTTATATTTAGATGTTACTTCACTGAACCAGCGGGCTATAAAGTGTTATCTTAAATGTGGGTTTGAATTCGTAGGAACTAAATTTAAAAAACATGACCCCAGAAGTAAAATAGATATTTTCGGAAATGAACGCTATAAAGACATAAGAAGATATTTTAAAAAAGAGGGAGAAGAGATATTAGTTCAGTTTGAGGAGATGAAAATAACAGAAAAGTTGTGGCAGGGAATAATGACTTCGTCGAAGCTTATAACTTAGAAATTGTTATACTTTTCAGAGTATCCCCATTTTTTAACTCAATAAATTAAAAATCTATTAGCTATTTTTACATAAACTATATTCGCCGAACAATAACTACTGAAATATCATCTGCCTGTTCACACTGAGCGGTGAAACTATCCACAGTGTTCAGCACCAGATTTATGACTGCAGAGGCTTCTAATTCTGATGTTCTGCTCAACGCTTCTAAAAGCCTTTCCTCTTCAAACATCTCATCCTTCTGGTTGGTCGCTTCTGTTACCCCATCGCTGAATAAGACTAAAACATCCCCATCTTTTAGATAATGTTCTCCTTTTGTGTAGGGGACTCCATCTAAAATGCCTAAAATCGGGCCACCTATGGTAAGCCTTTCTTGCTTTTTTCCTTCCTGGCACAGCAGTATTGGTGAAGGGTGTCCGCAGTTCACATATTGAAGTTTTCCGGTATCAAGGTCTATCAAACCTAAAAACAGGGTGACAAAGGTCTCAGGTGAAGAAGAGGTTAAAAGATAACGGTTTAATTCAGTGATTAATTTCACAGGATTATCTAAAGAGGTTACAGCTTGGGTACGAATGGTGGCGTGCACACTCGACATAAGAAAAGAGGGTCCTAACCCTTTACCCGACACATCCCCTAAGGCAAAAACCACCTTGCCCGGAGCTACTTCAAAGATATCATAGTAATCTCCTCCCACTGCCTTGGCTGGACGACAGAACCCTGCAAACTCCCAGCCCGGGGAAACGGGTAATTTCTTGGGGAAAAGGTTTTGCTGAACCGTACGGGCTATCTCTAATTCCCGGGAAAGCTCTGCTTCTCTTTTCGCTACCTCTAAAAGCTCTGCATTCTCCAAAGCCATCCCCATCTGTCTGGCAACAGTAAGCAGAAGCTCTCTATCCTCTCCACTGAAAGGCTCCTCTGAAAGCTTGGCTCCCAAACCCATCACCCCCAAAGGACCTGAGCTACCCTGAAGTAAAATCAATAGCTCACAGTTAAGCTCAAGTAACCTTCTCTCCTCCTCTTTCTCAGGGTCAAGTTTCTCAGGATAGACAGCTAACCAGGGCTTTCCTTGTTCCATCTGCTGAATAACCGAATCTTCAGATTTAAGCTCAAGGGATGGAATAGACACTACCTCTTTTTCCAAGTCTT
>Ga0315289_10014730_pt1 | contig 10891 bp, 9 predicted proteins | sample YL17G11_40_MG_FD_203452 | JGI IMG/M metagenome (GOLD analysis project Ga0315289, IMG submission 203452) | Sediment microbial communities from Yellowstone Lake, YNP, Wyoming, USA - YL17G11_40 | ecosystem: Environmental > Aquatic > Freshwater > Lake > Sediment | place: USA: Wyoming | collected...
CTGTGTCGTAATGGGGAAATGAGGAAAAATTTAGGTAGCCGCAGCCTTTCAGGCTGCGATATTCTTAGGGAATTCTGCAACGCAGGCTAAAGCCTGCGGCTACCAATTTAATTACGACACAGTCTCTAAGGGGAGAGGGAGGAGGTGAGGGGAAGGATAAAAAACAGAAATGAAAAAGTTTCTCTTCATCCCGTTTTTTCTACTCCTCGTTCTTATTCAAAATACCCATTCTTCTTCCAAGAGGCTTTTGATCTTTGCGGGTGCAGCAAGTAAGCCTGCCACAGAAGAAGTAGTTAAGATTTTCCAGGAAAAGACAGGAGTCCCGGCGGATGTGATATTCGGTGGTTCAGGATTCATCCTCTCACAGATGAAATTGGCCAAAAAAGGGGACCTCTATTTCCCAGGTTCTTCCGATTTCATGGAAGTTGCGAAGAGAGAGGGGCTCTTGTATACAGAATCGGAAAAAATCGTCGTCTACCTTGTCCCTGCAATCAATGTCCAGAAAGGTAATCCTAAAGGAATCCATTTCCTCAAAGATTTAACAAAGGATGGAACCCGAGTGGCGATTGCGAATCCAGAGGTGGTCTGTGTAGGGGCCTATGCTGTGGAAATCATCGAAAAGAATTTCACGCCCATCGAAAAGGAAAAGTTCAAAAAGAATCTTGTAAACTACACTGAAAGTTGTGAGAAAACAGCAAATGTAATCTCTTTGAAGGCGGTGGATGCTGTAATTGGATGGAGAGTTTTTCATTATTGGGATCCGGGGCGAATCGAGACGATCTATCTAAAACCGGAAGAGATTCCAAGAATTGGTTACATTCCAATCGCCATCTCAAAATTGACGCAGGACAGGATCCTTGCGCAAAAATTTATCGATTACCTCCTCTCCCCTGAAGGGAAGGCGATCTTCAAAAAATACCATTACCTGATGGACCTTTCAGAGGCACGCCAATTCACCCGGCCCGACACCCCCGTCGGAGGTGAGTACATTCTCCCATTAGAATGGAGGACAATGAGGAAATGAGTTTCCGATACACGATGATTGGAGCAGCATTTGGCATTTTTGTCTTTTACCTGGGACTTATTCTCTCCCTTTTCTATTTTATTGGTGTGAAAGGATTGGGGGAGGTTTTGACAAACCCTTATACTCTGTTTTCCATCCAATTGAGCCTCATTGCAGCTACCATTGCCACGTGTTTTGCGGTTATCATTGGACTTCCATCGGCCTACGCCTTGTCTCGTTTTGAATTTCCTGGAAAGCGCATCCTCGACACCTTTTTAGAAATTCCGATGATCGTTTCACCCATCTCCCTCGGTGCATCCTTTCTCATTTTTTTTAATACCCCTTTAGGACAGCTGATTCAAGAAAGAGGCATTTATTTTGTTTTTGAAATCCCAGGCATCATCCTGGCCCAATTTGCAACAATCGCAGGTCTTGTAACACGTTTGATGAAGGCTTCTTTAGATGAAATTTCTCCACGATATGAAGCCGTGGCTCGATCCCTGGGGTCTTCCTCCTGGCAGGCCTTTTACAAAGTCACTCTCCCCCTTTCAATCAGAGGACTCATCGCCTCCGTCATCCTATCGTGGGCAAAAGCGATCGGAGAATTTGGAGCTACGGTCACACTTGCAGGGGCAATGCCAGGTAAGACTGAGACCATGCCGATTGCCATCTTTGCTTCTTTGGCCTCTGCCAATATTGATAAAGCAATTGTCCTGATACTCATCTTAGTTGTCTTCGGCTTGGGCACGCTCTATGCTGTCCGATTGACAGGGAAGAGATTTCGATATGATTAGAATCGAAGGCCTGACCATCCTTTTTGATTCGTTTAAGATTATGGATCTCAATATCAAGATTCAGGAAGAAGGGTTTCACTTCCTCCTTGGCCCTACAGGGAGTGGGAAAACCTTGATTCTCGAATCGATCATTGGATTACATAAACCGAAGAAAGGTAAGATCTGGATCGGCGAAAGGCAAGTTCAAGGCTTACCACCCGAGCAAAGAGAAATCTCGTATGTCCCTCAAGACTTGGCACTTTTTCCCCACCTTACGGTAAGGAACAATATCCTTTATGGAATCAAGGCAAGAAATCTCGACTTGAAAAGTTATGAGGAATATGTGCAGGCTTTGATTCAAGTGATGAAAATTCAAAGCCTCCTTGAACGATACCCAGCCAATCTCAGTGGGGGAGAAAAAAAACGAGTTGCCCTCCTCAGGGCATTGGCGCCAAAACCGAAGCTCCTTCTACTCGACGAACCCCTTTCCGGCCTGGATCCGTCTATAAAAGCAGAAATCGAACAGCTCTTAAAAACCCTCCACTCCTCATTCCATCCAACCATTCTATGTGTAACACACGATTTCGAAGAGGCCTATTTCTTAGGCGACCGCATCACAATCTTTATGGATGGAAAGGTGGAACAGGTGGGGGAGAGAGATGATATCTTTTTAAAACCAAAATCAAAAAAGGTAGCCGAATTCTTAGGCGTTAGAAATCTCTATCGGGCCGAGGTCTTGAAGAAGGACGAACTCCTGCAACGATTGATCCTGGGAATTAATGGCCTCCAACTCTCTATGCCGATGAGTCTCTGTCCTAATTCGATTGAAGGTGTAAGAGAGCTCGACCTCTTTATCCGGCCTGAAGAGGTGATGATCATCCGTGAGGGAAAACCAGTAAAAGAGTCCCTAAAACGGAATATCTTCTTGGGTAAGATTATCGAGATTGTTGAGAGAAGAGGGTATCAGACAGTTCACCTTCAAACAATTGTAGGAAAGATTCCCGTTGAAGTTGCCATCCCAAACTACGCCTTCCGAAATTTAGACTTGTCCATTGGAAAAAAGGTGAGCGTTGCCCTGCGAGAAGAATCCCTCTGGATAATGACTTAAATTCTGACCTCCATATACAGTAAACCCCGTTAGAAATTCCAGCGGGGCATTAAACCCCGCCGGAATTGTTCTAAAATGTAACCCCGCTGCAGAGCAGCGGGGCATTATTTCTAACGGGGTAAAGGCAAAAACTTAATCTTTCTGAAATGGGTAAAAACCATTCTTCACCACTTTCTTATCATTATTTTTAAATCCACTCTCTCGATGACACCGATTTCAAAGGATGATTACGCAGATTTTAATGATTTTTCGATCTGTTTCGTATCTGTGTAATCGGTTGCTAATCGGTGTAATCAGAGATTTCGGGACTTTTTTAGAAATCTCTGCAACCTCACTTGGGTTTCTCCTCTTGAAAATCGATTACCTTTTATATTAAAGATCATATCGGCATGGTTTAACCACTTAAAAGAAAATGATTATAGACAACTGATCTCAGAAAGGAAATAAAGGAAATGGTAGATGACACTAATTTTCAATCCAAAAACTTACCCTTCTGGCAGCGAACTTTTTCTTCTTTACGGTATCGTAATTTCCGCTTAGTTTGGCTTGGTTCCTGTACCGAACACATGGGACAGCAAATGGAGGCAATGGCTGTTGCCTGGCTCATGAAGGAGCTCACAGAATCTCCCTATTACCTGGGTTTGCTGGCTGTCTGCAGAGTCGCCCCCCTGATCCTCTTTGCCCTTCTGGGAGGGGTGGTGACAGATCGGGTTGACCGGCGTAAGCTTCTCATTACTTGCCTCTTGGGAGGTGCCTTCATCTCGATCGGGCTTCTCATTTTGGCTCGTGCCGGATCGATTGCTTCATGGCATCTTTTGGTGGCCACGGGGCTTGGCGCAGTACTTACAGGTTTTAACCACCCGGCACGGGCTGCCATTATCCCTAATTTAACGCCTAAGGAAGAGTGGATGAATGCTATAGCCTTGGATACCATTTCGGTGAGAACAGCTACTATTATCGTTGCTCCCATCACTGGATACCTCATCTTCTGGTATGGTACTACAATGCTCTTCGGTGCAAGAGCCCTGGGTATGGGATTAGCAGTGGTGTGGTTACTCATGGCTAAAGTACCTCCCACTCCCACTGGCGGCAAAAAGCATGGGACTTGGAGTAATTTAAGTAAAGGGCTAATCTATGCTGCTACAAGTGGTCTCATTATGTCCCTGGTCCTCGTGTTTGCCTTACGTGAGTTCCAGACTGAGATGAGCAGTGTCTTCTTACCCTTTTTTGCTGACGATATTCTTCGTTCTGGAGCCACTGGTTTTGGTTACCTCAATATGGCGAATGGTGTGGGCGCATTGGTGGGACTTTTCGGGATCGCTACTTTGGGAAATTTCAGATACAAAGGCTGGCTGATCATCGGTGCCGGAATATTCACAGGGCTCTTCCTTTTTGCTTTTCCTCTTTCGCAATGGTTAGTCTTATCCATTCTTCTTTTATTTGCTGTCAATGCCTTTGGGACAGTCTTTGAAAATGTCAGTCGAACTGTCCTTCAGACAATCGTTCCAGACGAAATGCGAGGACGGGTAAATAGTATCAGAGAATTTGTACGAGGTCTTTTCGGAACCTGGGTTGCCTATGGACTGGGATTAGGAGGTGAATATTTGGGGGTCGTCACTGCGTCCCTGTTTTTAGGAATTTTTATCATTGTTTCTGTTTCCCTGATGGCTCTCCTCCTGCCCTCTTTCAGAAAGCTTTAATTGACTATGAGCCATATAAGGTTCGATACAGATTTAGTAGCGACACAGCATAAATATATTACCAAAATTTAGAGGTTCCTCCCTTCAATTTTTGTTGATTTTTTGCCTCAATTTGATAAACTCTTCCCAAAAGGGAAATTTCATATCCTAATCCTTTATCCCTTTAAAGAAACTAAAATATTTTAGAATGAAGGATACTTATGGCAGTTTCAAAAGTATTCCGTTTTGAGATATTTAAAAGGGATCAATTTATTTGCTGTTATTGTGGTAATAGGCCACCTCATGTCATCCTTGAAGTGGACCATATGATCCCAGTTCCCAAAGGCGGCACGGATGAACCGGAGAATTTAGTAACGACTTGCCGTGACTGTCATCGAGGTAAAAAAGAGGATGCCCTAAATGCTCAATCCTTTATTTCTTCGACTGAGGATAGAATGAAGGAAAAACAAGAAAGACTTGAGCAGAAACAGGCCTTAGAGGAATGGCTTAGCGAAAGAACAAAACATAGGGAAAATATTTATGAGCAACTGAGAAGAAACTGGGTAGATATTTTAGGGTTTGACGGGAAGGAATTTGACAGATGGCGGATAAATATTCATCGGTATATCGACCAACTGGATTCTCAAGAAATAATGGATGCCATAGAAATAATTCGTGAGAAAAAAGACACCTTCCGTACTCCAAATAACACAATAAGATATTTCCTCAGTATCTGCAATAATACAGTTGGCATATCTCCAAAAAATAAAAAGGGAAAACCAGAATCCCCTCGAAAAATTGTAGATGTGATAACAAATCTTCTAGAAGAAGGAATGCCTGAAAATGAAGCAAAAGAAATCGGAAATATTTTGAATGACTATTTTACTTTTTCCTTCTTAGAAGAATTAGATAAAGATATGTATCTTAGCGACTCCGATAAACCTTATTACGAAAAACTAAAAAAACCTTTACACGTTATACTGAATGACCAAAAAGTTGAAAAAATAGGTATCGATTTTCTGAATAGAGATTTTCCAGACAGAAGAAAGTCATCTCTTAAAGATTTGAATCTGTTTTTATATAAACTTTATAAGACAATGATTCCATTTTTCTATTATAAATCTCGCACTCATCTTGGCCGGTTTATTTTTTTACGTAAATCTTACTATGATATTTTTATGACTTTTTTGAACAAATTCACGCTTCCCATTGAGAACAAAAAAGAGAATGTTCTTGAATATATTCAATCCACTCGAAGCGAGTTATATTTCCGTCCAGAACTTTTAGGCCTAATATTTGCGGCGGTCGTAGTTGAATTTAAATCAACTTTTACTGAACATGGTCTTTTTGCCAATAATGAGTTGATACGAAAACTCCTCAAATATTATGAAAGGGATGATCTCCTTGAATGCTTCAAATATATTGATGAATCCGATAACGAAATAAATGAATTGGGAGAGGTTAGGGTTGTTAAGTGGGGTGAATTTTTGAAATATTTGGCTAATGTTGCAAATCCCAAATATGACGTGATTTTAATAGAAGGGAACTGCCAGGAATTTAAATCCATTTTTGATGGACATGAAAATATTTTAAAAGGCTTCTTTGCAGAGGATAAGATAATAAAACTAAAACGTTCAGGAGAAGATCGAAGGGCAGGAGGTGACCGCAGGAATTTTAACGATCCCAATTACAAAGGGCCCGAAAGGAGAAGTGGTCAAGATAGGAGATCTGTAAAAGAGAGAAGAAAGTCCCCTTAAACACGAGGAAAGGGTAACAGGTTGAGTGGGTGAAACGATTCGATTCTGTATCGATCGAAAATTGGGGGGCGGTGAATTTAGGGTCACCGAGGCTGTCCCAAAACTCCCAAAATGTCACCCTGAACTCGTTTCAGGGTCTTATAAGCCATTGATTTTATTGGATGCTGAACCAAGTTCAGCATGACAAAGTGTGGTATTTCATTAATTTTGGGACAGCCTCTCAACTACTATTTTTTATTTCTTATTGATTCCTTTTCGAAGATAGGAATTCTTTTTCAATAAAATCGGTAAGTCCCTTCATATCGTCAAGATGAAAACAGGGAACACCGATATCGAACGTCCTATTTGAAACGATGGCAATGAGGTTATCCTCTTTCGTACAGAGAAGCACTCTGTGCTTCTCCTTTCGGAAGATTTCGATCTTGGGCTGAATATCCTTCTTATAGCCTTCTGAAAGGATAAGATCTACATCCTGAATTAATTTTCCCCGAATCTCCTCCAAGCTCCAATCCTTCTCAACATCCCGAATTAAGGCAACTTTATTAGGCGATGCGATAACAACGGTATGAGCCCCTGCCTGTTTGTGTCGCCAGCTATCCTTTCCTTCACGATCCACTTCAAATCCATGGACGTCATGCTTCACTGTAGCAACTCGGTAACCTCGACGGGTTAACTCGGGCAGAAGTTTTTCAATCAAAGTGGTCTTCCCACTATCCGATTTTCCAACAATAGAAATGATAGGAATCACGTTAAACTCCTTTGGAATATTGGAATGTTGGAATAATGGAATAATGGGGAAGGCTGAGAAGATTCTTTTTGACCCAACATTCCATCATTCCATAATTCCATTCTCCCATGATCAAAAATTCCTGTCCAGTAACTGGACTTTTACTTTCTCCCCTGCCCTAACGATTTCCCGGTCTTCAGGGACAATGATTAACCCATTCGCTTTCACCATCGACCTTAATATACCTGATCCCTGGGCTCCTGTGATGGTCACAAAATAGTGATCCCCTTCAAAAATGACAAAAGCCCGCACAAAATGGCGTCTTCCTGGCTCTTTATAAATATCCTCTTTTAAAAAGGCCTCGATGACCGGTCGAAAGATTTGGCGATGACCCATCATCTTCAAAAGAGAGGGCCTCACAAATTGCTCGAAAGAAACCATGGACGAGACAGGATTCCCTGGGAGACCAAAGACAGGCTTCCCTTGGATCCTCCCAAAGACTAAAGGCATTCCGGGTTTCATCGCCACTTTCCAGAAAACCATCTCCATTCCCAAATCGTTCAGGACATCTTTGACAAAATCATAATCGCCTACCGATACCCCTGCAGAAGAGATGAGTACATCGGCCCGGAGTCCCTGAAGAAGTTTTTCTTTGATCTCCTCTTTTCGATCCTTGGCGATACCTAATTGAACTGGAATGGCACCGCAATCTTTTACCTGAGCAGCCAGGGTATAGGAATTGCTGGAGATGATCCTTCCATCATCTAAATCACCATCCACATCGACCAATTCTTCGCCCGTGCAGAGGATTGCGACCATTGGCCTTTGATAAACAGAAACAAATGAACGTCTCACGGAAGCGAGCATTCCAACTTCTGCTGAACGGATCAGATCTCCACCGGAGATCACCCGTACTCCTTTCTTCACATCCTCTCCAGCCTTTCGGATGTATTCACCAGGTAAGACGGCTTTGAAGATTGAAACGAACCTGTCTTCCTTCTTTGTGTATTCAACAGGGATAACAGCATCTGCCCCCCTCGGGATGGGGGCACCTGTCATAATGCGGATGGCCTCTCCCCTTCTCACTGTCCTCGTCGAAATAAAACCCGCAGGAAGATCTTCCATCACTTCTAAACGAACCGGATGATTTGGGTCGGCATTCTGGACGTCTTCTGATCTCACCGCATAACCATCCATCCCTGAATTATCCAAAGGTGGGATGTCTCGATTGGCATTAATATTTTCTGCAATCACTCTACCCAAGGCTTCCAAGATAGAAACCTTTTCAGATCCCAGGGGCTCGATATGAGGAAGGATTTTGTCTAATGCCTCTTCTACAGAGATCATGCAGGAAATATAAAATAGCTTTTGTAAAAACACAATGATAAAAAAGGTGCCATATGGTATGATAGAATCCATGAAAAGAAGAGAGCGAGAGCCCGATAAATTTTTTCGTGTGATTCTCAATAGCATTGCTGACGGTGTTTTTACCACTGATAGCGAGGGGAAAATCACTTTCTTGAATAAGGCGGCAGAAGAAATCACAGGATTTTCAAGTAAGGAAGCTCTGGGTCGTTATTGCTTCGACATCTTCAGAGCAGACATTTGCCAAACCCGGTGCGCCTTAAAGGAGACTTTAAAAACAAAGAAGGAGATCACCAACCGTCCTGTCACAATTCTCAATAAAGCGGGAAAGAAAGTTCCTATCAGCATTAGCACGGCCGTATTAAGGAATGAAAAAAGCCAGATCATTGGCGGGGTTGAGACCTTCAGGGATCTTTCCGCTATTGAGGAACTGAAAAAGGAACTCTCCCAAAGGTACACACTGGGAGATATCATCAGCAAAAACCACCGGATTCACGAAATCTTTCATATCCTCCCCGACATTGCCGAGAGCAATAGTACCGTCCTGATTCAAGGCGCCAGTGGAACGGGAAAAGAACTCTTCGCAAAGGCCATCCACAATCTCAGTCGAAGAAAACCAAAACCTTTCATTCAGGTCAACTGTGGAGCTCTTCCGGATACCTTGCTCGAATCGGAGTTGTTTGGATATGTAAAAGGAGCGTTCACCGATGCGAAGAAGGATAAACCAGGAAGATTTGCCCTCGCTAATGAAGGGACGATTTTCCTCGATGAAGTGGGGGATATGTCCCCTTCCCTTCAGGTGAAGTTACTCAGGGTTCTTCAGGAAAAAGAGTATGAACCATTGGGAGCAACCAATCCCAGGAAGACAGATGTCCGAATTATTGCGGCAACGAATAAAGACCTCTCAACATTGGTGAGCGGGGGAAAATTCAGAGACGATCTCTTTTATCGACTTAATGTGGTTAAGATCGAGCTTCCTCCTCTTTCACAGAGGAAAGAAGATATCCCATTGCTAATTAATACTTTTATACAGAAGTTCAATGCCAGAATGGGAAAGAAGATCGCGGGGGTATCTGAACAAGCTCTCCGATTGCTATTGAATTATGATTACCCCGGAAATGTCCGGGAACTTGAGAATATTATCGAGCATGCCTTCGTTCTTTGCAGGGGAGACCTGATTGACTTTGACTGTCTTCCCAAGGAATTAACAGAGACTCAAGTGAGGAGAGAGCCGCCCACACGCCTCCTTAAGGAGGAGACTCCTTTTGGAAGAGCGGAGGCAGAAGTTATTGAAGAGATATTGAAAAAATATGATGGAAACCGTATCAAGACAGCCCGGGAATTGGGCATCGACCGTACAACCCTCTGGAGAAAGATGAAAAAGTATGGTCTCGTATGAAGTCATTTTTTAGTTTCTTTCTCTCAACTGTTGCGTTGCATAATTTCATTTTTGCAACTCTTTTACTCTTCTTTTTTTTTCTACTTCTTCCGTCTAAAAAATCATAATCAATTGATATTCCAACACTTTTTCTCTTAGGCTTTTGCCTGGCACTTATCTTGCTATTCAAAGCTTATGGATATGAAGATAGCCATTCCCCTTTTTGGAAATAGGATTTCACCACGTTTTGACTTTTCTCCAGAGGTTTGGATCATTACGGTGGAAAATGGAGAGGTGGTCAATCAGAAGAAAATTCCTATGACAAACCTTAATCTTCCCCAGCGCCTGGAGCAATTGACTTCCAATGAAGTGAAACATGTCATCTGCGGTGGGATCGATGGGTTTTGCTTAAGCCAACTGGGAACCAAAGGGATATCCGTTCTTCATAATATAGCAGGGGAGGCTGAAGTAATCTTTAATCTGTTTCTTAAGGGAAGACTTCGGCCAGGTTTCTGTTGTGAAAGGAGGGGCAGACGTTTCTATGGAGGGAAGAAAGGCCCACCTTGGAGGGCATAAATAACGGATTTCGCCTGCCTGACGGACAGGCAGGGATTTCGGAATCGGTCGAGAAAAAGTTTTAAGAAGAAGGAGAAAATAAATGGCAGAAGAAAAATGTGAAAAAGATGCAACCTGCGATACCTGCAACGAAACCAGTTCTTGCAGTCAGAAAGAGAAAGAGGCTCATGCACAAGAAGAGAGGTTGAAGTCCAAACTCTCTCACATCAAACATCGAATTATGGTGATGAGTGGAAAAGGTGGCGTGGGAAAGAGCACGGTCTCGACGAATTTGGCTGTTGCTCTATCAAGAGATGGATTTGATGTTGGGCTTCTGGATGCCGACATTCATGGCCCCAACATTCCAAAGATGCTTGGAATTGAATTCAGCCATGTGGAAGGATCAGGCCAGGGTATGATTCCCGTGGAGGTCTTCCCGAATTTAAAAGTCATTTCCATGGCTTTTTTCATCGGAGATCGGGACAACCCGGTGGTATGGAGGGGACCGCTAAAACACAATGCCATCAGTCAATTTCTTAGTGAGGT
>Ga0315289_10014731_pt1 | contig 10891 bp, 8 predicted proteins | sample YL17G11_40_MG_FD_203452 | JGI IMG/M metagenome (GOLD analysis project Ga0315289, IMG submission 203452) | Sediment microbial communities from Yellowstone Lake, YNP, Wyoming, USA - YL17G11_40 | ecosystem: Environmental > Aquatic > Freshwater > Lake > Sediment | place: USA: Wyoming | collected...
TAGGTGGCAAGGAAGGTGAGGCAAACAAACTGAACAATATTGGTAATGTTTACTATCTTAAAGGTGATCTGGATCAGGCTTTGAAGTATTATAATGAGGCTTTGAAGATTTTTGAAGAGATAGGAATGCCGGAGAAGATTGGGATAGTGAAAGGGAATATTGAAAGGATTTCCCAACAGAAAAAGAAATGACGGATGATGAATAAGGTTTGAAAGTTAGAAAGTTAGAAGGTTCGAAGGTTTAACCTCACCCCCTGACCCCCTCTCTCCCGCCTTTGGCGGTTCGACTTCACTCACCACCCTGAGCCTGTCGAAGGGCGGGATGGAGAGGGGGAGATAAGAGGAGAGGTAAAATCCAGCACCTAACTTAAGTTAGGTGCTGGTCTTGACCAGATCAGAGGATCGGGGTAAGGGTACCCCGATCCAACGGGTGATGAGCAGAGATCGAGGAGGAAGTAGTGAAATGAACAACTTAAAACCGCTATGGGAAGAAACAAAAAAGCGTACCTATGATTTGGAGCACCAACTTGTGAATACTTATATCAACTTTTTGCGCCAGGTGGCTAAACATTTTATAGAACAAGGAAGGCGAGTTTTCTTCAGGGAAAATACAGTAGTCCATTGGGGTGAATGGAATTTTGGGTCACTTTTGATTCAAGGTGATGAGGATGTGCGTGGCGTATTTGGTAATTATGTTACTGAGGTGAAGTTCGAAAAAGAAGTAGAAAAGAAAGCAGAGAGAGGATACGAGGAGATAACAGCAGAAAATCTGGATATGATTCGCTACCTGTTATGACAATGATTTGGTAGAGACTGTTTTGACTAAAGTAGCATAACTGAAGATCATGCCTCGGCGAATTCAAAAATCCATGAACTACGCAGTTTTGAAGGATGTCAAAACTTCGTGAGGATAAATTTGACCAGAGCTGAAGTTCAAACATTATTGAAAAAATTTGTGGATGTGATGAAGAAGACCTATGGGAAAAATTTGGTCTTTATCATTCATCATGGAAGCTGGGCAACTGGTGAAGCTAATTCAAACAGCGATGTTGACACGTTGGTGATGTTGGAGAAAATTACTAAAAGGGAGTTGGTTAAGTTAAGAAATATTTTGAACAAAAAGGAGTTCGAGAAGTTCACCGTGCTTTTATTCTCGAGATTGGATATGGATAACTTCGCTCCTTTTGCCAAACAACAATTTCACTATGGAGCAAAGGTATTATATGGCAGGTGTCCTTTGCCCGAACCAACCCGAGAGGAGATGTTAATCGAGATCAAAAAGATTGCTGATGAGGTGGGTTTCTGGAGCAAATATCTGTATACCCATCAAAAGCAAGCCGAAAATATAGTGCGTAAGATGTATTGGAGGTTCAAAGAGGCTATTATAGCTTTGAAAGTATATACTCATTGGAAAACTGGTGAATTCCCCGTAACCAGAAAAAGATTGAAAGAGCTTCTGAGTGATCCGAAAGATAAAGAGATCGTGACGATCATAGAGAATTGGGAGAAGAACAAGGATAAATATGAAAAGAATCCAGACCCTTTGTTGATAATGGGGCTGAATTTTTCACAAAGGATTTTGAAAAAGATAAATAAGAAAATGTAGCATTGTATCTTCATAGTAAACGGGCTGAAAACTTTTACATTGTTATTGTGGGCGTCAGCAAAGTCCCGCCATTGGCAGGACTTCGTCGCCCCGCAAAATGCGGGACTCCTCGCAATGACAGTTAATTTAATGTATCTATATTAGTAAGTTTCGTTTTACAAGAGGTAAACAAATGGCGAATAACTTAGAAGAAGAAAACAGAAGGCTAAAAAGGGCGGTGGAGGAGTTATCCATTCTCAATGAGATTGCCTCCGCCATCTCCTCCACCATGGAGGTGGAAGAGATCACCAAACTGATTCTGTCCAAATCTATCAAGAAGATCGATGCGGAGCAGGGGACGGTTACCTTGCTGAAAGAAACCGTGACCGATCCCTTTAAAACTTTTGTTCGGGTTGAAGATTCAGCAGTGAAAGGAGTGCCCTATCGCTTCGGGGTGAGTTTAGCCGGATGGATGCTTAAAAATCAAATGCCACTTTTGACCAACGATCTGGCAAACGATCCCAGGTTCAAAGGGGTGGATACTGAGGAGACCAAAATCAGGTCAATGCTTTGCGTTCCCCTTAGAGTGAAAAACAAAATGATAGGTTTGATCAGCCTGTTCAACAAGAAAAAAGAGATGTTTACTCCAGACGATCAGAGGCTTTTGTCCATCATCGCCATGCAGTCTGCGCAGGTTATAGAAAATGCCAGATTATACGAGGAAGAGAAAAAACTTCAGCAGATGGAAGAGGATTTAAAGACCGCCAGAAATATTCAACGCTCTCTTTTACCTAAGGAAAACCCAAGTTTGCCAGATGTTGATATCGCCGGCTTTAGCCTTCCAGCCAAAGAGGTGGGTGGGGACTATTATGATTTTATAAATATAGATCAGGATCGTTTGGGAATTGTAATTGCGGACGTCTCGGGAAAAGGTATGCCTGCTGCCCTTTTGATGGCTAATCTGCAAGCCACTTTAAGGGGGCAAGCTTTGACTAATCATGCTCCCAGTGAGTGCATTGCCAAGTCTAATTCCCTTTTGTGCAGAAGCATGGAAAAGGGTAAATTTGTCACCCTTTTTTATGGAATTTTAAACACCAAAGAAAAAAGTTTCACTTACACTAATGCGGGACATTGCTATCCTTTAATTTTCAATCCGAAAGGTGAATTTAAGAGATTGGAAAAGGGCGGACTTATCTTAGGAATGTTGGACAGTTATCCTTACCAAGAAGAGAAAATAGTTTTGGAGCCAAAAGAGCTGATTCTTCTTTTCACCGATGGGATCACTGAAGCATTCAACAAGGAAAATGAGCAGTTTGAAGAGGAGAGATTAATTAAAGTGGTTCAAGATAACCTTCTTCTGGATGCAAAAGCGATCTCACAGCAAATTCTAAATAATGTGGTTGCTTTCCAAGAGGAAGTTCCGCAATCGGATGATTTGACTTTGGTGGTGGTGAAGGTTAAATAGGTTAGAAAGTTAGAAGGTTAGAAGGTTAGAAAGTTAAAAAGTTAGAAGGTTAGAAAGTTCAAATAACTTGCAAACCAGTAAACTGATTTAAGATGATTGGGAAAACAATATCGCATGGTGAACTCACCCTAAATCCCTCTCTTGGGAAGAGAGGGACTTTAGCACCTCTTCTCTTGGTAAGTCGAAGATCCCGCCCTTCGACCAACTCAGGGTGGTGAGCGAAGTCGAACCACCGAAAGCGGGGAGAAGGGGACGGGGGATGAGTCATTATCGAACTCACCCTAAATCCCTCTCTTGGGAAGAGAGGGACTTGCTTTCCTTCTCTTGGTAAGTCGAAGATCCCGCCCTTCGACCAGCTCAGGGTGGTGAGCGAAGTCGAACCACCGAAAGCGGGGAGAAGGGGCTGGGGGGATGAGTCACTATCGAACTCACCCTAAATCCCTCTCTTGGGAAGAGAGGGACTTTTGAAAATGAAATGACTTCCCCCTTCTCTTTATAAGAGAAGGGGTAGGGGATGAGTTCAGGAAAGATGGGTATGAGCCAAAGCGTTGTCCAGAAAGCCAAAGAACTCTGTAGAGAACTTCGGAAAAGATCAACCCGGAGTGAACTGTTATTTTGGCAAAAAGTCAGGAACAGAAAAGTATTGGGTAAGAAGTTTCTTCGCCAGTATCCCATTTTCTTTATGTACATGGATAAAAAGACTTTTTTCATCGCAGATTTTTATTGCCATGAAAATCGACTGGTCGTGGAAATTGATGGAAAGAATCACGACTATCAAAGAGAGTATGATGAGTTAAGGACATATATAATCAATAATTTGGATATTGAAGTTGTCCGATTTAGAAATGAAGAGATCGAAAGGAACATTAGCAGTGTGTTAGAAAGACTTTGGGTGGTGCTGATTGGTCAAACTCACCCTGTATCCCTCTCTTAGAAAGAGAGGGACTTTTGCGCCCCTCCTCTTAAGAAGAGGTTAGGGGATGAGTTCGAGAGCCACAGAAAGGGAAACCTGATGATCGGCAAAACCATTTCACATTATAAAATCCTCGAAAAGTTGGGCGAGGGGGGGATGGGTGTAGTCTACAAAGCCCAGGACACCAAGCTGGATCGGATAGTGGCTTTGAAGTTTTTGCCCCAACATCTAACTTCTGATCCTGTTGAAAAGGAAAGATTTGTGCATGAAGCCAAGGCGGCTTCAGCTTTAAATCACACTAACATCACTACTATTTATGAGATTGATGAATTTGAGGGGCAGATGTTTATAGTTATGGAGTATTGTGAAGGTAAGACCTTGAAGCGGATAATTGAAAAAGAGACTCTCTCGGTAAGAAAGGTTTTAGATATTGGGATTCAGATATGCGAAGGTTTGACCATAGCGCATGAAAAGGGGATTGTGCACAGGGATATTAAATCAGAGAACATCATGCTTACTCCTCGAGGTCAAGTTAAGATCATGGACTTTGGTCTGGCGAAGCTAAAGGGAGCAACCAAGCTGACCAAGACTCGCTCGACCTTGGGGACTGCAGCTTATATGTCACCGGAACAAGCTCAAGGTGAGGAGGTGGATCAGAGAAGCGATATTTTCTCTTTTGGAGTGGTGTTGTATGAGCTTTTGACCGGTCAGTTGCCTTTCAAAGGAGAGCATCATGCGGCGATAATCTATTCGATAATAAATGAAGAACCCCAGCCGGTAGCTCGTTTTAACAATCAGGTTTCAGCCAAGTTAGAAGATATAGTTTTCAAAGCTTTGGTAAAAGACAGAGACGAAAGATATCAACATATAGATGATTTATTAGCGGATTTGAGAAGAGAGAAAAAGAGTCTTGAGTATATTAAGACCGCACAAATTCCTAAAGAGGCTGTTGCCCCCAAGCCTAAAAAGAAACTTCTCCCCTTTATAGCTCCTGCCTCAATCGTTTTCGTCATTGCTTTACTTTTCTTGATTCTCAAACCTTTCAAATTTGAGGTAGTTTCGGAAAAAGGAGCCATAGCCAAAGAGAACTCCTTAGCCATTATGTATTTTGAAAATCTAGTAGACAGAGAAGATAAGGAAAGGTTAGGCGAGATCGTAACCAATCTTTTAATAATCGGTCTTTCGGAATCACAATATCTGAATGTCGTTTCCAGTCAACGATTGTACGATATTTTGAAGTTATTGGGGAAAGAGGGAGCGAAGATCATAGACAAAAATGTGGCTTCACAGGTGGCAACTAAGGCTGGGGCTAAATGGATGCTTTTGGGGAGCATTCTTCAAGTTGAGCCCCAGGTCATTTTGACCTCTCAATTAGTTGAGGTCGAAAGTGGGAGAGTGCTGTCATCGGAGCGAATCACCGGAGAACCAGGGGAAAAAATATTCTCCATGGTGGACAAGCTGACGGTTGAAGTGAAAAAGGACCTTTCCCTTCCGGCACAGGCTCAGAAAGAAGAGACACCGAAAGTAGCTGATGTGACTACCCATTCACCGGAAGCATATCGCTATTATCTCGAAGGACTCGATTACCTTTGGAAGGCTTATGACACAGAGGCGGAGAGGAGTTTCAAGAAGGCTTTGGAGTATGATTCAACCTTTGCCATGACTTACTTTTGGCTGGCTCAAGTTCAAGTAGGGCAAACAGCAAAGGAGCAGAAAGAACTGGTAGCTAAAGCAGTGAAATATTCAGATAAAGTTAGTCAGAAGGAAAAGTATTATATAAAAATTCTGGAGGCGGGCACATCAGGCAATCACGAGCAGGAGATTAAAGAGCTACAGAAAATGATAGAACACTATCCCCAAGAGAAGCTGGCACTTTTTGCTTTAGGAGCAACTTATTATCGAGTCTTCCAGAAATTTGATGAGGCGATTAGGTACCTTAACCAAGCGATAGAGATCGATCCTCTCTTTAAGATGGCTTATAACCTTCTGGCTTATGCTTATAATGATAGAGGGGATTTCGATAAATCTATCTGGGCAATAAATAAATATATATCTTTAGCCCCGGATGAAGCCAATCCTTATGATTCAAGGGCTGATCTTTATGCTTACAATGGGAAACTTGACCAAGCCATTGAATCCTACAAAAAAGCATTAGAAATAAAACCGGATTTCTATATGTCCCTGGCAAAACTGGGGGACATGTATCTTTTCAAAAGAGAGTACACCCAAGCGGATAGCTGTTTTAAGGCACTTTCTTCATGCAGCGAGAAGTCTTATAGATCAGGGGGGAGAGCCCTTTTAGCTTTGATTCCTTTATACCAGGGAAAGCTCGAAGAAGCCCTAAAGACTTTAGACGATGGTATTGCCGGAGACAGAATGGAACAGGCTGAGGGAGAGATGAATGCATATAAACATTTCAGTAAGGTATCTATCTATGAAAAGCAGAAAAAGATGGCTTTAGCGTTAAAGGAAGCAGAAATTGGCATAGAAATTCTCAAGAAGGCTACACCTAATGACCCGGTGTATGGGAGGGATGGTTACACCAATCTTCTAGTTGAGAGTGGAAGAATAGCCGAAGCTGAAGAACTCACCCGGACTTTGAAAAAGGATATTGAAGAAAAGAACCCAACGTTGATGTCTTCTTACTGGTGGACTTTGGGCGAAATTGAGGTAGCTAAAGGGGACACAAACATGGCAGTGAGCTATTTAGAAAAAGCATATAAGGAATCATCAACTCCGTCTTTTTACCTGCGTTATCGTCTTGCAGAAATTTACTTGAAGAAAGGCAGATTGGACGAGGCAGTAGCTGAGTTGGAAAAGGCACTTTCAAGATATGATGATGACAGAATATGGACTACCATGGCAGTGAAAGCTTATTATCTTTTGGGCTTGGCTTATGAGAAATCGGGCTGGAACAAAAAGGCGATTGAAAAATATGAGGAGTTCCTCGACATCTGGAAGAATGCTGATCCGGGGATACCGGAAGTGCAGGATGCGAGGGAGAGGTTAAAGAAGTTAAGAGTTGAGAGCAAAGAGTAAAGAGTTAAAAGCAAAAAGCGAATGCCCCTCACCTCCCGCCTATGGCGGGATCTTCGACTTGCCCTCTCCCCACAGGGGAGAGGGTAATGGAGGATGCGAGGGAGAGGTTAAAGAAGTTAAGAGTAGAGAGTTAAGTGTGAAAAGTTAGAAATAGGAAGTCAGAAGTTAGAAGTAAAAAGCGAATACCCTTGCTCTGAACTCTCCCCAAGTGAAGAGTTTTTAGGAAAATTTCTTGACAGATGGCATAGCAACTCGTATAATTAAAATATGCGCCTTTAGCTCAGCTAGGTAGAGCAACTGACTCTTAATCAGTGGGTCGCAGGTTCGATTCCTGCAAGGCGCATAAAATCAGGTGATAGGCAAAAGGCAACAGGGAATAGGATAGTAAACGAAAGAGGGGGGCAATCCCAACAGGTTCGCCAAACGGGTACCTTTTCCCCCAAATAAAAGAAGAGAGGCTAAACCGTTACTATAGTGAAGTAGTCTTGTTAGAAAAGAAATGTAAGGACACCTCATATCAACACAGCTTTGCATAAGGGATGGCATTTAAATCCAAGTTTGATCTTTCTCCTCTTGATAGATGAAAATCGCCAGCGGTAGCGATCATGGCGGCGTTATCAGTGCATAAAATCGGAGAAGGGTAGAAAACCTTCAAATCGTGTTTGCTTGCTTCTTTTTCCAATCTTTCTCTCAAACGGCTGTTTCTGGCTACACCTCCGGCTAAAGCTATACTTTTCACTTTCCTTAAAAGAGAAGCTTTTATTCCTTTTTCAACTAACACGTCCACGATGGCTTCTTGGAAGCTTTTGGCAATGTCAATTTTGTGTCTTTCTAATTCTTCCTTTGATAACTTGGAGACATAGATTGCCACCGCAGTTTTAAGCCCACTGAAAGAGAAATCGAAACTCTCCTCTTCTAAATAAGCCCGAGGGAATCTCACAAAATCCGGTCTTCCTTCTTTAGAAAGTTTGTCGATTATAGGACCGCCCGGATAGCCCAGATTCAAAACCTTTGCCACCTTATCAAATGCCTCTCCTGCGGCATCATCCCGAGTTCTGCCCAAAAGCTGGTATTCCCCCTTGTCCTTGACATAAATCAAGTTTGAATGTCCGCCAGAGATGACTAAACAGATGAAAGGTGGCTTAAGATCAGAATTTTCCAAAAAATTGGCAAAGATATGACCTTCGATGTGATTTATGCCGATGAAAGGAACTCCCAAAGAGTAGGAAAGTCCTTTGGCAAAGGATAAACCGATCAAAAGCGATCCGACCAAGCCGGGACCAAAAGTAACTGCCACCCCCTCGATTTCTTTCAATTTGATTTTGGCTTCGTCTCCCGCGAAGCGGGATCCTTCGGACAAAGCGATTTTCACCACCGGGACTATGGTTTTCATATGTTCGCGGGAGGCAAGCTCCGGAACCACTCCCCAATATTTATTATGCACCATCTGCGAGTAGACCACGTTGGATAGAATCCTTTTGCCATCCTGCACTACACTCGCCGCAGTCTCATCACAGGAGGTCTCAATGCCTAAAACTAACATAAACGATAAGCAAATTAAAAATGCAAAATGAAAAAATTAAAATAATAGTTAAAAGATAAAGTTCTTCTTCAAATTAGTTGCTAATACCTGAATGTCTGCCAAAGGCGGATCTGCCTATGGCATGAAATATGCATACGCACGCATACGAGTATAGGCGTTCAATTTGCCATAAATCACAGAATTCCGTCTTTTTCTACCTCTCCCCCTTGTTCCCCTTCAGGGTGAATCCCTTCAGGGTGAACCCCTCTCCACATTTGTGGAGAGGGGGATAGGGGGTGAGGTCACAAAACGTCACTTCCATATAATTCCTTGAGTTGGAGAAGACCCAAAGATAAAAATTGGCCTTTCTGATTTGTTCTTTCGGAATTGATTTTGAATTGCTTTTTTGAATTTTCCCCCTTTTCCTGCCAAGAGTAGATTCACCTCAGTTGGATTTATTCGTGATGATCTTCTCACTTTTCCTATGGATTCGGAATTCGGATTTTTCTGTTATTTTCCAAGAGGAATTCTTAACGAATGGTAACCCCCAGGGAGTCGGGTTCAGTTCTTATCAAGCTTACTGTTGAAGGGAGTTTCACAAAGGGTGGGAGTTTGGTTTCCACGTTCCTTTTTACTCTGGCGCAGTCGATGGTCACCTTGATCTGATCTGGGGTGAGCTGGTTCACCACATTTTCTCCCCCAAAAATTACCACGTCTATGCTCTCCGGCTCAAGCTCGATCTTTCTGCCTCCCGACAAATTGACGGTCTCCACAGGCACACCGGGTATTTTTTGTTCTATAGCTTTCTGAACGTCTGCGCGGAAGCTTGCTTGCCTAAAAGAAAGCTCTAAGTTATACCCTTTAGGTGAGGTTAGACCGATATGATCAGAGATTGGTTCGGTCACGCCCTCCAGCACCTTTTTTTCAGTCTCAATCGATTCGATCCCCTTCACCAGTTTTATGGGTCCGGATATGACCACTTCCTGAGGGACCAAGCTCACCTCACCCACCTGAAGATAACCCTCTTTAGGCAGAATTGTAATTTGGGAATGGATGGGGACTTTTTTTTCCATTAAACGATCGAGGTTTATTTTTATACTTTTGGGAGACACTATCTCCTCCACCTTCAGCTCCAACCCCTCAGGGATCGGAATTTCTTCGGGCTTTAGGGTATAATCGCTTTCTCCCACTTTAAAATTTCTAATATCTATTTGGAGTTCTCCTTTCTCTATCAAGAGAAGTTTCAAAAGCCCCTTTCCCTTACCTCGAATCTTTACCTGGACCTCTTCTGGAGTTGGCTCGGAGAGGATAAGTCCTTTAGGAATGTTGGAGATTTTCACGGGGAAACTTCTGTTATATTCGTGGATTTTTTCCGTAGCTACATGAAACCACAGAAGCAAAGCCATGACCAATGCTACGATCTTGAAGCCAAAATTCTCAAAAACAAACTTCCACATATTTCGATTTTACTATTTGGGTGAATGCCCGGCCCTGGGGGTTGGATCATTCACTTTAATGATAGTGGGCGAAGCGCAAAGGGTTCATGAAATTCCTATAAAACACTGGTTTCTTATGGCTTTAGTATCCTTAGCGTAGAGCATCTATTTTTCGGAATAGCCTATGGGCTTTCCAAAACTCACTTCGCCATTATCTATGCGAATGGAGAAACCACATTCCGGATTGGAACAAACCCAAGCCTTATACGTGATGGCTGCTCCCTCTCTTCCATAGTCCGAGAGGGGCAACAAAACGCCCCGGTTGCACTTTTTACACTCTGGAAAACCTTTCTCCATACCCTTTCCACCTCCCTATCATTTCCCGCTTTCTTCGGGATCTTCGATTTGTCTTTGCGCTTCGCCCATTCATGACGAATCTTCAGTTGAATCAAATGACTTCAAGGTTTTAAATAATAAAAATATGTGCTTATGTCAAGTCTATAAACGAAAGAGATTGAAAAAATGTGTTTTTAGAAAATAAGGAATTGTGAAAACTTTGTAGTTGCCCAATTTATATCAAATTCTACTTGACATGACATTATTAAAAGTTACAAGCCTCCTTTTACGGGCATCACCTTTTATTATTTATGACATTTCAAGAAGAATACCATATAAGTCCCTCTCTTCTCAAGAGAGGGATTTAGGGTGAGTTCGATAATGTGCCAATGAAACTCATCCCCCGACCCCTTCTCTTATGAAGAGAAGGGGTGTGTAATATGAAATTACTCTTGGCAGGACGTCATTAAAAAGTTACAAGCCTCCTTTTACGGGCATCACCTTTTATTATTTATGACATTTCAAGAAGAATACCATATAAGTCCCTCTCTTCTCAAGAGAGGGATTTAGGGTGAGTTCGATAATGTGCCAATGAA
>Ga0315289_10014732_pt1 | contig 10890 bp, 8 predicted proteins | sample YL17G11_40_MG_FD_203452 | JGI IMG/M metagenome (GOLD analysis project Ga0315289, IMG submission 203452) | Sediment microbial communities from Yellowstone Lake, YNP, Wyoming, USA - YL17G11_40 | ecosystem: Environmental > Aquatic > Freshwater > Lake > Sediment | place: USA: Wyoming | collected...
AGCTTTTGGGGCGTCTCGATCTGCGACAGTTGCTCTCTTTCGCCCTGCTCCAAGTTAAGAGGATAGCAGGCAGTTCTCGCGCTGCAATCTATGTGAAGAACGATGGCGTGTTGAGCCTTCAACAACAGCAGGGCTTACCTTCCGCCTTCGAAGAGAAGCGAAAGAGACCGCCCTTTCCCGAAGAACAACTAAACAGTGCGGGCAAACAGGGCGGCACAACGGCCATTCTGCAAGAGGCCCTCACCACAGAAGAGAGCGCCATGCTGGCGACGCCGGGAGAACCTACCCCCCAGACCCTGAACCATATCGCCTTGCGCTCTCCACGGGGCCTAGAGGGAATGCTGACGATCGTCCCCCCTGGGCCAGAGCCTTTAGAGGCCGATGAGGTTCACATATTGCAGGTCCTTGGTCACCAGTTGGGCGTCGCCCTGGAGAACGCTCAGCTTTTCCACAACCTACAGCATGATCGCAACCTGCTGCGCGACATCCTGGCCAACATGGCCGAAGGGGTGTTTGTCGCCGATGGTGCGGGCGAGGTCCTCCTCGCCAACCGGGCTGCTGCAACGCTCCTCCACGTTCGCGAGAAGGAGCCCTTGTCCCCCTGGCTCCGCAGCCAGGTCGTCGCGGAGAAAAACGAGGATACCCCCTCGGGCGCTCGCCAGGTTGTGGAGTTTGAGGGCAGAACCATCAGCATCAGCACCGCTGAACTATCCGCTAACGATGGGGCGCCAGCGAACATCCAGACAGGTTTCAATCCACCACAACCAAAGAGAGGATCGAAACCTGTCTGCATCTACGTCGCCCGAGATATTACCCAAGAGGCCCAGGTCGAGCGCATGAAATCAGACTTTGTGGCCTATGTATCCCATGAGCTGCGTACGCCGCTGACGACGATCAAGATGCTGGTGCGTCTCCTGCTGATGGATACGCCCAAAGAAGCCAAGTCCTATGAGTATCTCTCAATCGTCAACACACAGGTGGAGCGTCAGGCGAGGCTGATCAACAACCTGCTCGACATCACGCGGCTTGAGGCGGGGAAATATGAGCTCGCCCTCGAACCCGTTGATCCGCACCGGGTTGTGCAGAGCGCCGTAGGCGCGTGCAGGCCGCTTTTGGAAGAGAAACAGTTAAGGGTTGATGTCTTATACGATGGGCTCCCGGCCACCTTTATCTCCAACAGCAACGGCTTGGAGCAGGTGCTGATCAATCTGTTGAGTAATGCCGTGAAATTCACCAACAAGGGGGGGCGCATCTCCGTCTCGTGTCGCAGCGAGGACGATCAGGTATGTTTTGCCGTCCGAGACTCAGGTGTGGGCATGGCCCCAGAGCAACTTGGGCGAATATTCACCAAGTTTTACACTGTGCGCAACCCCCGAAAAAAGGGCGAGGGGACCGGCCTGGGGTTGGTGATCTCGGACATGATCGTCAAGAAGCTTGGCGGAAGGATCACCGTCACCAGCCAGGTTAACGTGGGCAGTTGTTTTGAGGTTCGTTTGCCGGTAAAGGCCCCAGCCCATGTGGAGACAGACACGCCCGACCTACAGCCCGTCGCATCCGCAGAGGGCAGCGTGGTCCCGAGGGCAGGCTAATCCCAGCCGGTCAGGATCTTTTCCTGCCTGAGCCAATCCCCCGTGTGTTTGATGCCTTCCTCGAAGCTCACACGAGGGCGATAGCCCAGCTCTCGCTGAGCCTTCTCTATGGGATATTCTTGGTCCGTGCCCATTGACTCCACCAATGTGCGCGTCAACCACGGGCGCTGGGTGCGGCCCAGCAGGCGGTAATAGCCCTCCCACACCGCAGCCAGCGCGTAGGCGAAATCGTGAGCATAGCTGCGCGTGGGGCGGGGTACCTCGGCCAGGGCGGCCAGGGCGTCAATATACTCGCGCCAGGTCACTTTGCCGCCATCGGAGATGTTGTAGGCCTGACCGATGCTGGCCTGGCTATCGGCGGCGAGGATGATGGCATCAATTAGATTGCCCACATAGGTGAGCTCGGCGATGCATCGCCCCTGGTCAATCAGCACTGCGCTATGCTTGCGCAAGGCCTCGATGACCTGCACCCCAAACTGGCATCGGGGGCCATATACGGTGGCTGGTCGGATGATGCACACCGGCAGGCCCACCGTGCGCTGATGATTCCAGACCAGAGCCTCGCCCTCGATCTTGCTATCGGCGTAAGCGAAGCCTCGGGGCGAGGGCTTCTCTGATTCCACGGCGGGCCGGCCGGGGTAACCATAGATGTCGGTCGTGCTCAGGTGAATGAACTTGTTGACCTCAGCACGAGTGGCCGCTGCAAGCACACTGCGCACGCCATGAACATTGGCTTCCTCAAAATCCTCAAGCAACCCCCAATCGCTGACCAGGGCAGCGCAGTGATAGACTCGCTCCACCCCGTTGGCAGCAGCCATAAGCGTGGCATTATCCCTTAAGGTGCCTACGCGGATCTCCACGCCCAACTCGCGCAGCCGCCGCGCATCGCTCGTGGGGCGCACCAACGCACGCACCCGCTCGCCGCGCAGCACCAGAGCGTCCACGAGATGGCTACCGATCAAGCCCGTTGCTCCCGTCACGAGACTCAGCATGGGCACGCTCCTTTTACTACCAACCGGCCAGCTTTATGGGGGATTCTACCTGCAAAGGGCCGTCAAGGCAAGCCTTGAGCCTCCTCCGTCGTTGTCGCAGTTTCGTTAGATCCCAATCGCGTTGCGTCAATAGCTTTGGCCCGGATCTGGTTTACAAGAACGCACATTTGTGCTATAATGGAAACTGTAAGGATAGAGAAAGGGGAGGCGGATATGGTCACTTTGGGAGAGCGACTGAAGATGGCGCGTGCCATGTCGGGCTTCGCGCTGCGCGAGGTGGCCCAAAAGGCGGGGGTTAGCCATACGGCCATATCCAAGTACGAGCGCGGATTGGACGTGCCCAGCTCGTCCGTCTTGTTGCGGCTGGCCGAGGCGTTGGGGGTGAAGCTCGATTACCTGTTTCGCCCCACGACCGTGGTCCTGGATCCCCAATCCCTGTACTATCGCTGCCGCAGCCGGTGCGGGGCGCGCGCGCGGAATCGGGTGCAGGGCGAGGTCGCTGAGTGCATGGAGCGCCACCTGGAGGTGGAGAGCTTGTTCGGGGAACCGCTGCCCTTCTCCATGCCGAGGATCGAGCCAGCAGTGAACCACTTGGAGGATACTGAGCAACTGGCGCTCGACTTGCGTTCTGCCTGGGCATTGGGCCATGACCCGATCGAGAACCTCATGGCCGTGTTCGAGGACAGGGGCGTGCGGGTGTGCCTGGTGCAGGGCTGCGAGGGATTCGATGGCCTCTGCGCGTGGGTACGAGAAGGAATCCCCGTCATCGCCGTGCAGCGCGGCGTCCCGGGCGATAGGCAGCGCTTCGACCTGGCCCACGAGTTGGCCCATTTACTGCTCCACTTGGCGCCCGACGTCGAAGAGGAAGCCGCAGCGCATCGCTTCGCGGGAGCGTTGCTCGTGCCCGAACCTGCGGCGCGGGCGGAACTGGGCGATCATCGACGCGACCTTCACCCTCGCGAACTGTACCTGCTCAAGCACAAATACGGATTGAGCATGCAGGCCTGGGTGCGACGGGCGAGGGACTTGAAGATCATCGAGGAGGCGAGCTACCAGCGGATTTGCCAGCGCTTCAGCCAATTGGGCTGGCGCAAACAAGAGCCCTGGGAGCAGGTGCCGCCTGAGGAGCCCGAGCGCATAAAACAACTCGTCTTTCGCGCCCTGGCGGAGGACGTGATCTCGCGCTCGCGGGCGAGGGAGCTTTTGGGGGAGGAGGTCGCCGAGGTGGAGCAAGCGTTGGCATGATGCAATCCCAAGACAACTCTGTGCCTCTGGCTATATGTGTGGCGGATGCCAACGTTTTGTTCGACCTGCGCAACGGCCGCGTTCTAGCTAACCTTCCGGCCTTGCCCTATCGCTTCATCGTCCCAGACGCGGTTTTCGCGGAGCTTGATGCGCCACTGCGCAGCATGGTGCAAAGCCTCGGATTCGAGATCGGCGGTTTGGCGGCGGAGACGGTCTTGGAGATATACACCCTGCGTCCAGAGCACCCATAAGAATCACCCTACCGAAGTGACCGAGATTGCGAGGATGTTATCAACATGAAGACCGTTATCCTTTTCGACCTGGGCCAGACCCTGGCCGCGTACTTTGAGCGGAGCGAGTTCCCCGGAATCCTTGCGGAGGCCATCGCTGAGGTGACGGGCTATCTCCGCGAGGAGGGTCTCCTGCATCTATCCCCAGAGGAAATCTGGCCCAGGGTGATGGACGAGAACCACGAATCCCCAGACTATCGCGTCAGGCCCCTTGAGGAACGACTGGCGCGCATCTTTCAGCTTGAACAAGACCAACGTGCTCGCCCTATGCCTGCGCTGTGCCAACGCTTCTTGAAGCCAATCTTTGCCCGAGGGCGTTGTTATGAGGATACCTTGCCCACACTACGGGAACTCAGGTCACGAGGCTTCAAGATAGGGATCATCTCCAACTCTCCCTGGGGCAGCCCCGCGAACCTTTGGCGCGAGGAAATTGCCCGACTTGGCTTGACGCCTTATGTGGATACGGTCGTCCTCTGTGGCGAGGTCGGCTGGCGCAAGCCTGATCGGCGCATCTTTGACCTAGCCCTGGCCAGGCTGCACGCCCTCCCGGAACAGTGCCTCTTCGTGGGCGATGACCCCAGGTGGGACCTGGTGGGGCCAAGGGCACTGGGCATGGAAGCGCTCCTCATTGACCACCAGGGAACACAGCAAAACATCCCCGAGCAGCCAATCAGAGATCTCCACGAACTGCTCCGTCGGACGATGATCCGCGAATTGCGCGAATGAAGGCGAACCAACTCCCCACTCGTGTGGATTCGCGTTATTCGCGGATAGCCTCCCCCTCAGCGCGGGCTTTGCGTCTGCAAGCGGCACCAGGCGTAGAGCGCGTCATATAAGGTGAATTGCACCTCCAGGTTCTCCAAGTCGTCGGGAAAGAGCAAGGAGTAGCCGACGGCTAACGCCTCCAGGCCGTCAGAGACCTTGTGCTTGTCGCTTGTCTCGGCGATGTCCGCGCCGTGTACGATCTGCGCCATGAGCTTGAGCGCCGGAGAGTTGAGGCCATAGCGCTCGATGAGGGCCTCAAAAGTGCAGAGATTGTCATGGTGGTCGAAAGGCTGCGCTTTGCCCCCCACGTCAAAGGGTGTCGCTCCCAGGATTTTGGCCTTCTCCATGACCTGGCTCGCCGGGACAAAGAGGAACTCGGCCTTCGAATCTACAAAGTGCTTGATCAGCCAGGGACAGGCGACGCGATCCACATGCACGTGAGAACGGGTGATCCACTTCATGGGTGATTTGCTCCTCTAACCATCTCTTGGAGGGTATCCCTGAAGAGCTGGAAGCTCTTGGACGTATCACGGTCTGGGAGCATATTGTGAGCAATACTCCGAGCCCATTCAGTGTAACACAACTCCCAAGCGGCTGCGAGTCGAACCCACATACGCTGAAAGACCCTGCGGCGACACCGTTCTTGCCTGTTGGGCCACGCCTGCTATACTAAACGCATAGATTTACAGAAGAGCGTTACCCATCGTCACCTGCCGCCTTACTGCTGCGACAGCTTGAAAGGAGCTCATATGCTCGCTTCAGAGACCGCCCAACGCACTGCCGACCGCTCCGAGGTGCGCGGGATGCTCCGGGAGTTGCAGGGCGAAGACATCCTGTTTGTGTTGCCCGTGATCTATGCCATCGGCCTCACTCTGATCGGACTTACCGAGCAGCGACCTGTCCTTTTGCCTGCCCTGGTTTTGTACGCCCTCCTGACCATTGTCTTGGTCCTGCAAAGCCGCTGTTACCTGCTATCTGCATGGGTTTTGGTGATAGGCTGCGTGGCCGTGGACCTGCTTGTCGTGGCCCAAGGCCAACTCCAACAAGCCCTCTACCTGCTCACGCTGCCAGCGGGATTGGCCACGTTGCTCATCAGCATCTCCGCCGGCACACTCACTGCGGCGGCGTGCACCGCCTTGTTACTGTTTGCCCCGGCGACACTTCTACCTTCTGACCCCGTCTTGCGGGCCTCCACCGTGATAGGCATATGGAGCTCGATAGGCCTGATCGGGCTGACGCTGCGCCCCCTCCTGATCGCCCTCCAGTGGTCGTGGACTGGCTACAAACACAGCCGTTCCCTCCTTGAACAAGCCCGCGATTACCAGGTCCAGTTGAAGCAGACGTTGGCTGATTTGGCGGAGGCCAACTCGCAGCTCACTCGTCTGAACCAACTGACTCAGGCCTTGCGCCGGGCCGCCGAGGACGCGCGCAGCGCCAAGGAGCAGTTTGTGGCCAATGTGAGCCACGAATTGCGCACCCCCTTGAGCATGATCGTCGGCTTCAGCGAGATGATCCTCCAGGCGCCGGAAACCTATGGCAAAAAGATCCCCCCAGCGCTTCTGGCCGATCTGGCTGTGATCCTGCGCAACAGCCAGCATCTCTCCAGCCTGATTGATGACGTGCTGGACCTCAGCCAGATCGAGGCGGGGAAGATGGCTCTTACCAAAGAGCGGGTGCCGCTGCGGGAGATCGTCGAGGCGGCGACTATCGCCGTGCGGCCCCTCTTTGAATCCAAGGGCCTGTATCTCCAGACGGATATTCCGGAGGACCTTCCGCCCCTCTTCTGTGACCGCACGCGCATCCGCGAGGTGTTGTTGAACCTGTTGAGCAATGCGGGGCGCTTCACGGAACGCGGCGGGGTGCACGTAAAAGGTGTTCGCGATGGAGATTGCCTCGTCGTCAGCGTCGCGGATACAGGCCCCGGGATAGCCGCTGAGGACAAGAACAAGCTCTTCCAGCCCTTTCAACAGTTGGATGGCTCCGTGCGTCGGCGCTACGGCGGGAGCGGCCTGGGGTTGGCCATCAGCAAGAGCTTTGTCGAGCTCCATAGCGGGACGATGTGGCTGGAAAGCGAAAAGGGCCACGGCGCGACCATCTCTTTCCGCCTGCCTATAGACCCGCCTATGCCCGTCGAAAGCAGCGTATCGCGCTGGTTCAACCCCTATGGTGGCTATGAGGAACGCACCCGGCGGCCGATGGTGCCTCCTGCCGTCCTCTACCCCCGGCTCGTCGTCCTGGAGACTGGAGACTCCTTGCAGAGACTGCTGGCCCGCTATCTGGATCATGTCGAACTCGTGCCGGTGAGCGGGCTAGAAGAAGCCTTCGAGGAGTTGGCCCGAGTGCCAGCGCAGGCCCTCCTGGTCAATGCCCTCTCCGTGAGCGAGACCCTCAAGCGCCTCAGCGCATCGGGGTCGCTCATGCAGGGCACGCCGGTCATTGTCTGCACCGTGCCCGGGACGCACGAGGCCGCCGGGGCCCTCGGCGTCGCCGACTACCTGGTAAAGCCCATCTCGCGAGAGGCCCTGTTGGCAACCCTGGACCGTCTCGATTTACATGAGGGAACGGTGCTGATCGTAGATGACGAGCCTGAGGCCCTACGCCTCTTTCGGCGCATGGTGGCCTCAGCGGAGCGTGGCTATCGCGTGCTCAGAGCCACAAACGGGCAACAGGCCCTGAATATCTTGCGCGAAGAACACCCTGACGCGCTACTGCTCGACCTGGTGATGCCCGAGATGGATGGCTTTCAGTTGCTGGCCACCAAGGCTGAGGATCCCACCCTACGAGATATCCCCGTGGTGGTGATCTCCGCGCGTGATCCATCGGGCCAGCCCATCGTATCCAACGCCCTGGCCATCACCCAAAGAGACGGGCTTTCCATGTCTCAGCTCGTGGAGTGCATTGAGGCCCTCACGCGGATCCTGGCGACAACAGGCCAAGTTGGCGATCCAGTGTCGCTAAAAGAGCCTCTCGACTGACGGGCTTGCGCATGAACGCCGCCGCGCCGAGAGTTAGCGCCAGTTGCTCTTGGGGGAGGATGGTGCAGGCGATGATGGGGATGCCTCGTGTCTTGGGGTGCTCGCGCAGGCGGCCCAGAAGCTCCCAGCCGTCAATCCCGGGGAGCATGACATCCAGCACAATGACCTGCGGCCTCAACTCCTCTGCACGGGCCAGGCCCTCTTCTGGGTCGCGCACACCCACGAAGCGGTAACGAGTCCCCGCAAGATAGCGCTGCATGAGTTGCAGCGCATCGGCATTATCCTCAATGACTAAAACCACGACCTGCGCTGCGGCCGGCAGAGTGAGCCGGGCACTGAAAGGCCCGATCCCATCCTTCCTGGACACAACCTGGAGAACCCCGCCCGATAAGGCCACAAGCTGCTGGGCCATCTCCAGGTTCTCCCGGCAATCCTCAGAGGGAGCACGTGCTTGCTGTGCCAACGGCTCGATACATACCGCCACCAGATGCGCGATTGATTCATTCGCGCATCTGGTGGGCTGGCCCCCGATACCCCCGATCCAGTCGGGGGCAATCGGGGGCTGGCTCGTAGTGGTGATGCGCACTTGCCCTCCCGGAACAGCACGGACGGCGGCGGTGAGCAGGTTCACCAGCGCCTGTCGCATGGTGGTCGTCTGTACTGTCGTGAGCGGCAGGTCCGTGGCGAGAGCACAGTCGGCGGAAACCTCCAGCCTGGCCATCAGCGGGCCGACGACCTTGAGCTCCGAGGTGATGAGCTCGGCGACGTTGACTGCTTCCGTCGGGGAGGACCTTTTCAGCCACTCCAGCTCTTGCTCGCGGGTAGGGGCGGCGCCGTTCGGCGGCATGGCGACCTCAGGGGGTGTTGACTCTGCGCCCGCCTGCTCGGGCTCTTTGTTTTGCAGGTGGTAACGATTCCGCAGGTAGTCGGCGAGCACGCGCAGGGCAAGGTGCTCCTGGCGGCGCAACTGTCGAATGCTCAGGGCCAGGTCTGTGGCCACCTCCCTTTGGGTGGATTGCTCGACGAAGCGCTGAGACAACAGGTGGTAGACGCGCCAGGCGTTGGATTGGGAGGGCACATTGGGACCTGGCCGCAGGGACTCGATGGCCTCCAGAAGGGTGCGCCGCAGGACTGAGGGCGGATCACCCCGCTGCTCGAGGCCGAGCAGCCCCACCAAGGGGCTGCTCCGCAGCGCGGCCGGATCATAGAGACGGTATAACGCCCTGCGCAACTCGCGCAGGAAGGGAAGGGTAGCTGCATTACCCGCCATATCCAGGGGATGTCCTCTCGATGTCCTCTTGCTGGCCTAATTCAGCACCACTTGCATGGCGTTTTATGTTATGATAGCATGAGGATGTAGCCCACTGATCATCTCTTGTTGGGCGTGTGTCCTCTACTGTAGCACATCAGGCGGTAACCCGCAAAAGGATTCGCCTATGCCAGCAGACTCCGGCGCAAGCCCTGCAACTGCCGTCCCTATCGTTCGCCCCCTGCCCTTGCCCCGCCGGCGCAGATTCAAGGTCTGGCTGCGCGACAACGGTGCGCCCTTGCTGATGTCCATGCCGGGCATTCTGGTCTTGCTAATCTTCGCCTATATCCCCATGTTCGGCATCATCATCGCCTTCAAAGAGTACCGTTTCGATCAGGGGATATTCGGCAGCAAGTGGATCGGGTTCTACAATTTCAAGTTCCTCTTCTCCTCAGCCGTCGGGGCGCGCATCACGCGGAATACGGTGGGATACTTCTTCCTCTTCACGATCACGGGCACGATCGGCTCACTGCTCATTGCCCTCCTGATGAACGAGGTGCAGGGCAGCTTCCGAGCCAGGTTCTACCAATCGGCGATGTTCCTTCCGTACTTCATCTCCTACATCATCGTAACCTATTTCGTCTATGCCTTCCTGAACCTCGATACTGGCATGCTCAACCGCATCTTGGTCCAGTCGGGCCTGCAGCCAGTCCGTTGGTATGCCGATCCCAAGCTCTGGCCATCGATCTTTACCATCGTGCAGATCTGGAAGGGAACGGGGTACGGGAGCATCCTCTACCTGGCAGTGATGTTGGGGATCAGCCCTGAGTACTATGAGGCGGCCAAGATCGACGGCGCCACCAAGTGGCAGCAAATCTGGCACATCACCATGCCGATGTTGGTGCCGATCATCATCATCCAACTGCTGCTTTCGGTGGGCAGTATGTTCCGGGCCAACTTCGGTTTGTTCTACAACGTACCCATGGACCGCTCTGCCCTCTACCCGGCCACCGATGTGATCGATACCTTTGTGTACCGTGCCCTGGTCAAGAGCGGCGACATGGGGATGTCGGCGGCAGTGGGCGTCTATCAGTCAGTGGTGGGCTTTGTCCTGGTGATCGTGTCCAACTGGGCGGTCCGGCGCATCGATCCCGAGAGGGCACTCTTCTAGGCATTGGGAGGTACGAACATGGCGACAACACTGGGGCGTGCCCATTCAGGACGATACTACGTTGTGATGGGCTTCATCGGCCGGCTACTCCTGAACCTGGTGTTACTTGCTTTCAGCCTTTTCTGCCTGGTTCCTTTCCTGGTGGTCATCTCCGCATCGCTATCCACGGAGGTGGCGATCGGGAAGTATGGCTACACGCTGTTCCCCAAGGAGTTTAGCTTGCTGGCTTATGAGATGGTCTTTGTCCAGGCCAGCAGCGTCATGCGAGCCTATGGCGTTTCGGCGCTGGTGACGGTGGTCGGAACGTCGCTAAGTATGCTGATCATGGCGCTGATGGCCTACGCCATCTCACGACGAACCTTTCAGCTCCGCCAGGGGATCGCCTTCTACATCTTTTTCACCATGCTGTTTAGCGGCGGCCTGGTTCCCTTCTACATCCTGGTCACACAGTACCTGCATCTTAAGAACACCCTGTGGGCACTGATCCTGCCCGGTCTAGTGAGTGGCTGGTGGGTCCTGGTTCTAAGGACTTTCTTCCAGGATATCCCTGAGGAGCTACTCGACGCGGCCAAGATTGACGGTGCGGGGGAGTGGCGCATCTTTTTCCAGATCGC
>Ga0315289_10014733_pt1 | contig 10889 bp, 5 predicted proteins | sample YL17G11_40_MG_FD_203452 | JGI IMG/M metagenome (GOLD analysis project Ga0315289, IMG submission 203452) | Sediment microbial communities from Yellowstone Lake, YNP, Wyoming, USA - YL17G11_40 | ecosystem: Environmental > Aquatic > Freshwater > Lake > Sediment | place: USA: Wyoming | collected...
AGAGAGAGAGAGAGAGAGAGAGAGAGAGAGAGAGCAGAAGGGGAGAGAGAAGCAGAGAGAGAGGGGGGGGGAGTTATCTTCCATTTCTTTTTCTCACGGTGCCAAAAAAAACAAAAAAAACACCCTCTCTTCCCTCTCCGCCTCCCAGATCTCCGAGGCCGCGCCCTTCGTCGCCTCCCTCGCCGCGGTCCCCAAATCCGGGCTCCACAACCCCCTCAAGAGGCCGGAACGCTACCAGCTCTACGGGGAGGTCACGGCCAGGGCCGCCGAGGAGATGCGGAGGCCCGAGGTCGAGCGCTTCTTCTCGCGGCTGGTGCAGCGGACGAGCCCCAAGTCGGACGCGCAGGCCAGGGCCGAGGTCGTCGTCACGCGGCGGTTCCTGGAGAACTTCGGGGGCGACCAGCCGCGGTTCGCGGCGGCCTCGCGGGTCGTCGCGGGCGACCACGCGGGCCAGAGCAGCGCGGCGCACCGGTGGCCCTACGGCGGCGTCGGCCTCGTCACGCCGTTCAACTTCCCGCTCGAGATCCCGGCGCTGCAGGCGCTGGGGGCCCTGTACATGGGGAACAAGCCGCTCTGCCACGTCGACAGGCGCGTCTCCGTCGTGTTTGAGCAGTTTGTGAGGCTGCTGGCGCACTGCGGCGCTCCGCTGGAGGACCTGGACGTCGTCAACGGCGCCGGGCCCGTCGCAGGGTACATTCTCAAAAATGCTCCGGCGAGGAACACGCTCTTCACGGGCTCGAGGGCCGTGGCGGAGAAGCTGTGCGCCGAGTTGGGCGGGAGGGTCTTTTTGGAGGACGCCGGCTTCGACTGGAAGGTGCTGGGGCCCGACCTGCCGCCGCGAAGCGGCGCCGAAGCGACCACAACGGCCGGGGCGCGCGCCGCGTCGGCCGCCGCCTCGGGCTTCTTCGGGTACCCCCCCGCCCCCGCTGCCGCTTCCGATTCCTCTCCTCCCCCTCCTCCTCCCGCTTCTCCCGCGACTCCCGCGACTGTCCCTGACATCGACTACGTCGCCTGGCAGAGCGACCAGGACGCCTACGCCTGCTCGGGCCAGAAGTGCTCCGCCCAGTCGATCCTCTTCATGCACGACAGCTGGGTCGAGGCGGGCTTCGAGGAGAAGCTCGCCGCGCGCGCGGCGCGGCGGACGCTGGCGGACCTGACGGTGGGGCCGGTGCTGACGTGGACGAGCGAGGCGCTGCTGGCGCACGTCGCGAGGCTGGCCGCGCTGCCCGGGGCCAGGGTCGCGTTCGGCGGGCGCAGGCTCTCCGGCGAGGCCGCGGACAGGATCCCGAGGCAGTACGGCGCGATCGAGCCGACGGCCGTCTTTGTGCCGCTCGCGGCGATCCTCGCGACCGAGGCGAGCTTCGCGCTCGCGACCACCGAGGTCTTCGGGCCCGTGCAGGTCCTCACGTCCTGGTCCGACGCGCAGCTGGGGGACGTCCTGAGGTGCCTGGAGCGGATGGACGCGCACCTCACCGCGGCCGTGGTGTCGAACGACCCCGTGTTCCTCGCGGCGGTCCTGGGCGCGACCGTCAACGGCACGACCTACGCCGGCATGCGGGCCCGCACGACCGGCGCGCCGCAGAACCACTGGTTCGGCCCCGCGGGCGACCCCCGAGGCGCTGGGATCGGGACTCCGGAGGCGATCAGGCTGGTGTGGTCGTGCCACAGGGAGGTCATCAGCGACTTTGGTCCGGGGCCCGTCGGGGAGGCGCTGGTGACGAGCTGAAGGGGAAAAAAAGAAAAAAGAATGTTTTTGAGTTTTTTCTGGTGTGGGAAATCTTTCGTCATCGTTCGCCTTTTTTTTCCCCTTCTTTTCCCTTGTCAAAACGAGTTCTCCTTTCGTGCTACTTTTACAGTTTCTGCTGCTCCCTCGTGGTGCTGCTCGAGAAGCAGGCAAAGAGCCCGCGCCGCCTCCCCTGCCGCCCCTGCTCGAGCTGGAGCGGCTTCCCGGCCCCGCCGCTCCTCGCTCCGCCGCTCCCGTCGCCGCTCGCCGAGGCCGCTCCTCGCCCCGAGGCGGCGCCGTTGCGGCTGCTGCTGCTCCCGTTCGCTCCTCGCGCCGCGCCGCGGCCGCTCCACCCCGCAGAGGCTACGCGGGCGAGGGGGCCTCCTCCGCCGCCGAAGCTGCCGCTGCCCCCGCCGGGAACGAGCCCGTACCGGCCGCCGCCGCCACTGCTGCTGCAGTCCCCTCCCCTCCCTCCTCCTCCCTCCCCGGAGCAGCTCTCCGCCTCCTCCTCGCCCACCCCTCGAGGCCCTCTGATCGGCCTCTCCACGATGGAGTCGTACAGCCGCTCAAGCATCCTCTCGGGAAGGTCCCCGCCGCCGTTGATGCCCCTGTTGTTGAGCACAAACTGCGCGCGCGTCATCTTGGCTCGGACGCGGGCGTTGTGCGCGTCGGTGTTGAGCATGATGGCCGAGAAGGCGAGGACGTGGACCGCGTCGGCAGAGGCGAAGGGGAAGGAGCGGGGAGCGGAAGGAGCTGGAGTTGCCTCTACTTTTCTTTCGCCGTCGCCGTCGCCGTCGCCGGCCGTCGTCTTCGCCGCTGCCGTCGCCTCCTCCTCCTTTCCCTCCTTTTCCTCCTCCCCTTCCTTCCGATCGCAGCAGTTCGCCTCGAAGAAGGCCACCGACCACGCGTCAAGCACCCTATAGATCTTCTGCGCCTCCCCGGGAAGCCGGAACGAGTCCAAAAAACGCCTGAGAGCCTCCTCGAACGCTGCGCCATGCCAGTCGAATGAGCGCGCAAAGGCGCCGAGCACCGAGGCCGAGACGCGCGGCGCCGCGTCGCCGAGGAGGTCCCCCACGACGGCGCGGGAGAGGCCCGGGGTGGAGCGGAGGAAGCGCACGACGGCGAGGGCGTCGGGGTCGTCGTCGAGTTTGTCGTCGGCGTCGCCTCCGTCGGAGAAAGGAGAGCACGCGAGGTCGTGGGCGGTCTTCTGTGGATGATGAGTCGAGGAGGTTGAAGAGGAAGAAACTGGGTGAGTCTAGGAGCAAGCGCTAGGTTTTTTTTTTCATTCCGTTTTCTCTCTCTGCTCTGCTCCTCTCTCTGCTCTGCTCTGCTCATCACGATCGCTCAAGGCCACTTACCAAGTGGGGATCGTCCCTCTGTTTGAGCGAAGAAGACGCAGAGAGAGCGGCGGCAGGACCGCTCGTTTCTTCCGTAGGCATCGCACCATCGTCGGCGGCGACGATGTCCTCTACCGCTCCCGCCTCCACCGCGCCTCCTCCAGCAGCAGCAGCAGCAGCAGTCGCCTCGCCGTTGGAGCGAGGCATGGCACCCGTCAAGGCAGAGACAGAGAGAGAGAGAGAGAGAGAGAGAGAGAGAGCTCGTTCGGTCGCGCGGCGTGAGAGGGGAAAAAACAGAGCGAGAGCCCCCCACCCGATCTCGGACAAAGAGTTTTGGACGAAGTGAGGCATGCTTCTTTCTTTTTTCATTTTTTTCGTCCCAAAAAACCTCGTTTTTCTCTCACCTCCTCGCCCGCTTCGCACCTCCTCTCGCGGGCCCCGACGAAGACCCTCGGCCGCCGCCGCCGCCGCCGCCGCCGCGGCCTCGGCCGACGCCGCCGCCGCTGCTGCTCCCGCGACCTCCTCCACCTCCCCTCCCGCCGCCGCCTCGCGCCGCGCCAAAGCCCCTCCCGCCGCCGCCGCCGCCGCCGCTGCTCCCGCGCCCGCTCCCGGACCGTCGCGGCACCAGCCCGGCCAGCGTCTCGGGCTCCTCGCCGACGGCCTCCCTGTAAGCAGCCACGTCGTCGTCATCCTCGTCGTCGCCGCCGCGGGCCCTCTTCCGTCCGATCGGGGAGGAGGAGGGCTGCCCTCCTCGCTCCCCGTCGCGCCTGCCGCCGCGCTCCTCCTCCTCCTGCTCCCACCACCTCGTCTCCTTGGCCGCCCGCGCCGCGGCCTCCGGGTCGGCGCCGCGCCTCCTGGCCGCAGCCGCGGCAGCCGCGGCAGCGGCAGCAGCCGCAGCGGCGGCCCTCTTGCGCCGAACGTTGGCCTCCTGCTCGGCGCGCCGCGCCTCCCTCCCCGCCTCCCTCGTCTCGCGCTTGCCCGCGCCTGCGGCGACCTCGGCGGCCGAGCGCCGCTCGTGCGCGTGGTAGAGCACGGGCCCTCCGCAGAGCGCGCCCTCGGCCTTGACGACGGTGGCGTCGATGCGCGGGCCCAGCTCGTGGACGCGGACGCGGGCGGCGGCGCCCGCCGACGCCGCAGAGGCGGGGCCCGACGGCGACGGCCCCGCCCTGCGGCGCGCGGGCAGCGGCCCGAGCTCGACCCTGTTCTCGCCCCCCTCCGCCTCCGACTCGGAGCCGTATCCGCCGGCCCCGAACGCCGCGCCGCCGGTCTCCAGGAGCAGGTCGGCGACGTCCGCGGCCCCCGAGAGGTCGGGCAGCCTCCTGCCCGCGACCAGCGCGCACACGGCCGCCGACGCGCCCGCGGGCCGTGCCGAGATCGAGAAGTGCCGCAGCGAGACGCGGCCCCCGCCCTGGTGCGAGAGGAGCACGACGCGCTTGCACGACGACAGCCGCGTGGAGCGCACGTCGATGGCCGGGAACGCTCCGCGGAAGAGCGCGGCGAGGAGCTTGAGCGCGGCCTGGAGGTCCCCGCCGCCGACGGCGGCGCCGTCGAGCGTCGTCGTCGGGCCCTTGGTCTTCCTCGTCGCGCCCTCTCCCTCTTTCTCTTCTCCCTCTCCGCCAAAGTTGTGCAGCACCACCAGCGGAGCTGTCCTCCACGCCTCCTCGGGGGCCCGCGGCCGCGCCTGCGAGCTCAGCACGTCGCGGATGAGCGAGTAAGCGTCGATGCGCAGCGCGAGCGTGGGCCCGCGCGGCGCCCGCGCCAGGCGGAGGTAGCTCGCGCCTGCCGTCGCCGACAGCAAGAAAAAGTGCGTGACTCCCAGGGGTCCCGCGAGGTCGACGAAGTCGCGCATCGAGTTCCTCTTGGACTCGCGGAGGTTGGAGGCGGTGTTGGGGGACATCATCTTGCGGAGGTCGGCCTCGAGGGGCTTCATTAGGGGCTGTTGTCGGGGGAGGGGGGCGTCGAGGCAAACAGGGGGCGGGGGGGGGGGGGGACGTGAGCGGCTAGTTTTTTCGAGTTTGAACGAACGGCGACGAATGCTCGCATCTGCAATCGCTCTCGTCGCTTGGCGTTTGTTTTTTTCAATTATCTGCTTCCACCTGAGCAAAGCAGAGACAAGTACGGACCCGCGCGCGTAAGCGATTGGGACAGAAAGGAAGGAAGGCACACGAGAGGAGACAGGGGATTTCCCCCCCTCTCTCCCGTTTTCGACGGCGGCTCTCTCTCCGTTTCAAAAAAACTCTCTTACCCCGTGCCTCCCTCGCCAGAACACAAAGGTCTTGGGCCCGGCCTTCTTGATGCCCTCGAGCGACTCCGGCACATGCGTGCGCTTCTTGCGCTGTGATTGGGGTGGGTGGTTTGAAAGAGGGAGAGAGAAAAGGGAGGTGGATGAGCGACGAGAAGAGGAAGGAGAAACGAATGCCGCCGCGTGGTTTTGTTCTTCGTCCTCCTCTCGCGCTCTCTCCCTCTGTCTGCAAGGGGGCTTATTTCGATGCTCTTTGTGTACTCTTGCGGATGCGATACTCTTCGTACCCTCTTGGTTCGCGCCATGGCGCTCTAGTTTTGGGTGGAGAACGGGAAAAGAGAAGAAGAGGAAGGAAGCGAAAGAAAGTGCTATGCGGCTTTTTTTTTTTTTTTTTTAGTTTTTTTTCCCCGACGACGCCTGCTATCAATCACAATCATACATCAACCAAAGCTTTTCAACGGGAGTCGAGTGAGTATCTGTCGCTTCTTCTCTGTTCTTTCCTTCTCCGCTTCGATCGATCGAGCCAGCATCATCGCAATCACTCGCCCGGGCCGGATCGAAAACCGCTCACGCTGTCCCTTTTCTCTCCTCTTCACCCTTTGTCATCTCAACTCTCAGGTCGTTTTTCTCTAAACGACGCGTTGGTACTCCTACCCCCTACTCTTTCCACTCTTTCCTCTTTCTCCACCCCTTCAACGACAAGACAGACAGCATGCTGATCCCCAAGAAGAACCGCAAGGAGGTCTACAAGCACCTGTTCAAGGGTGAGTTTAAGAGGAAGTCGATGATGTCTGCCAGAGCAAAGTCGATCGCCGCTCGACGATCAGCCGCCGCCGCTCTCTCCGATAAGCACGTCCGGATTCCGCCCTGTTCCCGTGATTGGCCTGCTCCGCTGACGCCCGCGGCGTCCTCAGCGCGACTTCCCATGTCCATCGCGCCGCGAAGAAGTGGAAAGATGAAGGCCATCACGCGAACGGAAGTCGACGAGCGAGAGAAGGGAATCGACGCGCGCCGACGGTGGCTTTTTTTTTTCTTCCTCGACTCACCTTCTTCGACCTCCTCCTCTTCTTCTTCTTCAAAAACAAAACAAAACAAAAAACAGAGGGCGTTCTCTTCGCCGAGAAGGACTTCAACCTCCCCGAGCACCCCGAGATCCCGGGAGTGCCCAACCTGCAGGTCATCAAGCTCATGCAGTCCCTGAAATCCAAGGAGCACGTCACCGAGCGCTTCGCCTGGAGGCACTACTACTGGTTCCTGACCGACGAGGGGATCGAGCACCTGCGCGGCGTGCTGTGCCTGCCCGCGGAGATCGTCCCCGCGACGCTCAAGAAGTCGACGAGGCCCCTGGAGAGGGACTCGCGCCCCGAGCGCGGGGACCGCGGGGACCGCGGGGACCGCGGGGACCGCGGCGACCGCGGCGACCGCGGCGACCGCCCGCCGCGCCGCGACAGCGGCTTCGGCGGCGACCGCGGCGGCGACCGCGGCGGCTACCGCGGCGGCGGCGAGCGCGGTGACCGCCCGTCGTTCGGCCGCGGTGGCGGCGGCGGCGACAAGGAGGTCGCTCCCGGCGCTTACCGCCCGTCGTTCGGCCGCGGCGGGGGCGGCGCCGCCCCTCCGTCTTAGAGAGAGGAGAGGTGTTCTGGAAGAATGATGACGGTGATGATGTTTTCTTTTTGTTCCGAGAGGAGGCGAGGAAAAGAAAAAAAAAGTGGAAGGAGAAGAGAGGAGAGAGGAGAACAGAGTTTGGGAGAGTTTCTTGTAACGAGTCTCTTTCTCTAGAGAATGCTCTGGCATTTCTGCTGCTCGATGAACCGAAGATGAGAGAGAGGGGGACGGAGATGGCGCGCGCAAGAAAGAGAAAGAAAGGGAGGGAGGGAGTTGGAAGAGACGCTATCGAGTTTTTTTTTTTTTTTTTTAGCAAAAGGTTGTGTTCTTGGCACACACTTCGAGACATCGAACCCGTTTCTCTCTTTCAAAAGGCACACTCTTCATTCGCTCCCCTCCGTACGCTGGCTGCGAGCCCCAGCATCGGAACGCCAAGGGGTGCGCTTGCTAGCTCATAAAAAGGGCCCCAGAGAGGAGAGAAAAAAGGCAATCCAAAAGGAGCTTCCTTTTTTTCCTCTCTTCTCGCCGGTCTTCCGAGCTTGAGAGATGCGGCGCCACGGCGTCGGCAGCGCTGCCCGTCCGCTGCTCGGATTGAGGCGGCCAGCAGCAGGAACAGTAGCAGTTGCTCGCGTGCTGCCGAGTGCGCTCGTCCTCGCGGACAGCAGCAGCAGCAGCAGGCGGAAGTTGCAGGTACGAGAAAAGAGGGGAAGAGAAAAGAGCGAGGCCAAAGGCAAAGACCGCTGTCACGAGCGTCGGAGGAGGAGAGAGCGCCATTGAACGTGGGCTCTGAATGGCTTCTTTTCGCCTGTCTCGAGGACGCAGAGTCAGAGAGCGTTCGTGAGGCATCTCAGCCAGAGCGTTTCGGGAAAGCCGCGGGTCTGAAAAGGCCGAAGCTTCTGGGCGTCGATTGGGTGCTTTTCATCCAGAAAAGCGGCTCCGGCGGCGGCGAGCGACGATGAGAGGCCGTCGTGGTCGCCTTTCGGCGAGCGAGCGAGCGAGAGCGAGAAAGCGGGAGAAGAACCGTCAGAAGATTTTCCCCCGCTTCCTCCTCTCCCGAGAGGCGCCGCGCCTGCAGCGGAAAGTGCCCCCATTCTTACGCTCACGGCCCTTTTCTCTTTTCCCTCTCCTCCCTCTCACCACCCGAAACGATGATCACAGCAGACGAGCGCGCTCCAGCAAAAGGGCTCGGGCAGCCCCTCTGCCCCTTCCTGCCCGCCGCCTCCTCCCTCTTCTTCCTCGAGTGGCAGCAAGAGCAAGAGCGGCAGCAGCGGCGGCACCACCGCCAGCAGCAGCCTAGGCGTCCCGCGCGCCCTGCGGTCCCCCCTGGAGGCCGCGGAGAGGGAGAGCGACCTCGGCCTCGACCTCGACGTCGGCGGCGCTCTCGCTTCTTCGCCCGCCTCCGCTTCTCCCCTGTCCTCGGCCACTGCCCCTCCTTCTCCTTCAGCCTCCACCTCTCTGGCCCCCTCCTCCCGCCGGTCCCGCAGCGACGGCGGAAAGCAGAAGAGGTGCTCCGTGTGCGGCGGGGCGGGCCACAATAGGATGACGTGCCCCATCCAGCTCCGGCTCGACGCCGGCGTCGCCGCGCCGCCGCTGCTCGACCCCGCGGCGGCGGCCGCGCCGGCTCCGGCTCCCCCGCCGGCCTCGAGCTTCCGCGGCGTCTCGTGGTCGAGGGCCCACCGCGGGTGGCGGTCCCAGGTGTGGGACGCCGGCACTGTCCACTTCCTCGGCGTCTTCGTCAGCGAGGTCGAGGCCGCGGGCGCCTACGACGCGGCGCTGGTGCGGCTGCGGGGCGCCGAGCGCGCGCTCCGGTCGCTCAACTTCCCTCCCGCCGGGGGGGGGCACGACGGCGGGGAGCGGAGGGGGCGGGTGGGGCGGCCTCTCAGCGGCGAGCGCGCGGCTGCTGCCGCCGAGCGGCGGTGGGTCGCTGCTGCTGCCGCCACGGGAGCGGCGGCGGCTGCCGCCGCTGCCGCCCCTCCTCCCCCTGCCGCTCTGTCGGAGAGGGAGCGGGCTCTGGACTCGTTCGACTTTTTCCTTCTTTCTCCGCCGTCTGCTACTGCTGCTGCTGCCGGGAACACCAACGCCGCGGAAGAGAAGCCGGCGGCAGCGCCAGCGGCGGCAGCGGCAGCGCCGCGGGCGTCCCGAGCGTCTCTCGTCGCAGCAGCAGCGGCGGCGGCCTCCTCTCCTCTCCCTCCTACCGCTCCCTCCTCCGACGCCGACGCGCCCCAGCTCCGGCTCCCGCTCCCGCTCTCCGCGGCGGAGGCGGTCGAGCAGGCCGCCGCGGCCATCATCCGGGCCTACCGCGCCGGGGTCCGCAGGGCGCGCGTCGACTTCCTGCTCCCGGAGGACGTGGGCGAAGCCTCGTCTTCGCGGCGGGGGGCGCTCAAGGCGACCTCGACGCGCTCGGAGCGGTTTGCGCTCGCGCGGGACATGGCGGAGGCCACGCTCACGCTCGTCAAGGCGACCCCCGGCCTCGAAGGGAGGCTGTCCCCGCGCTGGCTCGACAAGGACTCCCCCGACGAGCCCGTGGGGGCGTGGGTCGGGGAGAGGCTCGCGGCGGTGCTGCTGCCAACGGCCGACGCGCTGCGGCAGGTGCGCGAGATCGCCGGTGACGTCGACGCCGGCGGAGACTCCGGCGGTGCTTCCTCGAGCCTCTCGTCGCCTTCCTCCGCTTCTCCCTCGCCCTCGCCCTCGCCCTCGCCCTCTCCCTCTCCTTCGTCTGCTTCTGCTTCTGCCTCCTCCAGCAGCCCCTCCGACAGGCTCGTCGTCCTCTTCAACCCGCAGTGGTCCCCGCCGGGGGGCAACGTCGTCTCGGACTTTGGCTACGGCGCCGAGGCCGCCGCCGCGGAGGCCTTCGTCGCCTCGTTCAGCCCGGCGCTCTCGACCTCGCGCCTCTCGCTCTTCGGCGACGACGTCCGCATCCACCACTGCTGGGGCGGGCCCTGGCAGGTGCACTACGTCTGGCCCAACGGCCGCGGCGACCTGCTCGTCGCCGCCGAAGGCGCCAGGCCGCGGTACGACAGGCTGCTGAGCCTGATCAAGAGGGTGCCCGGGTCGAGGGCGTCGAGGCCGTGGACGGAGCTGCTCGGCATCTCGGGCGGCGGCGGCGGGCGCGGGGGGAGCGGCGGCGCCGGCCCGGCTTCTGCCGCCGCCGCCGCTGCGGCGGCGGCGGCGGAGGAGGAGCAGCTGCTGCTGCCGTCGCTCAACGCGGCGGATCTGGCCGCTGCTGCGGCGAGGAAGAGGAGCGTCGATGTCGCGGCGGCGACGACGGCGGCGACGAGCGACGCGGAGAGCAGCAGCAGCAGCAGCAGTGTCCTCGACCTCTCCGCCGCGGCCGCGGCGACTGCGGCGGCGAGGGCGGCGGCGAGGGCGGCGGCAGAGGTGGCGGCGGCGGCGGCGGCGGCTCCTGCTGCCCCCGCGAAGCCGCAGGCCTCCGACCTGCGGTTCGCCGACGTGGACATCGTGACGGGCGCGCCCGTGCGCGATGTCAGGTATGAGCCGCTGCTGCAGTTCTCGAGGTGGTTTTCGAACAAGGGCGGCGGAGGAGGCAGGAGCGGAGGCGGAAGTGGGGGCGCGAGCCCGGCGGCGGCGACGAGCGGCGAGAAAAAGGACGAAAACAAAATCAGAGACCCTTCTGAGCGTACAACAACAGCAAGAGCGGTTTCCCCTGTCCGCGTATCGTCGGAAGAGAAACAGACAAACGAACGGAGCGAAGCAACCCCTTTTTAGTTTTCTTTTTTTTGTAAAAGATGTAGAAACAAAAAACACTCGCAGAACAAAAGTCAAACTTTTTCTCTTTTTTAGAAGCACGACTCGCGAACGAAAACGCGCGCAGCACGGAACTCGCCGGGGGAGAAAGCTTTCAACCAAACAACACCCACAGAAACACACCCACACACAGAGAGAGAGAGAGAGAGAGAGAGAGAGAGAGAGAGAGAGAGAGAGAGAGAGAGAGAGAGAGAGAGAGAGAGAGAGAGAGAGATTT
>Ga0315289_10014736_pt1 | contig 10888 bp, 9 predicted proteins | sample YL17G11_40_MG_FD_203452 | JGI IMG/M metagenome (GOLD analysis project Ga0315289, IMG submission 203452) | Sediment microbial communities from Yellowstone Lake, YNP, Wyoming, USA - YL17G11_40 | ecosystem: Environmental > Aquatic > Freshwater > Lake > Sediment | place: USA: Wyoming | collected...
GTCTGCCTGAGCGGATATGATTGGCCCGTTCCCCGTCACGTAGATTTTCTCTTCTTGTACACCGATTTCAATAAGTGTTTGTTTTTCTACATTCGTGAGAGCGATCACGGCATCGGCCATTTTGTATAATCTAATATAGGCACGATACCTCCAGCCTACCCAACGACGGTGATGGAGGGGAGTGAATATGAATGGTATATCATGTTGCCTGGCTGACTGCAATGACGCGAAGCTCAATGGTTCCCGGCCGATGCGAACATTATGTATGAGGTCGGAATGCGTTGCATGGGTATTAAGGTGCTGTTGGAGGCAGGTCGCGATAGGTGGGATGGCAGAATCCATGAGTGGGTAATAAATCGGTACAAAGGGCGCAATCTGCCATTTTTCACGTTGTGATAATCCGATGCGATGAACTTGAATCCCATCTATCTCGTAGTCAAGACTTTTTTCCGGAACCCGAAGCGTTGTACCCATCAACCAATCTGTGCGGTTCTTATCCCACAACGTGATGACCTGGACCTGGGATTGTCTTTTCACTTCTTGAACGAGTGCATGCGTGAAAAGTTGGGCGCCCCCCATCGATGGTGGATAAGCAGTCAGGGTGTATAGGAGTTTCATCGGTTACCCATTTGCATCATGGCCTTTGCTAGGCAGTAGGTTTGATAGGACTGTTCATATTTCTTCATCCCGTTAGGTTCATCGCGTTGATTTGTCTAATCCTTTCATAAACTGCCAATAAGGCACGAGCACTGTCCGCCGGACTGAATATTTCCTGATAGATGGTATAAGCCTTTTCAGCCATTGTCTTAAGTTCTTTCGGGTGGTCCATGGCGTAGCAGAGCTTTTCCACCAAGCTTTCCAGGCTGTCACGTTTGAATAATAGCCCACTGTCATCCTTAAGGAGATCATGGATTTCGCCGATATCGACAGCAATGACTGGGCATTTAAGCGACATGGCTTCTATCAACACCAGTGGGAGCCCCTCAAACAAGGAAGGGATGACCAACGCGTCGGCCTGGAGGTAAAAGGGTAGCACCTCGGGTTGAAAACCAGCCAGAATGATTTGCTGATCCAGGTTGTTCTCGGTAATGTACTGTTCAATCTGGGCGCGCTGCGAGCCATTGCCGACCAAAACGCAGCGTAACTCCCGTCCAGGATGAAGTTCTTTTATTGCTTGGCAGAGCAAAATCTGGTTCTTTTCAGCTGATAGACGTCCTATACATAAGAAAGTGAAAGGGCTACCAGAAGGGGTTGGCCGCCGTCTTATTCCTGAGAACCCTGGGATAAAATTTCGTACGATTGTAATTCTGCCCAGTTTGTTTAACCGCTTGAAAACCGGGATCTTTAGCATTGCAGGTGCAACTACGATAACATGATCAAAGAAGTACCAGAGGTTACGGTAAACCTGCCACAAAAGGCGTGATTTGAGTCGTTCGGAGGCGGGGTTATAGCCGTGAACGGTAGAGACGATGCGCGACCGGGTGAAGGGTTTAAGCATTACGGCGATAAGATCGGCTTTATAGGAATGGGAGTGCAGGATACCAATACAGTTTTCCTGAATGAAACTGATTATTTTTTTCCAGAAGGAGAATTTAAGCAGGCTGCGGTTAGAAAAATCAGTAATCAGCAGCAGCCGCTCTGGTGGAATGCCCGTGAAAGCCCTCTGAGCGTCGGGACCGGAACAAATGAGCAAGAGATAGCTCTCGAAACCGGCGCAATCAGCATAATGGATGTAATTTTGAATCATGCGCGTTGCGCCTTCGATTGGATTTAGGGCATCAGTATCGGCTCGAATATGCAAGATGCGGCGATTCATGGAGGGTTGGGTTTCAGCGGTATAGGAGCGTTTGCTTGGATTGTTGGGTCCAAATCATGGACGTGGGCTTGAGCAATTCGGTTTTCCCGAACAGTCTGGATCAGCCCAATTAGGCACCCTAGCATCATACCCGAAATTACCGATGGGTATTCAAAAGGTAATCCAGTTATCTGAGGAGAGAGGGGCAAGAACCGGTCGAAATTAGACCAATTTAGCATAGGGCCGAGGAATGGAGCGCCCGGAAGCAACGATGCCATCAAGATTGCCAAGAAGATTAAGCTCATTGAGAAGTTGACGTCCCGATTGGCGCGACCTCTCAAACGGAACAAATCTCGAGTCACTTTGGCGATAAAGGTTAGCCATAGGAATAAGCTCAGCCATCCGAATGTGGAGCCAACGACGACCAGGTTTGTGTACCATGAATAAGAATAACCCGCCTCGAAACCGCCCAGGCGGAGATCAAGGATAGGTGTAGCGTTCAAAGGCCCGACGCCCAATGGTTTGGTGAAAAAGTCATGGAAACTGGCGCGGGTGTGTTTGACGTAATCAGCGGTCGAGCCAATAACACGGATCTGTCGGCTACCGATCTGGATATATACAGGCTCTACCCACGGCGGTGGTTTGACCGAGCTGGCGGTCATGATGGTGCGAGGAATAACCAGGTAGGCACCAAGAGCCACTATAATCCCTAGCAACACTAGGTAGCGAGCATTTATCCTAACCAGTCGCTTCTCGCTAAAGAACTTCTGCAAGAACCAGAGGAGAGCAAAGATATAGATCAAATTGATCAGGGCACTGCGAGTCCCGACAATTAGGATGACAAAAGCAACAAAGAGCAATGCCCCTCGCTCGATCCACTTCATCAAGCGGTTGCGAGGTATAGTTTTGTTTTGGATGAGCATTGCCAGGACAAAGAAGAGCAGTGAGTAAATAAACCCCAACCCAGCCGGTTCCCCATAACCACCGGTGATGAATCGACCCATGGGCAATTGGTCCCAACGTCGCAGGATGATATTGATCACGTCGCTGGGCCGTAAGCGGAAAGCCAGCGTTTCGATACCCAGATATAGGGCGCTTCCTGCGATAATGGACAGGATCATCCCGCGGATGAATATTATTGCGTTTTTCGATGTGCGCAGATTGGCATAAATAAGGTAGGCGCTTACGGCGAAACTACCCACGCCGAGAACAAAAAAAGAAAAGGCATTATATTTGTTCTGTGCGATCGACACACTGACCAGTGTAGAAATGCAGAATAAAAACAAAAGTTGCAGAGAAAGTGGGACATTACGGTCTTTAGTCAGCAAGAGTTGTAGAATCAAAAAAAGGAATATTGGGGTGAGGATAAAGAATTGCGCTGCAATATTCAGATAGTAAACAGACTGAGCTAGAAAGGGGTACATGAAGAAGAAAAGGTAGAGGCCCCATTTACCCTTACGAATGAGATGTAGAAAGATCAATATTAGGAAAGTCGCGATTGTGACTAAAATGTAGAACCATTGCCTCAAACCGATTGCCTGAGGAATAATGGAGAAGAGGCCGCCAGACGATAATAGTGCAGCAAATATCAGTGAGATCAATGCCAGAATGTAGATGATCTTCATGCCTGTTTCTTTATTATAGTTAAGATGAATTCGGCCAGAGAGCGCGGTGTGGGGCGATTTTGCAGAATATGATGGCTCCAGCTTATTGGTAAGTAAGTCAAAAGCAAGGCAATGGGTAGCTTCCAGGAAATAAGGGTGGTTTTTAGAGCAGCCTGGAACAAGTTGCGGGCTGGCGAAAAATTCTGGTTCTTCATATGGTGGATGCCCAAGTCATAGTAAGCTTGAGCACGCTTATATTTGCAATAACGGATCAGTTGAGGATAGGAACTCTCGACCAGAGCCAGTGTAATGAGAATATCCTGCGTTATGGCTTGGGTATGGCGTGACAAATTGAGCTCTGCAGTGCGGTAGCGAGCATACACACCGTCCACGTAGCCAAACTCTCTTCCCGCCGCCAAGCAATCGATCCATAGTTTCCAATCACTGACCAGCGACACACGCGGATCGAAACCGAAAGAAGGAATATCATCGGCGCGCACCATCACCGCTGTAGCCGCGAAGGGTACACCATAACGAACGACCAGTGCCGCCCCTCGTCCGCTCCGCAGGGGATAATTTTCGCTCCACAAGGCGAGCTTACGCCCACTGTGCGATTCGAAGATCTCTACGTCGTGACCACACAGGACGCGCTCCCTATTGGTTTCCATCCATTCCACCTGGCGGGAAATTTTACCGGGTAGTAAGATATCATCGCCACCCTGGAAAGCAATATATTTACCCTTGCAGGCTTTAAGGGCGCGGTTACTATTACCGGTTACACCCAGGTTAGGGCAGCCAGTTAGAGCAACGAGACGGCCAGGATACTTTTGCACATAGGTAAGGATGATCTCGGCAGTCCTGTCTGTTGAGCCGTCGTCGGCCACGACCACTTCAAGGTTTTCGTAATCCTGATTGAGGGCGCTGGTTAGCGCCTCGTCTATGAAGGCCGCTTGGTTATAAGTAATCACTGCGATTGAAACTAGCGGATTATTCATTATAAAAATACTCAAGCTTTGAGCAAAAAAAGATTACGCATTTTTTGGGTCATCCACCGCGAGAACTTATGGCGTTCATGAGTTTCTAAGACGAGGTAAGCATAGGCGCCTGCTGCCAGCATCCAAAGTATTGCTTCCAGCCATTGTACGTGCGTGGAGTTCCAGGTTGTGAAGGAAGCCGCCGCGATGATTAATAATCCGGCCATCCATTTTACGAACATGCCTCCTCCAGGGGTAAATCTGTAGCATTTGCGGGCGTACCAGTAGGTGTAAATTAAATATAAAGCATAATTTATGGTAAAACCTAGCCCAACCCACTCAATGGTTTGGAACCTGATCAGCGATATGGCTGAAAAGATTAGGAAGCCCGCCATCCATGCGGCCTCCGTCCAGAGCAGGGTTTTCTTATCGGCAGCAGCGAAGATAGTCATAGCAAAGATCCAACTAATAGCTTTGAAATAAGTGCCGAGCAACATCCAACGAATCATTCCTAAGCTGCTGAGGAACTGCAATGAATAGAGAACGGAGACCAGAAGAGGGATGAATACCACCAGCGCCGTGATCAGGGGGACGTAGATGATCATACACAGGCGGAGGACTCGGTTTATCAAAAGGGTGCTTTCGGTAGGGCTGTTAGTCTGGCTCAAAGTGGGTAAGTAGTAAGCCCCAAATGAAGTCAGTGCCATTGTAATATATACCATGCTCAGCGTCCAGCCGACGTCGAAAATGCCAGCCTCAGCCAGCCCCAGATGCCCTACGATCATTGAACGCACGATCAAGACGGTGCCAGTGCTGGCAAATCCGGTGATCATTGTCGTCAGGGCAAATGAAAGGAACTGGTATTCTAGAGAGATAAACTGACCGCCAGCCAGGATGGTATGCAGAGTCTGCAATCTAGGGAGCCATTTCTCTTTGTAGGTAAAGATCGCTCCAATGAGGCTGCCAGCTGCTGTCGAGACAGCCATCATACTGATAAAAGCGCTTGGAACACCCTGCGCCACCCAGCGAGCGACCGGGTAGGCCAGGACAGCAGTGACTGCCGCGACAGACACCTGGACGATCACCAGGCGACCTATGGCACGGTAACCGTTTAGAACGCCGGTGAAATAAAAAACTCCCGAGCCAAACAAGAGAGGCAAATATAGCCCACGGATCAGGGCGACCGATTGCTGGTCATCCTGGTGCAATATTAAGCGCGTGAGCGGCTGTGCGAAGGTCAACAAGATGAGGACTACAAGTAAGGTGGAGGCTATAACGGTCAGAAACACTACTCCATTAAAGTCTTCCCGATCTTTCCCTTGACGACTGGCTAATCCTTGCACAAATGCAGCACTCCCATTCAGAGTGGTGATTGTGATTAGAACGTCACGCGTCTGGCGTAGCAGCGAAAAAAGGCCAATCCCAGCAGGACCCAGGTTAATGGCTAGTAATTTGGTAGTGAAAATGCCCAGGATTAGGTTGAGCAGAGTTCCGCTACCGGTTTTAAAAATGGCAAGTAAGATTTCACCCATATGAGTGAAAATTCCGGATCGAGCAGATTACATGTTCCTGGGCTTCTTCGCTTAAATGGGGACCTATCGGTAGGCTCAGGACTGTATCGGCTAGTTGTTCAGCAAGAGGGAAATCGCCAGCTTCCCAACCCCTGGCACGGTACGCCTCGGAAAGGTGAGGCGGCACCGGATAGTGGATCAGTGTGCCGACGCCCTCCTTTTGGAGATGATTCTGCAATGCGTCGCGGGAAGAGTGGCGAATCACAAATAAATGCCAGACTGGCTCAACCCAGGCAGGGACGGTTGGCAGTATTAAACCAGGTATGTCTTTCAGTTTATCCAGGTAACGAGTTGCAACTGCCGAACGGCGGGCATTCCATTCATTTAGGTGGCGGAGCTTGACGCGCAGAAAGGCTGCCTGCAACGGGTCTAGGCGTGAATTATACCCTTGAGCTTTATGGTCATACTTCACTCGCGAACCGTAATTGCGTAGCAGACGCAGGCTCTCGGCCAGAGTTGCATCGTTGGTCACGATTGCACCGGAATCACCCATAGCGCCCAAATTCTTGCCGGGATAAAAGCTGAAACCGGCACTGTCACCCAGTGTGCCGGTTTTGCGGCCCTTATAACGGGCACCGTGGGACTGGGCGGCATCTTCAATCACTTTCAGACCGCGGGCGTTGGCAATTTCTATGATTGCGTCCATGTCAGCCGGCTGGCCGTATAGATGGACAGGGATAATGGCGCGCGTATGGGACGTTACTGCCGCTTCGACCCGCTCAGGATCCAGGTTATATGTTCGCGGATCGGGTTCGACTGGAACAGGCCGTGCTCCAGCATGGGAAACTGCCAGCCAGGTGGCAATGAAGGTGTTCGTCGGGACGATGACTTCATCACCTGGACCGATTCCATAGGCTCGCAAAATCAGGTGTAGAGCATCCAAACCGTTTCCTACGCCCACACAATAGCGGCCACCACAGAACATAGCAAATTCCTTCTCAAAGGCTTCAACCTCCTCACCGAGAATGTACCAACCCGAGTCCATCACCCGCTGGTATGCGCAGTCGAGTTCGTCTTTTAATTCTATATAGGGTTGCTTCAGTTCGAGAAATGGGATATTCATGCCTTTGATCCTTTAATCGCCCACAAGAAGTCTTCGTATGCGCGGTAGTAATCCTGCTCATCATAAAGAGCTGATGCTAACACTAAGCAGACGGATCCGGATGAAAAGTTATCGATTTCCCGCCAGACCATCGGGCTCAGGTACAAGCCGTAGTAGGAACGGTTTAGATGAAAATTTCTTTGTTCATAGCCATCGTCCAATAAGACGTCGAAACTTCCCGACATAGCAATGATGAACTGATGTAATGTCTTATGGGCATGACCACCACGCGCCGCCCCGCCGGGCACGTCATATAGATAGTAAACGCGCTCAATAGAAAAAGGGATGTGACGGTGTCCCTCGATAAAGGTCAGGTTTCCGCGCGGGTCGACGATCTTGGGGAGGTCAATAATGCGGCAATCTCTAAGAGCCATGGGTTATTATTCACTTTTTAGTCGGTTTTCTCGCAGGTTGCGAATAACTCTAGCTGGGACACCCATCACCAGGTCGTAAGGCGCGACATCCTTGGTTACCACAGCGCCAACGCCGACGAAGGCACCTTCGCCAACTCGCACCCCTGGAAGCAGGCTGGCTGACGCGCCGACTGTAACTCGATCTTCTATAGTTGGCCCGGTCATCGTTTCTTCATATGTTCGATCTACGACGATGTTGTCATTGGTAGTCGTAACACCGGTGCTGATAAAAACATTGTTGCCAATGCGGCAGTTTCCTGTGATATGGGTGAGGTCCATAATTCGAGTGTAATTACCGATGATCGAATTGTAGTTCACCGTGACATAGCGGCTGATAAGGCAGTGGTGACCGACACATACTTTCTCGCGCAGTGAGGCCCCGTCACCTAGCAAGGTGTTGTTTCCAATCTCTACTTCGTAAAAGATCACAGCATTGGGTCCAATAATACACTCAGATGAAATTCTGACCCAGGCTTCGTAAGTGATCGGGCGAGCCGTGGCGCCAGCGCCTTTAGGCACTTTGCCGATATATGTGCCGGGGAAGATTTCTACGTCGTTCCCGATTGTGACGCCAGGTTCAATGATCACGTTTGGATGGATGACGACATTGTCACCAATGACGACCCCTGACCTGATCACAGCGAATTCGGCAATTTTCACATTGTTGCCAATCAAATCTGTATCGACAATAGCATACCTGCTAATCATATATTTCTCCTTGCTTCCTGGCATTATTTTTGCATTAGTAGGCTCTGAAGGGTCTGCTGAGTTTCCTGTAGCGCCTGGATAACCGATGGATCACCGGGCCACTTAACCAGGTAGTCCTGGTATTCCTGGATGGCATCTGCATATCGGCCAGCAACGCGCAGCGTATCGGCCAAGAGGCGGTGTAAACCTTGGTTATCAGGGTGCTCTCCGTGAGCAATACGGAGGAAATCGATGGCGGTAATTAAATCGCCCTGGCCCATGTAGGCCTGCGCTATCATCAAATTGAGCTGCGAGCGCAGATAATAGTTCTCAGCCAGGTTTATAGCTTGAGAGAAGATTTTCTGCGTGTCTGTATAGCGTTTCTCTTGCAGCGCAATGCGCCCAAGCCCCCACATCGACCAACCAGCGTAAGTCTTCTGGGGGTCCAGCGCTAAGGCCTGATCGTAAGCCTGGGTCGCCAAATTGAGTTGCCTCGATCGCAAATAGTAATCACCAAGAATGTAATAAGGCCAGACCTGTTTCCAATGATAATCCTGGTCGATAGCAGGCGTTCGGGAACCGACCAAAGTGGCCTGCTGGTAGGTGGCCAGTGCTGCGGCTTGCTGGCTGAGCCGTTCCTGGCAAGCACCGATACCCAGGTATGCCTGAACCGGGAATGACTCCTTGGCGATTGCCGCTAGATATACTTCTAGGGCTTTGGGACAGTCGTCGAGCCGGTTCTGAAAAAGATCCCCCAGGGCGTAATAAGCCTGGATATTGGAAGGGCTTAATTGGAGAGCGTGTTCGAAAGCTGAAACGGCTTGCTGGAGGTCTCCCATCTGACTATAAAGAAGACCTAGGAAGTACCAGGGTTGGCCCCAGGTGGGGTTAAGAGCCGCGGCGCGCTGGTAACTGACAAGGGCATTTTGGGGCTGGTTGGCATTACGCTGAAAATTACCGCGGTCAAGGAAATCCTTGGCTGTGGCGCCTGCGACTTTCCAGGCTTTTACAGCAGTAATTGGATCACCTGAGGTTATAGAAGCAAATCCCAACTCCAGATATCCCAATGGGTTCTCGGGGCGTAGATTGATATATTTCTGACAAGCATTAATGGCCTCTTTCGGCTCTCCCAACAGACATTCTGCTCTGCCCAGGAGCAGGTAAGCGTGTGCCAGATGGGAATTGTATTCGACTGAAGCTTGGAGATGCTGGATTGCCTGTGTTACTATGGCTCGAGAAGATTCATTGGTCAATGGATCTTGAGCACAGATAATATCTTCGGGATTGATGCCATTCGTATTAGTTATGACATTTTGTATCAACTGTCCACCCTTGGTCTGGTGGTATTGCGCCAGCGTACGCAGAACCAGCCACCAACCCGGAACTACCAGCATTACAAGAACTAGAACGAGGAAAAATAATGTCCTTTTCATGCCTGGCGACATCGCATTTCAACCCATCTTTCTCTTGGTCTTAACCGGGACGTGTCCAACGGAGGCGAAGGGAACATCCAATTTACATTATAATCTTTTCGAGATAAAACTTAGCGGTAAAATAGATCGGAGAAGCGAGAAGAGAATTTCCTCCTCAAAGTACGGTACATCTTCCCCGAGCATAATCATCGCGTATAGATCAAAACCCATTCGGGCAGCTTCGGGGTTATTAAGCAGGAGAGATCGATGTTCATACAAATTCTACTTAGGAATTTGTTACTAGCCTTGCTGATCTCCAGCATTTCCGGAGCGCTGACGATTGGATGCCAATCCGGGTTCCCCACTCTGGCGCAAACTGACCTCGCCTCCCCACCTCCAGATATGTCCGGGAGAAGCCAGACCGCTCCGACTGCTGAGTTCCCGGTATATCTGCCGACTGTGACTGGCCCGCCGCCGTGGATTTCTCCATTCGGGGTAGAACCTTCAAACCTTGCAGCATTATTTCCCTTGTCCAACGCCTCGAAACACGAACCCGGCCTGGCGTGCCAGCCCGGCATCAAAGATGCCCCGACCATCAACCAGTATCGGGTGGCGCAGAGCATTTTTAAGTGCTCGCAAATCAATATTTTGATAGGCACGATGTTTGACCATCACGACGGCCGCATCGCAACCATGTGCTAACTCGATCATATTACCCTGGTATTCCGGTACATAGGAGTCATGGATCACCACCTGCGCACCTCTTTGGCGAAGGCGGTCGACCAAAATTTCTGAGGGACTGTTGCGGGTATCGTCTGATTCTTCCAGGTAAGCGTAGCCCATCACCAGGATGCGCGAACCCGGGATATCTCGCCCGATAGCGACCAGGGCGTCTTGTAATAAGCTGACCATGTGCAGCGGCATGGTTGAATTGATCTCCCGCGCTGCTGGAATTAGACGCAGAGGAATGTCCTTGTCCTTTACTCCATAAGCGAGCAGCCACGGGTCCTTAGGGATGCAGTGTCCCCCGACCCCAGCGCCCGGCTGGTGCATCTGGCGACCGGGGCTTTTATTGACCAGCTCACGTACTTTCCATACATCCCCGCCGACCGCTTCACAAATCAAAGCAATTTCGTTGGCAAAGGCTATTTGCACATCGCGGTATGAGTTTTCAGCGGTCTTAACCAGTTCGGCGGTGATGCAGTCGGTCGGGTCCAGGTCGGCTTTAACCACATGACGGTACAGTGCCGCCATTGTCTCAGCCGTATCGGGTGTCATCCCACCCACGACGCGACTGATAGTTCGTAAATTTGCCAGTAGCCTGCCGGAC
>Ga0315289_10014737_pt1 | contig 10887 bp, 11 predicted proteins | sample YL17G11_40_MG_FD_203452 | JGI IMG/M metagenome (GOLD analysis project Ga0315289, IMG submission 203452) | Sediment microbial communities from Yellowstone Lake, YNP, Wyoming, USA - YL17G11_40 | ecosystem: Environmental > Aquatic > Freshwater > Lake > Sediment | place: USA: Wyoming | collected...
CGTTTCCGTCCTGACCGACGCCCCTCTTGAGCCGGGTTCTCCCGTGGACAGGCCCTGCGGGAAATGCCGCGTTTGCATCGATGCCTGTCCGGTGAAGGCTTTTACCGGCGTTGAGTTCAGTCCTGCTGAGGGACGGGAGGTTCGGTTCGACGTGCAAAAATGCAGCGAATACCGCCGGGAACACCCCTGCGGCCTTTGTGTTTCCACCTGTCCGCAAGGCAAGAAGGCCCGCGGCAAACCATCAAATCCCTGACTCAGAATTTCAAACTCAGTCCTATTCTTGTACCTCTTTTATCCGCAGGAGACTGGGCGCAGTCTTCGATTTGCGACCCTTGCTTATTTTTTGATCACCCTGCATCATCGTTGTTCATCACGCTGCTGTTCCGTTCATGAGCGATAAATCCCTGCACGAAGTACCCTACACCCTGCTTCCTTAGCGGATGAAACCTGGCCCTGGGCTGAAATCCATTTGAATTCCTTTTCCTTTTTTAGTATACTCATCTCCAATGTCGCCCCCAGGTTTAGTTTCTTATTCTCTGACTCTTTTCATGGATCCACGGTAAAAAATGGGAGGCTTGGTTGGGAATAGGAGAATGACCCCATTTCTTGAAGGAAATCGGGGTCTTTTTTTCGTCGAGTCTTCTCTTCATTTAACTGGAAAAGGATAAAGAGATGATCCTTTATGAGCACGAAGCCAAGAGACTCTTTAAAGAACAGGGCATCTCCATCCCCCAGGGGGGGGTAGCCAAGAGTCCTTCAGAGGCCGCCGAGATTGCCCGAAAAATGGGCAAACCGGTGATCATCAAAGCTCAAGTCCTGGCTCTCCCGGGGGTGGAAGCAGGAAATCATCAAACTGCGGGAAGCCCTGAAGAAGCAGGCCGGGTTGCTGAGGGGCTCTTGAGGAAACCGCATAAGGGGCAGGCGGTTTCAGAAGTCCTGGTCGAAGAAGTGCTCCCGGTGCTAAAAGAGATCCATGTGGCGATCCGGGTCGATGGCGCGGCCGGCGCTCCCCTGGTGATGGCCAGCCTCGAAGGCTTGAGCGAGCTGGATGAAGAAGCCCAGGCTTCTGCAAAATCGGCCACCGTTCATGCCGACCCCTTCTACGGGCTGAAGTCCCATGAGGCCCGGAAAATGGCCAAGGCTCTTGGTTTTACTGGGGATGCAGCGGTAAAGCTGGCTGACCAGATTCAGAGGCTTTTTAAGACCTATGCCGGGTGGAATGCCCTCAACGCCGGGTTCAATCCGCTGGTGATGACTCCGGAAGGGAATTTCTCGGCCTCCGGCGCTTTCCTGGAGCTTGACGATTCAGCCCTTTTCCGGTTTCCCCAGTTTCGGGAGCTCTCCCTCTCCCGCATTCTGGACCCCCTGGCGAGGGAGGGGAAGACCATCGGCGTAACCTACGTGGGCCTGGAAGGGGACATCGGGATCATCTGCACCGGGGCCGGGATCGGGATGGCCACGGTGGACCTGATCAGCAAGAGGAGCCGGCCGGCGAATTTCCTGGAGACGGGCGGGGGGATCACGGAAAAGCAGATGGCCGACGTGATGCGGCTGGTGTTGAAAAAGCCCGGTTTGAAGGGTGTATTCCTGAACATGTATGGAGGGATCAACCCGATCCACGAAGGTGCCAAGGGGGTGGTGAAAGTCATCCGGGAGGACAAGGTGAAAATCCCCGTGGTGGCCAAGGCGATCGGAAATTTTCAGGAAGAGACGTGGAAGGTCCTGGAAGAGGGGGGGGTGACGGTCATCAAGACCATCCCCACCGATCAGGCCGTGGAGGAACTCTTCAAGAGGTTGGGGAAATGAGCATCCTGATAGATGAAAAGACCAGAGTCCTGGTGCAGGGAATCACCGGCCGGATGGGTGCCGTCCAGACGATGCATATGCTGAAGGCCGGGACGAAAATCACCGCCGGGGTCACCCCGGGCAGGGGCGGCGCGCGAGTCGAGGGCGTCCCGGTGTATGACTCCGTCGGGGAGGCCATGGCGGAGCAGGAGATCAATACCTCGGTTCTCTTCGTGCCCGCACCCGTGGCCGAAGAATCCTGCGTGGAGGCCGTAGACGCCGGCCTGAAGCTCATCATTCTCATCACCGAACACATCCCGACTCATGACACCATGCGGATCCGGGCCTATGTCCGGAATCATGGAGCAACCTTGATCGGGCCCACGACCCCCGGGGTGATCACCCCGGGAAAATGCAAGATCGGCATCATGCCCGCCATCCTCTTCACCCCCGGTCCAGTGGGCATCATCTCCCGAAGCGGCACCATGTCTTATGAAATGGCCGGACTGTTATCCACGGAGGGAATCGGGCAGACCACCATGGTGGGGATGGGGGGAGATCCGGTCGTAGGGACCAGCCTGGTCGAGCTGCTGGAGCTCTTTCAGAAAGACCCGGCGACCCGGGCGGTGGTGGTCCACGGAGAGATTGGCGGGACCCAGGAAGAAAAGGCAGCCGCTTTTATCCGGCAGAAGATGACCAAGCCGGTCATAGCCTATATGACCGGGAAGGTCGCCCCCGAGGGATCCCGGATGGGACATGCCGGGGCCGTTTTTATCGGGAAGCGGGGCGCTATGGATAATAAGATTAGGGCTTATCAGGAAGCGGGAGTTCCCATCGCCGACAGCCCCGGGGAAATTGCCGTACTGGTGCGGAAGGCTTTGAAAGCTTAGCTCATCAAAAGGCACTTTCAAACAATCGATAGGCCCCAATCTCTTCCCTGGGGCCTAATTTTTTTATCTTTCAATACGTTATAATTCTATAATCTGAAACACCCAACGGGCAGCATGGAAATGGTTATTTCTTCCCAGCACTCAGCACGCAGGACGGTTCATGTTTGACCTGGGAATTCAAAAGGCAAAAAGCAAAGCTTGACCCCATTGACAAATCTTACGGGAGCCAAATGAACCTCAGAGAATTCATCAAAACCTGGCCCCTGGTAACCAGGCAGGTGAAGTCCCTCCGTATTCCCTGGCTGGACCAGATGTCGGCCGAGGACCGGGACCCTTTCAAGATTCTGATCTCCTGTATTCTCAGCCTGAGAACCCAGGACAAAACTACCGGGGAAGCTTCCCAGCGATTGTTCCGGTTGGCCCAAACGCCGGAGGCGATGTCCAGGCTGTCCGCGGAAAAGATTCAGAAGGCCATCTACCCCGTGGGCTTCTACCGGGTCAAGGCGCGGAGGATCAGGGATATCGGGAAAGAAATCGTGGAGAAATACGGCAGTAAGGTTCCTGGCACGATTGAAGAATTGCTTCGATTGAAAGGGGTTGGACGAAAAACGGCTAACTTGGTAGTCACTCTCGGGTATGACCGGCCGGGAATCTGCGTGGACACCCATGTCCACCGGATCACCAATCGATGGGGGCTGATCAAGACCAAGAATCCCGCACAGACCGAATTCGCCCTCCGGGAAATCCTGCCCGTCCGTTACTGGAAAAAGCTGAACGGCTATCTTGTCGCCTTCGGCCAGGGGATCTGCAAGCCGATCTCTCCCTTGTGCTCTCAATGCAAAATCCGGACTTTTTGTGTCCGAGTGGGTGTAGGTCGCAGCCGGTGATCCGTCCCCGGAATTTTGAACCTGGAGGGAGAAGCAAAAGATGAAATTCTTGAGAATTTTCATTGCCATCGGGTTTCTTTTTCTGTCCGCCGATCTTTTTGCGGGAGAGAAAGAAATCACCATCCTCCATACCAACGATCTCCATTCCCACATTCTCGGTTTTCCCCCCAACCTCGACTATCGCCCGGAGATGACCGGGGGCGACGCGACCAAAGGGGGCTGGGCCAGGGTCGCCACGGTCATAAAACTGGAGAAGGAGAATAGAAATCATCCGGTCCTGGTGCTCGACGGCGGGGATTTTCTCATGGGTTCCCTCTTCCACATGCTGGCCCGGGAAGAGGCCATGGAACTTCGGCTGATGAAAGACATGGGGTACGATGTCCTGACCCTGGGGAATCACGAATTTGACCTCAAGCCGAGAGGCCTGGCCCGGATTCTTCATTCGGCGGCCGCCAGGGGAGGGATGCCAGCGATTGTCTTTTCCAATCCCGTCTTCAGCAAAGAGAGCGACCGGGATGACACTCTGGAAGAGGTTTTCACGCGGGGCATGGTGAAGCCCTACCTGGTTCTGGAAAAGGGGGGCATGAAAATCGGTATTTTCGGAATTCTCGGGAAGGATGCGGCGGAGAAATCTCCCTTTGCCTCACCCTTGAAATTCGGGGACCCCATCGAAACTTCCCGGGAGATGGTGAAGGTCCTGCGGGAAAAAGAAAAGGTGGACCTGGTCATCTGCCTTTCCCACAGCGGGGTAAGGGAGGCGAAGTCGATCTCGGAAGACGAGGACCTGGCCAAAAAAGTCCAGGGGATCGATGTCATCGTGGGAGGCCACAGCCACACGCGGCTGGAAAAACCCATCGTGATCAACTCTACCTTGATCCTCCAGGCATCGGCCTACGGAAAATGCGTCGGCGTCCTGGACCTTCTCTGGGAAAACGGGAAGGTCAGGCAGAAGAACTACCGGCTCATCGATATCAATTCATCGATTCCCGGCGACATGGTCCTGCAAAAAAAAATCGATTCGTTCCTGGAGACCATCGACCACGAGGTTCTCCGGGGAGCAAACCTCACCTCCAAGAAAGTGATCGGGCAGACCGCCTTTGACCTCACGATTAAGGAGGAGGAGTCCAATCTCGGCAATCTCATTGCCGATGCCATTCGCTGGTATGCAAACGAAAAGGACTATGATCCGAAGGACCCGCGGACCAAGTTCGTGCTGGCCATCGAGTCCAACGGGCTCATCCGGGATGATCTTCTGCGGGGGAAAACCGGCGCCCTGGCGGTAACGGATGTCTTTGCCGCCATACCCCTGGGCATCGGCATGGACGACACCATGGGATATCCCCTGATCAGCTGTTACTTTTACGCCTCGGAAATCAAGAAAGCCCTGGAGGTGCTGACCAGTGTCTACCCCCGCAAAGGAGTTTCCTATTTCCTGCAGGTGTCGGGGTTGAAGTTCACCTACAATCCCCGGCGGGTGATTTTCGACCGGGTGACGGATATCCGGCTGGGAAGCGAGGAGGAGGGCTACGTCCCTCTGGATTACTCGGAGTCCAATAAGAACCTCTACCGACTCACCACGAATATCTACAACGCGGCCTTCCTCAAAATCATCGGCAAGTACACCTACCAGATCCTCAATATCATCCCCAAGGACCTGAACGGAAATCCGATTAACGACCTCACTGCTTCCCGGGTGGATGCCGACAAAAGTCAGCCCGGTATCCAGGAGCTCAAAGAGTGGATCGGGGTCATGGAATACATCAAGAGCTTCCCCGACACCACCGGTGACGGAATTCCCGATGTCCCCGAGAAATACAGGGGCAAACTGGGGAGGATCGTCGTCGAAGCCAATTGGAATCCGGTTTCGCTCTTATCGCGGGGAACGATGGTGACCTGGGGAGCTTTTTCCGCGGTTATCATCGGCCTGCTCCTTCTGGCCTTGATCGCCGGCATTGTGGTGAGGGTTGCCAGAAGAAGGAGGGCATCGCGAATTTCTTAGGATGGAGGAGGGCCGCCCAGACACTTCCAATAATCCTTCAACATCTCTTTCAATTCCCTGATCATCCTTTGGGTCTCATCCCATGGAGGCCCTCCGCGATGAGGGCCGGGGTCATGAAGGGGTTCTTCGAGTGAAACTGAAAAATCGGCCAATCCGCTTATGAGGGCAAACCATGCGTGGGGGAGGATTTCTTTGTTGTAACCAGAACCGATCATGTCCACCGTTTTGCCCCCGCAGGTCTGGGCCATTTCTCTCACCTTCTCCCCGATCATCCGAAACCCCTTCAGGGTCAGCCCCAGATTCGTCAAGTTGTCGGAGGAATGGGGGTCCGAACCGCCGTTCCGCAGAATGATCTGCGGTTTGAATTCCGAGGTGACCGGCAGGATGACTTCCTCGAAAGCCAGCCGGTAGCAGTCATCCCCCGCATAGGGCGGCATGGGCAGGTTGATGGTGTAGCCTTTTCCTTCCTTTTCCCCGATCTGGTGAGTGAACCCCGTTCCCGGATACAGGGTGTGAGGGTCCTGGTGGATGTCGATGAAGAGGACTCGGGGGTCCTCGTAGAAATATTCCGCCGTTCCGTTGCCGGCGTGGGCGTCGGTATCCAGAATGAGGATTCTCTGGAGGCCGTATTTTTTTAGAAGATATTTTCCCGCGAAGGCAACATCATTGTAGACGCAGAATCCTTCACCGCAGTTGGGTTTGGCATGGTGCATTCCCCCGCCCAGGCAGACCGCTTTGGGGAAGTTCCCTTTTTCCACCAGGTCGCAGGCTTTTTTCGCTTGTCCCACAATCAACCGGGCGGCTTCCTCCAGTTTCCCGGGTCTGCCGTGGGGACGGTTGTCGCCGCTGTGGAACTGGAGGAACATGCTGCTGTAATCCTGTCCCAGATTGGCCAATCGATAATAGGTTCTGGTAAAATCGATGTATTCTCTCCGGCAGATGAGGAGCAGATCTTCCTCTTTAGCCGCTTCGGCTTTCAGGAGTTGATAATGGTCCTTAGCCGGCAGTTTTTCCTGCAAGAATTTGGGAAAAATCTCGTACCGGTCTCCCCGGAAGGGATGGCCGGGCCCGAAATCATACTCTTTCAATTCTTCCCGGTAAAGGATGGCAAGGGTCATTTTGGTTCCCTTTCTCAGGTCCGAGTGAAGGCCCGAATCGATCTTGACAAGAGGAGCCCTTTATGGGCTGATTATCCGATAGATGCAGGAGAAAAGAAAAGATATTTTTGTTGAAGAGACCCGCACAGTGCGGCAGAGCCGCAACCAAAAACTTTTTTATCAGGACACAGATGAACACAACGCGCCAGAGCCGCAACCAAAGAAAATCACCCCCTCCCTCCCCTCCCCGAAGGTGTGAAAAAATTGGGTTGGAGATGGGGGATGGATGACAAATTGAAAACCTTGGACCTAAACTTCAGAAATAACCTTACGGATCAGCGGTGAGCAATTCCATACGATCAATAAGAACCATAAAGAGCCTCTCCTCCCCTCGTCTGGGGAATTATCGTTCCCTTTTCGGGAACTTAATTCCCAACCCTCAAGGCCTGCTTAGGCCTCCAGCACAAACGGATCCATTGGCAGATATTGTAAGTCAGACAAGCCCACAAGGCCTCTATCCGAACCTTCATCAAACCACGCAAATGAAACTGTCTCAGGCCAAACTTCTCTTTGATCCAAGCGTTGGGAAATTCCGCTACCGCCGACCGTTGCTTGTAAATCGCCCGGGCCGACTCCGTTTCCATCTTTTGCCGATGAGCCTTCAGTTCGTCAGGCTCTTCCGTCCGCACCAACGAACGAACCTTGGACTCAGGACAGCACTGCCCTTTAAACGGACAGCCCTGACAATCTCCCACCCGGGCCCGATAACGGTGGCGAATCGAAAAACCCCTCTTCTCCTGCCCCTCGTAAGCCAGTTTCTGACCGGCGGGACAAGTGTACCGATTCTCCTCTGGATCGTAGACAAACGCATCCGGAAAAAACTCGGGAGCTACCCCCCGCTTCTGCAACGCCGCTGGCGTTTGGCTCGCATGATCGGGCACCGGCCCAATTACCTCAACCTTCTTGCTTCCCATCTCCACCAGATTCTGCTGGTTGATGAAACTGCCATCTACCACCATCTGCTGAGGAACCTGCCCCAAGTTGGCCTCAATCCTCTCCACTGCTGGAATCAGTTCGCCCGCATCATTGCCGGCTTGGCTGACCCCCACCCCCACAATCACGACGGCCTGGGCGTCCGTCGAAATCTGCACATTGTAACCGGGAGCAAACCCCCCGCCGGGCTGCTGCATGATCCGAGCCTCCGGATCGGTCGTGCTCACCCGGGCTTTCTGCCGCTTCTCCGGGTCGGACTGGACCGCTTGCATATGTTTCAGCTCTCGCAAAGCCGACTCCAAACGCTCTCTCTTCTCCCGCACCGCCCGCTCCCGAGCCTTGGCCACCCGCTCACCGACCTCCTCCAAACCAGCCTCCTTCATCTCCTTCACCACCTGGCGCGCTGTCTCCAGATGCCGCTCCAAGGTCTCTTGGCGCCGAAAGCTCTTGTCCGAGGCCCCCGCCTCTATCTTGACCCCATCATGCATGACTCGCTCCAGGGTAATCAGCCCCTCATGGCTCAGCACCCCCAAAACCTGGACGAACAACTCATCGAGAGCTTGCCCATGCTGAACCCGAAAATCCGACAGCGTGTGATGGTTAATTACCTCCAGGCCGGTCAACCACTGATAAGCCGGGTCGTATCCGCACCTGCGCGAAATCTCCCGCCCCGAACTCACCGCCCGGCTATACGCATAAAGCCAAAGGCTGATCAGTACCCGCGGGTCCCAAGCCGAACGCCCCGCTTCCCCCTCGATCGCCTCAATCGTCTCGTAAAAGGGCTCCAGATCCAGTTGTTCCACCAACTCCCAAATCGCCCGAACCGGATGGTCCTCTTCGACCAACTTCTCCACATCCACACTGCGCAACAAAAGCTGCTGCCGATTCACCGGCTTGCACCGTGCAGCACGCCTTCTTTCTGCTCGGCAAGGGACGGGAAAGGATTTATCGCTCATGGCTCCTCCTGCGGGCCTGAGCCGCTTTGGCCTCGCCCCGTCTTATCTTCAGGGTCCACTTATCTTCCACCACCCACTCGATGGTTTCGCCCTTTTCGATCTCCAAGGCTTGGGCCAGGGGAGCGGGGCAGATCATATAGAACTGCCGTTGCCCTTTGGCCCGTTCAATCACCTGCACTTTCGAGAGATAGCCCATCGCCGCCTCCTCCCCGGGAAAGTCTAGGATGGAGGCTATGTTATCATAGTTATATGGCTATGTCAAGAACTTTTTTTGCCCTTCCCCCAATTTTTTCACACCTTCCCCCCTCGAGGGGGAGGGTTAGGGTGGGGGGGGATGCTTTTTGGTTAATAAAAATTTCAGAGTTTGAACGAAAGTAGTACAGATAAGCACAGATCAGAAAGTACCTAAAGCTACGAATGCCTAGAGTGCCTAAATTTAAAGACAGGCCCTTATAGCCTCGACTCCGGACTCCATACGGGCGCGCAGCAGCGCGCCCCTACAAACTCCGAACTTTTTTGGACGCGGATGAACACGGATAAAGATTCATAAAAAAATCTTAACAAATTTTGAAGATTTTACACCACAGTTGTATATGGAAACGAGGGTTAAACATGGCCAAGACGAGCGCCGGGTTGCTTATGTTCCGCCGCGGGAGCGAGGGGGTGGAGGTTTTCCTGGTTCATCCGGGAGGACCCTTCTGGGCCAGGAAGGAGGAAGGGGCGTGGTCCATTCCCAAGGGAGAATACACTCCCGGGGAAGATCCTTTCGAATCCGCCCGGAGGGAGTTCCAGGAAGAGACCGGCTTTGAGGCCGGGGGAGATTTTATCCCCCTCACCCCCCGGAAGCAGCCCAGCGGGAAGATCGTCAACGCCTGGGCATTCGAGGGGGACGGCGATGCCTCAGCCATTAAGAGCAACACCTTTTCCATGGAATGGCCTCCCCGGTCGGGGAAAAAGCAGGAATTCCCGGAGGTGGACCGGGCAGGGTGGTTTACGATCCCGGCAGCGAAAGAAAAAATCTTAAAAGGGCAGGCTCCCTTCCTGGATGAATTGAATGAAATTCTGGAGAGGAGGAGAAAAAAAGGTCAAGGTTGAGGCTGAGGTTAAGGCTAAGGCTGAGGCTCAGGCTGAGGTTAAGGAAGATCTCAACCTCAACCTTGACCTTAACCTCATCCTCGACCTTAGCCTTAACCTTAGCCTTCCGGGTATTACCGGAAAGTCACCTTGAAGTCGTCCCGCTCTTTTTCCACATCCTTCAGCAGGGCGGCGACTTTCTCGAAATCCTTCCCCATGGATTTTTTCGATGCTTCCGAATCCTCCCAGGCCAGTTCCACCGGCCCTTTGACATCGGTGGTAAGGACATCCCACAGGGCATCCAGGTTACGCCCGAAGTAGTCCGGGAAACGGAGTTTCTTGGCGATCTCACCGTAAAATTCATCCAGGGAACGGATTGACTTTCCCGCCAGTTTCACTTTCTTCGTGGATCGCTTTACTCGCACGGGGAGACCTCCTTGAAGGTTTTGTAGTGATCCACCGTGATCATTCTTAAACCGTCGTCGGAATAGACAATGCGTTTGGCCCCCCGGCGCCCGCCCTTGTAATCCAGGTCGGCCTCGCGCCACCTCCTTTTCCCGTTGGGGAGCTTTCCTTCCCGGTTGCCGAATACATCCCCGCCGATGCTCTTTCCCTTGAGCCGGTCATAGCCCCACAGGTTCGACCCCGGGTTCCAGCCCAGCTTCCTGGCCTGGTCCTTGGTGACGAATTTGGGGGGGAGCCTTTGGTTGTCGGTCTCGTTTAAAACCTTGAAGACGACAAACAGCTCTTTTTCGTCAATCTTGGGATGCAGGGCATGGTTCAGGTTCTTTACCACCTCTTCGCACCTCTCGGCGGAGAAGAGCGGTGCCGGAAGTCCCAAGAGCAACCCTCCCATGATCAGAATGGAAAGGGAATGGATGAATCTTTCCTTCATCAGGTTTCCTGTTCTTCTTACAACGGCATAGTTGTAAGGGCTAAAATCGTGAATTACAGGGTTTTCTTCTTGGTAACTGAATTCTTGGGGTTGATCTTACCTTTCGTAACCCTTTAGCTCTTTGAAAAAAGGTACCTGTTTAACCTTCTAAAAAGATCTCCCAGAAATCCCCCCTGCCCCCCGCTTTCCAGAAGTCAAAATGTCGATTGCCTGGAGGCCGTGCCCGGCCCGGGGGCAAGGCCGTGGTTCTCGGCATGATGAGGCACGGATTCTTTCATCGGTCCGGGCGGAAACGGCCCTGGGGTGCGCCG
>Ga0315289_10014739_pt1 | contig 10886 bp, 6 predicted proteins | sample YL17G11_40_MG_FD_203452 | JGI IMG/M metagenome (GOLD analysis project Ga0315289, IMG submission 203452) | Sediment microbial communities from Yellowstone Lake, YNP, Wyoming, USA - YL17G11_40 | ecosystem: Environmental > Aquatic > Freshwater > Lake > Sediment | place: USA: Wyoming | collected...
GTCGATTATGCAGCTTAGCGTATCGGCAAGATCGCTTCGATTTCTGATCAAATGAACATCTTCAGCCGTAGCGCTCAATTCGCCGATTTGTACTATCGGTAAACATCCGGAGACAATGATAACGGTATGAGGACTTTGCTTTCGGATCTTTCGAATGCATTGCCGGCTCTTGGCAGATGCTGTATGTGTTACGCAGCAGGAATTAATAACGACAAGGTCGGGCATTTTGCACGGTTCGGCTTTATGGAGCCCAAAATTTTCGAGTAACTCTCGAATTTGCTGGCTTTCATATTGATTGACTTTGCAGCCAAGAGAATTTATGGAAAAAGTTTTCATAGTATGATATAATGTATATTTATTTGAATGGATTTACAAGGCTAATTGAAAACTATGCGAGAGGAGTGTTATGGCTACAGAAACCGGTACAGTCTGGGCAATCGACATAGGTAATAGTTCCCTTAAAGCGTTGTACCTGAGCACAGAGCGCGGGATTGTGGAAGTAATCGGCTTCGATAATATCCGGCACGGCAAAATCCTTAACGGAAGTGACGTGACTGAAGCGGAGAGAGAAGAGCTGATCGCATTAAGTTTGCGCAAGTTCGTCAATAAATACGACTTGAGCATGGACGAAATAGCGGTTTCGGTGCCGAGCCAGAACAGTTTTGCCCGGTTCGTGAACCTGCCTCCCGTCGAGGAAAAGCGCATTCCCGAGATGGTGAAGTTCGAAGCGGTTCAGCAAATTCCTTTCGGCATCAACGATGTCCAGTGGGACTGGCAGTTGATGACGGAGCCGGGCAGCCCGGAAATCAAGGTTGGCATTTTTGCGATCAAAAATGAAGTCGTCAATTCGGCGCTGGAGTATTTTAGCAGGGAAGATATCCAGGTCAGCTACGTACAAATGGCGCCGATGGCTCTTTACAACTATCTGCTGCACGACCGTCCCGACATGGTGACTTCGGACAGCCAGGCAACCGTCATTCTCAACATCGGGGCGGAAAATACCGACCTGGTTGTCTGCACGAAATCGGCCGTCTGGCAAAGATGTATTCTCATAGGGGGCAACGCTTTTACCAAGGCGATAGCAGACACATTCAGGCTGAACTTTGAAAAGGCCGAAAAACTCAAACGCACGGCTCCGGTTAGCAAGTATTCCCGGCAGATACTCCAGGCGATGAGGCCCGTTTTTACTGATCTCGCTTCCGAAGTTCAAAGGTCATTGGGCTTTTATAACAGCTCCAATCCCAATACAAAAATCGTCAGGATCGTGGCCATGGGAGGCGGAACCAAACTGCGAGGCATTCTCAAATATCTACAGCAGACACTTCACATACCTGTCGAGAGGCCGGATTCGTTCAAAAGGCTTGGGATGGGTCCGGGAGTTTCGCCGGCGAAGTTCCACGAAAATGTCAGCGACTTCGGCATTGTTTACGGTCTTGCCCTACAGGGCCTGGGACTGGCCAAGATAGAGAGCAATCTTCTGCCCCGCAATATTGCCCGCTCAATGGCCTGGGCGAGTAAGGGCAGGTACTTTATTGCCGCGGCGTGTATACTTCTTGCCCTCTCATTTCTGTGCTTTGCGCGAACGGGCCTGGATAAAATGAATTACACGAAGAACACTCAGGTCCGACAAAAAATTGCGATGGCTCTCGATAATGTCGATGATGCCAAGATCAAGTACGAAAAGGAAAAATCTCAAGGCACCGAGTTCGACGCGACAATCGACAAGGAGTTTAAACCTTTCAAATACCGTGATATCATTCCGCTGTTGCACGAGACCATCTTCTCAGCCCTGCCAAATGAGCATAACAATCCGGAACAAGCCGATCTGTACAAGGCTTTTGCCGGCGGCGATGTGAAAACGATTAAGAAAATTCCCAGAAAGGAACGCAAGCAGGTTTTTATCACGGGAATGACTGTTTACTTCACAAATGATCTGGCCGGGGCGAAATTTGGCGGAGCCGATGTCTGGAGAAGGACCCGGGGAACCGAACCCGGAATGGGAGAAGGAGGAATGGATGAATATGAATATGCCATGATGATGGAGGCTGAGATGGCGATGGGCAGAGGAATGTACGAATATAGTCCTACGGGTCCCATGGCGGGTACCGCGGCTGCAAAGGAGAAGAATTCCGGATTTGTGGTCCAGGTCCTCTGCTACAGTCCCTATGGCCGGTCCGTGACTGAATTGGGTGGATTGATCGACCCTCACAGCGTCGAAAACCAGAAGAATAAATGGGGATTTATCACCCGGTTGCAGCATCTTGATGATATGGTTGAAGATGCCAACAGCCCCTTCGAGCTGTATAAAAAGGAAGATCCCGAGCAGTTCAAATTGGAGATAAAGGAAGTCACCGTAGATGGTGAGATGCCTGAGGGGATAGGCATATGGGAAGAACTAATAGATGAAACAACCCAGACCCAGACCCAGACCCAGATCGGATCCCGTTCGGGTGCTTTAACACGTAATTGGATTTTGATTGACCCGATGACCAGGGAGACCATCAGTAAGGAAAGCATGCTGGGCGAGGACGGGAAACCGATACTCTACCAGGGCCAGCCTCGATACAAAGTCAATGATCATTGGTTTGTACTAAATGCCAAGTTTATCTGGAAAGACGCGCCGGAGCCGCCCGCGAAGCCTGTGACTTCTCAGTACGGAGCAATGATGTCAACGCCGCGGCCAACTACGAGTCCGCCTTCTACGAGTTCCAGACCTTCCGGTAAAAGTAAATTACCTGACTTAGATATGTGAGCCAAAAATGAATATGCCGAACTTTAAAGATATCCTGCAGAAATTAAGCGTTTTCAAGAATAACTTATCGCTGTTGGTGCCGGTAATTATCACTCTGGTGAGTGTGCTTCTTTTTGTACCCACGCAGTTGATGAGCAGTAAGCTCAAGAAGGACGTGGAACAGGAAAGCATTAATAATGGTGGCAGGAGAATCAAGAATCTGGAAAAAAGTGCTGTTTCACGTCAACAATACGAAATGGAGGCCGAGCGCCAGAAAGCTCATGCCGCGGATGCCAACGAGATAGCACAATTGGCCAAGCAAAGCACGCAGCGAGAGCTGCTCAGCTATGATATTTTTCCTGCACCTAATCCGAACGGTTTCTCCGGTTTGATCTTCCAGCAATACGGCCAGAATTATCGCAGTGGGATCGACAAGATGATCTTGAGTGTCAACGGCCGAGACTGTCCGACAGATGCCGAAATCCAAAGAGGTCTGGAGAATTCATCATCGCGCAACCGTATGAGAGGTGGAGGAATTTCAAGGATGTCGTCTTCGAGAGGCTCTGGAATGAATCTCTATGGAAGCTCGATGATGTTCGGCAACATTGATCGGATGATTGTTGATGAAATGTGCAAGGACAGAGCAAAGTCTATTTCCGTCTATGTCAATCCGGCTGATATCAGCGGCTACGAATACTGGGCGAATTACAAGTACGATGTCAAGCAGGAAGACGCCATCCAGGATTGCTTCTATCACCAGTTGGGATACTGGATTATCGGGGATATCTTCCAGACGATAGCCAAGATGAACTCGGGGCATGACAATGTTCTGACGGCGCCGGCCAAGCGGTTTATGGGTATTACTTTCACAATGGGCCTCAAGAGACCGAGAAGCGGCGGCGGCGGCGCTTTCAGGAGTGGCAGGAGGGGTGTACAGAAAAAGCAGCAGGAGGACGCCGACAGGCCCGCCTATGTCCGCACCGCGGCTCCCGGATTGTCGGAATCATGTACGGGAAGATACTGCAGCAATGACATTGATGTCACACACTTTAATTTCAGTGTTATAGTCAGCACGAAGTCGGTCTTGCCGTTTATGAAGGAGCTATGCAGTGTCAAGGAGCATCAATTCCGGGGATATCCGGACCCAAACCAGCCGGAACAGACTTTCCAGCCGGTCCAGGCTTTTAAGCATAATCAAATCACGGTACTGGAAAGTAAAATCGGGTCGATTAATCCGAACGATCAAACGCACAGATATTACAGCTATGGGGACGAAAGTGTGGTCTCGTTGGATTTGATCTGCGAATACATCTTCGATGTAAAAGGCTACGACGTCCTTATACCGGAACCGGTCAAGAAAACTCTTGCCGGAGAAGATGAAAAGAAAAAATAAGCTGATTAGAAAAAAACTCGAAGTAGGATATGATATATGATTAAGATAAGCAGTATAGGCAGTTTTTTCGAAGAACATGTTGAGAAGATCATTCTGGTGATTGTGGGCCTTGTCTGTGCCTGGCTTTTGATCACGCGTGTGATTTTGAGCCCCAATATGGTATCCTACGATAACCGGAACTTTAGCCCCAGCTCGATTGATAATTACGTGTACGAACAGGCCCAGCTTTTGAGGCAAAGGCTGACCGATCCGCCCGATCAACTGGAGCCATATAAGCCGAAAGCCGGTGAATTCCTCGCCCTGCTTGACTCATCGATCAATGATGTGGACACGACGCTGTGGCCGGTGGTTCCTTATGATCTTGGAGCCGACGCCGGTCTTGCTGGTGTATATAACCTTCCTCGTATCGGTGAAGTCAACGATGTTGCAGTCGAGCACATCAGGGCGGTGGCTTATGTGCCTAACGACACTGTTACAGAGGAGAATCCTTATGACAAAGCCGGAAACGAGCCGAATGATATAGATCTTGTAACGGTGGAAGCGAAGCTTGATATCAAGCAATTATACGATAACTTCCATGAAAGTTTTTACGAGGACGTCGAACCAGAATGGGCTGATCCATGCCTTGCCAGGCCGATTTTTGCCAAAGTACAGTTACAAAGACAGGAACTGACCAGCGACGGCACCTGGAGCGATTGGCAGGATGTGCCTCGAACGAAGATCGACCAGCACGGGAAACTGTTTGCAATTTCGGAAAATATTGATGAATTACCGCCGGGCGGATTAAAAGTGCAGATGCTCCAATTCGATAATAAACAGATACAGATAGATTTGCTGCAGCCTCAGGCTTATCAGATGGCATCCGCGAGGGAAGAGTGGTTCCCTCCTGTTCTGCACCGCAAGTATGTGGATTTGGAGAGGAAAGAGACGCTGGAAGAGAAACGTGCGGCCAAAGAAACAGAAAAAGATCAACGTGAGAAGGAGCTTGAGGATAAACGCAGCAGGCGCGCCGACTCAAGGACAAGCACCACAGGACGAACATCTCGCACCGGTTCGGGCTCGGCATCGCCAGGCGGTATAGGGGATATATATGGAAGTGGAGGTACTAACACGCGGAGCAGAGACCGGAGCCGGAGTAGCCAAACCACCACCGGGCGCTTGACCGATACCGGGGGTACGACTGATAGAAGGCGTTCTTCGAGAAACCGAACATCGACGACAGACGAACTGATGGATATAACCAACCTCTATGGAAATGATCGCCTGGGAGACGGTAGAGGGACTCTAAAAAGAGCCCCTTCGACAAATGACGTCTATTATGATTACGATGAAGTCGCGTTAACAAGACTTACGGATTTTTCGAAGATACGAGAACCTATATTATTCTGGGCTCATGACGACACTCTTGAGCCGAAAAAGACCTATAGATACAGGATCCGGTTAGGCGTTTTTAATCCCGTAGCCGGGACGAATCAACTAAGTGAGCAGAGCATATCACAAAAGAACCAGGTCATTTTATGGAGCGATTTTTCCGATGTCACCGAGCCGGTGGAGATTCCGGGAAGGTCGTATTTCTTTGCACGGGATATACAGGAGGCCGCCAGGACCATTACCGTTACGGTCTGCCAGTATGTATTGGGCCATTGGTACAGCGAGGACTTCAAGGTAAGGCAGGGAGAAGTCATTGGGGATGTCGTTGAAATAGAACCCGAAAAGGATAAGACCCAACAACGCAGTCGCACTCAAGATGTCCTGGGGGGACGGTTTGCCACTCTTCCCAAGCCTGAAGAGAAGACAAATGTGCCGGAGAAAATCGATTATGGTACCGGAGCCGTTATGGTGGATGCTATGCCGATGAGTGATTGGTGGGGTGACAAGGCTCTTCGGACCAGGCATTATTATGATATGCTTTACAGTTTTGACGGGATCGATATCGAGCACATGCCTGTCGGTACGACGTTCTGGTCCAAGGATATGCAGAGCACGTTTAACTACATTGCGAAATTGGAGCGAGAGCCGCAGGAGCCTTTCAAGGACTTTGGCTCAGGCAGACGTAGAGGTGGGCTTCCCGGGCAAGGCGAGTATGATGACATGGGGGTATATGACGATATGATGTATGAGCAGCAGATGATGGAGGGAATGGGCGGCCGGGGTCGTTATTAGTCCGGATTTCCGACGTATCCCTTCTCGGCTGCGAGCCTTAGCGGGTGCAACTAAAGCGCCGATTCAAGTAATTTAATGCCTGTAAATAATTGTTGCCGCAGGCTCATCCGGGGCTGTCAGGCGGGAATGAGTTGTCAGAAGACTATGGGGGTGTTCAGCCGAACAGAAAATATTTGCATATCTATTACAATCGCGTTTGATTTTGGAAAGCATGTCCTGCGTAATCTTGAAGGAAAAACGCTGAATATAAATCGAAAATATCGGGAGTCAATATCATGAGTGCGAAATCTGAACAGGCGGTGAATATTTTCAGGGAAGGTTCCAACTGCTCGCAGGCGGTAATATCAGTTTACGCCGAAGATTTCGGTCTTTCTCGTGAGAACGCCCTTAAGATTGCCCGCGGGTTCGGCGGTGGAATGGGGCGAATGGCTCAAACGTGCGGCGCGGTAACCGGAGCGTTTATGGTTCTTGGTCTGAAATATGGAAATGCAGATATACATGACAAAGAGGCAAAAGAGAGAATTTACGGATTAGTCAGAGAATTTGCCCGCCGGTTCGAAAATCGCAATGATTCTATTGTTTGCAGAGAATTGCTTGGCTGCGACATAAGTAAACCGGAAGGGGCCGCAGCAGCGAAAGAAAACGGCTTATTCGCTTCCGTTTGCCCCAAACTGGTGGGGGACGCCGTTGAAATACTTGAAGAGATGATAAATGAATAGTCTCGCTGCCAGGAAGGTTGCCCGACTTTTTTGCCGTCGGCGGATTTTTTGATCCGTCCCATAAAAACTAATGATTTCAGACTGATTGTGCCGATAGGCTTAATGAGTAGTAGGTCTAATTTAACTGATATGGGATGAGTTTAAAAAGAAAGGAATCGAGTATGAAAATGGAAAAAGGATTTGATGTGAAAGGCCCCGTCGTAAGAACCCTTTTGGTTTTGGTAATAATCGCAATCGGCTTTAGTTTAGCCGGATGTAATGAGGAAATGGCGAGAATTGAAAACAAGCAGCTCGAGTTGCAGGCAATGGTAGAGACCAATGCTCAACAAATAGCCGCTTTAGGGGCGCGTATCGAACAGAACCAGCAAGAGCTGCAGGCTGGAATTGAACAGGTGCAGAACGATATCCGGAACGTAGCGGCCAATACTGCTTCTGTCAGCGAAAAGCAGGTGAAGCTACAAGAGACCGTGCAAAATAGTAACCGGCGGACGACCGAGAAGATAGCCCTGCTTGAGCAGAACCAAACCGAGCTGCGGACCGGAATTGAAGATGTGCGGGACAACCCTAAGAATGTAGCTGCGGATATGGCCGCTGATATAACTGTTGTCAAAGATGAGCAGACAAGGCTTTACGAGACGGTGCAAAACAATAGCAGTGACTTTACGAACAACGTGGCTGTGATTGAGCAGAACCAGCAGCAATGGCAAGGTAAGGTAGAAGAACTCCAGCAAAATTTTCAGGTGGTGACAACCAGAATAACTACCCTTGCAGATGATCTATTTAAACTGCAGGAAGTTCTTCAAAGCAACATCCGGGAATTGGTCAGTATGATGGATCTGAACGACCAGGAACAGCTTAAATTCCAGGAGAAGATTCAAAAAGACCTTTTGGCATTTGATAATTCCATAAGTGCCGTCAAGCTAAGCCAGGAAAAAATGCAAAACCAGATTCAAGATGTGAAAAATAGTGCTGAGGCCATAAGCAGCGAGCTGCCCGCAGCCATTGAGCAATTAAGAGAGGAAATAGCGCGTAACAGCTCGATGGAAACCGGGGATAACGAATCTTCCTCGCCGCCTTCGGAGACAAACAGCGTGGAGTGACCTGAAAGAAAACGATACTAACAGAATGATGTTATTTGTTCGGCCCCGCATCGATTTGGGATAAGCATAAGCTCAATTGGTGCGGGGCCGGCAATTTTACCAGCCGCTGTTATTTGCATTTCACTTCAAAATACGTTATCTTAGTCCGGCATAAAACGGAGCAATGTGTTTCGGTTATTCGGTTATTCAAAATTCCAAAATTAAATTGGCTGAGAAAATATATGATGTATCGCTCTTTGGTTATATTTCTTGCTGTATGTGCAACTCTGTTGATTTCTGAAACTGCGGTATCTGTGCCTGCTTTTCCCGGGGCAGAAGGCTTCGGCGCCCAATCAATCGGGGGCCGGGGCGGCAAGGTCCTCTTCGTGACGAATCTCGATGACGGCGGGCCCGGTAGTTTGCGCAAAGCTGTGGAAACTGACGGACCCAGAACGGTGATTTTCAGCGTATCCGGCACTGTGGCTTTGAAATCGGCAATAGTCATTACCAAACCATACATCACCATAGCTGGCCAGACCGCTCCCGGCGACGGTATTTGTTTGAAGAACCACGCTATGGTTATCGCCGCAGATAACGTCATTGTCCGGCATATCCGGTGCCGGCCCGGAGACAATGCCAAGGCCGAGAGCGATTCTCTGTCGGTCTCATCAGGTCGTGACATTATCGTCGATCATTGCTCGGCGAGCTGGTCCGTGGACGAAACGCTTTCGGCCTCATCGAGCGGCCGGCTCGGCAATGTCACTGTCCAGTGGTGTATCATTTCCGAAAGCCTGCACGATTCGATCCATCATAAAGGCCCGCACGGCTACGGCTCGCTCATACGTGGAAGTTTCGGCAACGGATACACCTACCATCATAATCTCTTCGCCCATCATCATGCCCGGCTGCCCCGTCCGGGTAATTACATCGACCGCAGCAGGGACCCGGAAGGATTCGTATTCGATTTCAGAAACAACGTGATTTACAACTGGGCGGGCCGTGCCGCGGGCTATAACGCCGACGGCTCAAACGGCACAAACAGCATCACGAAAATGAACTTCGCCGGCAACTATTATAAGGCCGGCATCAATTCAACGGGCAGCCTTGCTTTTTCGGAAAGCACTACCTCCGCCAGGGCATGGTTCAGCGGCAACAGTATGAACGGCAGCTATCCCGGCGACCCGTGGTCGCTTGTGAGCTTCAGCAAGTTTTCAGACGAAGACATAGAAGCTTATAAGCAGTCAAATCCGATACCGGTCCCGGCAGTAAAAACGGATGATGCGATGTCCGCATATAAGCGTGTTCTGGCGGATGCCGGCGCCTTGCTTCCAAAACGGGATGTCGTGGATATACGAATTGTCGGAGAGGTAATAAACGGAACCGGAAAAATCATTGATGATGAGCAGCAGGTCGGCGGCTGGCCCGAGCTGAAATCCGCCGAACCGCCTGATGATTCCGACAAAGACGGCATGCCCGATGCGTGGGAGAAACAACACGATTTGGATCCCGATGACACCGCCGACGGAAATGCAGATGCGGACGCCGACGGTTACACGAATCTGGAAGAATACCTCAACAACACAAAACCATAACTCCATTGGAATCTATTGGTTTATGGATTTCCGCATTCGCGGGAATGACTTTGTAGCACAAGAACTACTTCCAATTGGTATAAGATTAATATTAAACATCGCATTTTAATTCTATCGGTGCGACGATGGAGGGCTATCTAATTTCAAATTTCTCTTTGAAGAAACTCAGAGATTTCCTTTCGGCATACGGTAAATATAAAAATGAGCCATAATGGCCCGACAAAAGATAAACCGTCTCCGGCTTACCAATAGCCTTCCGTAGCTGGTCGCAGCATTCTCTGGGAACAACTCGATCGAACATTGCGGTAAACATCAAGACATTTCTGGCATCCGTATACTGCGCCAGCCTGAGAGGATCTGTTATAACTTTATCGGATAATTCGGCATATATTATTTCCGAGCTGATGCCCAGTTCGATCAGCTCTTCCATGTATTCCCGGATTTCTTTTTTGTTGGAAAGAAGATTTATATCAGCAATGCTGCCGCCGGCAAGGCCCATTACAGTACACTTCAATCTTTCATCCACACCGGCCACCATGCTTGCCCTTATGCCCCCGAGACTCAAACCTAAACAACCAAGTCTGTCGCCGTCGACTTCTTCTCTTGCAACTAAGTAATCCAGTATCTGTCTGTTATCTAAAACGGTTTGTCTGAAGTAATTCTCTACTTCTTCAGCGGTCTCGGTATCGTCCAGATCGGCACGGCGATTATGTACAACGGCACAATTAAAGCCATTTGACGCAAAAAGTTTGGCAAAACCCCTAACGGAGAAATCGATTCCGCCCGATATCGGCAAAACAAGGACCGTCGGGAATTTGCCCGCCTTTTTCTGTACGTAGAATTCGATCTTTATATTCTCGCTGCCGAAGACATTCAGAGCCGAAGGAAACTCTATCCTCTCAACAACATAGCGTTTCTTTTCGCGGATCTTTTCAACTTTGGCTTCGATTTGTTGCTTGGGATAGCTGTAGTATTCCAGCAATTTCGCACTTCTTTTGCTGGGACCTGCATAATCCGGATCACATTTGTAATGAGCACAGGAACATAATAAGACTGTACCGGAGACAAGAATTAATTCAAATACCCTGGCTTTCTTTGAGTCTTTTAATTTTGTATTCACTACCTTCTCCCTTTTTGACATAGCTCGTTGTGCCTGCCGCCGAATCACGTTCTTTGCCTGGATTTTGCTCTTCTGCCAAAGCAGGGTAT
>Ga0315289_10014740_pt1 | contig 10885 bp, 4 predicted proteins | sample YL17G11_40_MG_FD_203452 | JGI IMG/M metagenome (GOLD analysis project Ga0315289, IMG submission 203452) | Sediment microbial communities from Yellowstone Lake, YNP, Wyoming, USA - YL17G11_40 | ecosystem: Environmental > Aquatic > Freshwater > Lake > Sediment | place: USA: Wyoming | collected...
TCTTAGCTGAGGATATAAAAGACCCGAAATCAAGCCAGGCTATGCCTGGAAGAGTAGCTATAATAGTCAAATAATTGTTTCTTTAGTTTTCCAAAAAGTTAATATACCTAGTTTATAGACTATTGTTTATACTATGATTTGTAAGCAAAAAAGAGGCCAGATAACTGTCTTTATCATATTAGGGATAATCATATTACTTAGTTTTGCATTCCTTTTGTATTTTTCATCTAGCGCAGGCAAACAAAAATCAAAGGCGTCTTCTCTTGAAGAAATAAGAAAAACTTTTGATTCGGAGTCTTTCCAGTATTATGTTTCTTCCTGCTTGACAAATAATTTTGAAGAAGGCTTAATGTTGATTGGAGAAAGAGGAGGATATCTTCATCCTGATGATTATAAGGACAAATCAAATCACTTAAACCAATTTAATCCAAAGTATACTAGGGATAAAACTGCGTATCTGATTGAAAAAGGGGATCTTGCTGGCCCTTGGTATCCTTGCCAAGATAATTCTAATCCCCCAGTTTACTGCGGATTTATCAACAACAGAATTTTATTTCCTGAATCTGAAGGCTTTGTATACGGCATATATAATGTCCTTTCAGGCTATTTTTTAAAAAAACAGCTTGAATCGTATCTTAATGACAGGATGGGGGACTGCATAAATATAAGCGACCTCAAAAAAAGATATGTTACAATAGATATTGAGAATATGACATTCAGCTCTGTTGTGGAGTTTACTGCTAATGAGATGTCAGCTAATGTTGATTATTCTATAAAGATTAGATACGGCAAGGAGTCTATGCCTTATTATATAAACTCAAAAACAAAATTGCCTGTAAGATTTGGAAGTGTATACGGGGCAATTGTTGAAGTTATAAACAATGATTTCAGCAAGCTTGATTTTGACATGTACAACAACCCTAGAACAGGAAGCTATAATGGAGTTCCGCTAAACTTCGGGTTAATTGGGGGATTAATGATTACTAAAGAGGCTGTTCCTGAGAGCACTGATGATTTGTTTATAATAAATGATTCTTTGTCTATAATCAAGGGAAAACCATATGTGTTCAAGTTTGCTAGGGAGAATAGAATTCCTGTTTTGGATTGTATCCCTGCAGTAAATTCAACAGAAAGGGAAATAATAAAAAATAGAAATCTTGAGTTTATTAAAATAGCTAAATTTGGTTATGGAGAGACTCCTAAAAATAATCAGCATGTTTTAGAGATAAATGCAAACGCTATTGACCCTGACGAGGATTATTTAACTTATAGTTATTCACAGAGAACATTCCCTTATTTTTCAAACTGGCCAGCAGCTGTAAGCCCTGACCAAAATAAGATTTTATTTGAGGTTGCAGACAGCGACGCTGGCTATCATAATATAAGTGTAGAAGTTTCAGACTCTGAGTACAAAGATTCTCAGGAAATAAGGATATTTGTTGAAAGATTATTGAGGAGCTATGACCTAAGTTATGAAAATTTCTATCCTTCTTTGCCTAATAAGTATTATGTTTCTATTGAGGATCCTTTTTATTTTGGTTTTAATCACGCAAGTCTTTTTGACCAGCCTGATCCTTTGCTTGATCCAAAATATAACTATAAGGTAATTGTAAATAATGTTGAAATTTTTAATCGAGATATAAATTTCCGTCCAAATGAACAAAAATATTATCTTACTCTGCCTAACATAGGCTTTCCTTCACAGCCTACACTATCTCCTTCTTTTTTTCCTTCGATAAGCGAGATAAAAATGGACTATCTTAATAAGATACCTAGCTTAAATAACCAAAATACTTTTACAAACAGCAATGTAATCTTAAAGATAACTTCTTCAGGATTGGTTCCACAGGTAAATTTAACTACACTTCCTATCGAGTTTAAATATTGCTTTCCAATACAAACAGAGTATTATATTTATCCTTATAACAAAATTAAGAAAAATGATTATTCATACAATTCTGGAATTGTGGACGAATATAACGGATCTCATGATTGCTGCAAAAGTGATTATAGTTTAGCAGGAAGCACAAAAGAATGTTTTAACTTAGAGTATTATACATCTATGCCTTACTCTAATAGAATTTATTTTCCCCAAAACTTGGCAAAAAGTGTAGATTCAAGCGGAGGGGTTAATTCTGTGATTCCTTCTGGACCTTCTTATAGCGGAAGCTTGTCTGATGACAGAGGAAATGACATATTTAAGAGAATTTATACTCAATCTTGCGTAGCATGGAGAGGCAATGTCTGCGGAGGACAGATAAGAGATACATGGCAAATTTCTAAAGATTGCAAAGATAAAGGGGCAGGCGAAGCAGAAAGATGCCAGGGGCCAGCAAGATACCCTTCTTTATCTCTTCCAGAAACTTTAGGAACATTTTATTCTCTTAGCCAAGGAAAATATCTTCCTTTAAGCGCAGCAAATATAACTTTAGATTCTTTAGGAAACCCAGTTTGCTATAATTATACTCGTGGAGAAACATTTGAGAAGAATTTTAATATATCTGGAACAGGAATATGTAATATGTTATACAATGTAAAGTTTTATTGTGATGGAAAAGGGGGTTGCACAGAGATAGAATTGCCTCCTTGCAGTCAAATAACTGGGTGTGTTGATTCTGATATGGGACTTAATAGCGATGTTATAGGTTTTGCAGTTAAAGGATGTATAAGGATTGATGACTCCTGTTTTGGTTTAAAGGTTAATGAAACTCGTTGTTACCAAAATAACCTTAATTCTCAACTTATGGATTGCGGGCCTGGTAGAAGTTGTCGCTATGGAGCATGCACTTAATTCTGATTATCTCCGAAAAATTTAAATATACTTGATGTATACTTGATACTACTGAGATATACAAAAGTATCTTAAGGTATACCTAAGTATATATAAAGATACTTAAGTATATTAAAGTATACTAAAATGAAGAAAAAAGAGGTAACTACAATAAAGATTTCTAAGGACACTATCAGGTTACTCAATGAGCTGAAGATCCACCCTAGGCAGAGCTATGAAGAGGTCATAGTAAAACTGCTGGAGTCTGCAAAAAAAGACTCTAAAAAGGAGGCTGAAAAATGAGATTCAGCAGAAAAATAGGGGTAGTTGCAACAGTTTTCTTCACTATCTTATTTTTACTGCTATCAGTAAAATTCAGCATTTCTTATCAGACTACAGGGCATTGCTGTTATGATTCTGATACAAAACAATGCAATGAATTTATACAGCGGGATTCTTGCAGTCCAGAAGGATGGGCAACTACTAACTGTAATCAATATGATCCTTGTATTCTTGGCTGCTGTAAAGATCCTAGGACAGGAAAATGCATTTCTACTGAAAAGATTACAAAATCCAAATGCACTTATTTAGAAGGAGAATTAGCAATAGTTGGGGAACAGGACTCATGCCTGTCAATATGCCCTACACAAGCAGGAAAATTATCTGGAAAGGTTTTATCTGTTGAGAACAATGCTCCTATATCTAATGCTCAGATAAGCATTGCTGGAACAACAGCAAACTCTTCTTCGGACGGAAGCTATACAATTTCAGGAATTTCAGCAGGGACTTATAGCCTTACAGTAATGCATACTAATTATGTAAATGATTCTGCAATATCTTTAGGGTTTACAGAAGGAGAGCAAAAAACACTTGATATCTATATGAAACAAAAAGTTACAGGAACAATAAATTTTAATGTTTATAATTCTACTGGAATGGCGTTACCTGGAGCTACAGTTGTCCTGACTAAGGCAGGATTTTCCCAATCAAAAATAACAGATAATAACGGCAATGCTATTTTTAGTAATATAGAGTATGGGACATATACTGCAACTGCAAGAAAAGATGGTTATATTGAGAATACAACTTCTGTAAGTTTGCAGCAAGGCCCTATTCCCACAGTAATTCTTAAACTTATGAAGCAAAGAGGAGGGACTGTGAAAGGAAGGATTATTGATAATTCTGATCCTGCTAAGGGAAGAGGAATCTCTGGAGTAAAAGTGTCTGCTGTGGGAATAGATGCTTCTTCAACTAGTGATGATAATGGAAACTATTATTTAATCATCCCTGTTTCTGCAAAAAAAACTGTTACTATAAATGCTATTAATACAAACTATAATCCAAATCAAATTCAGGTTGATGTTGAGCCAGATAAAGAATTAACTGGTGTAAACATTTATCTTGATCCTGTATCCAGCTCATGCAGAAATCCTAATTCTCGCCCTCCATATAATTTTTCAGCAGAGCATGTTGTTGGACAGAGAAAAGTCCATCTAATATGGAAAAAACCCAATTGCACAAATAATCTTGCGGGGTATAATTTGTATAGAAGTGTTGATGGAGGAGCCAGTTACCAGAATTTGGCTTTTATTACAAATAATGCGCAGTATAAAGTAGAGCCTCAAGAATATTATGATGATAATGTAAATTGGAGCAAAGCGTACTTTTATAAATTAAGTGCTGTATATGACGATATTCAGATCAGAAGCAGTGAAAATGTTACTGCATCAATAATTACTGGAAAAAAAGAATGTGAAGGAAAATACTCTTATTCATTGAGTGCTTTTACAGAATTCTGTTTGCCTAACCAATTTGGATGGTATGTTCAAAGAGTTAAATGTGACAATAAAAATCAAATAGTGGATGCTTCTAAATATCCTGAAACAAAGCTTAATTGCGCAGATTATGGAGGAACTCCGCAAAATCCAAAATATGTTTGCACAGGGCCTGATACAAACGGCAAGACAATATGCAGGGAAATTACAGCATGCGAAGGCCCATTAGCAGGAGCATTTGGAGGATTAGGAATAGATGAGCAGGCGTGCATAGGAAGCAGTTCAAAACCAACATACTGCTATTGGGATTATTCAAAATCAATAACAAACGAGTGTTATTCTTGCGCTGCTGTAGATTTGGCTAATAAAAGGTATGATCCTGACACAGCTTATTATCCTATAGGATGTTTCAGCTATAAATCAAAAGAAGCGTGCACAGGCCATGATAATGTCAGAGGAGATAACTGCCGTTTTGGAAGCACAAATGGATGTGGATGGGTGTCTCCTGCTTTTGAAGAATTAGGAAAAGGAATATGCTACAATAAAGGGTATAAAGGAACAAAGTACTGCGGATTATGCTCAACACAAGGAAAAATTCTGCAGAATATAGGATGCACACAGAGCATATGCAACAATTTAGGATTATGCTATTTGGATTATACTGGCTCCTGCCAGGCATGCGATAATGCTACATGCTATACTCTTGGAACAAAAGAAGCATGCGATGGAGGAACTCCTTTTAAGATAAACATAGTAACATGCTATGATACAAGCAAATATCGCACTCCTTTTTCATTTACATTAGGAAAAAGCGCCTGCAGCTTGGAAAAATGCAAATGGATTAATAATAAAACTTGCGTAAAAGATGCTGATGACGATAATGTTGATGATTGCGCAGGCTTAAGCCAGGGATGCCGTATGGACATAATCTCTCCAAAATCTAATATGCACGAATATCCTATGCTAAGCTCAGCAAGGTCTATATCAATAAAGATAGAGGATGAAAATGTAGAAGATGCGAAGATAGTATATTGTGTAGGAAGTAGCTGCTGCCCAAACAGGGAGAAACAAGTTAATAGAACTGAGGAAAATTTCGGCTATGTAGACTTAACATACAATGACCTTAAGGATTTAATAGGCTCAACATCTTCTGGAAATGATTATGTATTAAGATATTATGCAATTGATTCATTTAAGAATGTTGAAATTCTAAAAAGCGGAGTATTTTATGCGGATCTTTTATTTCCTTTGATAAAAGTTGATTACAGCCTAAATCCAAATACAGAAAAGATAAATGACAGGTTTGTGTCAGAGCTTACTTTTAATATAAAAATCCTCAGCGGAGAAAGCGCTTTATGCAATGATGAATTGACAAGGATTGGCGAATCAAATCCAAGAGCAGCTAAAATTTCCTTGTCATCAGAACCAATATTTGAAGGAAATTCAACTTACAAAGTGGAGGATGGATATTACAATTATAAGGTTAGTTGCGTAGATAAGGCAGGAAATTCAAATTCTACTGAGATTAAAAATCTATTAATAGACGCTTATCATCTAATAAATGTCATATCTCCTAAAAGGGTTGTAAATAATGCAACAATAACCTTTGAAATAACAACTGACGAGGAAGCTACAAACTGCAAATTTAGACACCCTATGACTGGAGCACTGATTCAAATGAAGCCAAATATAGGGACTGCATTTAGCAGCGACCCTATAACTGTTGCATTGCCTAACAATATTAATTATAAGCAGTTTAGTTCTGAAGTGATATGCCAAACTACAGATCCCCAAATGCAGATAGACAACCAATCTGCTGTATTCACAGTAGACCTTGCTCCGCCTTTAACAGCCATTACATTAACATCATATCCTAAAAATACTGCTTCTAAGATATTTACTATAAATACATCAAACTGGCAGAATTGGGCAAGATCTGAAGAAAGGCCTAGAATATCATTTAATTGCATAAAGGTTCCAGAAGATGGTTTTGAATGCAAAAGTACAATGTATTGTGAATCAACGCAAGGCAGCTGCGGAACATATAACATGGAATCGTCAATTGACTATGCTTCTTTAAACTGCTTTTGCAGTGCAATTTATTTAAACTGCTCACAGTCTTTGGTTTATCTGGAGATTGGAGGATACAAAATTGCACTTTATTCTAATAAGCAGAATGATAAATGCATGATGTATAAAGGAGGATATGGGCAGACAGATGTTGCTTTTATAGAGCCTCCGGAAAATATTCTTCTTGATGGAAACTGCTATAATTATTTAGTTGATACTATAGAAGGATCCAAATGGGATAAAGCTTCCAGAGATTTCCCTTCGCTGCAAATTCCTGACTGCACCCCTGATAAAGGCGCTGCTGAATATGAACTAACATCACCATCTAAAATATGTTATAGCTCAATTGATGAAGGAGAAAATAAAGAAAAAACAAAATGTGGAATAGTGCATATGGACGAGCCTTCTGGCATCAGCTTAATTTTGCCCCCTTATTCTGAGTCAAAAATAAATGTTTTTGATGTAAAGATAGCTACTATGCAACCTACACAGGAATGCAGGTATTATTTTTATTTTAATGAGGAGGATATAAAGCAGTTTGATAGTTTGAATATGAAATTTACTAAACTTAATGATTATGAGCATATAGTAAGGGGATTTAAGCACAGCGATCCTGAAAACCCCTACAAGCTTGCAGTACTCTGTAAAACTACAGACGGCTACACAGACCAGACCCCTGCTAGATTCAAGATACATTATAATCCTACAGCCCCTAAATTTGATCCTCCTGCACATGCAGTCCCAAATCATGTAAACCAGTATCCTTATGATACGACATTAATTGTTGATACAGACGATTTGACTATATGCGAATATCAAGGGACATTAAGCAATCCAGGCACTAAGAAAGGGGTCTTTGATGGATGGGATAAAGGATGGAATCCTTCTGTTTCCCACCCTATATTCAGATACCATCATGAGGTAACATTACATCTTTTAAATGATGATAACGGAAAAGTGCATAAGTATACTATACATTGCATAAACAGGGCAGGGTTGGATGCGTCTGCAACCATAACTTTCGATGCTGACTTTACTGAATCAGGGATAATAACCTCTAAGAGTCCACAGGGATCGATAAAACCACCTATAGACAACATCATAAATTTGAATTTAACCACGAATAAAAATGCTGTATGCAGTTATTACAAGAGCTCAACAATACAAGGGACTTTTGAAGGCTCTGGAACTATGATTCATACTGAAACCCTCAGATATGGCCAGGGAAGCCCGCAGCTTTTAGATAAAGGGCAGCATACATTTTTGCTGAAATGCACATTTTCAGAACCTTATTCAGAGGTACAAGACGTTTTGAAGTTTTCAATAGATTCAACACCCCCAACTTTAACTATAAACACGGGCACAAAGGTATGCAGAAAAGATAAATTATCCATCTCATTTTCAGGAAAGGATGATATAGGCGTAGAGTATTATAATTATTCAATATGGGAGGAAGCAGGAGTAAATGACATTAATGCAAAGGGGTGGGTTAGAACAAATGTCACTAATTTGGATGTAAATATTTCCCTCACTGTTGGAAAGACTTATTATGTGGCTGCAAAGGCGATTGATGCTGCAGGATGGGAATCAGATAAGGCGCTTAGCCAGCCGTTTATTGTATTAGACCCAAATTCAGCAGACTGCGCAAATGACAATACTCCTCCAAAAGTTGAGATTATAAAAAATAAAAAGCCAGAGGGAATAGAAGCAGAGATAAGGTGCACTGACAATTTTGGAGCATGCACAAATATTCTTTATGCATTATCTGCAAATTTAGACTCCTGCAGCCCTACAGAACCTTATACAAATATTCTGCTTGTTAAAGAAACTTCAAAGTTATGCTACAGCGCATCAGATCACAATAATAACACTGCAGCAGGCTCAGAAATAATAGAAATTAATGATGGAGATAGAGACGGCATAATAGATGATTTTGATGAATGCAAACACACCCCCCAAGGAGAGCTTGTAGACGAAAAAGGCTGCTCTGAAAATGAAAGAGATACAGACGGCGATGAAGTTCCTGATGTTTGGGAGAAGAAATATACTTGCATGGACCCAAATTCAAATGATGACGGAATTGGCTGCAAGGATAAGGATGACAAAACATGCGATAAGGATCAAGACGGGCTGACAAACTGGGAGGAGTATCAAAGAGGTGCAGATCCTTGCGACCCTGACAGTCCAGGCAAAAAACCTAAATGTGAAGAAGGCAAGGATTCTGATAATGACGGAATGCCAGACTGCTGGGAGATTGAAAATGGTTTAAACCCTAATGACCCGAGTGATGCTGACCTGGATAATGATAATGATGGTTTAACAAATATAGAAGAATATAGGTATGGTACAGACCCTAATAATAGGGATACAGACGGCGATGGATTCAGCGATAAAGAAGAAATTCTTGCAGGCACAGATCCTTTAGATCCGAACAGCTATCCAAAAAGAGCAAATGCCTTTGCATGGATACTGCTTATACTAGGAATATTGTTATTTTTAGGAGGCATGGGCTATTTAATCTATAGTTATATGTATCCTAAGGAGAAAAAAGAGGTAAAGCAGTATACTCCTACCTTAATTAGAAGACCTTTGCAGCCTACGAAAGAGCAGCTAAGGCTTGCTGAAAGGAAACGAGGCTTAGAAAAGGAGATGGTAGAAAAGAGGCGCGAATTAAAACAAAAACGCAGAGAAAAGGTATTTGAAGTATTCGGGGGCAAAGGAGCAGAAAAACCAAAAGAAGGAGCTGGAAGAGCTATCGTTGAGCACAAGAAAAAAATGCCAGTGGAGTTTGAGAAGCTTGCAAAGATAACAGAAGAAAGGGTTGTAGAGACAAAGGAAACACCTTCTGGAGAAAAGAAGGCAAAAGAAAAATATGAAGAAAAAATGTCTGGACTTAAGGAGTTGTCTGACATGCTTGAAGAAGCACCTAAAAAATACAAAGTGCTAAAACCAGCTAAAAAAGAATCTGAACTTTTTGAAGAATTGGGCAAATTAAGCAAAACTAAACCCGAGAAAAAGGAAGAGCCATTTTCAGAACTCAAAAAAATAATAAAACCAACAAAACAGAGCAAGGGAAAAAAGAGATGATAGACATATCCTTAAGGGAGATACTAATATGAAAAATTTTTCAAATTTAAGAAATTTTCCAAAAAGAAGCAAAAGATCGCAGGCACAGGAAATATTTGTTTTTATTATGGCCCTTATCCTAGTTGCATTCATATTAGTTTTTGGATATAAAGCAATTTCAGGATTTATGAAAGATATACAAAAGACGTCATTAATAGAATTTCAGACAAAACTTGAGAGTACTGTAAAAAAAATGTCTTCTAACTATGGATCTGTAGACAGATTGGATCTGCAGATTCCAAAGGATGTAACCAAAATCTGTTTCCTTCAGCAGGGTTATACTGGGGAAAAAATAAGCACCCAGCTGTGCGGAGGAGATTTAGGAGATTCCGGAGATTTTGGCAAGCAAGGAGATTATGATTTAACAATATGCAACTTATGGCCTGAAGATACTTCTCAAGAGAATGTTTTTTTATTACCAATATCAGAGACTATAAGCATAAAAACAGTCCAGTTGGAAATAGAGAATGGATATTTATGCTTAAAGCCTGTAGCAGGGCAGATATCTTTGAGATTAGAAGGAAAGGGAGATCATACTAAATTAAGTAAATGGCCAAGAACAATAACCTAAACACAAGAAAGTCTCAAATTGATATCCAGTTCAACTGGATATTTGTTATTGTAGCAGGAGCTATAATCTTGCTGTTTTTTGCTTCTATAGTTTATAAACAATTCAGCAAATCTGAGGCTTCTGTATCCAGAAAGGTGATAGACCTTCTTGATGCCATATTTACAGGCTCAGAAGTTTCTACAAGCACAGCAAGACCTATAGGGATTCCTGATATAGATATAAACTTAATTTGTGACAATACTGGAATGTCTGAATTTGAAATAGCAGGAACAGGGTCTATGAGGGCTATTCCTTCCACCCCTTTTTTTGCACCGAATAAACTTAAAGGCAACACAATAACTACGTGGGCTTTAGATTGGAGTGTTCCTTTTAAAGTCACAAACTTCCTTTTTATCACCTCTCCTAAAGTAAGATATTATTTTGTAGGAGATGATACCTATAATCTTTTGAGCTATCTTCCTCCTGATAATATGATGACAAAGGAAAAAATAAACCCACAAGATATCAGCAGCCTAAACGATAAGAATAACTATAAAGTAAGATTTATTATACTAGACCCGCTTATTTCTACTA